>ERZ1034976.56-NODE-56-length-102288-cov-19.668825_pt1 | contig 102288 bp, 81 predicted proteins | sample MGYA00520623_ERZ1034976 | MGnify/ENA primary metagenome ERZ1034976 (study PRJEB33766, sample SAMN09781774) | gut metagenome | biome: gut microbiome | host: Homo sapiens | place: Madagascar | study: EMG produced TPA metagenomics assembly of the PRJNA485056 data... | reverse complement strand
ACATGTATCTGGAAGCAAAAGGGTACGATTATCACTTCCGAAGCAGCTAAAGGAGCATCTGAAGCATACATATGACATCTGTGACAACTATCTGTATCTGGAAAATAAGATTTTCCAGAACACGGATGTCATCAAACAGATTAAGATATATCCACCGGATCGGAAAAACGTATGTCAGGTTATCGTGATTTATGACGTAAAAGATGTGGAAAAAATGCAGGATAACGGACACTATTTATCGATTGATCTGGGGTTCCACAATCTGATGACCTGTTATGATTCTGCGGGCACAAGTTTTATCCTTGGAAGAAAATATCTGGAAATCTCCCGGAAATATGATAAAGAAATCGCAAGACTTGGGCATCAATGGAACAGCTGTCAGTCAGCAGGAGGGATTAAGTATCCGAAGCCATCCAAACATATGCTTAAGGTATATAAGAAAAAGCGAAACTGTATTCACGACTATCTTCATAAAGTGACCAGAGCAGTAGTGAATTATTGTAAAGCAAATGATATCCACACGGTTATTATTGGCGATATCACAAATATTCGAAGGAATAAGAATCTGGGAAAAGTGACAAATCAAAAACTTCATGCACTGCCTTATACGAAAATATATGGAATGCTGGAGTATAAACTTGCAATGCATGGAATTACACTTGCGAAACAGACAGAAGAATATTCAAGCCAGTGTTCCCCACATGCACCACAAGTAACAAAAGAATATGCAAAGAAATGTAACAGAACGAACAGGGGATTGTATAAGGACCAGTTGTCAGTATATAATGCGGATGCAGTAGGGGCATATAACATTATGAGAAAATATTTTGCCGGATGCGGCAAAGAGAAAAAGATATCCGTTACCGGATTATCTTCTCCCCTGATCATAAAAGTAGCTGTGTAACCCCAAAAAGGTAGCAGTAAAGGTGTCATGGACGCACCCAGAATCTGTATGGCGAAGCCATATATATCTGATGCTCGGTAATTCAATTACCGATGTAGTTCACAGTCGAAACGTCCTTTGCCCTCAATTCAAGGTCTTCTCTTTGCTCAAGCCGGCTCTGCACCGGTCGTTGCCAATCCATAAGCAATCCACATAAACACATAGGGTTCTATATAGTGTCTGCTGATTAAACAAAAGAAGAGGTGCCAAAACACCTCTTCTATAACCTTATTCCATTGTCCCGCTTACTTCTTTATGGTTTTACCATATGCCTTGCTGTATTTTCCGTAAATGCGCTCTCCAAATGGATCATTTACATATCCTCTAGCCTGGATATAGTACTTCTTCGCAAGCTTTAATCTGTTTGATGGTGTTACCTTGCTCTTAGAAGCATAAATACCAAAATCAAAATCTTCCTTCATTAAGGTTCCTCTCATATTGGATTTCTTTGCCACACGTACTGTGTAACCGGCAACATCCCCACCATTTTTAATCTTTATCGAAGACAAAGTCGTATAATCTTCGCCAAACCAGGAATCAAACACCTTTCCGCTAACAGATGTAATTTTCGGTGTTTTAATACTCATTTTTGAAGCTGTATACGAAAGTTTATATTTATAATCTGTTGCTGAAATCAAATTATTTACACCTATATAGTAAGTACCTTTTTTCAAATAGCAGGTATATGTTTCTGTTGTATTCCCACTATAGAAATCATATGACTGGTTCTGCTCGTTCAAAAGGCTGACATTCCATCTGTAAGATTCTCCATCTACTTCCGCTGCACCAAATTTAATTTTTACCTTACTGTCCTGCTTGACTGTAAACTTATAAAAATCATATTCGTCGTGATAACTGATAGTACCGTAATATTCCTTTTTCGCAGCAATTGCATCCGCCTGATTTGCACTATCATTTTTCTCAGTTTCCCAATTGTCCGCCTTCTGAAAATCTACCTTAAACTCGTATATCTGGTTCCTTGCACCTAAATATTTAATTAGTTTTAAATAGTAGGTCTGATTTGCACCTGTTGCATAAACAGGTAGCGTTATGCTATTTCCGTGCCGTTCTGTAATGATTTCCTTATTATCGGAATCATATACGCTGGCTTGTGCCCAATTAGTATCGTCCTGATCCACATTCTTTACGCTAACTGTAAAATAACCTGCTTCCGTCACCTTGAATGCATATATTTTAGCATCCGAATCCGTAAAGGTCTCTGTGTATGTCTGATTCAGCAAAAGCGTTTTTTCTGTGGCTGCCTGCACTTGCATCGTCTTCCCCATACACACATAATGCACACCATCATGCAGAATGCCATAATGGTCCCTGCTGCTTTCAATTGTTTTTTCATAGCTCGCTCCCTCCTGTAAAATGTTTTGTTTGATTTTCAAAAAACTTATTTTAATAATAACATTTGCTCTGCATGATTACAACTTCTATCGTATTTTATAGTCCGATTGAATCGAAAATTGCTACTACAACAGATGTGATTACCATCCACAAGATAATTATTACGATAGTCGGAACATTTTCCACATCGATTCCAAATGACGAATAGATCAATGCCTGCCCTATCAGACCCGCTGCTCGATGGAGAAGTCTCTATATAAAGAGAAGCTACGGCTTCGCAGCTACGTCGTTTGTGCGAATGCAAGATTTACCGCACTTCCTTTTCCAAATATGGCACTGCCTATAAACAGATGGCAGCAGGGGCAATTTTGACCGGAAAAATGACAGGCGAAAAAACACTACCGACAGCCAAAACAGCGCGGACAGTGCCAGCGAAAACCCCCTTTAATACTCCCCATAGCTAAAACAAGGGGTTTTACAACACATTGGATAATATAAAAACAGGCGGTCGAAACCGACCGCCTAATCAATTACCATATTCTTTGTTTTCTTCAATAAATGCATTTAAATTTTCTTCCAGGGACAACCCCTCTTTATGTTGACTGAGCAGCCATGAAAAGGTTTCTACATAGCCCTGAGGCTTATTAACGTTTCCACTTAAGTATTCACCTTCTAATGTACTTACCACAAGAGATGCATCTGCAAAATAGATATTCTCCTTCTCTGCAAAAGTCTTCCAAGCGTCTTTATTTATTTCTGCAGCATCATAAAGAGACACTTCTATGGATGCCTCATCCAATACTTCTTTTTCTCCGGAGGGACTAATACAGAAGACCTCGTAATCACATGATGCCATGTCATGATCTACAAGTGGCTTGTATCTCATAAGATAATCTTCCCCATCCTGTTTCACTAGATAATACTGCTCGCCCAACGCATAGTTGCATGGAACTTCCTGCTCAAGCAGGGTAACTCCGTTCTGTTCCACTGAAAGAATTACGCTGTTGTCATCTTTTCGTTTTTCTGTGAGTACACTGATTATCTCAGATGCTCCATCATGGTTCAAATCAGCTTCCCAAGTATTTTCTTGTGTTACTGGCTCTGTTGATTTCAGTTCCTGTTCTGAACCTTTGGTATTTGCACATGCCGAAAGAGCACAAATAACTAACAACATTGTCACCAAATATCCTCTTTTTTTCATAATCACCTTTCCTATTCTTAGCTGTGTTTTTTCATCTCTATTATTCTAAAAACAGCAAAATATTTATTATTTCAGCACAGTATATCATATTTAATACTATATTATTATGCATGTTCTGCTCTTAATACAATTCGCAGTATTTTTAATAGCCAATACTGTAACCAAACAAAGAGACGTCTCCCGAAGAATAGTCAGAACCACTATAGTAATAATTTAAAATTTGGCGACAACTATATCCATCCGTAGAAGCGAGTTTCTGTGTTCCCCTTTGCTGAAGAATACCGCTTCCTTTGGTTCCGCGACTACCGGATGTACCAGCCGCATACCATGGAAAGAATAATTTGCCAGATGAATCCGCCATACCGCTATTATTAATAGAATCAATTGCCTTAGATGTTGATGCATACGATGAATTAGGTTTATACATTTGCGTAGATTGAGTAAGATTATATCCTCCGGCACTACTCATAGGACTTATGGCTCTGTAAATGCCAACCATCTTTACGCAATATGCTCCAGCCTTCAATGCCTCGGTATTCCAACTAGGAATCCACTCGTTAGGTAATACGTTCTTCATATAGCTGGTCATCGATACGGTTACTATCGCATTGTTTCCTGTTTGATCCAACTTTACTTTAATTGACGTAGGATATGAATATGTAGAATAATGACTTAACATTGGAGGATCAACTGCCATTGGCATGATTTCACCATTCTCCTTCCGTGTAGCCAATTCAAATCCCTCTGTAAGTATTTCATTTTCTCCATTTACTACAAGCCCTTTTTCGGCGGACTCTAAAACATTTATGGCATCCTTTTCATCTTCAGTTATTTTACCATTTGAAATCAATAACGGTTGAACTTGGTCCTTAATTAACGAAACAGATGGTCGATTAAATTGAACAACCTTAATATTACCGTCTTCCACAGCTAAAATAATCAAAAAATAGTTGATTCCATTATAGAAAAACTGGTTTTCTTTAGAAACTTCGCAGTTTACTTCCGCAACAAAAGAATAAATCGTTGAACTTGTCTCTAATATAGGATACTCATTTTTAAGCCACTCTTCTTCTGCAATCTCATTTTCTATGGCATATGCTTTTACCGACAATACTGCATCTACCTGTTTGATGCCATCTTCTATGGAATTATCTGCAAAATAAGAGCGATAATAATCCGCCTCTTGACTACACATTAAATCAGAAAAAGTGGTCCAATCCTTATGATTCACAGCATCAAACATTTGATAAATAGCTTCTTTTGCACTTGAAAGATTGATTTCAGATTTCTGTGTTTCCGCAGCCAAAACAGGACAAGTTGATATTAATGTGATACTTAACACTAAAATAATTGACAGTATTTTTCTTATTTTATTTATCCCAATACCCCCATTACTTCAATTTGTACATTACAATATGCAACTCACAATTATGTCGACTTAATCGTAGCTTTATTATATTCACATTGCACTATATTTGTCAACATCTATATTTCTTGAGTTTCCGCAGTTTTATCCACAGAAGCCCTGATTTACTGTTTTCGTAATAAGCAACTTTATAAAAATGCCAAAATTATAAGGAATCTTCTTCCTTTTTGATGTAAAATTTAATCACCACAAAAAAATCTCACTAAACAAAAAAGAAAGGGATTCCTTATGGCTAATTTTACATCAAATACTTATCAAATGAAACGAAAAATTTTAACTTTTACAAATAAAATTTCCAGACAGCTAACAAAGCCGGAACGTAAATTTGTGGCAGACATTACATATGGCATATTAGCTGCCGAAAGCTGTCTCTTAACGGATATCGTTGACCAGCTTCATGAAGATTCCAAGAAAATCAATATTGTTGACCGGCTTTCCCGTCATCTCGAAAAAGGGACGCCTGTTAAAGCCACTGTTTCCTATCTCCAGATGGTGAAAAAATGGATTCCGTCTGAACCGGTTATTCATATTGATGATAGTGACGTTGTAAAACCCGACGAATACAAATTTGAGTCACTCGGCATTGTCCGGGATGGCTCCGAAAGCTCCTCAGCCAAAAACGTGTACCAAAAAGGCTATCACGTTACAGAAGCCTGTGTTCTTACCACCAGCAATCACCCTGTCAGCATTTTTTCAAGAATACATTCTTCTGAAAAGGACTATAAATCGGCTAATACCATTACCTTTGATGCCATGGAACGGGGTGCAGCACTCTTTCATAAGGCTACCTTTGCAATGGATCGTGGTTACGATGACAACAAAATGTTCCTCAAATTAGATGAATTGAAACAGGATTACGTGATTCGGCTGAAATCCAACCGAAAATTGCTTTACCATAATAAATGGACTCCTGCTGCCGAACTCCGTAACCGGCGCAAAGGCAAGGTTAAAACCAATGTATTTTACAGAGGAAAGAACCATGAAGCCTATCTGTCACATGTCAAAGTGCAGATTACTGCATCCAGAAAAGATATTTATCTGGTGCTTGTTTATGGCATTACCGAACATCCAATGATGCTTGCCACCAACAAGGAAATCAAATCCAAAGATGATGTGATCAAAGTGGCAAAAGTTTATTTTTCCAGATGGAAAATTGAAGAATATTTCCGCTGTAAAAAGCAGATGTTCCAGTTTGAAAACTTCCGTGTTCGAAAACTTCGGGCAATCAATGCACTTAACTTTTACATTACTCTGTGCATGGCATTTCTGGCTATGATATCCATGGAATCCGAAACAAGTGCACTAAAGGTTGCAATCATAAAAACAGCAGATCCTGTAAAGGAAAAAGTTTTCTTCTGCTATTACCGGCTGGCAAAAGATATCTCCGGCATACTGTCGTATGCAAAAGAAGGCGTCAGGCTATGGTTCCGGACAAAACGTCCCACATACCGTCAACTCTGCCTTAAGCTGGCTGTTTAAATAGATAAACGAATACTTCTCCCAAGGCCCGATTCCGGTGGGGCTTATTAAAGTGCCTCTCATCACAGAACTGCCATTCTTAATCTTTCAAAAAATTGGCAGAATAGTACTTTGGAAAGATTTAACCTTTTCAAAATTACATTTTGCGGAAACTCAAGTGGCAAATGTGCTTGATTTTATCTCCTGTCTGCTCCATACTGAAAATATCAACCGACAGGAGGCGTACAATGGATCCAAAGTTTATAGAGGAACTCAGGCAAAAATATATCAAAAATCCTCCAGAAGGCATGACTGCAAAATTAGTTAGAAATATGACTGATTCTGATTTGCTTGACATGCATTACTTCCTTACCGAGGATGATGACCTTGATAACGACGAATTTGAAGAAGGTTTTTACATCTTCTAACAGCATTCGCCTTATTTGCGTGCCCGCCTTGTGCGGGCTATTTTATTCAAGATTCCTCCGCCAGGAGGAATTTCCTATTAAAAAATTGAGCCGTAATATTACGACTCAACTTTTATATAAAAGACTTCTTCCTTATTTCAATTTTAATACACTTCCGCCGAAGCTGACGTTGCCAGTCCACCCTCACTGGTCTCCTTCAGGCAGGTCGGCATTTGATTTCCGATACGACGCATACTGTCAATGACATCATCCGGTGTAATGGCACTACGAATACCTGCGAGCGCGAGCTGCGCAGACGTCACTGCATTGACCGCTCCATACGAATTCCGTTTGATGCAAGGCACTTCTACAAGGCCTCCTACCGGATCACAGGCAAGTCCCAGCATATTCTTTAATGATAACGCGGCTGCATGCATTACAGTCTGTGGATCCGCTCCCTGTAAATAAGCAAGTGCACCTGCACTCATTGCGGCCGCCGAACCAATCTCTGCCTGACATCCACCTGCTGCACCTGCAATAAAAGCATTCTCTGCAATTACTTTTCCAATTCCCGCTGCTACATACAATGCCTGCACCATCTGTTCTTCTGTCGCTGCAAACTGTTCCTCGTAACTTAAAAGAACCGCTGGCAGAACACCACAGGAACCTGCCGTCGGAGCTGCCACAATTCTTCTCATACACGCATTGGATTCGCCCATTTTGATTGCTTTTTCCATAACGAGACCGATAAAAGCACCACAAATATTTTCCCCGGACGCATTGTATTCATGCAATTTTTCTCCATCACCACCGGCACGTCCGCTGGCCGACCGCAAATTGCCATTGTAAGCGGCATCTGCATATTTCATTGCCTCATACATCTGATGCATTTTCTCATAAGACTGCTCCTGGGTCCGTTCACTGGCATCCATGTCTTCCTGCTGCACAATCTGCCATATTTCTTTCTTCTGCTGTACTGCCAGTTCCTGTAATTCCTGTAATGTATGATATTCTGTCATGAACAATCTCCTTACCTGCTACACGCCCTCAAAATATGTCACTTTCATTACGCCCTCTACATGAGAAAGCCAGGCAATCCCATCCTCCGGAATCGGCTGATCACATTCCACAACCATAACAGCCATCTGTCCCTTTGCGGAGCGGTACAGCTGCATGGTTGCAATGTTCACACTCTTGTGCGCGAGCATAGACGTCACTTCCGATACATGTCCCGGCTGATCCAGATTGTGAACGATCAGCGTCGGATGCTCTCCGGAGAAATTTGTGTTAATTCCATCGATTTTGTCAATATTGATACGGGAACCTCCAATGGAAGACACCTGTACCTCAATGGATTTTTCTCCCACACCCTCTAATCGGATAACAGCCGTATTCGGGTGGGCATCCTCCAGACGCGCTTCACCAAATATAATTTCGATTCCCCATTTCTGTGCGATTTCAAAACTGTCAGCAATCTCATAATCGTCCGGCTGCATGCCAAGAAGTCCTGCCACAATCGCTTTCTTTGTACCGTGTCCCTCTCCCGTTGCAAGAAAAGAACCATATAACAGTATCTCTGCTTTCTTTATAGGTTCTCCCAGTAATTTTCCGGCTACATATCCCATACGAACAGCCCCTGCTGTGTGGGAACTGGAAGGACCTACCATAATTGGGCCAACAATATCAAATAAATCCAATGTGTGCCTCCTTTTATCTATGCTTGCCATCACCATATTTTTTATATTATTCCCAATCTTCCCTAAAGTCAAAAGATTTTCTTATAATACTCTTATCAAATTAGAAAAATCCTTTTGCCATCATGTTTGTCAGCAAAAGGATTTTGTTTATTTTTAGTTTATATAACTCATAAATATCTTACTTTTTAATATAACACAATTCATCTTCATTTTTATTTTCTAATCGCCATTTCTTTTGGTTATGTTAAATTTGCGGGTAATAAATAGCAATTTCACTATCTAATGTATGATTGTAAATTGTAAATTCATCTGTATATTTTTTTAAATCCTCTCCCGTGTATAGTATCCATGCACTGTTTTTTCCTGTATCATACCATGTTATATCTGATCCATACCATCTTCCGTCAATGTATACATAGTCCATACCATGAATTCCACCAATTGCACAGACTGCAAGAATGCCAACACTATTCAATATCATCTGTTCTTTATAAGCGTAACCCAAACATACTGTTTTATTCTCTACAAACTCTGACCAGAGGTTCATATTTTCTATCACATCTGGATCTCCATATTCCATTTCATCCGCCATCTCATCTGCAATTATCTGCAATTTTTCATTGTCAGATGTACAATCCTTCACTAAATTTTGATATTTAACTATGCTATCTTTTACAGCTTTTATATATTCTTTTTGTTTTTCTATATCAAATTTATACTCATAAAATCCATGACTACAAGTTACATCATAATCCACACCAATATATGCAGTTGATGGTAAAATAATATTTAAATCTACCACTTCACGTAATCCAGTGCCCTGATCTGATTCTTCTCCGTAATAGTCATCTGGCAAAATGTCTATCGGCATTTTGCTACAAGCATAATCATATTGATATACATTTCCAGGCGCTACAATCGATTCTATTTGCGAATTTATACTAAAGTCAATAAATGAGTTTATACCTCCGTTTTCTAGGTTATATAAGTAATCTATTGGTACTACACTTTTCCAAAAATCAATAGAACCATACACTTGAGGGTCTACTTCTTGAATAATATATGACGGGTTTTCATTTGGACAAGCCACAAATTGTAAATACAATCCATAAACCAAAACATTGTCACTTTGTGTTCTTGCCGTATCTTTATACTGAATAATAGTCAAAAGTACCGCAGCCTTACCAGGTCCTACGACTGTAACTATTCCATCCTCATCTACTGTAAGAGCCGCTTCTGAAGATGATTTCATCCATAATTTGCAATTATGCTTTTTCATTTCATCATCTGAACAATGGGGCAACATCTTTTTTATATTATATTTTTCTCCTCGCGACAATACAATCGGTTCCTCGTTATAATATTCCTTTGTACTGCAGTCAACTATCCAGTTATCCCAATTATCTTTTGCAGAAATATTATTATTCTTTTTTTTCTTAACGGTAAGCTTACATACTACCTTTTTCTTTCCTGCGCTTGCAATTATATTGGTTTTTCCAATCTTTTTAGTTTTTACCATTCCCTTTTCTGAAACAGTAGCTACTTGTGTATTCGTTGACGACCATTTTATTTTGTTTTTTGGAAAGTTCACTGTCTTTGCCTTCAATTTAAAGCTCTTACCCACAGTTACTATTTTTGTTGTATGACTTATCGTAATACTTACTTTTTTGGGGCTGGCATACACAATTTGTATGGAATTGGTAAACGCCAATTCGACAAGCAAAATTACGGTCATAAATATAGCCACTATATGTTTTCTCTTATTCATAATCAATAGCCACCTTTCCAAGTAAATTTATCTATTATTTACAATAGCCTATCTCTCATATTGTTCATCATTATATTTTTTAAAATCTTCCCAATCACCTTGCTTTACTTTACCTTCTGCAACATGATAGGAATCAATCTCTCCCTCCATCATTTTTTCATGACATTCCATAAGCATATCCATTCCAATAATATTCTTTGTTATAATTTGTGCTATAAACTTTTTTTCTTTCAAATAACTCGAATAATATGGACAATTTTCTAATTCCAAACTATAATCCGATGAAATGTTCAGTATCTGGCAAGTTCTTTTTACTTGCTCCTCATACCCATCATCTTCAATGGAGCTTCCCATACACTTTCCAACATAGATTTGTTTAAATTTCGCCTTTTCATATTTTAACAATGAAAATTCACGATAAAAGCCATCTGAAACAGCACTTAGTGCTATATACGATTCTTGTAATATATATTTCTTTTCTCCCCAAATAAGCCAGTTGGCCATTAGTTCATTTGCTCTCGTATCAACAACTCCACATTCTGCTGAGTCACTTAATAACACTTTACCCTCTACATATTCATACATACATGCTATCATATCTGATTCGTCATCTGTTGATTTATCTAACCTATTTCCATTTTTTGCATATATGATCAATAATTCCAATTCACCATCCTGATCAAAATCATCCATTTTGTGTCCAATCATTCCCTCTGGAAGTTTCTCTGAATAATAATCTTCCCATATACTTCCTGTCTCATTATCTGTTTCACTCACTATGCTAACCGATATCGTCTCTCCCTGAATATTCGCCTCTTCTGACAAAAATTGATGAAAAGCCTCTTCTGCACTGTTTCTCATCTCTGTCGTTCTTTCTTCAATGCTTATCTCACTTGCTTTTGGATAATATTGCTGAATCCTATGTACTCCAACTACTCCCCCACTAATAGAGACCACCAACACAGCAACAGCTAGTGCTATCTTTTTCGTCGCTCCCGCTTTTCCAATTATTTTCATTTTTTTCTGTGCCATACCATATGATTTTCCTAATGAGGACTTTGGGGAGGCTATTTTACTTGCACACTGTATTACATTCGTCTTTTTTGCATTACTAATTGTATTCGAAATTAATTCTCTTCCAATAAGAACTGTCGCATATACGGACTCTTCTTGTGAAAAAATAGCAAACACTGCAATTCCAAACGGAATTGTTCGCAACACAATCCCTGTTCTTTTTTGTAACACTATTATCTGTTCTTCAACAGTTTTTTTTGCCCTACGCAGATTTGTTTTAACCGTATTTTCATTCATCTGCATGGTTTCTGCTATTTCACTTATTTTCATATTATTGAAGTAAAATGAAAATAAAATATGATATTGTTTTTTGGGAAGAGACATTAAAATTTCACGAACAATATTCTGTATCTCTTTATTAACAATTATATTCTCCGGCATCTCAAACAGATCGTTTTCAATTTTTTCATCTATGTATTCCTCCACTTCTGAATACAAAGTCTGATGTTGTTCTTCTTTATATTTTTTTCTACAGTAATCAACAATTTTATTATTGGCAATGCGTTTAATCCACGCCAATCCTGCCTGACACTGTTTTAATTTTGGCACACCTATATAGATACTATAGTAGATTTCCTGCATCAAATCATCCCGATCTGCTTCCTGTACTTTTGAATTACAAATCATCATTGAAATATAAGATGCAGAAATATCATACAAATCAGAAAAGGCCTGTTCGTTTCCATTTTGTAATTGCTCTAATAAATCTGCGATTTGATTGATCAAATTAGTTTGTTCGTGAATTTTTATATGCTCCATATTTTCCAATTCCAATATACGATTTTTATACAGTTCTCATTGCTTTTAAATAACTATCTGCCGACTGATATATAAGTTTTGATTCATGATAATTCATTCCAAGAAAGAGTACTGGAACATACACAAAAGCAACAACTCCTATCGCTAAACCTATCGTCATTCCAAAGCATAAATCCAAAATAACGAAAGGAACAACTCTCCAACCAAATATTCCCAATTTAATAATCCAAGCAAGAGAATATAATAAACCACCTCCTACAATGTATCCAACTATTGTAATTGCAAATCCAACGGCTTCACATAGTAACATAATTGTTGTCACTAATGATTCAGGAATTATACCAAGCGAATAACATATATACGGAACTACTCTTCCGAGTACAAACATAATAATCATTGCTATAATCCCCAATTTAATTCCTGTTTTACATCTGCTCATTTTCTTTTTGTATTGTTTGCGAGTTTCCTTTGCCATCTCAACACTATCAAACTGTACTTCTTTAAATATTCTTGCATTTCCTTTTTTCATCACATACTCCTTTTCTAAAAAACACGTACATAATTTACTTCTGTCTTATTTTTATTTATCTTTCGATAAATATAAGCTTCTCCGGATTTTTTAGGTGTAACTTTTCCATTTTTGTCAACATTTGCCACCTTTTTATTTGATGAACTCCAACTCCCTTGTCCATGAAATGAAATGGTAGTTCCTCTTTGAATGTTGCATGCCTTACCCATTACAACTGAAAATGATTTTTTGTCCTTCAGTTTAACATTTCGAATCTGGTTAGAAGAAAACCCACTATTTCCATTGTCGTTTATATAAGCACCATAAGAATTATTACTCTCAGTTACCTTATACTCTTTGTTCTTCTTAAGCGTCTTTCGATCATATTGAGTAATCCAATCACAATCATAAAATACTAAGTATTTTGAAGTAAGTCCAATATTTGGCCATCCCAAAGAATACGAATCTGTATTATGTTTCACCGCAATCTTCTTTACCTTTTTAGGTGATTCATATTTAAACACAAAGCAATCTTCCATAAAACATGGATATGCATAAGTAACTTTGACAATCATTTCTTTTTTCCCATCTTTGTCGATATCCATATAGCAGTAATGAAATTCTTCATCTAACGCTCCCCAGGCAAAATATTTTTCAGTTACTAATATCTGATTGTCTTTCATATAAGTTTTTTTAAGGCCCTCGATTGCTTTTGTGTATGCTGCCTTTTCTTGCTTACTCATCGAAGATGCATATACCTGTTGTTCTGTTCCTCCAATTGAAAAATAACTTAAAACTAAGCTTGCAATAATCATAAAAAAAATGCATTTTTTCTTCATCTTTCTAATCCCCTTTCTCATTTTTTATCTCTGTATACTTTAAACTCTTCCCAATTTCCATTCTTCACATATCCTTCTGCTAAATGGGACTCATCCAGATTGCCATTCTGCATTTCTCCATAGCAACTTAGTATCATGCGATGTGATATTGCTTTAGATAAATACATTGCAGTCACACCACCTGCAACCCCAACTACAATAAGCGTGGCTCGTAATAGCCATTTTGAAAAAGTACTTCTAGTCACTTGCCTCGTTGCTTTCTCAGCAATACCACTCTCATGCTCTGCTGAAGAGGATAAGCTATCTTGCTCGAAACTTTTTTCACAACCTCCAGCACATACATTATCTCAATTGCGACTGTACTTTTCCATCTTCATCCCTTACTATTTATTCTTTACTTTAACAGTTTTAACATCTGACCAATCTGAATAGATATATTTTCCCAACACTTTCTTGTAACTACGCACACGTACATAGTATTTTGTATTTTTCTTTCCTGTAAATGTATAAGATATGCTCTTTCCATTCTTTTTGGTCACATTTTTCATATGTTTATTGGTTGCATATTGAATTTCATATCCATCAACGCCATTACCCTTCTCTATAACCAAAACAATTTTTCTATTTTTGGCTGATAAAGATTTTATATTTACCTGTTCTACTTCAATTTCTTGTTTTGTTGCTATAATGCTGTACTTTGCGCTTGATGATGCATTCACTTTAATATAATATTTTGTTCCTGCATTTAAAAATACTGATCTTGTTTTTCCTGAACTGCCTGCGTATGGCATCTTAAGCAATGCCGTCTCATTTTCATCACATACAATCATTGAAACAGAATGATCAATACCTGTTACTGTAAAGTCATATAAGGCATCCGTATCATTTTGAAATGCAAACCAATCAGTATCATCTTTCATGCAGATATCCGACTCAATGCCATCTAATACATTAACCATTCTCGCACTGTTCTTTTCATCTGCTTCATCTGGATCACTTGTTAAATTAAGTGAATATCCAACAGGTGATGAATATTTATAATTCACATTAACCTTTATATAATAAGAGCTATTAGGATTAAGTTTGGCTACAAATTCTTTTCCCCTTGTTGAAACTGTTGATGAAATAACCTTCTTTCCATTTGCATCATATATACCAACTACCACCGAATGATCTAACGCTGCCGATTCCAATTTATAACTGCAAGCATCAGCTCCTGTATTAATTTTGAACCAATCTTCATCGTTTTTTTCGCAAATGTCACTTATCAAACTCTCTCCAACATTAATTTCTCCTGCCGTCTCCAACGTGTCAGCATCATCTTTTTGGCTTGTAATTTTAAAAGAATAATCTGTATTTTTAAAGCTTGCTTTTACTTTTACATAATATATCTGATTGTTTTGAAGCTTTACAGTATAATTTCCTCCATTTTTTCCTACATAACAAGTTCCAATCTGTTTTTCCATTGCATCAACAATTGATACCCGGACCGAATGATTAATTCCGACAGCTTCCATAGTATAACTCGAAAGCTCATTACCTGTAGAAAATTGATAATATTGTGTCTGACTACTAGTTTCAAGATTTCCTTGAATATATTCATCACACTGAATCGGAGTAGCTTCCTCTACTCCTGCCTTTGCATCAAATGGATTTACTACCATTACCAATGCCATAATCATACCCGCAACTAATGTTTTTACCTGTTTCATAAATTTCTCCTTTTCTAAATGCTTTTTCCTTATGTGTTCTCTTAAATTTATTTCTTTTACTCCTCCTCTCTGCTTCTTAAGTCGAAAAAAATTTCAAAATAGTTTCACTTTTTTAAATTTTTTTCTATAACTTCTAGTACTTTAGTCCATTATAACAATACTATAGTATTTTGTAAATATACTACCTCTAATATAAGCTAATGATACAAAGGGAGGTAAATAACATGATTGGGGAACAAATAAAAGCTCTCCGCTTGGCCCGAAATATGAGTCAGGTTGAACTTGCCAAAGCTCTTAACGTCTCTAAACAGAGCGTCAGTAATTGGGAAAATAATAATATTCTGCCTAGCATTGAAATCATTAAACAACTTGCACGTTTCTTTTCATGTACATCTGACTATTTACTAGAATTAGACAACTCTCCAAAATCTTATCTTGAAATTAGCAATTTAACCAATGAGCAAGTAGCTCATTTAAGTGCAATTGCCAAAGATTTAGAAAGTTTGAATAACAAAAAAAAGTGATAGCATTTTGTGTGCTACCACTTTTTATTTTTTCTGTTTTTCATTTTTACAAGTACTTCTGTTCAAACTCCCCAATCTGCATAGGTTTCCCGAAATAATACCCCTGAATCATGCCAATGTTCATCTGCTGTACCACATCAAGCTGCTGATCCGTCTCCACACCTTCCACACAAACATGAACGCCAATGGCGCTGGCTAATTCTGCGACCATTTTGACAAATGCATTCGAAAAATCATCCTCTCCAAGATGTTCAATAAAACAGCGGTCAATTTTGATCACATCGATCGGCATCTCACGGATATGGTTCAATGAAGAATATCCGGTTCCAAAATCATCCAATGCAACTTTTACACCAAGACTCTTGATTTCGCTGAGAATCTTTTTCATGCGGACCATGTCATTGATGGCAAGACTCTCGGTCACTTCAAGTGTAAGATTCGCCGGATTGATATGTGAATCTTCAATCGCAGACTTAATTTTCTTTACAATATCATTCTGCAGCAACTGCACAACCGACAAATTCACATTGACCTTATAATCCGGATGCCCCATATCGTTCCAGTATTTACAGCGTTTCACCGCCTGTCGTAACACATACTCTCCAATTGGATTGATCAGTCCCAGATACTCTGCAAGCGGAATAAAATCATTCGGACTGACGAATCCCATCACACTGGAATTCCAACGTACAAGTGCCTCTGCTCCACAGCAGGCATTTTTTTGATCTTTGGTATCAATGATTGGCTGATAATACACTTCAAATTCACTGCATTCATTCATAGCCGCTGTACGCATATTTTTCTCCAGATCAAGTCTGTGGCTTGCGGAAGCTGCGTCTGTATCATTGTAATATTCGATGCGGTTTTTTCCACGCCTTTTTGCGCGCATGAGCGCCATATCCGCTTTACGGATCAGTTCATCCACCGTAGTTCCGTCCTCCGGGAAACATGCAATTCCCATACTCATGGTGCAGTAATAATCTTCCCCTTTTAAGAACCATGGCTTTGTAAAAATCGAAGTAATCTCCTCAATTACTGACTCCAGCTTATCAAATAGTCTGCCCGGTACAATGACAATAAATTCGTCACCACCGGTACGATAACAGGTATCTATCACCCCTGAAACATGCTGCAAGCTATGGGAAATCGCCTTTAACAAAACATCGCCATACTGATGTCCCAGTCCATCATTGATGTGTTTAAAATCATCCAGATCCAGATAGAGCAAGGCACCTTTTTGTCCTGAATTCTGCGCCTTCATCACATATTTTGCCAAATCCTGTTCACAGCGCATGCGGTTAAAAAGCCCTGTCAGGAAATCATTATTCGCCTGCTCCTCAATCTCTTTTTGATATACCTTTTTGTCCGTAATATCATATAATGTACAAAGACTGACCTTTCTGCCATCCACCCAGTCAATTTCTGTCTTATAGGCATCCAGCCAGCGATCTTCTTCCACCGAATAGATTTCCTCAAAATATTGCCGGCGTCCTGCTTCCTGTTCCGAAAAAATGAGTTCGTCCAGTTTTCCCGCTGCAATCGTCTTTGCAAAGAAATCTTTGAATTTTTTATTTGTATATAGAAGTGTTCTGTTTTTTGCATCAGAAACATAGATGCCACTTCCCGTATTTTCCAAAATTGATTCTAAAGAAGCATAAGAACTTGCAAGAGAATTCTTGGAAATGCGTTTTACCAGCACACTCTGCACCACACGCTTAACATCATTTATAAATTTGATGTCCTCCATCTCCCATGTACGGTTGTGGCTGTGTTCATAAAAGCCCAGATACATGGCCACCTGCCCACCGGCTTCAATCGGCTGAAATACCGCTGCGGTCATCCTGCACTCCTTCATAAATGCCTCAAATGCATCCGGCATCATTGCGTCAGAAGAAATAACATATGGTTTTCCATCAAAAAACGGCAAATCCTCTCTCTTGCAATTGGACATTTTCCATAGTACAGATGCATCATCTTCATTGACATGTTCACAGACGCCCTCGATCAAAAGGGTCTCTCTATTCTCACGAATTAAAAAGCCACCCGTAAGATGTAAGCATTCACAGGTTTCCCTGATCACATTTTCCACAAGATCTGCGAACGCATCATCCGACTCAAGTGTCTGAATCACTTTGGTCATTGTCTGCATTTGGTGCAACTGATGCTGCATAGCGATCTCCGAATTCTGGCTTTTTTTCATTGCAGTCTGTGCAATGAGCTGGTTGATTTTTACTTCGAACAGCTGTGCAGAAAGCAACGACAAAAATTCAACAGATGCATAATAGTGTGCCTCTGTTGTTATCATCATTTCCTCAGGAACGCCAGCTTGTGATGTCATTTTTTCCTCAAGGAAACCTACAATCACCCAAATCACCTGCGTTTTTCCTTCGATTCGCGTAGAAATTGCACATACTTTCACAAAATCCTGAGCAACTGGATATTCCACCATCGTTTCAATCTGTTCATTTTCAATTTCAGATACCAGCTGCATATATACCGATTCATTCACAAGAGAATGTACATATTCCAGCTCCTCTTTCGTTCCGTAGGCCTTTGTAATGACCCCTTCTTTCTGTCCCAGACAGACAACATACAAATTATTGGAATAGCAAAATTGATCCTGCAATTTCTGCAGCATCTTTGTATCAATCAATCCGTTTTCCAGATTATCATCTCCCTGTGGCAGTTCCAGCCCGAGTGCATTTGTAATTGCCATAATTTACCTCTTTACCCCAATGACCAATAAATAAAATCCCGTCTTTGTCTGCATGCAGGTCTCCTGCAGCAAATGCAGCTGACTGTGTAGTCGAATCTGCTTTTTCACAAATCCAAGCTCCTGTGTATACATAATAATAACCGCTTCTTTTTGCAGAATTTGCAAAACTTTGTCAAAAAACCGTGTATACAGATGATCCAGTTCTTCCTTTGTCATCTTGCCACGAACCGGCATATTCGTAATGATCTCGTCAAACTTATATTCATGCCGGAAATCAAAGAAATCTCTATGAATAAAATGAATCAGTTCTCCTGCCGCCGATGCATTTTCTCTCGCCTTGTCAATCGCCTCTCCGAAAATATCGGTGCCGTACTTTTCTCTTGCCGGTACACGGATATCGCGCTCGATCAGCATCGTTCCCACTCCACAAAACGGGTCCATGATCTGCGCATCCTCTTTCAGATAAGGTGCTGCCAGCTCCATGATAAGTGCTGCTGTAGATGGATGAATAGAGGCAGAGATGGCATGCTTCCGATACTGAAATCTCTGATCTTCCAATGTATAGAATTTCAGGCATGGGAAAAATTTTCCCTCCCGGTTTGCGATGAGCCGAAGTTCCACTTCATAATCACTTGCAGAGTTGATCAGTGCTCCACCGGAAAGTTCCTCTAATTTTGCGCCAAGCTTTCTTGTAAAACTGCTGCGTTCCTCCAGTGTCATATTTGACTTGCACTCGACGCGGAAATAAAATGGCGCATCCTCTTTGTGATATTTTCTGCACAACGCGAGCATCGGCTCCCAGACATTCTGTGCTGCGGCTTCTGGCTTTGGATCAATCAGTGTCTGTACCGGTACTGGAAAAAGCACATCCCGGAACACACGCACCAGCATCAGTTTTGTCAGATCATCCGTGTCTGTCATCACACCAAGCGGATGCGGTCTGCCTTTTGCAAGCGTCGCAACGGTTTCTCTCTGATTTCTGTTACAAAGCAAAAGCACATGATTCTTTTTCTGTTTCTTGTCAAATGTATGGTGCGTAATTCCTTCATACATAATGATAATGCGACGCAGAGCCCGCACTTCTTCTTCGATGTGTTTCTGATTCTCTACGGTCCGTTCTTTTGAAAGCAACTCATCCAGCTGCTGCTTTAACTGTGGTAAAAGCGGTTCCACATCAAATTTTGCCAAAGCTTCCAGATAAGCACTGCGAACAAACAGCGTCTGTTCCTTCTGATAGGAAGTAAACAGTTTTTCCACTGCCGGCTCATATTCGATTTCACCTAATAACAATGCCGCATTCTTTCTCGTCTTCGCATCGTCACTTTCCAGCCAGTTCCAGAAAAGAGACTTGTTTTCTTCCGCAAATGTCTCCGCCTGCGCATATGCCTGTGCTTTTGCATCCTTTTTCAATTGTGCCCGCAAAGCACTGAGATTACTGCGCACATTCTTTTGTTCCTTCAATTCCTGATAGATTTTCTCCAAAGAAATACTCCTTTATATCTAAGTTATTCCTATTTTAATTTATTTTTTCGTGTTTTACAAGACTACGACTCTTTTTTGACACCATGCTGCTGGATATATGTCACCAGATCCTGCTTGAAAGCATCCCATGCTTCAGTGTGCTCCACAAAGTACTTCGGACAATTCTTTCCCGTCACATCATAATGTCTTATGACATCTTCCACACCAAGATCATATCTTCCCATAAGCCATGTCACAAGCTGCACCAGTGACTGATAGGTCTGGTCATTGAATTTTCCTGTATCATCCGGGATGCAGCACTCAATCGCAATCGTATCAGAATTACGATCATTGGATGCATATGCAATCTCATCGCACGGAATACACTGTACGATTTCTCCCTCCAGCCCAATCACAAAATGACTGCTTGCATGGGTAATATGAGACTCTGCCAATCCCGCAAAATAATCCCTGTTCTGTTGCGCCGTCGTTCCCGGATTTGCCGTATAATGAACCACAATTCCATTCACTTTCTCCAATGCGCGTGCCGGTCTCGAATAATCGTTGACCGGAAGTAAATCCACATCCAGCTCCGGACGGTTATCATTGTACAGTGTATCTGTAATCTGATCTGCCTTTACATAAGTTGTCTTTGCATGGTTCTGCCGTATTCGGATAATCGCTCCGATTGCGATGAAAATCACGACAGCAATCAGAATGGTGATGAAAATGCGGTTGTGCAGTTGTTTCTTTCGTTTTGCTTTCTGGTAGGCGATGCGCGCCTTTGATCTTCTCTGTGCGTCTGTCAAGGAAGTTCTCCTTTTCTGCTCGTTGTATTCCGGTGTATTTTTGCGTAGTTGTATAAATATACGATACCTCCATTGTACCACAAAAAAGAGATGTCTTGCGACATCTCTTTTGATTTCCTTCATATTTAAGAATACACATATATGCATCTTACATAATTTTGTGAACCCATCCTTCTGGTCCTTCGATTTCGCCCATCTGGATTCCGGTAAGTGTCTCACGAAGCTTCTTTGTGTATGGTCCCATTTCTTCCATTCCACTTGGGAAACAGATTTCCTTGCCGTGATCTACAATCTTTCCGATTGGGGAAATAACTGCTGCTGTACCGCAAAGTCCACACTCTGCGAAATCAGGTACCTCAGAGAATTTAACCTGTCTGTGCTCTACCGGCATGTTCAGGTACTTCTCAGCAACAACCATCAGGGATCTTCTTGTGATGGATGGTAAAATACTGTCTGACTTTGGTGTTACGAACTTTCCGTCTTTTGTAATGAAAAGAAAGTTTGCTCCACCTGTCTCCTCAACATAAGTTCTTGTTGCTGGATCAAGATACAGGTTCTCAGCAAATCCCTGCTTGTGTGCATCTACGATTGCATGTAAGCTCATTGCGTAGTTCAATCCTGCCTTGATATGTCCTGTTCCATGAGGTGCTGCACGGTCAAAATCAGAAACACGAATTGTAATTGGCTTAGCGCCACCCTTGAAGTATGGTCCAACTGGTGTAACCAGGATACGGAACTGATACTCATCTGCCGGCTTTACACCGATAACTGCGTTTGTTGCGATCATGTATGGACGTATGTAAAGTGTTGCGCCGGAACCGAATGGTGGTACCCATGCTGCGTTTGCTCTGACAACCTGCTCTACAGCCTCTACGAAACGATCCTCTGGGAATACAGGCATCTCCAGTCTCTCACAGGAATCTTTCATTCTTGCTGCGTTTAAGTCCGGGCGAAAACATACGATATGTCCATCTTCAGTGGTATATGCTTTCAGTCCTTCGAAACAAGACTGTGAATACTGGAATACACCAGCACACTCATTTAATGTTACATTTGCATCTGTGACAATCGCTCCATCATCCCATTTGCCGTCTTTGTAATTGGATACGTAACGGTAATCTGTAGTCATATAACCAAATCCAAGATTGGCCCAATCAAGATTCTTTTTTTCCATTTCTATTTTTCCTCCAATTCTGTCACTTTGAAATGACTTGTTACGAATCCAGCCCTCTATAACTTAGTGTTATGAAACACTGGGTTTGCTATTAATTGAACTCATTCTAGTACAATATTTTTCATTTGTCTATAGTTCCACAAAAATTTTCCCATTAAAAATTTTTATAGAACCTATAACTTTATAACATTACTTTTGATTTTTCTTTGCTATGTTCAATTTTTTTGTTCAGTTTACGGAACGGAATCGCAACAACCAGTCCGATAAAGAGAGAAACCAATACATAAATGCCAAGCGTCCGCAAGTCCTTCCAGTAATCATTCCGGTACATGCCGCCCACGCACTCACGCAATGCATTCATGCAATAAGTAAATGGCAGGAATTTGTAGATCATCTGGTATACATTCGGCAGGACTTCGATTGGGAATGTTCCACCAGCACCCGCAACCTGAATGACCATAACAACCACAGCAATTGCTTCTCCGACATTTCCCATCGCAACAGTCAGCGAATAGATAAAAAGCGTAAACACAAAACTACTCGTCGCAGCTGCCAGCCAGAACAAAAACGGATGCGGACACTGGATATTAATATAGAACAAATCCCCAAGTACCGTAATCGCTGCCTGAATCTGTCCGATCAGGAAAAATGTAATATATCTACCGAAAAATGCATGCAGGGAGCGAATCTCTTTTAAATCGTCCTCACGCTTAACCTCCACATGAATCAGTGCGACAAGGATCAATGCCCCAACCCAGATTGCAAGTACTGTATAAAACGGTGCCATTGCAGATCCATATGTTGCGATCGAATAAATTTCTTCTGTATCCATAGCAACCGGCGAGGAAACAAACTGTGCGATCATCTGCGGATCTGTTTTCAGCATCTCAATGATTTCATTATATTGATCATTGCCAGAAAGTGCTTTCAGATTTTTTGACAATTTGCGGATATCTTTCTGAATGCCCGCAACATAATCCCGCGTCGCTGTAATATCATCAGTACCAGAATCCAATGTTGTCTTATACGCTTCCAATGCATTGCTGATATCGCCAAAGCTTCCCTCCACATTGTTAAGCATTGCACCTGTCTGAATCAGTGATTTTTCAATACTTAAAATAGTCTTGCTGACATTCGGATTAATAGAATAGGTAAAGCTGTTTCGAATTTCCCGAAGGCTGTCTTTACAATCCTTAATGTCAAGTTTTAATGTGTTTTTCAGATGACGAAGGCTCTGCGCCGTCACTTTTCCATCTTTTTTGAATGTTTCAAGATCTTTTTCCAGCTGCTTATAACTTTTGTCTACTGCCGAAAGTTTCTTATCGGTTTTCCCCAAAATGTCTTTTAAAACAGTAAGTGTAGAACCCGTCACTTTTTTAACCGATTCGGTAGAATTCTGGACCGTACTATATGTATCGCCTTCTGCGAGACCATCCACCTGCTCATCGAGCACGCTCAAATCCTGATCCATGGAATCGAGGCTGATACTGATCAGTGATGATACCGTATCTGCAGTCTGCGCCCCTGACAAGACGCTGTTTTGCATACTTGAGACCGTGTCCTGACTGCTGTTAAAAAGCCCCTGCGTATTCACAATCAGTGTCTGTGCGGAATCCGCAAGATCCGATGCCGATCCGGTCACCAGCGAAAACGTATTTAAAATATCCACATATGTCTGGAGATTTTTATCAATGCCATCCAGCTTATCCGTCGTAACCGAAACAATATCCACACCATTCTCATCCGTCTGGGAAAGCATCTCTCCCGATTCCGTCAGCACCTGTGTGAGCGTACTTACAAATGTTGTATTGATCTGCTCCTGTACCGCAGTCTTGGCTTTTGATGTAATTTTGGTCGCTATGGCATTTTTCTTGCTGTTCTCATAATAATCAATCGCCGGATTGACCGGGTCTCCACCAAGAAAACTGATCATCTTTTCAGTAAAGTCTTTTGGCACAATCAAGGCCGCATAGTATTCTCCACTTCGAACACCTTCTAATGTTTGATCTTTGGAATCATCAAACACCCAACCGATCGTCGTATTTTCTTTCAACCCGTCGATCATCTTGTCCCCGATATTTAATTCCAGTGAACCGATCGTAACACCTGTATCCTCGGAACATACTCCAATCTTCATCTGGGAAGTTGCAGATTCTCCGTATGGATTCCAATTGGACATAATATTAAACCATGCGTACAAAGCAGGAATAATTGACAGTCCCATGACAATGACAATCGCTACGACATTTGAACGCATCCGCCGCATATCAGAAAGGAACACTCTAAATATTTTTATCATCTGTCTCCTCCGTTTTCTCTGCTGCGCGAAGCATCATTTCTTTTGCGGTACTTGTGACACGATTGACGGCGTTATCCACAGCATTTTCAATCATGCCGGCTTTTTCCTCAAAACGGTCCACATTTTTTTCAAAATGGTCCATCTCAATCAGACTGTCCACTTTCCCATTCTTCTTTCCTTCAAGCTTATTGACATGATTCTGTAAATTATAGTCCATATATTCCACAACGATCAGATAGACAGCCAGAATAAACAGACTTATGATCCAAAGCGCCAGAAAAATAATCTTTGAGCTTTTCATCACCATAAGAAGGAACAGAAATATTGCCGGAATAATATACAGACAACGCAATCCAATCCTGATACGCTTCTGATTTTTCTCGTGGCTTTTTTTTTCGAAATCCATGACCATTTCATAGAGGTTTTCAAGTTTTTCCAATTTTTGCTTATCTGTTTCCAAATATAAGCCCTCCATCTTAAAGCATTTTTGTATCTTCCATTCGTTTTTCAATGAAGTGATTTAATCCGATAAACGGAATACGCACAACCAGTCCGATAAACAAGCCTGCCGCCGCAAAAATCAACAGTTTCAAAAGATCAATGGTCAGATCCTGATGATACATTCCTCCGATGCATTCACGCATACCATTGATTGCATACGGAAACGGGAAAAAGATGTATACCGAACGGAAAAACCGCGGCAGCGCCTCGATCGGATAAGTTCCACCGGAACCCGCAATCTGCAATACCATGATCACGACTGCCAGCGCTTTTCCAATATCGCCAAAAGAAATCGTAAGCGCATAGATCAGCATCGAAAATGTAAAACTTGTGACTGCTGCCGTCAAAAACATCGCACCCGGATGTTTACACTGTACCCCGAATATATACAGATCGCCTGCCACAATGATCATTGCCTGAATTTCAGACAACAGAAGGAATAACAGATAGCGGCCAAAGAAATACTGATACGGTTTTGCCTTCGGGAAATCCTTTTTATCTACATGTACTTTCAAAAGCGATACGAGAATCGTCATACCCACCCAGATTGCAAGTACTGTGTAAAACGGTGCTACTCCGGATCCGTAATTTGCGATCTCATACATATAATGTTCATTTACTTTTACCGGCTGGGAAAAGAAATCCCCGTAAGTATCCGGATCTCCAGCGAGAAGATTCATAATAATATCCATCTGCTCACTGTCCGAAGCATCCTTTAATTTATCCAGCGTTGTTCCGATTTTTTTGCTGGTCTGTTCCAATACTTCCTGCAACTGGGTAAGACTGGTATTGAGCGTGCCAAGTGTTGTATCCACACCGTCGAAAATATCTTTCATTCCATCTAAAGTTCCGCTGAGATTCTGTAAAAGGCCTTCGGTACTCTCAAGTACATCCGCCATATCATCCAGCATTCCCTGCACCTGCGGAGATATCTGCTGTGCAAATAATGTATTGATGTTTTCTATCGTATCGGAATAATTTTTCAACGTACGCTGCGTAGCAGAAATCGTCTTCTTAGCATCCGATGCATTCTCATCCACGCCCGGAGTATCTGCAATATTATCCGCCATTGTCTGCAGCTTATTTACCATATCAATGGTATTTTCCAAAGACTTGGAATCTCCCTGTACCGTTTTTAAATAATCGCTGAGACTCTGTAACTGTACCGACAGATCTTTTGCATCTTCCTGAATGATCGTTACATCTTTTGCCAGTGTGTTAATCTGTTTGTCCAGATTGGCAGCGGAAATATGTGTGTCAATCGCATTGATTGTCTGCTGAATTTTATTTAGTGATTGTGTCACTTCCTTTGAAAAAGCAGCAAATGAAGCTTTCGAAGTCTTAAGATTCTGCTTTCCTTCTTCCATGCTGTCAATTCCAGACTGTATCATCTCCTGTCCGGCCGCAAGATTCTTATTCGTATCATCTGCTGACTTTGTAACCAGTTCATTTCCGGCAAGGAATGAAGTAATCATCTTGTCATAGTCCTTAAGATATCCCTGTACCGTCTCAAGTTTTTCGATAAAAGCATCCACAGCATTATCATCTTTGAGCGATGCCTGCAGATCATTTGTCTGGGTAAAGATTTTTTCCGTCACAACTCTTACAAACGACTGGTTGATTGTACTCTGTAGTGTCGATACCGCTGTATCTGTAATTTTCGTCGCTACGGCATTCTTTTTTTCGTTTTCATAATAAGTAATCTTCGGCTGGGAGATATTGTCCATGAGCGCGTTGTACAGCCCATAGGAAAACTCCGGATCGATCACGACCGCCGCATAGCAGTCCCCGGATTTTACCCGGTCGACCGCATCCTTTTTGCTGTCGACAAAGACCCAGCCGATATTGTCCTTTTGTTTGAGCTGTTCTACAATCTCCTGCCCCATATTTGCGTTCTCGCCATCCAGGTCTGTGCATCCTTCATCCAGATTGGCCACCGCGATACGGATATTACCGGTGTTCGCATACGGGTCCCAGTTTGCATAAATATTAAACCACGCATACAAAGCGGGCAGAATACACAATCCCACCGCGATCACCAGCGCAAAAAAATTGTGGAACAGACCATACAGATCTGCTTTAAAAATTTTCCTGATTGTAGTCATAAGTTCTCCTATAAGCTTAATAACTGCATTACTTCTTCTTTGAGTTCATTTTCTCTGTCCTTTAACAGCAGCATACGGTTGTACTTATAATATGCCTCATTTCCACATTCCGTCACATACTGCAGACTGTAATATCCCGCGGAAAGTTCCGAGAGGAAAATAACCAGTTCCTGTCCTTCCCCAAATACACGGCAAAGGAAATCAAATGCGTTTGTCAGATGTCTTCCGGTATCTTTGATCTGCATCTGTCTTGTATTTTCCTGTGCATCAAAATAGGTCTTCGCACACATGAAATCCGCCTTTGCATCCCCCGTTCCCTCTGCGTTTATACGGGTCAGGCATTCCTGCATGGCATGTACCGTCATTGTGAACACTTTCTGTTCCTCACGTGAGGCAAGTCCGGCTTTCTTCCGGTGATCAGTCATCGCCTGATATGCCGAAATCTGCTGCTCTAACAGCTCCGTTCCCCGTCCTCTTCCATCTTTCAGGTCACTGCGCAGATATCCCAGCTGCCGCAGCAGTTCTTCCTGTGCAGCTTTGCTTCTGACATAAGTAATAAACTCCTGTCCCAGACGATCCAGAAGCAGCCCGAGAAGACTCAGCTTTTCATCGAATGGCGCATCTTTGATTGCGTTCGTATTCTCTGGAATTTCTCCCTCAAGAATCTCCGGAATCCGGTATGTATTTTTATACTTATTGTAGAGTTCATAGTAGTTTGCAAAGTCCTGCGCAATCTCATCATCCTGCAAATATTGTACCACAAAGTCATAGTTGATTGGGAGATGTAATTGTTCATAAACTTTCATTACCTGTGAGAGATCTTCCCATCCTCTGGCCGTAACAAAACGCTTTCCATCCAGATCCGATACAATCGAATAAAAATTCTTTTTCTTAATTTCCAGATAAGACAATATCGCACCATGAATCTGTGCTTTGTATGCATATTCTTTCCATACTGCAAAATCTTCTTCGATGTAAATGCGCTTTACTCTGTCATAGGTTACGATGTCAAAATCACGGACGGATTTATTGTATTCCGGCGGATTACCTGCGGTAACAATAACAAAACCATCCGGTACTCGATGATTGCCAAACGTCTTATACTGCAGGAACTGAAGCATTGTCGGTGCAAGTGTTTCCGATACACAATTGATTTCGTCAAGGAATAAAATGCCCTCTTTGATTCCGCTTTTTTCAATCTGATCATATATGGATGCGATGATCTCACTCATCGTGTATTCCGTCACAGACATTTCATTTCCGTCGTAGTTTTTCTTTGAAATAAACGGCAGGCCGATAGCACTCTGTCTCGTATGATGCGTGATTGTATAAGAAACCAGGTTAATGTTACACTCTCTTGCGACCTGCTCCATGATTGCCGTCTTTCCGATTCCAGGTGGTCCGATCAGAAGCACCGGACGCTGACGCTCTACGGGGATCGCATATTCCCCGGTCTCATCTTTAGTCAAATATGCCTGTACCGTATTTATAATCTCCTGCTTTGCCTGTTTGATATTCATGCATGCTCTCCTTTATCTGTTATCACTGTCTAAATACAATTTTATCGCCCAGGAAGGAACCTTCGCCTCTTCCCGCTCCTCGTCTCCATAGAAGACAAATACCGTCTCGTAGTCGGTCGGTTTCACCGGATACTCTCCAAATCCATCCGTAAAATACATGAGTCCTTTTAAATTCCGCAGTTCTCCTGCCTCCCGCAATTTCTCCACATAAGAAAATACCGGGCGGAAATCCGTTCCATATCCACCTTCTACAGAAAACTCTTCTGCAAATCTCTCCATCTGCGACAAATCCGTGATCTGCACATCTTTTTGAATCTGGTTGTCGCACTCTATGATCCGTATATTTACTTTGCGGAAAAAATTCTCCTGCTGCTTTAATATTGCTCCGGTCTCATTCAAAAACTGCTGCACGAGCCGATCCTTGCAGGATGCTGAGGTGTCAATGGCAATCACAAGTTCCTCAATTTTTTTTGCCTCACGGTATTCATTCTCCTCGATCAGGGGCATATTGCCGTACATCTGCAGACCATACATATAAAATCCATAGTCGAACGAATCCATATCAATGGAAACTTCTTCCCGCAATACGGCAAACCGTTTCAGATATTCTTTATAACTTTTGCGCACGCGATTCTGTATGGACAGCATCCATGCAAGTTTTCCCGCATCCTCCGACGCGTCTTTTGCGAATGTTTCCATATCACTTTCGATGCGCTTTGCATTTTCTTTCCACTCTTCTTCCTTTGGATCTGTCGAGCCAAGCGGGGTGGCATTGTCTTTCTGTTCCTGCGGCTGATTCTGCTGCGCCTCCTCACTGCTTGTCTCATTGTCTATGCCTGCCTTCGGCTGATCATCGTTATCCTCGGGCGGTTCCATCCGCTCCCAGAAACTATGGTCGCAGAGTGCAAATTCCTGCCGCAGAGATTCCTCAATATATGGATCACGTTTGCGCAGAATAAAGTAATGATACAGCTTTTCTGCAGTCAGAACCGATACTTCTTTTTCGAGTTTTTCATACCATTGCTGCCGAAAATCCGAAGTTACCCGCAGAATCGTCGGATACTCCATCGAATCCACCACCGACTCTACCGCAATATCACAGCACAGATTCCACAATTCACTGTCCTCATGTTCCTTTGCCGAAAACATATGGCGGAAAATGCAGTGCATCAGCATATGCATATACGTCCGGTTCAAAATCTCCGGCCGCTCGATATAAGTATGAAGCAGATAGGTAGGATTAAAACGGATAAACGCTGCATCCGTCCCCACCGTCCGCGTGGACAGATCCATTCGAAAGCCCAGACTTCCGAGCGCCGGTCCCATAAAACGCATGGACAGATACAGTTCTGTGCGCACCGCATTCAATATTTTGTTTCCTGTCTCTTCTAATTCAATTCTTGTCTTCATATTTTACCAATCGTCCAAAGTCATTGCCTGTGCCTGCTGCACCGCTGCAAAATGCATGCGCTGATACTCCATCAGCTGCGCTGTGATCGCGCTTTGTTTCTCCCTCGCTGCAAGCTGCAATGCCGGTTCTATTGCATCTCTTGAAATCAGGCACAAATCACATAAGATAATCACTTCTTCACATCTGCCATCTTCAATCAGCCTCTCAAGCACAATATTTACATTCTTTTCCAGATACTGTTCATACCATTCCCTTGCCTGTGTCTCAAGCTCCAGCGGATACATCAGCCGGTCAAGTGCAATATCAATTGCTGCCCGGTAATCATCGTCTGCTGCATGGGAAAAAAGCCGGTCGTAAGCCAGCAGATCCACACCTTTTCGCGTCACACATTCACGATAAGGGTATCCGCTTCCTTCTATCTTATGATGCAATACACGCGCTTCCACATCCTCCACAAAATCATACACATATGCCGGAAATGTCAGATGCAGTCCCATCGGTTCCACACAAAAATGCAGCATCCGATCATTGTCTGCAAGCAGTTCTTTCATTACGGAAAAACTGTTCCGCTTCTGGTACAACGTAATTGCATGCAGATTTCCGCATTGTTTGATCACACCATCATAGTAATCCTCCACACTGTCAAACAGACTTAATGTCGTAAGATTTTTACAGTTATAAAATGCCTGTCTCCCCAGGGTATCGATTGTCTCGGGAAGTGTCAGGGAACACAAATCCTCCCTGCCGGAAAAAGCGTATTTTCCAATGCTTCGCACCGGTATATTTTCTATCATCCCGGGAATTACAAGATGCCGGATACTGCCTTCGTATCCCGTAATTTCTATATAAATATTTCCTTTTCGATCCGTTTTCTTCTCGTAGCAGTATGCCACTTTATTGTTCCTCCTGTAATGCTTCCAGTTCTCCGATAAAATACAGTGAGCCGAGCGCTACTGTCTTTTCTTCCGGGACCAGCACGTCAAACACCTGTGAGACCTTTTGCAGACTTCTCGCAGGAATTCCCCTGTTCTTAATCTTTTCAGCCAGTTCCTCCGCCTGCAGGGCACGGGAACTTTCCGGTGTCACGGTCGCAAAATCCAGCGCAAGCGGAAGTAACTCCTCCACCATCTTTTCATAATCTTTGTCTGCCATCACACCCATAATAAAATGAAATTTTTCTTCCGGGAACATCTGCATCAGACTTGTTTTCAGTGCATGAATGCCGTTGCTGTTGTGCGCACCATCCACCATAAGAAATGGCTTCTCCTGCAAAATCTCCATACGGCCTTTCCAGACAGCATTCTGTATCCCTGCTTCCACTGCCTGCCCGATCAATTCCTGTCTTTCCCGTGTCTTCACATGCTGCGCAAGAAACATCTTTGCTACCTTTTTTGCCGTTGCCGCATTTTCCAGCTGGTAAGCACCGGGAAGTCCCGGTTTCATTTTTTCTACATCACGCACATCCTGTTCTGTAACAAAATAGGCATCGTATCTTTTCAGCACCTGCAATGCTTCTTCTTCCTGTGGCGCAATGACCGCCGGAACATGCGGCTTTAAAATGCCCGCTTTTTCTGATGCGATTTCCGTCAGTGTATTTCCCAGAATTGCCATGTGATCGTAGCCGATCCGTGTGATAACTGCCACATCCGGATTTCCGAGTGCATTGGTCGAATCAAGTCTTCCGCCAAGCCCGGTCTCAAAAACTGCCACGTCACAATGCTGCTCCTGAAAATAAATGACCGCCATCACCAGACAATAATCAAACATCGTCGGAGTCACATCCAGCTCCAAAGCCAGAAGTTCGTTTCCAATCCTTGTGACATCTTCCTTTTCGATCATCTTTCCATTGACACAGATTCTTTCACGAAAGTCCACCAGGTGCGGGGATGTAAAACATCCGACCTTAAGTCCTGCCTCTTTCATGACCTGACTTAAAAATGCACAGGTTGAACCTTTTCCATTCGTTCCTGCCACATGAATATAAGGCAGGCCTTTCTGCGGTTCCTGCAAAGCTGCAAGCATACGCCGTGTGACCTCTACTCCTGGCAGATTTCCAAATCTGCGGCTGTTTTCTATTTTTTCAACAACCTCTTCGTATCTATATTGTTTTTTATATGCATTCATATGGACGAATCCTTCCATTTATCGATAAAACTGTTTTGCTTCTTTCTCCCACAGACATGAAAATAGGGAGAAGCAAAGCTCCTCCCCGCTATTCTACTTCCTTATGAAGTTTGTTTCAAGTAAAACTGTTCGATTAGCAGATGCTATACTGCTAAAATCACACCACCGTCATTTGCATACATACTGGATACTCCGGCTGTATTGACGATCACGATCTTTTTGAATTTTGCCATCTTCTCGATGGTCTCCTTTACGAACTGTGCGCGCTCCGGACAGTTACAATGCGAAATTGCAAGAATACGATTCTCACAGTTTTTCGTAACTTTGAGCATATCCTCGACCATCTTGGTCAAAGCTTTCTTCATGCCACGCGCCTGACCTAACCGCTGAATCGTTCCCTCTTTGGTCGATCCCATGACCAGCTTAATATTAAGGGTATTGGCAACCAAAGCTTTCAGGTTGCTCAGACGACCAGCCTTGCGCAGAGTCTCTAATGTCTCAAGCACGAAGAAAGTATTCATAGATGCAATATATTCCTCCACCTGTTCTACCACTTCTTCAAAAGAAACACCACTTTCCTCCAGCTCCTGTACTTTCAGACCGATCAGAGTCTCTCCAATTGATGCAGATTTGGAATTGAATACATGAATCTTTTTGTTTTCTTCGTGCTCCTCATTATATAACTGTGCTCCGAGAACCGCACTATTATAAGATCCACTCAGTTTTCCAGACAAAGTCACAACATAAACATGTTCTGCCTCACCCTCATACGCGTTCATATAACGCTCCGGCGATGGGCAGGAAGACTTTGGACTGTGTATTGCAGCTTTCACTCTCTGTAAAAAGTCTTTCTGATCAAAGGTCTCATCATCCGTGATCTGATATCCATCCACATCTAACTCCAACGGTACATTGGAAAAATGTCCGTCCGCCTTCAATTCCTCTGATAATTCTCCACAACTGTCAATTACAATTTTATACATAATGCCATCCTTCTCTCTTTTGAGCACACGTCTCCAATTACCTTAGCAAAAGTTTTTTCTTTCTATTACAAGTAGTTTCAAATACTACGTTGTTATATTAACATCATTTATATTATTTGAAAAGAGAAAATTACAACATTTTATAAAATTTATGATTTTTTTACTTTTTCGTGTCTATGCTACATTAACCTTTATCTTTTTCATAACTCCATTGTTTGCAACAACATAGATTATGCAACTTCCGCTCTGTTTTGCTGTAATCTCACCTGTTTTACTTACTGTTGCAACAGTCGTATCGCTGGATGAATAACGGAATTCCTGTGCATGTGTCAACAGTTTTTTGTTCTTCTCCTGTTTCACACTCTTTGCATTTAATTTCTGTTTGTCACCAACATTTAAGGTATATGAAGTTTTCGCTACTTTAATTGCCTTCACATTTGTGTATTTACTATCTGACAATACGACATGATAAATCATTGATTTACAGATTCGTACTTTTTTGCCATCTACATTTTTGTAAGCCACAACATAGAACTTATAGGATTTTTTATTATTCAGGTTTTTAATTGCACCTGTAAGATCTTTGGTATCCTTAATCAGTTTGTAGTTACTCTCTCCATCGCAAGCAGACGCATAAATGCGATATCCATCCGCTCCATCTGCTTTTATCCAGGAAATTTTAATCTGTCCATCCGTGGTCTGTGCACCTTTTCCGGTAATCTGTGCCGGTTTTTGTGGTTCTGCTACTTTTGTGATCACATAATCAAATGGAATCTGTGTACTGCAGCCTCCTATAGCCAGACTTACAATACCACTGATTTTTCCTTCCGTTGCGGAAGTTGGTTCTGTCTTTTCATAAGATATAATTTCATAAGCTACATTAGAAAGACTATTTTCTTTCAGTGCCTGTGCAACGACATTTGCAATATCTGACTTACCACTTTCTTTTCCTGCCTTATAATCTGCGAAAGCTTTTTCTGTGAAAACTTTTGCTTTGTTTAATGTCTGCCACTGCATGGATGAATCGCTACTTTCCTTTTGGAGTTTCTCATGAATTACATATCCACAGACTGTACAGGTTTCTGCATTCTCTTCTGTTGCTTCTCCGCTTGATGTATGTTCCTGTTTTTCTGTTACAGCATCGCAGTTCTTGCATTTTTTCCAATGGTACTTTACATCTTTTGTATATTCTGTTTCGTACTCATGTGCTCTCTTTTCTATTTTTACAGCAGCTTCGCTGGTCTCAGTAGTTGCAAGCTTATCAGAAAACCATTTACCACACTCGCATACATAATATTCTTTGTTTCCTTCTGCTGTACAGGTTGCTTCTCTTGCTTCTACCTTGGTTAAGTTTTTATGGACATGCTCATAATTTGTTGGAACAACCGCAAAATTTTTGTTTACTAATCTATACAAATTTACATCTTTTACACAATTTTTTAGTGGCATCCCCTGACTATCAACTACATAATCATCATTATTTTCATTTAGCCTTATCACACTATAACTATTATAACCGTTTTCCACCCCTGCATAGATATCAGAATTCAGATACAACTTTCCGATAATAAATGCATTTCGAATAATCAATTTATCTCCTTCCCCAGTAAAAATACAATTATTATATCCAGCCTTATATATTCCGCCTCCCACAAGTTCTATTGTTGAACTTCTAAAATTTTCCAGGCAGATTGGTTCCTTGTAGCCCTGACCAGAAAGCGTCTTTCCATTTCCATTAAAAATAATGTATGCATCTTTAATATCAAAACAAATACGACCAACAATATTTTTCTGCATTGTAACAGTAATAACCCCTGTGTCACTATCCTGTTGTACGTCTGCTACATTTTTTAATCCCTTCTCCAACTGTTCATAACTAGTAAATACATTATCTCCGATGTCTACAGGTTCATTTGCTGTTGAATCTTCTGTATTTTTAGGAGTAACTGCTATATTCCTCCTTCTAGAAATTGAATTTTCACTCGTACATCCTTTAAGTTCAGTGCCAGTACCCTCCAATTTCACATATTCACCTAACGTATATGTTCCATTTTCATAGGTTACAGATTGTACATCATAATTTTTATATCCATTTTCCAACCCTGCTGCTACGCTACCATAGCAAAATAAATTTCCAATTATAACTGCATTTCGAATAATCATCCGGTCAGTCGTCCCAACAAAGATACTATTAAGAGTTCCGTTTTTATATATTCCACCGCCGACAAGTTCTACTGTAACATTCTTAGACTTCTCCAGGCTGATTGATTCAGAACACTCTCCGCCAGAAAGTGTTTTTCCATTTCCATTGAAAATAATATGTGCATTTTCCATTACAAAGCAAATACGACCAACAATATTTTTCTGCATTGTAACAGTAATAACCCCTGTGTCACTATCCTGTTGTACATCTGCTACATTTTTCAAACTTTCCTGCAACTGTTCATAACTAGTAAATTCCTTATTTCCAATATTTACAGCATCTTCCTCTGTACTGTTACTTTCCACTGCTGCTTTAATTACTGTATTTTGCGTCATGGTATATGCCATTGCAAGCATCAGCCCAAATGCAAGCACTCTTCCTAATATATTTTTCTTCATATATATATCCTCCTTTATGCTGTTGTTTTCTAGTACCTATGATACAGTTTTTTGCATAATTATTTTCAAATACATACATGAATTACACTTTTTTTGACATGAACGACAAACATTCCTATATAGTAATTTATGACATTCCAAGTTATAATACATTTATACAAAAGCGGACAAGGAGATTTTTTCCAATGAAAATTGCAATATGCGATGATGACAAAAATGAGCTTTTTCATATTCTGTCTCTTCTGGCAGATTATCAGATACAGAAAAACACAGACTTTTCCTATAAACCATTCGAAAGCAGTATGGAACTTGCCACAAATGCAGTAGAAGAACGATATGATATCTATCTGCTGGATGTGGTGATGCCGGGACTAAATGGCATGGAACTGGCAAAAGAAATCCGTAGCTATGACAAAGCAGCAGATATTATTTTTCTGACCACTTCTCCAGAATTCGCAGTGGAAAGCTACACGGTGAAAGCCTCCAATTATCTGATAAAACCCATTCAGAAGGATCGGCTTTTCGATGCATTGGACGATATTATGAAAACAAGGATTGAAGATCAGGCTTCTTCTCTTGTTCTCAAAAGCAGTGTCGGTGTACACAAAGTTCGAATTTCGGAAATTATTTACGTGGAAGCTTTAAACCGAAAGGTCATTTATTATCTGAAGAACAACGAACAGATTGTATGTGCAGACAAATTTTCCTCTGTTTGTGATTTTTTACTGCAGCATCAGGAATTTCTCCTTGCACACCGATCATTTCTGGTAAATATGAACTTTATCCGTTCCATCAGCGCGACGGATATGTATCTCCTGGACGGCAAACACATACCACTCGCACAACGCAGGGTTGGCGAAATCAAAAAGCTTTACCTTGCATTTCAAATGGAGGAGTAATTATGACGGATTTAGCAATGATTTTAGAATTAATCAATTATGTGTTTGTCCTTTTCTTTGGCGTTGTAGTTTCCCTGTATCTGGCTGACATCAACTTCATGGATCACAAAGTTTTATATTTCTGTACCCTTTTGGGTTTTGGCGCAGCACAGGGCATTTTCTATCTTTTTATGGGAGAATCCCTGCTTTACAAATGCTATCCGCTGCTCATACATGTTCCATTGATTCTCCTGATCTGGCTTGTGTTTCACCGGAATTTCTATGTTTCAACCATTGCGGTATTATCTGCCTATCTGCTGTGTACACCCAGAAAATGGTTGGGCACACTGGTTGCCTCTTTCTTTCACGGAGATCCGCTCATTGCCAACATAACCGCAATCTGTGTAACGATTCCTTTACTTTTTCTGGTGGTTCGCTATATTGCACCATACATTATCCGTCTGAAATATGAAAACAGGAAAACGATTTTGCTTTTTTTCCTGTTACCACTTGCATACTACATACTCGAATATACTTTCACAGTCTACACCAATTTGCTATACACGGGCGGTCCTGTTGTCATTGATTTCATGGACAGTTTCATTGTTTTGTTTTTCTTTATTTTATCTATGCTGTCACTTGATTTTTCCAATAAGAAAAACGAAGCAGAACGGGAAAACCTGCTTCTCACCACTGCTGCCACACAGGCGCAGAAAGAAATTGAGCAGCTATCTATTTCCCAGAAGCAGGCTTCCATCTATCGTCATGACCTTCGTCATCATATGACATTTTTGCAAAACTGTATTGCGAAAAATAAATTGGATCAGGCTTTGGAGTACATACATCAAATCTGTACCGATATTGACAACAGCCGCGTGATCAGATACTGCAATAATGAAGCATTGAACCTGATTCTTTCCTCCTACGCCGATCAGGCAAAAGATGCTGGAATTGATGTCCAGATTTCTGTCACTGCTACTGATTTTGCGCGTTTTCAGATTACAGATTTGTGCAGCCTCTTTGCAAATTCCCTGGAGAATGCCATCCATGCGTGTGAAAAAATTCCAGCTCCTGAGAAACGTTATATCACACTGAAAGTTTTTGAAAAAAATGGCCGGATCTGTATCAATATCGCGAATAATTATATACAAAATCCGGTATTTGAAAATGAGATTCCAACCTCTCATGAAGCCAACCATGGCATTGGTGTCCGAAGCATGATTTCTGTCGTGGAAAAATATCACGGAGTGTACGGATTTTTTACAGAGAACAGGGAATTTCGTTTTCAGGCTTCCTTATAAAATGATATAATAGAGATAGCATTCTATCGAAAGGAATCTGTGAAAATTTATGGAAAATTCTATGAAAGATACCTTTATCCACCAATATGAACATCAGATAGCTCATGCTCCACTGCCCATGCGTCTTGTTGAAACCTATTCCCTCAGCAGTATCATCAAAGATACCACTGATAAAAAAGTCTATCTTCTGAAAGATCATAATGAACAGCCTTTTGTTCTGAAATGCTGTTCTTCCATGTATGCGAGGGCGCTTCAACAGGAATATGATTTTCTGACACATCATACAAATTCGGACTTTTTCCCTAACGCTGTATCCTTTTTCGAAGAATCGGATATGTGCTTTTTGTTACGCGATTACATCAAAGGTCCATTGCTCGGAGAACATTCCGAACATTTATATGCACATTGCACGCACTTCCACGATTTTGAAGATGCACTGCTGCCCTATATGATTGAATGCTGTCAGATCATCTCCATCCTGCATCATGAAAATCCACCTATGATTCATCGGGATATCAAACCGGAAAACTTTGTCTGGGAAGAATCTTCCCAAATGCTTGTGCTCATCGACATTGATGCCGGCCGGCAATTTACCCCTTCCAAAACCAGAGATACCGTTTTTACCGGAACATATGGCAATGTGGCTCCGGAACAATTCGGTTTTGGGCAAAGTGATGTCCGCACCGATGTATATGGATTGGGCAAAACATTTCTGTCTCTTTTATCTGGAAATGAAACCTTTCCAGAATCAAACACAGATATTCCCGGCCTTTCCTCAGAGCTTGCCGCGATCCTGCAGAAAGCAACTGCTTTCAAGCCAGAGGAGCGTTATACAACTGTTTTACAATTGCAAAAAGCACTCTCGAAACTGCAAGCACAACGCAGTCAAAAAAACAAGAAACCACATTCCGGTTTTGGTCGTTTACTGGCACTCCTTTTTGCCGGAATCGTCTTAGGTTCCGGAATTGGATCAGGAATCGGTGTCATGGTAGCACAAAATTCATTTCAGACATCAGCAGTCGCGTCTGCTGACACACAGCAGCAAGAATCTGCGCTACCTGTATCAGAAACTGACGCAGCAAAATCTGGTAATTCAGATACCTCCATCTCTCACAAAGTTTCCAGTCACTCACTTGCCGAACAGGCTGGTGTCGAAACTTTTGACGCATACAAATATCAGGATCTGATTGATACGATCATCGTTGCTGCCTACCAGAATGATGCAAAATCCGTCGCATCCAACCTGGAAGCGTTGGTCTCACAGTTATATGAGGAGCCGGAACTTACGCGTAATCCTCCGGAAGATTATTCTACCTATGATGTACTTCCCAAAGGATATTGGATTCTATCCGGAATGGACGCTGTCCGTCTTCGCCTTGTATACCGCGACAGTATCCTAAAAGAAACAATCGGCTCCTATGAAGACTATGATGCCCAGCTTCTGCATATGCTCCGTCACTGTCTCTACGGAACCAACGGCTCTGATACCAGTAACCTTTACCAATACGCACACAGCGCTCCCGATGAACGAAACAATTACTATGAATTTTGTCTCAGCGATCTGTTAGACAATATACAATGTGTACTTGACCAACGTGATAATTTCACCTGTCCACAGGAAGCAGATTCCCAATGAGTGAGCATTTTTGCCCACCATCGCATATTTTCAATATGGTAAAATATAGAATATGTCAAAATAGCCAATGTCGAATTTGCTGAAAGCAAATTATGCATAGGCTGATGTTCAATGGAATAGGGGAAACATATGAAGGCGACGGATGAATTATTAAAACAGATCAAAGAACTGAATATTGAGGAGTTTAAAAAAGAAGAAAGTTTTGACTGCATCTCTATCGATGAATATCTGTGCTCGCTTCTTACCAGTCATGATCTGCAGCCGAAAGATATTATCTTAAATCTGAACATGGAACGCTCTTATACATACCAGATACTCAACGGAAGACGAAAACCTACACGCAATTTTCTTTTGCGCATTGCAATCTTTACCGGTTTGTCTCTGGACGAAACCCAGAAGATGCTCACCATCGCCCAGCGTCCGCAGCTCTATCCAAGGAATCGCTTCGATGCCGCAATCATTTTTTCGTTAGAGCATAAAATGTCGTTGGACGAGACTTACGAACTTTTAGAGGAAATCGGCGAAGAACCATTAAATTAATTTTCCTATACCGTAAAAAAGCCCGGAGGCTTTCCTTTCTGGAAAACCTCCGGGACTTTTTTGTGTGCTATACGCTTTGCCTGTTATTTTACTTTGACTTTTACCTTAACAGTCTTGGTTGTACCATCATTCAAAGTAACTTTCACTTTTACCGTAACTGTACCTTTCTTTTTAGCAGTAATCTTTCCGTTTTTATCTACCTTTACTGTAGACTTATTGGAAGATGTATAGGTAATCTTTGCAACATTATCCATATCCAGCTTACTACTCAGTTTTACAGTTGTCTTTTTTCCTTTTGCAACTGACACATTACTCTTCTTTGGTGTTACTGTTTTTAAGATTTCTTTCTGTAATGCCTTTGTCTCTTTCTCATTAAGAAGCTGGTATTCACCTTCTTCTGCTTTGACACTGACATTACCACTCTTATTCACGGTAACTGCTTTTGATACAAGAACCTTTTTCCCATCCTCAATTTTTACAAGTGTCAGTTTCTTTCCTGCTGCCAGATCCTCTGCCTTAGTCTCTACTGTGTACAGGACATTTCCTTTTTCATCTTTTACAGTCTGCTTAATGGTCAGATCCGTAGTTCCTGCTGCATCGGTCATCTGCTTTACAACATTTGCAGAGATTGTAGTCTTAACTTTATCATCTGTTCCTGTCGTTACGGTATTCTCTACCTCTGCCTCTGCTACAGAAATCTTTCCATCTGCATCCTTGGTTACAGTAACACTTGCAGAAGTATTCTTTGCGACATTCTCAATCTCGGACTTCGTTGTTGTAGATGCTACGCTGCCATCCGAATTCTTAATGGTTGTTGTCTCTTGTTTTACAGTATTTCCACTGCTGTTTGTTGTGGTCTCTGTTTTTGTTTCTGTGGTTGTCTCGCCCGGTGCTGGCGTCGGCTCCGGTGCTGGTGTAACTGTAGAGCCACCGCCTGTGGAACCACCAGAAGATCCACCACCTGTGTTTCCGCTGTCGCTGCTGTCTTTATCGGTATAAATCCATACATATCCATCCGTATCGTAAGTGCCATACGCATCCTGAATCTGTGCCTTTACTTCGATAAAGAATTCTTCCGGAAGATCTGCCTTTGCCCCTAATGTAATCTTATAAACATATGGTTCACTGGCATTTACCACTTCATAAGTAAAATACTTTGCACTGTCTGTAAAGTATGTAGGTTCTTCTTTTCCATCCTCATAGATTCCAGCATGCAGCTCAACATTCTTTATGATGTAATCTTCTCCCTGATTCTCTACCATGTAAAATACCTGGTTGTCAGAGTCTGTTTTAACCGAAGACAGATAAGAATCTTTCGAAACCGTTGTGTTCTTATAAAATGCAACTTCCCGATAATATACATCCAGATTGACAACTTCATTTGTCTCTTTGTTTACCACTTTATAACTTCCAATGCCCGGGAATGTCAGATCACAGAATCTGCTGTCTTTTGCATTTGCAGTAATGCTTCCAACCGGATTTCCTTCACTGTCTGTAAGTGATAACTGATCTGCAGTCACAATGTTGATGCTCTCATCGCTGTCAATAGTTGCAAATACGATACATACCTCATCGGTATAATATGCACCGATATTGGAGTACCAGTTGATATCTGTCGGAATTTCCGGGTTTTCTCTGTCAAGGTCGGCAATTGCAACAAATCCCTGCTCCTGCGGATATTCCTCTTTACTCTGTACCCAGACACCAGCTTCTGTTTCATCCACCATGTCCTGATTCTCATTGTACAATTCCATAGTGACGCCAACTGTAAAGTTCTTCTTTTGCTCTTTGTTGATCGTAATCTTGTAATTTCCATTCTTTAAATCTTCTACGGTATAGAAATCCGCGATATCATAAGAACGATCCTCATCTGCCGGCTCTACAAAGAATTTATAGTTTGGTGTCAGGTTCTCATCCACTCCATATGGAATCACATACAATACGTTGCACTCATCTTTCCATATCGTACTTTCTGAATCACATACTGTATCTGCACTTACTTTCTCTGCAGTATATAATCCGACCTTATTAAAATCTGCCGATACGATCACTGCATCGTCCGGATTTTCTTTCGCATATATTTTGTACTCACCAGTACCGTTAAATTTAATTCTTATATAATCATCCGGCTGCACAAGGGATGTTGTTCCCGTCGCATCTGCCATCGGCTCGATAGTAAGTTCGTCTTTTGTATATACTTTTTCTACCGATCCGTCTGCTGCAACTTTTGCGAACTGGTATGTCTGCTGATGATTGAGATTTCCCCATCCCTCTTTTGTATAATGTACTTGATCATCAATTACCATGTGACCTACTTTGTCATCCCAATGGAAATTCTGTGTCACACTAAATCCTGCACTCGAACCGGTAAACTGTGTCGTAAGCCATGATACGGTTCCCCAGCCTTCCGTCTGTCCGTGATCCGGATCAAAGCCCGGCTGATGTACCTTTCCAATCAGGTACAGATACTCTGTGGTATCTTTCAATGTCAGTTTAAATTTTCCTCTTGTAATTTCTTCAATGGAAACATATCGGTTGATATCATCCGCTGCGACATCGCCAGCATTGGTCGATACATTCCATTCGTACTCAACTTCTGGCACATCTTCCGGAATATTTGCGATAAAATAAAGAACATTTCCGCTTTTTGTACTGTTGTACGTGTAGTTTACAGAACCATCCAAAAGTCCTTTTACCGAAGGATTCTCCGTTGTATAATAAGCAGATTCCGGATAACTCATATGAATCGTTACATAGTCTGTTGGATTATCCTTTACATATACTTTATAATCTCCTGCATCGCTTACTGAGATTTCTACTGCATTCTTCTGTTCTTCTGAATCTTTCAATGCAGCTGTTCCGGTTCCATCTACTGCCTCTACTGCCAGTTCCGATGCCTGATAGTTTTTTTCTGTTCCATCTTCCTGCCATGCCATAAAACGATGCAGAGGATAAATGACCTGGCTAAAGCATTCTCTTCCACCTTCATCGGATATATCTTCCATATTATTGGAAACACGCAATCCTGACATTTTTCCTTCGTAATGTACATTCAGCCTCTCTTCCGGATTCCAGTTCTCCCCATTTCCAAAGTTTCCCTTTGCTTTCACACATATATCCAGCCACTCGAAAGTACCCTTTTTCAGTGTAAGTTTATATACTTTTTCCTGACTACTGTTGTCAGGTGACACTAAAGTTTTCGTAAAGTACTTACTATATAAATTCTCATCGATATTTTCATTTCCATCCACATTTACCTGCCAGGTTTCATTACCATCCCAAGTAACATCTTCCGGCGCAGAGGTAATCAGATAAATGACTCCATCTTTTTCCGATGTATAATCATAGGAATCAATTGCACCTTCCGGCGTCTTTGTGTCTGTTGTATAAAAGCCAAGATCTTTATACCCAACTTGAATCGTAATTTCATCACTGTCTGTACGATCTGTCAAATAAAGCTTATACCATCCTATATCAGAAAACTTCAGTTGCACATAGTCCGCATTATTCTCCACCGGTGCAATTGAACCGACATTTTCTGTCTGCGGACTATCATTTGGCTCTTCCCCGTTACCACAATAAGCCAGGGTAAGTGCATCCGCCTGGATGGCACCACCTGTTGATTTTCCCGTCTCATCAAATTCTTTTACCAGTAATGTTGTTCCATTTACTACCGATCCAAGCCCTTTCATCCACGTTGCCTGTTCACTCGGACCTGTGATATTTCCGTTATCATCCCATTCCAGCCAGTCCATCGCTGCCAGTCCGCTGATGACTTCTTTTGTATCTCCTCCCTCTTCCTCATTTACATCTGCCCATACCGTATTCACACCAAGCCCGGAAAAAAGGCTCAGTACCATTGCAAATACCATAAAAAGCGCGCTCAGTTTTTTCTTCATAAGCAAATATCCTCCTTTTATTTTATAGTACTATTGTACCAAAAGGAGGATAGCACTTGGTGTGCACGGATGCCCACATTTGCATTTCTTACTCTGATTCTTATACGCCCAAAAGATATTTTGTACAATGCCTGTATCAGCTGTGCCAGCATGCCCGGCGCTGCAATATAATTTCAACTGCCATCACAACCGGAAAAATAATCGCAACAAGTATTCCGGCTTTAAGATTATCTGCTACCGCACTCGATACAAATCCCACAAGCGTCGGTCCCCCAGAACATCCCAGATCTCCGGCCAGTGCCAGCAGCGCGAACATTGCAGTCCCGCCATTATCACCCAGAATACTTTGCTTTTACAAAGATCCAGCATTGTCATACCGCTTTCGTCCTCTTCGATCAACGGCGCAATCGGTACCTTTGCAAAAACAAATGCATTGATAACCGGAATCAACGCCCAGATACATGCAAGTATCTTCCAGTTTGCAATGCCGAAAATACCGAAAAAAACGGTAGATAACAGCACAACACCTACATGTCCCCAGCAATAAAAGGAATGTAGAAGGCTCATCGCTTTTTCTTTATTATCGGTCGGACAACTCTCCACAATCGGGCTGATCAATACCTCAATCAATCCACCGCCCAACGCATAGATAAACACTGCGATCAGTAACCCTGCAAATGGTCTGATGATTGTAATGATCTTAGCTGCAAAAGAACATTTTTACAGCATCTGTAAGTGCGTCAATATCGGCACTTCCCATAAGTTCTCTTGCCGAATGCATCGCAAGAAGCGGGATTCCGATATCCACGGTTTTCACCGGCATCAGAGTCGATGCGACAGATCCTAATGTACCTCCACCCCGCACATCGGAACGGTTTACAAAACGCTGATAAGCGATTCCATTTTTGTCACAGATCTGGCGCAAAATCGCCACAGCCTCCGCATCTGTCGCATACGACTGGGAACACGCTTCCTTGATGCAGAATCCACTTCCTAAAACCGGATGATTCGTGATATCCATCTTTCCTTTGTGGTTTGGATGCAGACCATGTGCCACATCTACCGACAAAAGCATGGACGCATATAACATACGTTCTATCTCTTCCTCGTCTGCTCCCATGCTGCGTAAAATACGGCGTGTCATATCATGCAGTAAAATAGAAGCTGCCCCCTGCTTACTTGTATTGCCGATTTCTTCATGATCAAACAATACGATCAGATTGATTCCATCCGCACGCTCCCCCTGCATCAATGACTGCAATAATGCAGCGACAGATGTCTGGTTATCCAGTCTTGGAGAAGACAGAAATGTATCTTTTACACCCACGTACGCCGGTTCTTCCATGCAATAGGTGTTCAGTTCAAAGTCGAGAATATCTTCTTTGTCTACCGCAAGTTCTTCGGCTAAAAAAGTAAGGAAATAATCGGTCGAAGTCTCCTCTTTTGGAAGGACATCCAGAATCGGCATGAGATCCACCTGATTATTGATTTCAACGCCTTTATTTACTTCCCGGTTCATATGAATCGCCAGATTCGGGATAGTAAGTACCGCCTTTTGGGAATGATACAAAACAGTACGCGGTGCAAATACATCCTCGCTTCGCAGTACGACACGTCCGGCAACACCCAGCGGCCGGTCAAACCATGTATTTAAAATCGGTCCACCATATACTTCCACGTTGACCTGTGCATATGCCTCCGTACGAAAATCCGGATTTGGCTTGATACGCATACATGGATAATCGGTATGCGCCGCAGCCATACGAACCATGTCTCCTGTGTGATAATTTTCCCCTACCGTAAATGCATACAGCGTCGTTCCGTGGTGGTTTAATACATACTTTCCACCCAGTTTCAAATTCCACTTTTCTTCATATGTAATCTCTTCAAAACCATCCTGCTTCAAACGCTTCACAGAAGCTTCCACACACTGAAATGGAGAGACTGCTTCTTTTAATAATTCTATTAAAAATTTCTGTTCCATGTTGTTCTCCTTTATTATCTGTATATTGTAACTGTTTATTTCGTATTTTATCACAAATCCTACCAAATTTCTGCAAAGTGTAGTAATATACTTTCATATACACACATTGCCCACAAGGAGGTATTTTATGCTTGCATTGCAGCTTACCGATGTCAAAGACTTTATGAATAAATTTTTGCGTAGTGAAACATTTGATCATTTTCTGTTACAGGAAGGTGTCATTACATCCGGCGCATCCTACGTGATCGACGGTCATATCCATCCTGACTTTTATACCAGCGAAGAAATGGAAGATCTTGAAATTACGGATTGTGATTTTTTGCCTTATGCACTGCTCCGTGGCAATTGCTTTGATCTGATCAAAGGGAAGAAAACGCCCTCCTCCTTCAAGTTTGTACTTTTATTATCCCCAAAAAATCTCGAGCGAACGCTTTCAAGTATACAAAGCTCCTTTACCGGGAATGATATTACGGGAGTATTTTTGAATATTCGTTTTCAAAAGCAGCAACTGACTCTGACCACCGGAATTTCCTATCGTATTTTCTCTGTCGATAAAATTTTAGACAACGAATGGGACCGTCTGGTAAAACAGTTCTTAAAACAGCATGAAATCGCCTTTGAAGAACTTTAATTTGTTGCTTTACTTTTCCAAAGCGTTATGCTATTCTAAGCTTAGTTGCATAGCAACATAAATATATTGGAGGTACTTTCGATGAACAAAGGTACAGTTAAATGGTTCAACAACCAGAAGGGTTACGGATTCATCACCGCTGAAGACGGACATGATGTATTCGTACATTATTCAGGACTTAACATGGAGGGTTTTAAATCTCTCGAAGAAGGAGCTGCAGTAGAGTTCGATATTACTGACGGCGCTAAAGGTCCTCAGGCAGTTAACGTAGTAGTAGTTAAATAATTGCCTTATAATCAAGTTTCTATGTACCTTTTTCTTTGTAATTAGATTAAGATATTGGATCCGCGATTAGAAAAAGACAACCGATTTCCGGTTGTCTTTTTTCGTATGACGACAGATAAATGTAACCATTCAGAACCATAATTCTAAACTTCAAAAGCCTCTTTGATACTGTCATAATGCAGGAAAATTCCCTGCTTGGCAAATTCTTTGATTTCGTCGAGTGTTGCAAACTTATATCCATCCGTCTCTGCTTCCTGCAAATGCAGATCACTCTCTTCGAAATCCATGATATAACGGTATACGTCTACAAAATAATTATCACCCTCTCCGGGATTCTCTCTGTGGTAAGTAAACAGATATCCTCCATCGGCACCACTGACATCCAATCCTGTCTCCTCTTTGATTTCCCGCTGTACAGCTTCTTCAGATTTTTCTCCTGCCTGTGCTGCGCCTCCCGAAACTTCCCACCAGCCAGGTGCCCATGCTTTTGTCATCACCCGCTTTGTAATCAGAAAACGTCCATCCGGTCGTGCGATCACACCAAGTACTGTCAAATGATATTCATCATCCGCAAGATTAAAATGATTGCGCTCCATGGTTCTTCCTGTCCGCACTTTATTTTTATCATAGATGTCCCATAATTCCATAACCTGTTCCTCATTCTTTCCTGTTTTTGACATTTCACTTCGTAATTATTCAAACCCAATTTAGAATAGTTACTCTATTTCTAAAAATAATAGCACAAACCAACGTCCTACGCAATTATCTCCGGCATATGTTTCCGATACCACTTCGGCATAAGATTATTCTGGCATTTTTCATTATGTCTTGGCTTAATCTCCATAGTCGTAAAATATTGTTTCCACAGATCCGTGAAATAGTCATCTGCTTTCTCTGGTATATGAAGATTGTCCCCCGATACCAGCACACAGACATGATAGGCTTCATGTACGGCTGCGATCTTACGGTTACAGTCATACATAATAAAGTTTTCATTTGGAAAACGATCCGAAAAATGATCCATCATAAGCGGAACAAGATTACATTTCGGTTCTATCTCCGCAAGAAGTACTGACGTTTCTCCACTATGTACCTCCCGGAATCGCAGAAACCCGCGCATCTTGTCTGCTTCATTGGCAACTTTGCGGTCCAGTTCCATCATGCGCATGACAAACGGATCCGCAAGATGATCCATGACACTGTGTCCGACTGCAAATGCCCGCACAAGATATCCGAGAACTATGCTTGCCCGATCTTCCGCAAAATGGCACAGTGCCGATACAATGGTCTGATAATCTCGAAATCCCAGGCGGCTTTGTATCGTGCGAACTGTCTTCTCTACTTTTTCTGCGTCCACCACAACTTCCTGTTCTTCTGCAAACAGCGTCAGGCAGCCCTCCCCCATCACAATCTCGATATCATCTTTATATGGCTGCTGCATCTGCTTTTTGTATACAAATGCATCATAGATTGCTGTAAAAATCCCTTCCAGCGAATCTTCGCAATGTAATATAAACATTCTTTTACTCCTTATAATCACCCGATCCTATAAATGATACTGCGGATCAAAAAGTGACAACTGCTCATATCCACACGCAGTCCCATCGGACAAAAGCATCTCTGCTGGCTTCTCATTATAGATCAGATGCCGCGTAATATAATTCTCTTCCAGCTTTGTCTGATACATCATCTTTCCTTTGCAGGTGATAAAGTACAACGCACGTTTTAACACCACACCCATCTTTTTAATGTCGGAAAAATCCAATGATGCGTGCCTTCTGGCTGCAAGAATTCTTTTTGCACTTTTTGTTCCAATCCCCGGCACACGCAGAAGTGTATAATAATCTGCCTTGTTGATTTCTACCGGAAACAGTTCAAGGTGATGTACTGCCCAGTCGCACTTCGGATCAATCTGCTCATTAAAATTCGGATTCTTTTCCGACAAAAGTTCGTCGGCCTGAAACCCATAGAAGCGCAGTAAAAAATCTGCCTGATACAGTCGATGCTCCCGAAGAAGCGGAGGATTCTTGCCAATCGCAGGTAAACTTTCATCCTCATTGACATTGATAAATGCCGAATAAAACACGCGCTTCATCTCAAACTTGTGATACAGCGCCTCGGTAACCGACATGATCTGGTAATCACTTTCTCCGGTTGCCCCAATGATCATCTGCGTACTCTGCCCCGCCGGAACAAAATAACGATCTGGATGCGACAGATTCCTCGTAATCTGTGATATGCTCCTATTGGAAACCATGAAATTCTGTGCCACATTATTCTTCTTTGCAACAGTTCCCGCAGTCTGCATCTGTGTGAAATTCCAGCTTTGCTCCGCAACCACATCTGCTTTCTTCTGCTGGATAGCTTTCACACCCTTCTGATAATCCTGCAGCCTTGCATAACTGTCACGCATCTCTGCCATCTGGTTATAATAAGATTTTTCATCAATGTACACACGGCTTTTCATGCTGGCAACACCATGCGTCAGACGGCTTTCTTTGATTCCATTCTGTATCTGCCGCATCGGTGATAGAATATTCTTTCTCACCTTATTCGGAGCCACCTGCCGAAGTCCCTCTGCGGTCGGCAACTCCAGGTTCACGCTCATACGGTCCGCAAGATATCCCACCATCTCCACCACATCGGCAGATGCTCCCGGGATTCCCTTGATGTGCACATAACCATTGAAACGATACTTCGTCCGAAGTAAGAAAAGTGTCTCATACAAAAGTCCCATCGTATAGTCCGGTGACTTGATAATACCGGAACTTAAAAACAATCCCTCGATATAATTTCTTCGATAAAACTCTACGGTAAGCTGGCATACTTCGTCCGGTGTAAATGTCGCCCGGCGATTGTCATTGGAAGAGCGGTTCACACAATATTTACAGTCATAAATACATTCATTGGTAAAAAGAATCTTCAATAAGGAAATGCATCTGCCATCTCCGGTAAATGCATGACAGATACCACTTGCAAACACATTTCCAGCATTCTTTCCGTCTCCGCCTCTGTGCACACCACTGGAGGTACAGGCAACATCATACTTTGCCGCATCTGACAGAATTGTTAACTTTTCCATAATGCCATTCATCTGCATGATATTTGTCATTTCATTACGCTCCTGCAAGTTCTTGTCCATTTTCTAATTTGGTTTTCCGAACAAATGTTTGTTTTATTATATTACAGAATGTATGTTTTTGCAAGAGCAATTAGGGATAACCCATTCTTGCTTTTACTGTATGGGAAATGCTAAAGAAATATCCCATGCAGTAAAAAGAGACCATCCGGACAAACAACTGTCCAAATAGTCTCCTGAACTTTTATATTCTATGCTATTTTTTCATTAGTCTCTATGCATAGAGAATGTTTCCATATGATAGTTCTTTAAGTTGTCTAAGATCTGACGATCGTCTGCCTTATCAAGAAGGTCATCACGGAATTTCTTGGTCACGAGCATATCATTGAAGGAGCTTGGTCCACCGACACATCCACCTTCGCATGCCATACCTTCGATAAAGTCATCCGGTAACTTGCCTGCCTTCATAAGCATCAGGAACTTACGGCACTCTGCTGCACCGTTTGCCTTACATACCTTAGGCTCAATACCAGCTTCCATCTCTTTCATACTCTCTACAACAGCTGCGGTAACTCCGCCGGAGTTTGCAAAACGCTTTCCGTATACGGAAGACTCCTGATAGCTTGTATCGCCAGGCTGAAGCTCTACGCCTTTGGCGCTCATGATTGCACGCATCTCACTGTATGTAAGAACGTAATCTGCGTTTCCCTCGATCTTCTGGTCAATCACTTCGGATTTCTTTGCAACACATGGTCCAACGAATACAGTAACAGCATCCGGATCCTGTGCTTTGATCAGACGGGATACGGCACACATTGGAGAGATTGTTGTAGAAATCTTATCTGCCATCTCCGGGAAGTGTAAACGAACCATATTAACAAATCCAGGACAGCATGAAGTTACCTTCTTCTCACCTTCCTTATATGCCTCTACCCACTCAGCAGCCTCGGAAGCAGCGGTCATATCTCCACCTAATCCAGCCTCAACGAAACCATTGAATCCAACTTCCTGCATTGCTTTCTTCCAGCTTCCCATTGTGATGTTGGCACCAAACTGTCCTTCTGTTGCAGGAGCTGCAATTACATATACCTTCTTTTCAGACTTCAATGCATTGATAACATCGACAATGTAACTCTTTGAACCGATTGCTCCGAATGGACAGCTGTGAATACACTTGCCACAACGGATACATTTGGAATCATCAATCACAGAAATTCCATATTCATTGTATGTAATCGCATTTACAGGACATGCAAACTTACATGGTCTCTTCAGATGCGCGATGGCATTGTAAGGACATGCAGCTGCACAACGTCCACACTCTTTACACTTCTGTGGATCAATGTGGGAACGATGACGTCCTGCCTCGATTGCTCCAAATTTACATGCATTGATACATGCCTTACCCATACAGTTCTGACAGTTTTCTGTTACTGTGTAGCTGGAAATCGGACAATCCTCACAGGCAGCATTCATTACCTGAATAACGTTTCCATTATCTTCTGGACCAGGTGCCTTACCTTCTGCCAGACGGACACGTTGACGGATGATTTCACGCTCCTTATAGATACAGCAACGGAACTGCGGAGTCGGACCAGGAATCAAATGAACCGCAATATGATCTCTCTCAGCATCAAGTGTTCCTTCAAATGCCAGTTTTGCTACCTCACGCAGTACTGCATGTTTAATTTTAATTACATTTTCGTCAGCGTACATATTATCTCCTTTTCTAAATTTCTCGTTCGCATAAATCAGTCTTATTGTACATAAATTTTCAATAAAAATCTATATATGTATCTATCAAAATACAAAAAACATGGATAATTCAAACAGAAATCAAAAAATCGAGCCTTCCCTGCGGGCCGCCATGCAGGCAACCACGGAAGAACTGGAAAAATCCGGTGATCTTGCGACCGGGTTTTCCGAAACAGAAAATCTCTGGGAAGTCATTATTCTTTATTCCGGTACAACAGAGTCTTTGCAACAGACATTTCCCAATTACCGGATTACATTTCTTCTGAATAACTATGCCATTTTACTTCTGCCGGAGGATGCAATTGATACGCTTGCCGGTTCTCCTCAAATCATTTATATTGAACGCCCAAGACGACTTTTCTTTGAAGATCTTCCGGGCATCCGTTCCTCCTGCATTACGGCAATCCAGGAGACCCCCCTTTCCCTGACGGGAAAAGGCGTGCTTTTGTCTGTCATAGATTCCGGCATCGATTATATGCATCCGGATTTTCAGAATGCGGATGGGTCCACAAGAATTCTGGCATTGTGGGATCAAACTATAGCACCCAATCCTTCAAAAAGTTTTCTTTCTCCTCCCGGCTATGCACTGGGGACACTGTTCACAGAGGAACAGATCAATGCTGCTATCGCCACCCCCACTTTGCAGGAACGTGTTGCATTCTGTCCGAGTTTTGATAGCAGTGGACACGGAACACATGTGACCGGAATCGCCGCTGGAAACGGTCGCGTGCAGATTGCAAACCGTGGAGTTGCTTATGAGGCGTCCCTTCTGATCATCAAACTCGGTTCCCCAGAACCTATGGGATTTCCAAGTACCACGCAGCTGATGCAGGCAGTGGATTTTTCCGTCCGCTTTGCCATAGAACGTCAATTACCGCTTTCCATCAACCTCAGTTTCGGCAATACCTACGGTTCCCACAGCGGTACTTCCCTGTTGGAAACCTATCTGGATTCCGTATCCGATCTGGGGCGGGTCTGTATTGTAACGGGCAATGGAAATGAAGGGAATAATGGTGGGCACGTGGGCGGACGGCTCCTTTCGAACACTTCGAAATCTCTGGAATTTGTTGTGGGGGATTATGAAAGAAATCTCTCGATTCAGATATGGAAAAATTACTGGGACGAAATCCGCCTGCAGCTACTTCCGCCGTTTTCACAGGCTCCCATCCAGATTCCTGATATTCCCGGAAGCTGGCGCTTTGCTGTGGGCGATACAGAGCTTCTCATTTATTACGGTGAGCCATCTCCCTACAGTCTCTATCAGGAACTCTACATTGATTTTATTTCTTCCCGCACATACATTACCTCCGGTGTATGGACCTTTCTTCTTACTGCCCAGAATATCACAGACGGAATCTACGATCTATGGATGCCTGCAGCGGCAATCCGTGGCAATGCAACCCAGTTTCTTGCACCTACACCGGAAACCACACTTACAATTCCATCCACTGCTGCCAAAACAATCAGTGTCGGTGCCTACGATTCCAACACCAATACTTACGCCCCTTTTTCCGGGCGTGGATTTACATGGAATACAAATCAGGTGAAACCGGATATTGTTGCTCCCGGAGTAGACATCACAAGCTGCGCTGTGGGCGGGGGCTATGACACAAGAAGTGGTACTTCCATGGCCACACCATTCGTTTCAGGAAGTTGTGCCCTGCTCATGCAATGGGGCATTTTACAAGGAAATGATTCCTTTTTGTATGGAGAAAAAATGAAGGCCTATCTGATAAAAGGAGCCCGGAAACTTCCCTTTGCAGAGAAATATCCGGACCCCCGTGTTGGCTGGGGTGCCCTGTGTGTATCCGCCAGCATCCCAACTTTATAAATTTATTCTTCTGTCATGAAACGGTCATAGAATTCTTCCTTCGGAACCGGCTTACCAAAATAATATCCCTGTATCATTTCTGCCTTTGTCTTTCGAAGAATATCTACCTGCTCCTTGGTTTCAATTCCTTCTACGATGCATTCAATGCCAAGATCATTAATCAGAGAAGTCATGTAATCAAGCATCATGCGGCTTCTCTCATTTGTCGTAATCTCTGTTACCATGGAGCGGTCGATTTTTGCTGAATCAAAATCATACTGCAGCAATACTGACAAATTCGAATACTGCGTACCAAAATCATCCATGGAAAGACGAAATCCCATCTTCTTTAGTGCATTAGATACATTCTCGATCACCATGTGATCCATGTCGCCAACCGTCTCTGTCACCTCAATATGTACCATTCCTTTCGGCACATCATATTTCCGAGTAACTTCACGGACTCTTTTCAAAAGATCCGGATACATCATGGTCTTTTTCGAAAAATTCAAAGAAATCGGTACCAGACGATGTCCGGCTTTCTGCTCCGCCTTCTGATATCGGAACACTTCTTCCAACACAAACAGATCAACCATGTAAATCAGATTATAATGTTCCAGAACCGGTATAAAATGAGATGGTGCCACAAGACCAAGTTCATCATCCAGCTGCCTTACCAAAGCCTCTGCTCCTTCTGTCCTTCCGGATGCAATATTCACCTTCGGCTGTAGATACACAAGATAATGATCTCTATCCAGCAAATCCTGCACTTCACGGATCAGATTTTCTGCTACTTTCCGGAATGCTGTGTTTCCATGAAGAATTTTTCCTTTATCATTATCCATGACAGCTTCCGCTTCTGTAATCTGCGAATACACTGCTGGATGCAAACTCCAGCTGTATCCTTTTGCAACAGAAAATGAAAATGTCTCTAACCGGTCTTTTAATTTGCGTATACGTTCCTCAAAGTCCTTTCGCTTTATGTTGGCACAAAGAACAAGCATTTCATCCTGATCATAGCGGAACAATCGGTATCCATCAAATATTTCCTTAAGCACTTCTGCCACTTCGATCAGTTTTTTATTGCCATACAGATATCCAAACTGATGATTCATATCCGAAAGTTTGATAATATCCGTCGTGACAACGCCAAGTGATTTATATGTTTGCATTTCTCGTTCTTTTTTCCACAAGACAAAACTGTTACGATTCCATAAACCCGTAAGAATATCGTGTGTCTTGTTCTTTTCGCAGAGTTCATTCGCACTCTCACGCTGAAGGCATACACTCAAATACTCAGCAACCATCTGCACCAGCATGGACTCCTCAATATGTCGGCGCGGATTAAAAATCAAAAGCGCACCAACATTCTGATTATCCTTTAATAATAAGCTTGCAATCGCAGACCAGATTCGACATTTTACAAGCTCATCATATAATTCCGGCATCTCTGCTTTGATACGCTTAATATTTGGCAAACAGATATTAATGCGTTCATGCAGGATTTTCCAATAGGAATCTGACTTTCCATCTTCAATAAGATCTACGATCACTCGCGAAGTCATCTCTGCACTTTCTTTGTGGCTCTCGCTTATTTTTTGTTTTTCTTTTCGCGTCTTATCAATAACAATCACACAATCTGCATCAAAAAAGTTCTGTAATGACAATTCCATTCTCTTAAGTCCATCTGCAAAGCGGCCAGAAGATAGCTGGGACATACACTCTTTCAGCTCTGCCAAAAGCACATGATTGTCTGCCGTACTGCAGACTTCCTCTGCATATTGCATTTCTTCCTGTTCCTTTGCATCCTGCTCAAGATATTCCTGAATATCTTTAAAGAATATGATTTGATTTTTTCCTCTATGTTTTGCCGTATAGACCGCCTGATCCGCCTCGTAATACAAATCTGAAAATGTTATTTTACGATCATCCACTTCACTGATTCCAATGGAAGCAGCATATTCCATATCAAATATGATTGTCTTTAAACGCTCCTTCAAATTCTCACAGAATTTGTGAATATCATGCTCATCTTTGAGTCCCCAGACAAATGCAGCAAATTCATCGCCACCCAGCCGTCCTGCCACACCATGATTTCCAACCACAGCATTCAATACGGTGCCTGTCTGCTCAAGTACCATATCTCCCACGGCATGTCCCTGGGTATCATTGATCATTTTAAAATCATCGATATCCAGCATCATAAGCAAGGCTTTGCCTTCATAATTTTCGAGCTTTTTTTCACAGATTTCTTCAAATGCAGCATGATTATACACATTCGTAAGAGCATCCATTTCCGCTTTTCTTCGCATGTTCTCATTCGCAATCTTCTCATTATGAATGGAACGGAGACGGCCTGCAATGCAATCCACTTTCTTTCCATTCCCTGCTATACTGACCAGAAAAAATCGAAACCAGACTCCCTCTTTGCCAGGTTCACAAAAACGCACATCAAGCGTGGTGTGCGTCGGTTTACTCATACATTCCTTGATTGTCTGCTGGTACACTTCTTTATCTGCAGGGTCAACAAATACGCTGCCTATTTTATCTCCTGCAGCGTATTCGGATACATCATATACTGTAACAAACTCACCATTTTCCACCTTGTACACCTGCATGGTGTCCGTATCGGCTTCGTATTCCATAATGAATTCCTGGTTCTGCTCTGCTACGATCTTGAGTACTTCATATTGATTTGCTAAATTCTGCTTTCCCATAACTCTCCCATTTAGTTCCAGACAGTGTCAATTACCTCTATTAATTCGGAAAATTTCTGTATTTCCGGCACATCAGCTTCTACTTTTCCAAATCCGTATCCCGCATGAATGAACCGGACACCTGCAGACATGCTCGCATCATAGTCACCCTGTATGTCCCCAACATACACTGCGTCCTGCAAGTCATTCCTCTGATACAAAAGTGCTATATTCTCCCCCTTCGGCTTGTCATTGTTGCCATAGCACTCAATATCCTCGATGAGATCATGAAACTTATAATAATCCAAAAAAGCTTCAATATAACCTGCCTGACAATTGCTTACAATATACAGGTGATAATTTACTTTCAGCTTTTCCATTGTTTTGCGGATGTCCGGATAAAGGACCCCGCCATGCTTACGCAGATAGTCATTTTCCAGCTTACAGCACAGATCCAGAAGTTCTTTTCTTTGTGCAGCATTCAGTCCCGGAAACAGGATATCTGCAATATCTTCCATTGTCTTTCCCATTACTGACTGAATATCGCCTGCTGTAAGTGGCTCTCTTTTGTAACCATATGCAAGAATTGCTTCATTCCAGGACTCTGCGACTCCCGCCGCAGAATCCCAAAGTGTTCCGTCCATGTCAAATATTATGCCTTTTTTCATGCTTCGTCAATTGCCTTTCCAATATCGTGTCTCATATATTTATTTGCAAAGTCAATCCACTCTGTCGCCTCATATGCTTTTGCTCTGGCTTCCTTTAAATCCTTACCGGTAGCTGTAATGCCAAGCACACGACCACCGTTTGTCACGATACGTCCCTCTTTGTCAAAAGCGGTACCTGCATGGAAACAATAATAATCGTCTTTTCCCTCGAATTTTTCAAATCCGGTAATTGGAAATCCCTTCTCATAAGAAACCGGATATCCGTCAGATGCCAGGACAACACAGACTGCTGCGTTGTCCTCAAACTGCAGATCAATGGTGTCAAGCTTGCCGTCAACACAGGCTTCCATCACATCAATAATGTCATTCTTCATACGAGGCAGTACGACCTGTGCTTCCGGATCACCGAATCTTGCATTGTACTCAAGTACCTTTGGTCCGTCTTCTGTAAGCATCAGGCCAAAGAAAATAACTCCGGTAAATGGACGTCCCTCTGCAGCCATAGCATCTACAGTTGCCTGATAAATATACTTCTTGCAGAACTCATCCACTTCTTTTGTATAGAATGGGCTTGGTGAGAAATTACCCATACCACCGGTATTTAATCCCTGATCTCCGTCTTTTGCACGCTTATGATCCTGTGCGGAAGACATGATCTTAATCGTTTTTCCATCTACAAAGGAAAGTACAGAAACTTCACGTCCTGTCATGAACTCTTCGATTACCATTGTATTTCCGGCATTACCGAACTTCTTGTCCTCCATAATGGTGCGGACACCTTCTTTTGCCTCTTCAAGCGTATTGCAGATCAATACACCTTTTCCCAAAGCAAGTCCATCTGCTTTCAGTACGATTGGCATCTTTGCAGTCTCAAGATATGCAAGTGCATCCTTTGGATCTGTGAAATTCTCGTATCCGGCTGTCGGAATATTGTATTTTTTCATGAGATCCTTGGAAAAAGCCTTCGATCCCTCAAGGATTGCTGCATTTTTGCGTGGTCCGAATACCTTCAGTCCCTCTGCCTCAAACACATCAACGATTCCGCCTACTAATGGATCGTCCATTCCAACAATTGTAAAATCAATTGCTTTTTCTTTTGCAAAAGCAACCAGTTTATCAAATTCCATGGCACCGATCGGCACACACTCTGCAAGTGCTGCGATACCGGCATTGCCCGGTGCACAGTAAATCTTATCTACACGTTTGCTTTTTGCAACACTTGTCACAATCGCATGCTCACGTCCACCACTTCCTACTACAAGAACTTTCATGTCTACTCTCCTTATTTTCAATAACTCTATCCGATATGTACTTTACCGTCTGTCACGGTAACTTTTCCGTTTGCAATCAGATCAATCGCCTTTGGCATAATGATCCATTCTGCCTGCTCCATCACACGGCGCTGCAGGACTTCCGGTGTATCTGTCTCCTCCACGGCAACTGCTTTCTGCAGAATGATCGGACCGGTATCCGTTCCTTCATCCACGAAATGCACCGTTGCCCCGGTCACCTTGACACCGCGGGAAAGAACACCTTCATGTACTTTCAATCCATAATATCCGGTTCCACAGAATGATGGAATCAGCGATGGATGAATGTTGATAATCCGGTTGGTGTATTCTTTGATCATCTGCTCCGGGATTACAACAAGGAATCCTGCCAGCACAACCAGATCCACATGATAGGAATTCAGTTGTTTCAGGAAATTCTCATTGAATTCTTCTCTGCTTGCATAATCTTTCGGGCTGATGCAGATGCTTTTGATTCCATGCTGCTTTGCACGCTCCAAAGCGTATGCATTCTTATTGTTGCTGATCACCACTTCGATTTCTGTGTTGGTGATCGTCTGATTTTCAATTCCATCAATGATGGCCTGTAAGTTTGTTCCACCGCCGGATACACACACTGCGATTTTTAGCATAATGTAACACCCTTCTCTCCGTCTGTGATCTTTCCAACCACATATGGAGTATCTCCAGCTGCCTTGATTGCTTCCATTGTCTTATCTACATCTGCAGGATCTACAGCAAGAATCATTCCAAGTCCCATGTTGTATGTATTGTACATCATCTGCTCTTCAACATTTCCTTCCTTTGCCATCAAAGTAAAGATTGGTGGGATTGGATAGCTGTTCTTCTCAACAACAGCGTGCTTTCCTTCCGGAAGCATACGTGGAATATTCTCGTAGAAACCGCCACCTGTAATATGGCTGCATGCTTTCACGCGAACTCCTGCATTCTTAATGGACTTTAATGCACCAACATAAATACGTGTCGGAGCAAGAAGTGCCTCACCGAGTGTTGTACCAAGTTCATCCACATAAGTATTTAATGTCTCTTTGTCCATCTTGAAAATCTTGCGGACAAGGGAGAATCCGTTGGAATGTACACCGGTACTTGCCATACCGATCAGTACATCTCCAGCCTTTACATCCTCTCCTGTAATGATGTCCTTCTTGTCTACCACACCTACGGTAAATCCGGCGAGGTCATACTCATCCTCCGGCATAAGTCCAGGATGTTCTGCAGTCTCTCCTCCGATCAGTGCACAACCGGACTGCTTACATCCTTCTGCCACACCGCTTACGATCGTTGCAATCTTCTCCGGATAGTTCTTTCCACATGCAATATAATCCAGGAAAAATAATGGTTCACCACCTGCACATGCAACGTCATTTACACACATGGCAACAGCGTCAATACCAATGGTATCATGCTTGTCCATCAAAAATGCAAGCTTTACTTTTGTTCCACATCCATCTGTTCCGGATAACAGAACCGGCTCTTCCATATTTTTGATTGTATCTAAAGAAAAAGCACCGGAGAAACCACCCAGTCCGCCTAACACTTCCGGACGCATGGTTGCTTTCACATACTTTTTCATAAGTTCCACTGACTCGTATCCTGCCTCGATATCTACGCCTGCGTTCTTGTAATCCATTTATTTTTCCTCCTAATATCTGTACTTAAATATATTATTATATCTAATAGTATATCTGTAAACACCTGATTTTACCAATAGTAAATGGTAAATTTTCTAATTAGTAGTTCTTATATCCAACTTCTTTCAGGCGTGCATCTTTTGCTTCAACCTGCTCTTTTAAATTCTTGGAATACTCTTTGAGTCTTGCAAGTAAATCTGCATCGCTTGTCGCAAGAATCTTTGCTGCAAGAATTCCGGCATTTGCTCCACCATTGATGGCTACTGTCGCTACCGGAATTCCAGTTGGCATCTGGACGATGCTGTATAAAGAATCTCTTCCACCAAGAGAAGTTGTATGCATTGGGATACCAATAACCGGCATTGGGAAAATAGCTGCACACATACCTGGCAGATGTGCTGCCATACCTGCGCCTGCAATAATTACTTTGAAGCCTTTCTCCTCTGCTGTCTTTGCATACTCAAAAAATACATCCGGCTCACGGTGTGCAGAAATAATTGTCATCTCATAGCTTACTCCAAGCTGATCCAAGATGTCTGCTGCCTTTGCCATAACCGGCATATCTGAGTCACTTCCCATTACAATTCCTACCTGTGCCATTTTCAATTCCTCCTGTTTTCCTTTGTTTTCAAGTTAATATCTATTGGTTTCGCTGTGCGTCCAAAGCATCGAGAGGCTCATTCAGCTTCTCAGTTCCCGGTACGACAAAGCGTCCATTTACAATAATATCCTCCGTGGTTTTATCCTTGCGGATCACGGTAATTTTCCCAAGCTCGTCATACGGAATCGTAATATCGGTATGACAGTTAAAATATGCTTTTGAGATGTCTTCTTTTCGAAGCATCGAAATTTCATTATCCCTCGCGACAATCGCCTTGCCGTCCGGGTTATAGGTCATATTGTCCTCATCATAGGTGTAGCAGGTATCTCCCACTGCAAAATGCGGTCCTGTCTTTTCTGCAATCAGAATCGGCAGCTTATCCGCAATGCCATATTTACGGGCCATCACATAAGCCGTCGTGTTGGTTCCGATGGCAAACTCTCCCATCGGAAGTGTCTTGTGATGATACAATACATTATCTTCAATATATTTTTTATTTTCTGCTTCCTCTTCAAAATTCGTGCAGGTATACGATACAATCTTTCCATCCACGAAATCCAGTTCCAGATTTTCGTAGTTCAATTCATTCAGATATACCTGACTGACATGAAGCTTTCCATTGGTTCCGGTAAGAACCGGAGAGGTAAACACTTCTCCCACCGGAATATTGACATCTGCCACGCAGTTTTCGAATGCGGTCTCTTTTGCAGGATCCGACAGCGGATAAATTTTCACATACAGATCCGTGCGGTTTCCGTTCGTTCCCTGAATGTGTACCATATCAGCCGTATCTAACACATCGATGATTTTCTGCTGCATATCGCGATACAATGCATAATCAAGCGTATTGATTTTAACCGTCTCCGCAAAAATCTCCTCGAACTGCTCTCCGATGGAAGGAACCGGATATGCAATAATTGTAAAACTGCGTTCCTCCCCACGGATATATTTGTTGATCAGCTGACTCGATTCACTGCGCTGATATACCGACAGTTTCTGCTGCTTTTCGGTAAACTTCACACAGACATCCTTCTGCTCCGGTGAAAAAGGCTTCGTGCCAAAAATGTCAATTACAGCCGGGCCGCCATATGCCGGTGCCTGCACTTTTAATTTTTCCCAGACGCTGCGTTCCACTTCAAGTCCGCGCTCAATCAACGCCTTATCCAGCCAGAGTCCTCTGTCCTCCCGATGGTCATACGCGTACTGTTTATTCAATGATACCGAAAACGGCCGCAGGATGGAATCCAGCCCCATCTTCTTAAAATTGTTCACTGCATAGCGTACCATCCGCTCGAACCCAATTGGATAGCGAATCTCAACAATAGATTTCTTCGTAATATCTTTTCCGGTTGTGGCAAATCCGATGCGGTATCCTTCCGTAAATGTATCTGCCATCGCCTGTACCTGTTCGTCAGAAAACGTATTTAAAAACGCATACGATTTCATTTCATCGCTGCCGATGCACATCGCATAACGGAACAGATAAGAAGCATCTGACAAATCTGCCTGCATGACCAGTTCTTTATAATAATCGTCTCTTGTAGTGACCAGACGCTCAATGGCATCCTGATTAAATATCTCGGTGTAATCATGCATGAAAGAATAAATAATACTCTTCAACTCTTTTACACTTAAGTTATCAATGTCTTCAAAACAATTATAAAGTTCTACAAAAAGCTCCGCATACAGACAGATATAGGTAAGATTTCCTTCTGCACAATATGGCGCGATGCTGTGAAACTTTGCATCAAGCATGGAAAGAATCTGTCCGTATTCCGTTCCCATACAACTGCATGCATATGCCGGGTTTGCGAAGCTTTTCTCATAACCAGCCTCCTGTACATCATCATACAAACGCTGATTTAACTGTTCCCCCTGTGCCGCTGTCATTGTGGAAAATCCACCGGATATCGCCTCTTCTGCCACACGATGCTCCAATAGAAGATACTTCGCCATCTGCTCAAAATATCCGCGATAAACTTCCGGTACCGTGAGTGCGCCATCTACTGCGATGTCTCCGATGCGCTCCATGACCAGCGCAATTCTTTCTGTATATTGTTCATTATTTTCCCGGAACAATTCCTTATAACTCATACCTTCAAAAACCTCACTAAGGTATACATCAAATTACATGCATCGATGATACCTTTTGACCCTTTAATCATATTACAAATCCCATGACATAGGTTCCTGCCCAGCATGCAATATTAACCACTGACAGAAACAGTCCCAGTCTTGGGAACAGGCGGAAAGAATCCTCTTCCCGAAGACTGCCTGCCGCAACAACTACCACAACAACGGACGCAAGCATTGCGAGCACTCCGATGCTTCCATAATAAGCAGACAGTTCTCCATTTGCACGAAATGCAAGTTCCAGAATCACCAGATACAGCACCAAAAGCACAAGGGCAAGAACCGTAGCCACAATTCCTCTCTTGGAATGGGTCTTCTCTGTGAACTTGTAAGATCCGTGTCTTTTGTGTTTTCTCATTGGTTATCCTTCCCATTTCTTATTGTTTTAATAATAAAATACGTCAAGTATCCAAGTAATCCGCCCAGTGTATTTAAAAACAAATCGTCCACATCAAAACATCCCATTCGAAATACCAGCTGTATAACCTCCACCAGAAGGCTGAGGAGAAAACAGTGAATCACAACCACGATTCCATTGCGTTTCTTCGGATGCAATGTCGGCAGAAAAAAGCCAAGTGGCATAAATGCGATCACATTTCCTGCGATATTGATGAACACTGCTTTAAATCCAAGCAGATGCCGGTAACGGATAAAACGTGTAATCTCTTTAAAAAGCGTGAGATTATACCGGTACTCTTCTCCAAACTGTGTTCTTCCAAATCCTTCGGAAAAGAACAAAAAATAAAATAACAAAATCAAATATACGATAAACAGTACCGATAATACTCTCCGATGCAGCTTAGTTGCATCCATACTGCTTGTAATACTGGTCAATTGCCTCTTTTAATGTGTCATCAATAACAATTCTTCCCTGGCACTCACGATTATATAAGTGCTCCACAACTTCTTCCATTGTTACAATTGCTTTTCCTTCAAAACCATATTTTTCATGGATTTCATCCAGCGCGCTGACTTTGCCACCCTGACCAACTTCCATACGGTTCAGGCTTACCATAAGTCCCACGATTTCTACATTTGCTGCTCCACGTACCTTAGGCACCGTCTCTTCCATAGACTTTCCGGATGTTGTCACATCCTCGATCATAACGACACGGTCTCCATCTTTTAAGCTGCTTCCAAGGAATCCTCCCTTGTCTGCACCGTGATCCTTTGCCTCTTTACGGTCAGAACAGTAACGGACTTCTTTTCCGTAGAGTTCACTGTATGCGATTGCTGTAACGACAGCAAGTGGAATTCCCTTATATGCCGGTCCGAATAACACATCAAAGTCATCTCCGTAGTTTGCATGGATTGCCTTCGCGTAATACTCACCTAATCTTTTTAACTGGGAACCGGTAACATATGCACCTGCATTCATAAAGAAAGGCGATTTTCTACCACTTTTTAAGGTAAAATCGCCAAATTTCAAAACATCACTCTGTACCATAAATTCAATAAACTCGCTCTTGTAAGCTTCCATTGTCTTATAAACCTCCTATTTATCTACAAGGGTTTCTACCTCGATATTAGACTATTTCCCAATAAGCTTAACACATAATACTTTCATTTTCAACGAAGAATCCACTATTTGTGCGCTTATAAAATCTGTGAAAATTGCAAGGCAATAGAAAAGGGTACTTGAAATATCAAGCACCCTCATGTATAATCTACTTAGAAAGGTAATCGGATGTGAGTCCGATTTGCCCTCAGTATTAAAATGTTATAAGAATAGCATCCACACTTTAGGCGGTAGGGATGCTATTTCTTTTTATTATAATGATTATCTATGTAAGATAGAGCCGCAAAAATTACAAGCAATAGAGTAAGTACTTCCATTGTGTTCATAGGGCATCATCCTCTTATAGCATAGTGCAAACATATGTTCAACAACAAAAGCACCAACGGAAAGAAAAGTCTTTCTGAAGGTGCTTGTTTTATTTTGAATGAAGTTGATCTACAGCTTTTTCAAAATCTGCACTGCGCCAGCGGTCACGGATAATTTGCTGTTTTGATTACGATCCAGACGGAATCCGTACAATCAGTTTTCTTCCGTCCTTTTCAATCATAGTAAGTACCGGTATATGTTTCTTTCGAAGTGCATGCACAATCGGGTAAGTCTCAAACACATTGCCCTGCACATAGACAGCTTCCGGCTTATATTTTAAAATCTGTCTGACCTGTTCCTTGACATACGATTTCCAGTCCTGCTTTTCCAGCACAACTTCCGCATAATTGTCCTCAATTTCCAGTTCCGGCAATGCCGCAAAATCCACATGGCAGATACGCACTGACGGAATGCCTCTGGCGCTGGCGGTCTGTTTCAAAAGTTCCTCTGCTTCGGCATCCGGTGCAGAAAGACTCACGATCACAGAATCCTCCTGATAAACATCAAGCGCCTTCTGGCATGCTGCTTTCGCATCCTCCAGTTCTCCAACCGTCATGAGAAAACCGCCTTTGTGACAAAAGCCTGCACTGCTTAATCCGGTCTCTTTTACCAGTTCCTCTCCTTCGAGCCCGAGCCATTGCGACGGAAAACTGCATTTGTAATTCATGGAATACTCCCGTTTCTGTGGCTGAATACAGTATCCTCCGCGATTGGAAGGGAAAATAACAAACGCGATCTCTGTCTCAGCCAAAGCTTTCTGGCAGGGAATAAATTCCGGAAGCACAAGGATGCGGTCCTTCGGATCATGACCTTTAAGCACCTGTTCCACACGCTGGTCTGCGCGGGCATTTCCACGATACCGTTCAAATTTATTTTCCAGAATCATTCCGGCAACACTGACCGCCTGGAAAAAGGCTTCATCACTGCCCCCTTTTGCGTCCCACGGTGGATTAAAGTTTCCGATCAGCGTGGCAAGTTCATTTTTCTCTCCGGTATTATCGTTATTGTCGAGAGGCTGAACAAAAGCTTCATCAAATTTTTCTGCCAGTTCTTCGCCTAAGATTTCTTTTCCAAGTTCTTCCCATAACAGTCCAAAGGCAGCATATGGAACTCCGTTTTCACGCACTCTGCTGTCCTTCTGATGATGATCGTATCTGCCACGTCCGATATCAAATACAATTCCATCAAAATCTTCCGGAACTTTATTTCCTCTGGAAATAACAATCTCCGGATTGATATACAAAAGTAATGCAGATGAAAATACATCATCTGCATGAAATTTCCCGCCATGGGTAAATGCTTTCGCATCCTTCTTCTTTATTTCTTCCAACAGTTCCATTCTCTGCTCCTTAATTTACTGAATAGTCATAACTCTCTAATTGAACCGCTTCGACCTGTGCAATCGACGCAATTCGCACCTATTATATAGAGGGCATTTCCTAAATGTCAAGTACTTTCGTACTATAAAACAATGAATAAAATGATTAATTCACCTGATTTCCGACAATGCGGTAATAAGCACGCGACGTAAAACGGAAAACCAGATAATAGATCAGCATAAAAACAAGCAATGTAATCACCAGACATTTTACAAACAATCCTGTGTTTGACAGATTCAAAAGTACCAGCAGTCTGCGGATCATCGGAAATGCTGCCGTCACATGAATGGCCGCCATCACAAGCGGCAGGAAGAATACAATGCGCACCTGTGACTGAATAGACACTTTTACTTCCTGGTTGCTCATTCCCACTTTCTCCATGATTTCATATCGCTGCCGGTCATCATATCCTTCCGAAATCTGTTTATAAAAGATAATCATAACCGTCACCATAAGGAACATGGAACCAAGGAAAATACCGAGGAAAAACAGTCCACCATATATGGTATAAAAATTCTGTTCGTGTGACAGACGTCCTTCCACATACCGGTTTTCCAGATTACTGCGGTTTTCATTCTGCTTTTCTATCAGTTTACCGAGTTTTTCCTCACATGCGACCTTCTGCGCCTTTGTTCCGTCAATCTCATATCCACTGACTCTGCAAAAACTGTACGCATGATCGCCCAGCAGCTTCTTTTGCTTTTCGAACAATTCTTCTACCGTTTTTTCACTGTCCACAATGATGTAATATGCCCCCTGCACTTCGGAATTGGTATAGGCATCGCGAAGCTCATGCATATGTGTTTTTGCCACCTTGTATTTTTCCCCTAAAATAGAAACTGTCTTTCCTCCATTCCATTTGGAACCATAGATGGCCACGGTATGTTCCGTAACTTCCGGCACATCCTTTTTCCCCAATACTTTTTGCATTGCCAGAAAATTCTCACGGGTAACAATGTTTACCGTATATTTGTCTGCTGAAGTATCTGACGGTAATTCCAGCTTATCTCCCTGCATCTGCATAAGCATGGACAGATAACTGTATTCAACCTTCTTTTCAATTTTTCTTCCAGAATTTTCAATGAAAGCTGCGATTTCTTCCTGATTTTTCAGTTCATTGTCATCCAATGTTTTTTCATAGGAATATACATTTATTTCATTTGGATACCGTGATAGCAGTTCATCACCGATTCCGGCAAACATACTCACCGTCATAGAAATCACAACCAGAACCATAGTTGACAAAATACAGATGCTTGCGAGTCCCGCTGCATTCTGTTTCATACGGTAAAGCATTCCTGATACCGCTGTAAAATGCTTTTTGTTATAATAAAATTTCTTGTTTTTACGCATAAGTTTGAGCAATGCAATACTTCCTGCAATAAACAGAAAATACGTGCCTATGATTACAAGGACAACTGCAAGGAAAAACAGAGTCAGTACTTTTAACGGATTTTCTGTGGTAAATGCAATATAATAGCCGATTCCAAGACACATCATTCCTGCAAGTGTCATCAGCACTTTGGTCTTTGGCTCCTTTTCTCCCACATTTCCGCCACGAAGAAGTTCCATCGGATTTGCAAGTTTCATCTGCATAAAATTATAAAGGAATGTAAGGAAATACAAAATTCCAAACAGCACGATCGTATACTCTATTCCCTGCCAGGAAATTTCAAAACTTACGCTTGTTGTAATATCCAGAATCCGATATAAAAACATCAGCATCAGTTTGGAGAAAATAATTCCTCCAATAATTCCTCCACCAATTGCCAAAACCGAAGTATACAGCGTCTCTATCGCAAGCACCTTGCCAATATGCCGTTTTTCCATACCTAAAATATTGTAGATACCGATTTCTTTTTTTCTTCGTTTGCTGATAAAACTGTTGGTATAAAAAATAAAAATATAAGAAAAAATTCCGATGATACCAACTCCAAAGGATAAAATCCGTCCAATCATTTCCGCGCCCCTGGCATGTGCAAGGCCTTCATTTCCACTCAGAAATGTCATCAGGTAAAACATTGCTACCGTAATAAGTCCTGACAAAATATAGGGAACATACAGTTGCCTGTTATTGCGCATATTGGTCTTTGCCAGTCTCACATAAATTTTATTCATGCTGCTCACCACCTGTCGTCAACACTGTCAGAGTATCAGAAATCTTTGCATACAGTTGTTCATTTGACATGTTTCCACGATACAGCTGATGAAACACTTCTCCATCCTTAATAAATAAAACACGGTTCGCGTGGCTTGCTGCTTTCGTACTATGGGTTACCATAAGAATGGTCTGTCCTTCTTCATTAATCTGGTTGAAAAGCGTAAGCATGCTGTCCGATGCTTTGGAATCCAGGGCACCGGTCGGTTCATCCGCGAGAATCAGTTCCGGCTGTGTGATCAGAGCGCGTGCTACTGCTGTTCTCTGCTTTTGTCCACCGGACACTTCATACGGATATTTATTCAGCAGACTGGTGATCCCCAGTTTCTTTGCGATTGGTGCAAGGCGCTGTTCCATCTGTGGGTAATCCACACCGGAAAGAACAAGCGGAAGGAAAATATTATCTTTGAGAGAAAAATTGTCCAGCAGATTGAAGTCCTGAAATACAAATCCAAGATGTTCTCTTCGAAACGCAGACATTTCTTTTTCCCGGACTGCCGCTAAATTTTTTCCGTTTAATACAACGGTTCCCGCCGTCGGTTTATCCAGCGCTGCAAGAATATTTAACAGTGTGGTTTTACCGGAACCGGATTCACCCATGATAGCAACATACTCGCCCTCTTCCACAGAAAAACTGATTCTTGACAAAGCCTGTACCTGATTTCCACCAAATCGTGTGGTATATATTTTTTTTAGATTACTTACTTCTAAAATTGCCATTTTGATATACTCCTTTATTTTTTGTGGCGCCAGTTCTTTATGCTGTAAGTATAGCAAATGCATTTCCTTTCAACCATCGATTTGTCTTACATTTTAAAAGCGTACCTTACATTTCTGTAAGATACGCCTGTTAATCCTGCACATTAATTTGTTTCATAGAAAATCCAATCCATACTGCGGTACCTTTTCCCACTTCCGAATCGATTCGAATCGTATGTCCCAGTTTTTCTAAAATCTGTCTGCTCAAATACAATCCGATGCCGGTGGACCGTTTATCTTCATGCCCATTGTATCCGCTGTATCCCTTTTCAAATACACGCGGAATGTCTTCCTTTCGGATTCCGATTCCCTGATCTTCAATCACAATATACAGCCAATTTGGTTCCTGTTCTATTCGAATCCAAATTGTTCCATGCTTCGTATATTTAATTGCATTGGAAAGAACCTGCTCCAATACAAATGCACACCATTTTTCATCCGTAATGACCTGCTGTCTGCAGCCCTCATACTGCATGGGGATTTTCTTTCGAATCATCAGCTTTGCAAATTTACGGATGACCGTGCGCACCATTTTGTCCACCGAAACCTGTGTGAATACATAATCATTGCTTTCACTTTTTACCCTCTGATACTGCAATGCCATCCCCACATACTGTTCAATGCAAAACAGTTCTTCTTCCATATCGGAAAACTGTTCCATATTCTGTGTATACTGCTGCTCCAGAAGATTTTCAAGCACCGCATTTTCTTTTCCCGCTTTTCCCAGAATCGTTTCTGCATCCTTTGCGACGTCTTTTTTCTGCGTTTCCAGAAGCAGCTGTAAGGCTGCAATCGGTGTCTTGATCTGATGCACCCAGCGGGCATAATAATCATACATCTCTGTCTGCTGTAACTGTGTCTGATTCTCCAGCAGTCGCTGCTGTATCGCAACATTTTCCAGTATCTGCCCATATAACTGTTCAATATCATCCACCGGTTCCGGAACTTTAATCTGATCCGGTATCGGCAATGCAAGAAGCTTCTGAAACTTCTTTACTCTTCGGATGTATCCGATCCATGCAAGGAAGAAAAACAATCCCAAAAGACACGTATCCAGCAGTGCCGCATAACCAATATCCTCCACAGATGCTGGTAAAAGATACAGATATAACAGATGGCTTCCTGCCAAAAGCAGCGCAAGCAGAATCCACAGAAAATTTCTTTTTACAAATTTATTGAGACAACTCATCCGATACGATACCCAATACCTTTCTTTGTAATAATAAAGTTTTCCAGTCCGATTTCTGCAAGCTTTTTGCGCAGACGGTTCACATTGACGGATAACGTATTTTCATCCACATAGGAATCACTCTCCCAGAGTTTCGTCATAAGGGTATCTCTTGTCACAATTTCCTCTTTATTTACAAGCAGCGTCTGCATAATTTTGCTCTCATTTTTCGTAAGTTCCAGTTTCACCCCATTGTAAGTAATCGTTCCATCATTAACCTGAAACATGACGCCTTTGTGTTCGATCACACTGCTGCTTCCTGCAAAATCATAGCTTCTGCGAAGCAGCGCCTGAATCTTTACCGTCAACACTTCCAGATCAAACGGTTTGGCTATAAAATCATCTGCCCCCATACTCACAGCCATAACGATATTCATGTTGTCTGCCACTGATGACAAAAAGATGATCGGCACCTTGGAAACATTTCGTATTTCTGTGCACCAGTGATACCCATTAAAAAATGGCAGGCGGATATCCATCAGCACGAGTTGCGGATCAAAGTCCACGAACTCCGTCATCACATTCGAAAAATCTTTTACGGTATGTACTTCATAATCCCATTTTTCCAAATGCTTTGCCACCATTTTTGCAATTGTCTCATCATCTTCCACTATAAAAATGCGATACATACTATCTCCTGTACTTTTCAATCGCTTCGATTACCTTACCGATATCCAACGGTTTTGAAAGGTGCTCATTCATTCCCGCCTGCCGGCTCCTCTTGGCATCATCGGCAAATGCATTCGCTGTCATGGCAAGAATCGGCACCGTCGCCGCATCCTTCCTTTCAAGTTTCCGAATGGTCTGTGCTGCAGTCAGCCCATCCATTACCGGCATCATGATATCCATAAGGATCACATCGATAGCCTCCGGTTCGGATGCTTCAAAAATATCCACCGCTTCTTTTCCGTTCCATGCCTTTATGATCGAGGCTCCTTTATCCTCCAAAATAAACTCTGCGATTTCCATATTTAATTCATTGTCTTCCACAAGAAGTATACACATATCCTGCAATGGCCGCAAATCTTTTTGCACATTTTCCTTTGTCTCTTTTTCTTTTGCAAGCCGGTCAATCTGAAATGGAATTGTCATCGTAAACTTACTTCCCTTGCCACGCTCGCTGACAACCTCAATGGTTCCATCCATCTGTTCAAGCAGTTTTTTTACAATGGAAAGTCCTAGTCCTGTTCCTCTCAGTCTAGTTCGCGGACTGTCGTCTTCCTGTGTAAAAGGCTCAAACATATGCTCCTGAAATTCTTTGCTCATTCCCACACCATTGTCTTCGCACACAAACCGGAAGATAGCGGTATCCTCGTCCACTCCAATCTGATAGCAACTCAGATGCAGATAACCGTTTTTGCGATTGTATTTCAAAGCGTTGCCCGCAATATTAATAAGAATCTGATGCAAATGCACCGGACTTCCGATCAGGTTCCACTCTGCATCTGCCGAACGCTTTGCCTCAAACTGAAGTCCCTGTTCGATGGCCTGTACTTCAATCAGCTCCACGACTTCATCCAGTATATCTTTGAGACTGAATGAAACTTCCTCGATAATAATTTCTCCGGATTCCATCTTGCTCATATCCAACACATCATTGACCAGATTAAATAAAAAGCCGGACGCTCCCCGGATTTTCTTCCGGCATTCGCTTTGTTTTCCCATATCATTTGGAAAGTGATCGCCAATTTCAATCAGTCCAAGAATTCCATTGATCGGGGTCCGTATGTCATGACTCATCCGACGCAGGAATTCTGTTTTCGCCACATTTGCCCGCTTTGCCTCCTCCATGGATGCAAACAGTTTTTCCTGATATTCCATTTCTTTTTTCTGCTGCTCTTCCATTTTACGGCGCTGTGACTGCTGCAGGATCACCACAAGAATGATCCAGAAAAACAGATAGACGCTCATGACATATGCCATTATATTTCTTCTTCCGGAAAAAACTTCTTTGGCTTCAAAGAAAACATAGACATAATACTGATTGCATTTAATATACCGACCATAATATGTTTTCTTGCCCTTTTTTATGCTGATAAGCTTTCCCGCTTTCCATTTTTTATTGAACATCACAATTTTTGGACAATCCTGAATCTTTTTCCCCTGCATGTTCGCATCATTGGAACTGATCACCCGGTTCCCCTCTGCCATTGCCACAGTTCCATTCATATCAATTTTATATCCAGTCAGCAAATTGTCCATGCGGATTTCATCCACTCCAGCCGAACGCGAAGATCCCCTCGCATAACAAAACACAATTCCTCTGGTGTCCCGACGTGCCATAGCCACATAATGATAAGGAATTCCATCCACATCCCTTCCATCCACCAGCACCTTTTTCGATGCCTGACAAATATTTTTTACACTCTCGCTTTCGATTGCTTCTTTCCAGAATTTGTACCCAGTATGATCACTCTGTGCCTGATATAATGCTTTCAGATTCTCATCCAGAATCATTGCTCCCGCCAGATGCTGTTCCTCCACATATTCCTTCAGGCATCCACTCGTAACACCATCCGTATGGTGCTGCAGATTTCTGCTTAATTCATTTGTTTTTTCTACCAGATCAATCTGTGTCTGTACCTCATCTGTCTCCATCAGATTGTCATATCTTGCACATTGTTCTGCTACAAATTGCATAATATCCGAAATCTCGTTATTTGCATTATGTAAGTCAGCCATTGTCTGTATAAAATACATTCCATGAGAAAGCAAAAATCCCGGAATAAGAAACAGTAAAATCAGTTTTATCGTAATTTTCATCGCTTATCTCCAATTTTCCACATCATATTTCTCTTCTATGGAAGCTATCGTTCCATCCGCTTTCATGTCTCTGAGAACCCGATCCAGCTTCTGTACCAGATCCGCATCCGCTTTCTTTGAAAAGGCAACTCCAATATCCGTCTCCAGCAAACTTTCCTCCAGCAAACGATACTCTCCTTTGATATTTTTCATCCGCTGGATCAAAGTGCCCTCATGACCTGCCACAGCATCCACATACCCCTGCTGTAATACCATCAGTGCATCTTCCATATCTGGAAACGAATACACAAATTTCACATCCGGTATCCCCTTTTCTTTTTCCGTAAAAATTGTTTCCGGCTGTGTACTTGTCTGCACTCCGACAATTCTTCCTTCCAGATCTTTGATACTTTTGATGGAGCTGTCCTTTGCGACAACCACCATTTCCCGGCTCGTCAGGTATGGTCCTGCCCATTGATACGCATCTTTGCGGCCATTCATGGAAAAGCAGTTCCATGCACAATCAATTTGCTTTTCTTCAAGTAATTCATCCTTTTCATCCCATTTGATTGAGACAAACACCGGTTTCATTCCCATCCGTCTGCATGCCTCAGTCGCGATCTCTGCGTCAATTCCGATTCTTTTTCCATATTCATCACTGTAATTGTATGGTTCATATTCATCACATCCGATGCGCAGCTCCGGCAAATCCACAGTTTTCTGTGGCTGGCTTTTCACACTGTTTCTGCATCCATATAAAAGAATCAGTGTAAATACGATGACGCATAATGCACTCCACTTTCGCATTTGTAGTTCCTCCTGTCGGTTCGATTTCTGTATTAGAATGGCAGAATTTGTATGTGAGTTTTGTCTGATTTTGTAGATAATGTGGATTTTTTGTAATCAAAGAATCTCTTATAGAACTTCTGACATGAAAAAAGCCGCTGCATGAAATCATGCAACAGCTTCTTTTCGTCTGTAACTATCTCTTTATTTGTATTGTGATTCATTATGTCTCCGGAGGAAATCCTTTGTCTCCTTTACAACAACACCACTCAACGCAAACAACGCGATCATGTTTGGAATTGCCATCAGACCATTGAAGATATCGGCAATCGTCCATACAGCACTTACGGTCATATATGGTCCGATAAATACAGCCAGAATGTAAATCCAGCGATATACTTTTACGTGCTTCATATTTCCGCCGCTTAAGTACTCCAGACAACGCTCACTGTAATAATCCCATCCAAGAATCGTTGTGAATGCGAAGAATACCAGACACAGCATCAGAATAAAAGAAGATACCTCTGCCGGGAATGGAAGTCCATTCTGGAATGCATAAGTTGTAACCTGTACACCTTCTAAGCCTTCTACCTGCCATGCACCGGTCAGTACAATGGAAAGTCCGGTAAGTGTACAGATGACAATGGTATCAATAAATGTTCCTGTCATGCTGACAAGTCCCTGACGAACCGGCTCCTTTGTCTGTGCAGCTGCAGCTGCGATTGGTGCACTACCAAGACCTGCCTCGTTTGAGAAGATACCTCTGGCAACACCTTTTTGCATTGCAACGATCATACTTCCGACCACACCACCGGTAACTGCCTTTGGATTAAATGCAGCCTTTACAATCGTAACGATTGCTGCCGGAACTTCGGTAATATTACAGATAACAAGAATAATAACAAATACCACATAAATAATCGCCATAAACGGTACAATGATCTGGCTGACACTTGCGATTCTCTTTACACCACCGATCAGTACGGCAGCTACACAGAATGCAAGGATCAAGGATGCGATCACAACCGACCATGAATATTCTCCAAGGAATGGAAGGATTTTTACACTGTTCTGATTGTTCGGATCAAAAAATCCATTGACAGCACTGGCAATGCCGTTTACCTGGCTGAATGTTCCAATTCCGAATAAACCTACACACACACCGAAAAATGCGAACAGCTTTGCAAGCCATTTCCATTTTGCACCCATACCACGCTCAATATAATAGAAAGGACCACCAAGACTGTGTCCGTCCTCTGCTACCACACGATACTTCACAGCAAGCAGACCTTCGGAATACTTGGTTGCCATACCAAAGAAAGCCGCTACGATCATCCAGAACAGCGCTCCCGGACCACCTGCACCTACGGCAGTTGCCACTCCGACGATGTTACCGGTACCGATCGTTGCGCTTAACGCGGTACATAGCGCAGCGAAGCTGGAAATCTCTCCCCTGGCTCCTTCTGCCTCTTCCTCATTCTTAATCATCCACTTCAGTGCCAGCGGAAGCTTTCTTACCTGTAAAAGCCCCAGACGCACCGTCAGCAGTAAACCACCTGCAAGGATCAGCACCATAAGCGGTACACCCCAGACCAGATTGTCCACCGTGGATAGGAAATCATTAATTGCACTCATACTTTTTTACCTCTCGTTTCTTTTGTATTGTGTGCATTTTTCAAAACTTCTGGAAAATCGGGAGATTCCCTTGATTGGTTCACAGACAGGAAACTTTGTATTTCTGAATCATTGTTCTGTCTGTATAAATTATCCCATGTATGCAATGCACACATGGGATAGAAGATACGATTTATACTTTGATAAAGATATCTTCTCTGTCCTGTTGCCTGAGAGATTCATACGCATCGCATATGTTGCACCTTCGGCCCCTGATCATATCCAGGTGTCTCCAGAGAGTCGATCCATTTACAGTTGCACCGGTCAGCCGGCACCTGAGAGTGTTACTCCTTCGGTAGACTTGCGTCGTTTTCCTGCAAACTTCATCTCGAAAATTGCCCTAAAAAACAATATATCGTGTATCAATGTATTTTTCAAGATTTTTTTAGATTTTTTGTAAACAATTTACTTAATGCATTTTCAATTACAACTAAGCCACTACATCTTCAAACTGCGAATTGTAAAGGTTTGCATAGAAACCGTTCGCTGCAAGAAGTTCCTCGTGGTTACCCTGTTCAATAATATCGCCGTCTTTCATAACAAGAATGAGATCTGCATCACGGATCGTGGAAAGTCTGTGGGCGATGACAAAACTTGTTCTGCCCTTCATCAGATTATCCATCGCTTTCTGAATCTCGATTTCGGTTCTTGTATCGACGGAAGAAGTTGCCTCATCGAGAATGAGAATCTTGTTATCTGCAAGAATCGCTCTTGCAATGGTCAGAAGCTGTTTCTGTCCCTGTGATACGTTACTGGCATCTTCATTTAACTCCATCTGATACCCACCCGGAAGTGTCTGAATGAAATGATGCGCTCTGGCAGCTTTTGCCGCTGCAATCACTTCCTCATCGGTTGCATCGAGCCTTCCGTAGCGGATATTCTCCATGATGGTTCCTTTAAACAGCCAGGTATCCTGCAATACCATACCAAATGCATCGCGCAGTTCTCTTCGGTTGAAGTCTTTGATATTGTGATCATTCAACAGAATCGCACCACTGTTTACATCATAGAAACGCATGAGCAGTTTTACCATTGTTGTCTTTCCAGCTCCGGTCGGTCCTACGATTGCGATCTTCTGGCCCGGCTTTACCTTAGCACTGAAATCATTGATAATGATCTGGTTCGGATTATAACCAAAATGCACATGATCAAAGGTAACTTCGCCTGTGACGGTTGTAATATCTGCCGGGTTTTCTACAATCTGTACTTCCTCTTCTTCATTCAGAAATTCAAATACACGCTCCGATGCAGCAGACATCGACTGTACCATATTGATGACCTGTGCAATCTGCTGAATTGGCTGGGTAAAGTTCTTTACATACTGAATGAACGCCTGAATATCACCGATCGTAATTACATTTTTAATGGCAAGTAAACCACCGGTCAAAGCCACGCAGGCATATCCAAGGTTTCCGACAAACATCATAATTGGGTGCATCATGCCGGATAAAAACTGTGACTTCCATGCAGAATCATAAAGAATTTTGTTTGTTTTCTCAAACTCATCAATCGTATCTTTCTCGCGGTTAAAAGCCTTGATCACAAGATGTCCTCCATAGACTTCCTCGACCTGACCGTTGATATGTCCCAGATATTCCTGCTGTGCACGAAAGAATTTCTGCGATTTCTTCGTCACGAATCCGATCAGTCCCATAGAAATAGGAAGAATAACCAAAGCGATCAGTGTCATGAGCGGAGAAATGCTCAGCATCATGATCAATACACCGATCAGCGTTGCAACGGAAGTAATAATGGTCGTAATACTCTGGTTCAGTCCCTGTCCTAACGTATCGACATCATTGGTGATACGGGAGAGAACCTCACCGTACGTACGGCTCTCAAAATACTTCATCGGCATGCGATTGATTTTCTCTGAAATTTCTTTTCGCAGCTGATAACATACTTTCTGGGTCACACCTGTCATGATCCAGCCCTGAATAAAGCTGAACAATGCACTGCACAGATACAACCCCAATACAAACAACAGGATGATTCCAATCTTTGTAAAATCGATGCTTCCCGTTCCTTTGATTTTATCCATTAGGCCCTCAGACAAGGCGGTCGTCGCTTTACCTAAAATCTTTGGTCCGATTACGGTAAATACGGTAGAGCAGGCTGCACAGATCATAACAATAAAAATGCCGATTTTGTATTTTCCGATATATTGCATCAGCTGCTTAATGGACTTCTTTAAATCTTTCGGTTTTTCGCCCGGCTGCATGCCACGTCCCATCGGACCTCTTCTTCTTGGTTGCTGATGTCTGACTTCCTGATTACTGCTCATTTTCAGCCACCTCACTTTCATTCAGTCCAAGCTCACTTGCAGATAACTGGGATTTTGCAATTTCCTGATATACGCTGCAATTCTTTAACAGTTCCTCGTGTGTTCCTTTTCCTACAATGCGACCGTCATCCAGTACCAGGATCTGTTCTGCATGAAGAATCGTACTGATTCGCTGGGCTACGATAATCACCGTGCTGTCCTTTACATTCTCTGCAAGTGCCTTGCGGAGAGCTGCATCTGTTTTCAAATCCAGTGCTGAAAAACTGTCATCGAAAATAAAGATCTTCGGATCTTTTGCAATAGCTCTGGCAATTGCAAGACGCTGCTTCTGTCCACCAGAAACATTGCTTCCTCCCTGTGCGATCGATGAATCATATTTGTCATCTTTTGCCTCGATGAACTCGGTTGCCTGTGCGATCTCTGCCGCTTTTTTGATTTGCTCATCGCTTGCATCTTCTTTACCAAAGCGTAAGTTCGATGCGATCGTTCCGGAAAACAGTACTCCCTTCTGTGGTACAAAACCAATCTCCTCACGCAGATCGGCCATCGTAATATTGCGGATGTCTTTACCATCCAGTGTAATCTGTCCGCCTGTCACATCATAGAGACGCGGAATCAGATTGACCAGCGTGGATTTACCGCAACCGGTACTTCCAATGATTGCCGTCGTCTTTCCTGGTTCTGCCACGAAATCAATATCATGTAATACATCTTCCTCTGCACCCGGATATCTGAAATTTACATGTTCGAAACGAACAACACCATCATGCACTGTCAGTTCTTCCGGAACTTTTGGATCCTGAATGGAAGATTCTGTGCGGATAACTTCATCGATACGCTCTGCTGCAACAGCTGCACGCGGGAGCATAATCGACATCATTGTCAGCATCAAAAATGACATAACAATCATCATTGCATAAGTAATAAATGCGGTCATTGCACCGACCTGCATCGTTCCTGCATCAATCTTGTGCGCACCTACCCATACAATTCCTACGGTAAGTACATTCATGATCATCATCATACCAGGCATCATAAATGTCATGACACGGTTTGTAAAAAGCATAGTCTTTGTCAACTCTTTATTCGCACCGTCAAAACGTTCTTCTTCTTTTTTCTCACGGCCAAATGCGCGAATAACGGAAAGTCCGGTAAGAATCTCACGCGATACCAGGTTGATATTGTCGACCAATTTCTGCATGAGTTTGAATTTTGGCATAGTCACAGACATCAATACCATGACATAACCAAGTATCACAAGAATTGCCAGAACAATAATCCAGCCCATTCCGGCTCCGGTCTGCATAACTTTAAGTACACCCCCGATACCAAGGATCGGTGCATAGGCTACCATACGAAGAAGCATCACCGATACCATCTGAATCTGCTGGATATCGTTCGTGCTTCGTGTGATTAAGGACGCGGTCGAAAAGCGGTCCATCTCTGCATTGGAAAATCCAACGACCCGCTTGAACACACCATCGCGTAGATTCATACCGATTCCTGCACCGATACGGGATGCAAAGAATCCAACGAGAACCGTAACCAGTCCCATCAGAAGTGCCATGCCGACCATTTTCAGTCCTGCACTGAGCAGATAGGATTTCTGAATCTTATCCACATTCACACCTGCGTCTTTGTCCGCTGCTACCGCATAGGCAATGCCCATAGATTTCACAAGAGAACTTCCCATCGTATCAATGGTATCCTCCATCGTGTCACGCATGGAAAGAATCTGGTCTTTGTCCATCGCACCGCTTGCCAGCATATTGGCAAATATCGGTCTTACGTCCACACAGTCGACTTTGACTTTGTTTCCGTCATCATCCTCTTTCTCCTGCTTGAAACTTTTCAGGTCCACATGCATCATTGCACCGATATCTTCCACACTCATGTCAGCAAAAGCCGATACATCCTGCCCCATCTGCTTTGCGATCATTTCCTTAAAAGTGTCCACTTCCATCGCACGCATCTGGTAATTCATAATGAGCGGAATCGTAAGTTCCTCATCAATATCATTCAGTTCCTTATTGGATAAATCTTTTAACTCATACAGATCATCTTTCTTTTCATAGATGTCTTTCCATGTATTCGTTTCCTTATCCGTCATAATAAACTGTGCCGTATCAAATTCATCTGCAGTCATCTTTTCCGGCACAACATGTTCCACACCATTATTCTGGATTCCCACATCAATGACATCCGACGTATATGCCGGAAGTGACAGGTCACACCATGCCTGGACGAACAGCAGCGCAATGATAATTATGACTGCTTTCCAGTAGGGAAGCATATTTTTAAAAATCCTACTCATGCTCTCTTTCCTTTCTGTCCTTGATTTTTCTAGCCTCAAGTTCCTTTTCTGCAATACTGTAAATGTTATTCAGGTACAAGATCAGTTGATTCATTTCCTGCTCATCCAACTTTGCCATCACAGTTTTTCCAAAGTCACGCATTTCCCGTTGTACTGCGCTGGTCTGCTTTTTGCCCTCCGCCGTCAGTTCCACGTATGTATTGCGTCGGTCATTTTTGTTGATGGTACGTTCCACGTATCCTTTTTCTTCCAATCCCCTCAGCGTTCTTGAGATTGCTGACGGGAGCATTCTTGCCGTAGAAGCCAGCTTTGAGATCGTCATCTTGTCATCCTGTCCCTTTTTCATTATCACATTCATTACGATGAAGTCCGCTTTGTTCATGTTTTGCATTATGTCACCGAATTTCAGCTTATGAAACTGATTCATGGCGCGAAACATATCTTCATAAAGATCGTCTCTGGTTTTCATAGTTACACTCCTTGTTTTTCAATTATATAACATTGTTAAGTATTTACGCGTGTTAAATAATAACACCGGCAAATTACTTCGTCAAGCAATCTGCCGGTGTTTATATTTTTTTCATATTTGAATTAAGCTTTCCAGTATTTTCGTTTCTGTTGTTCGTCCAGCCCACGAATAAACCGGGCTTTATATACCAGAAACTCTTCAAGATCCATCAGGATATGATAGAGCATGGCACAACTTTCCAACGCTTCCATCGTCTGTGGAAGTTCCTCTTTTTTCATTTCATTGCAAATACGTGCAAGTTCTTCTGACTGCGATTCCGGATGATTATATTCCACAACATAAGGAATCAGATAACGGATATATTCCGAAATCACCGCTGCCTCTTTTGGCATTGTACGTATTTTTTTCATCTCATAATGCAGATTATGCAATACCTGGCACTGGTCATAACGCATTTCAAAATAAGAAATGTAATATAACGGATGCGAAGGAAAGGTATTGTTCTGATATTCATACGCCTCATGCACATACTCCTGTAATTCCTGTTCCAGTGCACAAATCTCATCCCACACACTTCCTTCCTGTGGACAGTTTGCAAGATAATCCGCCAGAATTTCGAGAATTTCCTGCAATCGTTTCTCTGCCCTCCGCATATGGGCGATCAGGGATTTGCGGTTAATGGCGTTTGCATGATAGAGATTCATCAGAATAGCTATAACAATCCCGATCATGACCAGACCAAATTCATTCCATACTGCATGATCTAAATTTTTATCGGATAATAAGTGTGCAGCAATCACGGCATTGACCGAAGTCGTTGCCCGCCAGCCGGATATCTCCGCGATAAATACCACTGTGGCCAGTAGAATTCCGTACGCAACCCATGGATTGGAAATAAATGTAAATACCGCCCATGCCAATACGACGGTCTGGAGGAAGGTAACGATACGGAGTCCTGCCAACCGCAGGGATTCCCACTTGGACGTCATGACGGTAAGCAGTGTAATGGTTCCCGCCGATGCTGCATAATCCAGCTGCAGATGCTGCGCCAGATACACCGCAGCACTGCAGCCGATTCCTATTTTGATGGACAAAAGCAGACTTTTTCTGAATTTATCCATACACGCTATTTAATAAATCCAACCTGTTTGCTGATTTTTTCATATACCGCATCCTTGCGCTCATTAAAGGTTACTTTGTTCTTTTCAAACATATTGTTTCCTTCGGTATCAATGGATACGATGAGTGGTCCGAATTCTTTTACGCGGCAGTTCCAAAGTGTCTCCGGCATACCAAGATCACGCCACTCGGCACGAACGATTTCTTCTACTTCAGTGGCTGCAACAACTGCATTTCCAGCCGGAAATACACAGTGGATTGCTCCGAATTCTTTGCATGCACGCTCTGTGTTTTCTTTCATTCCGCCTTTTCCAATGATGACTTTTACTCCTGTCTCTTTTACAAATTCATACTCGAATTTTTCCATACGCATACTGGTGGTTGGTCCGACAGATACCATCTCAAACTTATCATTTTCCAAAGGACGGATAATTGGTCCTGCATGGAAAATCGCATTGTTTCTTACATCGACCGGAAGTTCTCTTCCTTCTTCAACCAGTCGTCTGTGTGCCACATCACGGCAGGTTGTCATGCTTCCATCAAGATATACGATATCTCCAACTTTAATGTCTTTTAAATCTTCTGTGGATACCGGTGTAATCAGTACCTTTTTTCCATTTCTCATCTCTACCATTATAAAGTCACCTCCGAATGTGTTGTAATTGTATAATTCAAATCTTTGTCAAAGACAATATGTCCTCTTCTATGGCTCCAGCATCCGACATTTACAGCAACACCGATTGCAGATGGATGTCTTGCCGTGTTTTCAATATTTACACCCATAACGGAATACTTACCACCCATACCCTGTGGTCCAAGGCCGATCTCGTTGATTCCATCCTCAAGCAGCTTCTCCATTTTTGCAGCGCGCTCGTTCTCATTGTGGGAACCGATTGGACGCATCAGTGCTTTCTTGGAAAGTAATGCGGCAGTCTCTACAGAAGTTGCAACACCGACACCGACAAGAAGTGGTGGGCATGCATTCAATCCGTAGCTTGTCATAACATCCAGCACGAATTTGGTTACACCTTCATAACCTTCACCTGGCATGAGAACCATTGCTTTTCCTGGCAATGTACATCCGCCGCCTGCCATGTATGTGTAAATTTCACATTCATCACTGTCCGGAACGATATCCCAGAATACGGTAGGTGTGCCTTTTCCGACATTTTTTCCTGTATTATATTCATCAAAAGTCTCTACGCTGTTGTGTCGAAGCGGTGCCTCAAAGGTTGCCTGTACAACGGCTTCCTTTAACAGTGCTTCCAGTTCTCCGATAAGTGGGAATTTTGTTCCACATTTTACCCAGAACTGCAATACTCCGGTATCCTGACAGCTTGGACGGTTCAATTCCACTGCCAGCTTCTGATTCTCAAACATTGTGTTGTAAATGGTTTTTGAAAGCGGGCTGTCTTCCTGATCCCGCAGTTCCTGTAATTTTGCGATTACATCATCCGGCAGCTTTTTTGCTGTATAAGCAATAAATTTTGCCATGTAATCTGTGAGTTTTTTTACCTGTTCTTCCTTTGTCATAACGACGCCTCCTTAGTGTAATGTTTTCCAATTTGCTGCCAACCACGTATTACGGATAAAACGGATACATGATCGGTAAAAGTATCATACTTACGACTGTGGATACAAGAATGAGGGGAATGCCCGCTTTCGCGTAATCCTTAAATGTATATCCGCCGGCGGTAATTACCATTGTGTTTGCCGGCATTCCAATCGGTGTTGCATATGCGCAGGAACCACCGATCACACATGCCATCAATACGGCACTTGGATCTGCTCCCATTCCTTTTGCAATCGATACACAGATTGGAACCATCAATGCTGTTGTTGCGGTATTGCTCATGAAATTTGTGAGCACACAACAAAGCATAAATACAACAAATGTAAATAAATATGGTGATGGATGATCTCCTAAAAGACCAACAACTTTCGTTGCGATCATCTCTCCTGCTCCGGATTCTTCCAAAGCCGAAGCCAGTGAAAGAGTTCCTCCGAAAAGGAAAATTGTTTTCAAATCAATGGACTGTAATGCCTGCTTTTCCGTGATTACTCCTGTGAGAATCAGTGCAACAGCGCCCATCGCACCTGCCACACAAAGCTTGATTCCAATAGCATCCTCGAAAATCATGCCAATCAGTGTAATAATCAGAATGATCAGTGAAAGCCACTGTTTCCATTTTGGAACATTACTGAAATCTTTTGTCTCATCAAAAACCACATCATCATTCGGCTTTGCATCCGGCAATAATTTGTAACCGATCAACGCGAAGAAGATAATGCCAACAATTAGAATCGGAATACCTACTTTTGCATATTCAAAAAATCCAAATGATTTTCCCATGCCTTCCATCGCTGACTGGGCGATCATGTTTCCCGGTGCTCCAATCAGTGAAAGGTTTCCTCCCATTGCTGCTGCAAATACCAGCGGCATCAACAGGCGTGATCTCGAATATCCGGATTTTGCTGCAATACCGATCACGACCGGAATAAGAATGGCTGCTGTACCGGTATTAGAAAGGAAGCCACTCATAACTCCCACAATAACCATAATTGCTACGATCAACTGCCGCTCGGATTTTGCAAAATGCGTTACCAGACCACCGATCCGGTTCGCCATACCTGTTTCGAATAATGCACCACCCACAATAAACATCGAAACAAATAAAATCACATTGCTGTCAATGAAACCGGAAAAAGCAACCTTCCAGTCCAGCACCCTGGTAACAACCAGCCCCACACATACAATCATCGATGTCAGTCCTAATGGAATCTTCTCCCACACAAACATAATGACTGCAAACAACAGAAATAATAATGTAATCGTTGCCTGACTCATAAAACACCTCCGTACTCTCTTCCCTTACTCCTAAGTACATTATCTTTGATATTTGATAATGTATCCAATTTCTAATTGTAGTATAGTAAAAGCTGCTGACATTGTCAACAGCTTTTGTTCTTTTTGTAAAATATGGATATTTACTTTTCACTTTTTTATGCAATATGCCGAACAGCAATTAATTGTAATACGTCAGCATATCATCTCTGCTCCGCATAATATGTGCATACATTGCATCATACGAAGCCTGGCGGTCTCTTTTCTGCAATGCCTGGTAAATCTGCTCATGCTCCTTATAGGAAATCTTTGCATACTCTTCCTCTGTGACCATATTTCCCATGGACAGCCCATTCCACAATTCACTGACCATATTCTCCATCTTCTGGTTCCCACTCATATGCCAGATTTCACTGTGAAACGCCCGATTGTTGTCCGCATATCCCGCATACTCTTTCGTCTCAATCATACGCTGCGCATCTTTCATGATATCCTCCAGGGGACTCAGATCCGCCTCATTCTCGCAGGCAAGCTGTGCACAGGAAGATTCTAAAATAGCCCGTAACTGATAATGATCACGTATGTATGTATCCGTTATTCCAAGTACGATGGCACCTTTGTTCTGTCTTAATTTTATAAGTCCATCCCGGTCAAGAATCTGAAATGCCTCACGCACCGGCGTGATGGAAACATTTAGCTGTGTGGCGATACTCTCTAAAGAAAGTACTTCTCCCTCTTTCAGTTTGCGTGACAAAATCGCTTTCCGCAGTTCCGAAGCAACTTTCTGTTTGGCCGATGGCATAACAATTGGTTTAAGCAGACTCATAATTTTTCTTCCTTTCCGCGATTACAGTTTCTGCAAGCATACGGTAATGTTCATTCAACAGACTCTCTCCTTCCGTAGCCCACTTCTGCAATACGTTGTGCATTGTATAGGTACTTTGTGGCTTCTTTTTTTCTGCAAACTGTACATAATAATTTACAGCATTGGTCAAAAGCGTCTGTACATACAGATTGGCAGTCCTTTGGATGATCATCCGGTGAATTTCCATATCCGGGCGGATGCCCTCATACTCCTGTAACACCGCAAGTCCTCTTTCGCTCACCATCGCATCTATCGCATTCTTTTCCATCGCCGCTATCATCGCATAAGTTTCCCTTACATGCACATCATCCAGATCTGCTGTCACAATATGCCTTGTCACCAGTCTTTTTGCAAGTCCCTGTGTTTCCAAAAGCTGCAAAGCCTCACGCACCGGTATCCTTGAAACTTCCAGCATCTTTGCCAGTTCTTCCTGTCGCAGCTTTGTCCCGCTTTCTATCTGACCGGAAAGAATCAGTTCTGCAATCTGAAATGCAATTGCCTCGCTCAACCTTCCTGAACTCATTTGTTCCATGAAAATAACCCCTCTTACAACCTTTCCTATCTATTTTATAATTTGTATCCATTATAAAATATAAAAATCATGGTTGCAAGAGGGGTATTTCTCATTTACGCCTTACTTTACTTTTACTTTCATTGTTACGGTCTTTTTCTTACCACTCTTTAAGGTAACGGTTGCTTTTACAACCGCAGTTCCCTTTTTCTTTGCAGTAATCTTTCCGTTCTTTGCTACTTTTACAACGGATTTCTTTGTCGTTGTATAAGTAACGCTCTTTACGTTGTCCATGTCAAGCTTGCTGCTTAACTGGATTTTTGTTGATTTTCCTTTCTTTACTGAAGCAGATATTTTCTTTACTTTAACAGTTTTTAAAACAGCCTTCTCGACTTTCTCTACCTCTTTTGCTGAAACAAGCTCATACGCGCATCCCTTTGGAAGACTTACCGAAATTGTACCGTTTTCGTCTACCTTATAGGAGTTTGCATTGACAAGTTTCTTCTCGCCCGTTTTCTTGTCTACGACAAGAACTTTGAGGATATTTCCAGCTGTAAGATCCTTGGCATCCACAGTAACAGTATACTTTGTGTTTCCTTTTGCATCTGTTACTTCAGTTGTGATAGCAACATTGTCTGTTCCTGCAGCCTCAACAATCTTTGCTGCAACATCTGTGGAAATTTCCGGTTTTGTATTTGTCACATTGGCTGTCGCATCTGTGACTTTTCCGTTAGTATCCTTAGATACATTTACTGTTGCCTCCATTTTATTTCCGGATGATGCAGGAATATCAACTTTGGTTGTCTCAGTTGTTGTACCGTCCGGGTTGGTAACTGTTGTTGTATTGGATGGCTGCTCCGGTTTGGTTGGAGTCGTTGGGTTTGTTGGTTGCTCCGGAGTAGCGGAAGAACCGGAGTTACCGGAATCATTTCCATTGGAAGGTTCTACGATTTCCACACTTCCATCTCCGTGAAGATATAATGCATCAACTGCTCCCCAACCTTCTGCCCGCATAGCAATTGCAATACGGAATGTCACAACCTTGTCCTCTGTCAAAGTAAATGTGACAGAAGGTGTCTGCCAGCCACTCTTTGAAGCGGTATATCCCGTCAAAGTCTTTGTATCTTCATACAACACCTGTTTATCCGTATCTAATATCTGAAGTGAAACAACATCATCTTTTTCGCCCATTGTCTTCGCTTCAAACGTGTAGGTTCCCTTTGTTAATGCAAGATTCTTTTTATAAGTCACAGAAGCTTTTTCTGCACTCGTACTATACCATCCTAACGCATACTTTCCAGAATATACATTTTCATTATATGGAAATGGTTTTAAACCATTCCCCTCTCTAACGTAATTTTCGTCACTATCGAATTCTGCCGCCTCACTGTCTGTGAACAGATTCTTTTCTTCGACTTTTAAAGTCAATTGTACATCTGCGCTTTTCTTTCCCACATAAGCGCCTCTTGTAATATCATCACGAAGTGCAACGGTACCATTTACCACATATATTCCAGGAGTATCTGTATCTATCTTCTGTACATCTGCTTCGTTCCATGTAATTTGAGCATTTTCCTTTTTGTCAGAGTATGTGATTTCTAATGTTTCCGGTAATGTATATGTCGTTCCGGCAATAATGGTATCACTGAGATTATCACCGACTTTTTCTACGCTCACCAGATTTGATACTGCACCCGTTTTCACGTAATTCCATACATGTAGGGAAGGGCTTGCAGTTCCATCCGGGTAGAACATTGCTTCGTTGTCTACGGCAGAACCGCCAAACCATACGCCGGCATCCTTTGCATCAAACTCTCTTGCATAGCTGGATGCCCAGCCGCTTCCATATTTTTCCCATTTTTCCTTGTTTGCTGCTACCTGCTTGTCATATGCTTCTCCGGTCAGCCCTGTGGTGTCTCCTACCGTCAGCCATGCCGGTTCCCAGTAGTAAACACCCAGACCTCCGGCATTATTTACCGTATTGATAAGGTTTCTGATTGCAGTTGCCTGTCCCTGTTCGGTAAACGGCTCCGTTGTGTTTTCTGCAGTGTCATTGTGTCCTACTCGTACCGTATTGTCATGTCCGTCACTGTCTTCCAGCGTATATGCATAACTGGTCTCTGCCACCATGACATCCTTGTTATATGTTTCTTTTACCTTTTTTAATTCTGTTGCTAAATTTGTCAAGGTTCCATGCCAGTATGGATAATAGCTGGTTGCAAGAATATCATAATTCACCTTATTTTCATCTAATATTTTAGCCCACGCTGTCATATTTTCTTTTTCTGGATTTGTCAGGTGAATTACAACTTTTACATCTTCCTTATAATTTTTGACGCCTTGGGCACCGGCAGAAAAAAGCGTACACATATTTGTCTGGCTCGTTTCTCCAATAAATCCGTTTGTTGTCTCATTTCCGACCTGTACCATGTCAACGACATCTTTGCTCGAATCAATCGTCTTTAAAGAATCCGTTATAAATTCAGTAAGCGCCTGCGCTTTCTGCTCTACGGTGTAACCCTTCCATGCCTTTGGTGCCTGCTGTTTTCCCGGATCTGTCCACAGATCAGAGCAATGGAAATCCACAAGCATCTTGATGCCTGCATTGCGGCATGCATCTGCAAACTGCTTTGCTTTTTTCACATCATTGTTTCCACCACCATAGCCATTTCCATTCGTATCGTACGGATTGTTCCATACGCGGATACGAATATGGTTGATTCCCTGATCTGCAAGGAATTTGCAGATATCATCAAGTGTTTCCAGTTTGTTTCCTTCATAATCCCGATAAACAACACCACTTTCCAGCTCGGAAATCATGGAAGAAATGTCCATTCCCATGATGAAATCGGAAGATAATTCTTTATCTGTCTTTTTCACATCAACGGCTGCATTTTTTACAACAGAATCGTTTTCATCCTGACTATCGAATTCCAAACCCGCCTGCTTCAGATTGTTATACAACGTTCCATCTTTTATTGCATAGGTATCTGAAATCCCGCTTACTAATATTGCATAATCTTCTTGATTTTTATACTTACTATCATATTGGGCTAATTCATGACTTGAATCCCCATTATAGATTGTAACTCCGTCATCTGTTGTAGAATCTAAAACTTGTAAATTAACGTAATACCAATTTTTAGCATTCTCAACTGCATGCATTTTTGCCTGCTCACTATTCCATCCTAAATAAGTACCTAAAGTTTCTCCCTCTGCAAATTTTAGTGCCTTCCAGCTCCAGATATTCACATAGAGTTCCTCTGCATCTTCGCAATAATAATATAATGTAAAATTATCATTTTCCGCTGCCTGCACACTCTCCTTTCCGGCATTCCACACACCAAACTGTGTCAGTACCATCGCAAATGCGAGCACTATGCTAAGTACTCTTTTTTCCCATGTCTTTTTCTCTTTCATAGAATCCTCCCTCTCTGTGTTCTGACAAATGTTTTGTCAAAACAATGCTGGCAATTTCTCCCTTTGATTTTATCTCTTTATCCAGCTTTGTTTTGCGCAACCGTTTGCGTTTTTTGATGTACATAGTGTACCATATTGATTTTCAGAGATTCAATTCGCACTATTTCTAATTATTTTTCAGAATTTTATGAAAAATGAACAGACATATTTTTAGACAAAAAACAATTGTGCATAAAAAAGAAAAGTGCGCAACCAATCTGTGTTTGCGCATTTTTACTACTAATTATTCAATGTTACCAATGATTTTTTGTTAGATACATAAAACTGCTTTCTTTTGTGTTGTTTTCACACATTTTTCAAACTGCTTTTTGTATACAAATTCACGAAATTAACCAAAAAGCAAACCTCAGTACTATTTTTTAATCTTACAAATTTATTCATATATTCTCTGCCTCCCCTAACACCTCATCATTTTCACCTTTTGGACATATGCAATTTTTTTCTTAAATAATATCCTTACTTTTTCCTCAAATTGGACATATGTATTGAATGTCTAAAATTTAATCCAAAAAATATGTGTTGAAAGTACATTTTTGCCATATATTCTGCATATGTCCAATCTTTTTGTATTTTATGGACATTACACTTTTATTTTGTGCATATGTCCATTTACTTCTGTTTTTGTGGACATTACACTTCTATTTTTTGCATATGTCCATTCGCTTCATATTTCCGGACATTATGTTTCTGTTTTAAGTACGCCCACGTAAAATGAGTCCCCGGCATTTCTGCCAGGGACTCAAGCTATAGACACCAGTATGACTCACATCTGAAGGTCTTTTACTTTTACTGTCACTGTATATTTTTTACATTAAATCCTGCAACATTGACATCAATTGATACACAATCAGCGACCCCGTCGGTCAATTCCTGTTCGTCTATAATAAGCTTCTTTGTCTTTGTACATCCACATCTCTGCTTCTGTCATCAATTTATCAAGGCTGGCTGACGCGTCCGGTTTCCAGATATAGCCAATCGCCATCGTCACATTTGCCTCTGCAATATAATGTCGAAGCCCCTCTATCTTCTTTTTGAGCAGTTTCTCTGTAATTTCCGGGCACAGAACAAGAAGTTCGTCACCACCAATTCTGAAAAGCCCGTTGTTCTGATCCCCAAATGCATTTTTCAGGCATTCACTGGCATCCATAATAAATTTATCACCAGCAATATGTCCCTGACTGTCATTCACACGTTTCAGTCCTGTAATATCACAAAATACAACACCTATGCTCCTACGTCTGTCCACTTGTGTCGCGTAGTCTTCCAATGCGAAACGATTTCCAAGTTTCGTCAACTGATCATGGAAACTGATTTCCTGTAATTTGCGCACAAGATTTCTTTGTTTCATTGATGATACGAAAAAATATCCTGTCATCTGTAACATACTCTGCGTGTATTCAAAGGAAATATTTTCTGCAATATTATCCAGACCAAAAAAAGCAATCACTTTGCCATTGTCATATAACGGAACCACCACCAGCGAATGAATACTTTGTTTCTCCAATACTTCATAAAGGATCGGATCTTTTTCCCTGATATCCTCCAGTTGATGAATGACCACACACCGGTTATCCTGAAACTTTTCGTACCAATGCGCGCACACTTCCGGTGGAAGATTCTGAAGTTCTTCTTTCTCCGGGACAACTCCATCCGCCACCCACTCATAGGTATTATTATCATATCCTCTTTCATCCTTTTCAAAGATGTAGGTACGATCGCCATGTAAAGTTTTTCCCAGATATTCCAACATAACTTCAATGGACTGGTCCGGTGTCGGCGCAAGCAATGCGATACGAAGTCCCTCATTAATGAGTGTTTCCAGATTCTGAAAATTCTCGATCACATTTCCCTGCCGGACTTCCTCTCCCACATCCATAGCAATTTCTATACGATAATCTTTACCTGTTTTCTCATCATGTAGCAGCGTATCTTTAAGCAACAGATATTTTTTCAGAATAGGATTATAATAACGCCATTCCTGAAAATGCTCCGGTTGCAGTATTTTGTTATTGCACATTTTACATGGCATGGATGAATTCTGTAGTATCCGATAACATTTCTTTCCTTTGATCTGTTCTACTGAATCATATCCATAAGTTTCCAAAGTCTTGCGATTCATATAGATCAGCTCATTGGATTGCACTTCCGTAACATACATATATTCATCGAGATTTTCAAAAAATTCCCATATTTCTTTCATCTCACCGGTTCCTTTAATACTTTCTTTTTAAGAAACTGCACCAATCAGTTCTTTGATATCATTGACATGATATTTCTTCATATATTCCCCGATACCGGCCACAATCTTCTCCGTCACAGTCGGATCTGTGAAATTTGCAGTACCAACCGATACTGCTGTGGCTCCTGCAAGAATCATTTCAATTGCATCATCCGCATTCATGATACCACCCATTCCAATAATCGGGACATTGACTGCCTTTGCAGTCTGGTACACCATACGTACGGCAACCGGATGAATAGCCGGGCCTGACATGCCACCTGTCTGGTTTGCCAAAACAAATTTACGGCGATTGACATCAATCTTCATTCCGGTAATGGTATTAATCAGTGATAATGCATCTGCACCGCCTGCTTCTGCTGCACGCGCCATCTCTGTAATGTCCGTAACATTCGGACTCAGTTTCATGATCACCGGCTGCTTTGCATGACGCTTCATTTCTTTTGTAATCGCCTCTACGGCTTTTGGATCCTGTCCGAATGCGATACCGCCTTCTTTTACGTTCGGGCAGGAAATATTGATCTCAAGTAAATCGACCGGCTCATCAGCAAGTCTTTCCACAACTGCTACATATTCTTCGGTAGAATGTCCACATACATTGACAATAATCTTTGTATCATATTGTTTTAAAAACGGAATATCACGTTTGCAGAACAATTCAATTCCCGGATTCTGCAGTCCGACCGCGTTGAGCATTCCGCCGTACACCTCTGCAACACGTGGTGTTGGATTACCTGCCCATGGCACATTTGCCACACCTTTTGTTGTGACTGCTCCAAGCTTATTTAAATCTGCAAATTCACTGTATTCCGCACCTGAACCAAATGTTCCGGAAGCAACCGTCACCGGATTTTTCCATTCAACTCCGGCTATATTCACTGACATATTCATTACAGGTCTACCTCCTTTGCATTAAACACAGGTCCCTCTTTACAGATTCGTTTGTTTTTCACATTTGAATGTGCATCTTTGTCTGTAGAGTTACATACGCAGGCAAGACATGCCCCGATTCCGCACGCCATACGTTCCTCCATGGAAACATAGCATGTCATATTCTGTTCTTCGGCATACGCTTTCAGGGCACGCAGCATTGGTGTCGGTCCACATGCATAGATAACATCCGCATCCAGATGGTTTTCGCGAATTGCATCCAGTACATTTCCTCTGGTTCCAACACTGCCATCCTCAGTTGCCACAAAGCTTTCACCCTGTTCTTTAAATTCATCCAGAAGAAAAGTTCCGGCATCACGATATCCCATCACAATCTGGAAATTTTCTCCGGCATCTTTCATTTCCTTTGCCAGCTGTAACATTGGCGGTACGCCGATACCTCCACCAATCAGAAATGCTTTCTTACCTTTTTCCACGGTAAATCCATTGCCCAGCGGTCCCATAATTTTCATGGTATCTCCCGCCTGAAGTCTGGAAAACTCTTCGGTTCCGGTATGTTCCCCGGTCACGCGGTAAACCAGGCGCAATGTACCTGCTTTGCGGTCAATTCCGCACAGACTGATTGGACGAGGTAAAAGCTTGCTTGCATCGTTACTGTATACCGAAACAAACTGTCCGGCTTTCGCTGCCGCTGCAATCTCCTTTGTCTGAATGGTTAAATCATATATTCCCGTACCGATCTGTTTTTGTGAGACAACGGTCACGGTCTCCTGAAACTTTTCGCTCATTTTTCTCTCCTGCATTGTGCTTCCAATATAAATGTTCCCACGGTCAGATTACTTAGATGCCAAAGCTCCTGCAATATCTGCGATCATATCTTCAACCGCCATACGGGATGCATCTGCAAAGTTCTCCGGTGTGATTCCCTGCTCTTTGTATTTATCCTGCTTATAAGCTGCAATAATACCACGGGAAGAATTGATAATTGCTCCTAATCCATCTTCGTTAAAGAAATGAACCAGATCCTTACCCTTTCCGCCCTGTGCGCCGTAACCCGGAACAAGGATAAATGACTTTGGCATAATCTTACGAAGGATCTTACCCTGCTCCGGATAAGTTGCTCCGACAACTGCTCCGACATAACTATAAGACTCTCCCATACACTCACTTCCCCACTCAGCAACTTTCTCACCTACGATTTCATACAGCGGGCGGCCGTCGATCAGACGATCCTGGAACTCGCCACTGGACGGATTAGATGTCTTGACAAGAATGAAGATACCTTTATTTTCTTCCTTACATACATCAACGAACGGCTTGATTCCATCCGTTCCAAGGTATGGATTTACAGTTGCAAAATCCTCATTAAACGTAGAGTAGCTCTTGCTTCCGATCTGTACTTTTCCAAGATGTCCGGTTGCATAAGCAGCAGATGTCGATCCAATATCTCCACGCTTTACATCACCGATGACAACCAGATCCTTTTCGTGACAGTAATCTACCGTCTTCTGAAATGCCTTTACACCTTCGATACCAAACTGCTCATACATAGCGATCTGTGGCTTTACGGCCGGAATCAGATCATAAGTTGCATCTACGATTGCCTTGTTATACTGCCAGATAGCTTCTGCTGCACCTGCCGGTGTCTCACCGAACTCTGCAAATGCAGCTTTTTGAATATGCTCCGGTACATAGGAAAGCATCGGGTCTAATCCTACAACGATAGGTGCATTGGTTTCCTTGATTTTGTCTACTAATTTGTTGATCATATCTTTTTCCTCTTATCTTTTATTTTGTTTTATTCTTAATTTCATTAAATACTACATTTCCATCACAGATCGTGCATTTGACACGTCCGGTCACTTTTCTTCCATGGAACGGTGTGTTTCTTCCCTTCGATGCAAATTTATTCTTGTCAATCGTATAAGTTTCCTTCGGGGCAAAAATTACGATATCCGCCTTCTTTCCCGGCTGAATATCACCTTTGTCGATTCCTATGATCTTTGCAGGATTGTAACTCATCTTCTCAGCCATCTGCATCGGTGTCAGATATCCGCCCAATACAAGTTCCGAATAAGTCAGACATGCAGCCGTCTCCAATCCAACAATGCCAAAAGGCGCTTTCTTCATGGATGTATTCTTGTCATCAAATGTATGTGGTGCATGGTCTGTAGAAATCACATCCATAATGTTGTCACGCAGACCTTCCTTTAATGCTTCCACATCTTCTTTGGTACGAAGCGGTGGATTCATCTTGTAGTTCGTATCTGCATCGGTTTCTTTTGGAATCAGAATACCCGCTTCAATCTGTGGCACATATTCCGTAATATCATCGGATGTAAGTGTAAAATGATGCGGACAAACCTCTGCAGAAACATGAAGTCCCTCTTCTTTTGCAATCCGTACCATCTCTACAGAATCCTTTGTGGAACAATGGCACAAATGCAGCTGTGCACCGGTATCTTTACTGAGCACAATATCTCTCGCAATAATGACATCCTCCACGGAATTCGTGATACCCGGCATACCAAGTTCTTTTGCCTTGGCATCCGCATTCATTACCCCTCCGTGTACCATATTAATGTCCTCACAGTGTGCCAGTACAGGAATATGATATTTTGCTGCCTCAAGCATTCCCTCGCGGTACACTTCTGCATTCATAACCGATTTACCATCTTCACTGATTGCAGGGATTCCGGCTTCTACCATTCCCTTGATATCAGCAAGCTCCTTGCCCATCTGTCCCTTGGTGACAGCTCCAACCTGTAATACATGGATGCAGTTACCTGCCTTTGCTTTGTTGTGTACATAATTTACAACATCTGCGTTATCGACAACCGGTTTTGTGTTCGGCATCGTCAGGACCGTCGTATATCCACCGTGAGCCGCTGCTTCCATTCCGGTATAAATATCTTCTTTCTGCTCAAAGCCTGGATCACGGAAATGCACATGCATATCAATGAATCCCGGCATAACATAACAGCCACTTGCGTCTAATACACGATCCGCTTTTTCTTCTATGTTCTTTTTCATTTCTACAACCTTGTCTTCTTCGATCAACACATCGGCTTCTTCTTCCATCTGTGTTGCCGGATTGATGACGCGGCCGCCTTTTATCAATATTGACATCTGATAAATCCTTTCTATTTATATTTTATCGTTTTGTTGTTGCTTTCTTTACATCAGAAAGTGCTCCTGCCACGGATTTCTTTCCATTCGTCTTGCAGGCGCGTACTTTATAATAATAATTCTTTCCTTTGGAAAGTTTTTTATCGGTATAATGTTTTCCTTTTACGATTGCAACTTTTTTGTAGGTTCCCTTCTCTGAAGTTGCACGATATACTTCGTAAGTCTTTGCGGAAGCTACTTTGCTCCAGGAAATGCGCATACTGGTTTTTCCAGCTTTCGCACGCACGGACTTTACTTTTCCGATGCTTGTTCCTGTCTTATCCGTGTATGCTTTAATGCAGAGATTTCCAATGCCTGTGTATTCTGACAAATCTGCCAGATCTCTCCATGATCCGTTGCTATAAACAAAACTCTGCCCATAATCAGAAAACGCAGTAATTGACAGATGCTGATTTTTTCCGGAGCACTCCATATCCACACCTTTATTCTTTTTATTGAATTCTACTACAACTGCATATTTCGTACCCTTGGGAATAGATACTGCTTTCTTCAACGGAATCGTATAGACTCCGGCATAGCTTGTCTTACCGGTAACTTTGGCTGCAAGAATACCACTTGTCGGTTTCTTTGCACTAGCAATATTGGTGTAAATCTTAATTGTATATGGAACATTTGCATCCTGCATCATGGAGATGGACACAGCTCTCAGTTGCTGATTTGCAGATCCTTTTACTAAAAATACATTGGCCTCTTTCGGATAGGACTTTACCTTATATGCATAGACGGCTCCATCATACTGATAATTGTAATCGTAATTATCTCCCGGTTCAAAATCAAAAACCCAAGCTGCATCCTCCAGACTGGCATCCTCATACGACATCCAGAAATAGCTGTAATAACTGTTGTCTGACAAATCCGACCATGAATTACGAACCAGCCATGCTCCATTTTTCTTTGCCGGGTATTTGAAAGCAGATGCCGGAAAATTGTCATCCCATCCCACAACAATTGCCTGGTGATCTACTGTCGCCTTTTTGTCACAGCGGTATGTTGCAACCATCCCCCCTTCCGGACCATAATAGGCCATCTGGTCATAAACATTTTTATCTACTGCCGTAAACCCAATGCTCGCCGCTCCATGTGCAATAATTGCTTTCTTCACCGAAGAAGGATTTTTATGAATATTCATCAGATATACATTCTGTAAATGCGCTACATCTTTTTGATATGCAAGACTGTCAGATATAGTTCTCGTGACATTTGTATAGGGAGCATCCGATTCCCTGACCAGTCCCTTCCACTGCATCAAAGCGCGTGATAAATAGTACATATTGCCACCACTCGAAATATAATTTCCGGATAACAGCGACACATCATCTGCAAGCATTCCCCCGAACGCATCATCCACCGAATGATAGGTGAAATAAGCAGCCTGCAGCTCACTCAAATCAATGCTTTTGTCCGCGACCTTGTCATCCGTAATCAGATCAAACTCTGCCAGTCCAACACCACTGAAAGCCCAACAGGTATTGTAATTTCCCTGCGAACGTGTTGCAGGATACAATGCATGAAGCTCCGCCGTTGTGTTATGATATGCAGATGGAACCTGAGCTGCTCCTCTCATGCCATCCGAAGAAGTATTCTCCTCGACCGCAGGCACCTCTGCATCATAAATATCAAGTGTTCGGCTTTCGATTTCACTTGCCTGCACCTGTGTTGTTCCTACAAGATTTCCAGCAAACACAATGGCTGCAAGCATAACAGGTATTAATTTTTTCATTCTATTTTTCATAGCATACCTCATTCGTACCTTATAGCAATGTACAATTAAGAATATTATATGATTTTTTTATAAAGCATGTCAACAAAATCGCCATAAAAAAAGCCGAGCACACAAAGTGTTCGACTTTCCTTATGATTTTATTTTGCAGCAATGACATCTGCCATATCATAATGTCCTGCACCTTTTCCGTTTAAGAACTTCGCTGCCTCTACTGCGCCCTTGGCAAATACGGCCTTAGAGTATGCTGTATGCTTGAATTCGATTACTTCATCCTGACCGGCGAAAATCACTTCATGCTCACCGACGATGTTGCCGCCACGGACTGCAGAGATACCGATTTCATACTTGTCTCTCTTCTTGCGCTCCTGGCTTCTGTCATACTTGTAAGTATAAGCATCCTCCAGTGCATCGTTCATGGAATCCGCAAGTGCAAGTGCCGTACCGCTTGGTGCATCTAATTTCTGATTATGATGCTTCTCTACGATCTCCATATCAAATCCTGCCGGTGCAAATACCGTTGCCGCCTTCTTGAGAAGTTCCATCAAAGTGTTGATTCCCAATGACATATTTGCAGACTTAAGAATTGCAACTTTCTCATATGCCTGCTCGACTTTCTGTAACTGTTCCTCAGAAAGTCCTGTCGTGCACAATACAACCGGAATCTGCTTCTCCACACAGTAATCTACCAGTGCATCCACTGCCTTTGCATTGGAAAAATCAATAATTACATCTGCATCTACTGTACATTCTGCAAGGCTTGCAAATACCGGATACGTATTTTTAATACCATCATACATATCGATTCCTGCAACAATTTCAATATCCTGATCCTGGGCACAGATCTGTGTAATGCACTGTCCCATCTTTCCGTTACAGCCATTCATAATCGCTCTTGTCATTTTCGTCTCTTATCCTTTCGTTCACCGAACATCTTCCGATACTTTTCTTATTTCAATAAACCGTAGTTCTTCATTACTTCTGCAAGTTTTGCGGCATTAGTCTCTCCCATCTCACAAAGTGGGGAACGAAGTGGTCCAACTTCCATGCCCATCAGATTCAATGCCTTCTTAACCGGAATTGGATTTACTTCTGAGAATAATGCATCTACCAGTGGAAGTCCCTCTAACTGAATCTTTCTTGCTGTCTCAATGTCGCCCTTGAAAAAGCTGTCACACATCTGATGAACTTTTGCAGGTGCTACGTTACTCCATACAGAGATCACACCGACTGCACCGATAGATAACAACGGAACAACTAGTCCGTCCTCTCCGGAATACATATCGATCTTGCCGTCAGTAAGTGCCATTGTTTTGCTTGCCTGTGCCATATTACCGGTAGCTTCTTTTAATCCCACGATGTTCTCTTTTGCAGAAAACAGTGTTGCAACGGTCTCCGGAAGAAGATTACATCCGGTTCTTCCCGGTACATTGTACATGATGATCGGGCATTTTGTGCTGTCTGCGATCTGTGAATAGTGGCTGATCAGTCCGGCCTGTGTTGCCTTGTTGTAATATGGCGTTACGATCAGTAATCCGTCTACACCAGACTCTTCTGCTTCCTGTGACAGCTGGATTGCTGTGCGTGTGCAGTTCGAACCGGTTCCTGCAACAACCGGAACACGGTGCTTTGTAAACTCAACAGCAGCCTTGATAACGTCGTGATGCTCCTCCATGGTAAGTGTAGAACTCTCACCTGTTGTTCCTGCGATAACAATTGCATCCGTGCCTGCATCAATCTGCTGATTAATCAGCTCCTCTAACTTGTCATAATTTACATCCTGATTTTCTTTCATTGGTGTAACGATTGCAACACCAGCTCCTTTAAATATTGCCATTTGTTCTCCCTTCCATAAAAAAACCAGCTCTCATCTGAGCTGGTCTAATCTACATTGTTGTATATTATAGATTCGATAGCTCTCCAACTTTGTAAGTTGACAGTCATACGGTTCTTCACCCTATGCCCAGAAATAAAATTACAGCTCTTTTATCTCTTCGGCGCTCGCCCCTTTCTCCTATGTTCCACTGTGTCTGTCACATCCCACAGAATACTCTTAGCTTGCGCGACCTCTATCTGAGTTATTTGCTTCTTTTTTGATAATAGCACCATGTGTACTATTCGTCAATCCTTATTTTTTCCGGTGCAATATTATAAATCTCATCGGCATATGGACGAATGCTGTCCTCAAGGACACGTCCGGTACAGATAAGTGTCATATCGTCCGGTTTATTTTCAAACAGTTCCTGCATCTCCTGTGGTGTAACCACCTTCTCATCAATCACACCCAGCACCTCATCAAGAATCAGCATATCACAGGCGGCCGTCGTTACAACCTTCTTCCCATAGTTGAATCCGTTTCGCAGATTCATTGCCTCCTCCTGCTGCTCCTGCTCCGACAGCTCTTCAAAACTTTCATCGGATTTTGCAAATCGAAAGATCTTGATTTCCGGCTCAAGACGATTCAAAAAAGCCAGTTCATTCTCATTTTTCCCTTTTAAAAATTGGATGATAATCACACTTTTGCCTTCGCTTGCACAACGGATTGCATTACCGATTGCAGCGGTTGACTTGCCGTGGCCCTCACCATAATAAATCTGTATAATACCTTCGTTCATAATTGCCTCCAAAATAAAACCGAAGCCCTTTTCGTGTCTCCGATTTACTTTCACGCCTTATACAAAGAATCTTAAGTAAGATACCACAAACAGGTCAAATAATCAAGTATGCCTCTTTTTTTGTAGTTTTTACGACTCCAGAAATTCGATTTTGCTCACAGAGACTTCATAAGCAACCCTCTGTTCTACTTCTGTCTCACTAAGCTTTTTTACGTACTCACGACTTTGGATTCTTCCCCAGATCTGCACGTGGCTGCCCACTTCAAATCCTGCTGCAAAACGCGCATTTCTTCCCCAACAGATACACGGAATATAATCTGATTTGCCATAAGACCGGTTGACTGCTACAAGCAGATCCGCAATCTCTCTTCCAAGTGGAGTCTTCCTGTAAACGCTGTCTTTGCAAATAAAGCCATCAAGAAAAATCTGGTTCGTCTCATGATCCTCTTCCGGTGCCTCCACAAGTTCAAATTCTCTCGCAAATACAGAAAGTACAAGACGGTTTTTGTGCTCCTCATGTCGATTAAAGGATCGGAACTGTCCGGTCACATACACATACTGACCATTGCAGTCGGATTTTACATCAATCAAACGCTCCGATACCATGACCGGTATGTAATCTACAAAGTTGGACAAGCGGTTTACTGATACTTCTACCATATAAAAGCCTTCCCCATACACTTCGTGACTAAACACAAAATCCGATACAATTTCTCCGATAATCGTTACCTGGTTGTTTTCAAACATTTTATCTGCCATGAATTTTCTCCCTTCCTTTTGTGGAAATATTTGTTAGGGTTATGTTTTACCATTTCCGCATTGCAAGAAACCATCAAAGTATGTCGATAAAAAACCAGATGTAAACAGCAACTTTTTTCGCTATATTTTTTATTAAACATAGAAGAAACTCTTGCGAAAATGCATTTTTATGATAAAATGGTACAGGTTATAATACACAAAGCGTTATGTATAATAGAAAAGAAGGTAAATTATGGTAACAACAAGAGATGATATTCGTAATATAGCAATTATCGCCCATGTCGATCACGGTAAAACGACTCTGGTCGATGAATTGTTAAAACAAAGCGGTGTGTTCCGTGCTAATCAAGAAGTGCAGGAGCGCGTCATGGACTCCAACGATATCGAGCGTGAGCGTGGTATCACTATCTTGTCCAAGAATACTGCCGTATTTTATAAGGATACAAAAATCAACATCATCGATACTCCTGGTCACGCCGATTTCGGTGGTGAAGTTGAGCGAGTTCTTAAGATGGTAAACGGTGTTGTTCTCGTAGTAGATGCGTTTGAAGGAACCATGCCACAGACAAAATTCGTACTGATGAAAGCACTGGCTTTGAATCTTCCGGTTATTGTCTGCATCAACAAAATTGACCGTCCGGAAGCCAGACCCGCAGAAGTTATCGATGAAGTATTAGAGCTTTTTATGGATCTGGATGCTTCAGACGAGCAGCTTGACTGCCCATTCATCTATGCATCTGCAAGAGATGGATACGCAATGTACAACCTCGATGATGAGAAGAAAGATATGACACCTCTCTTCGAAACGATCGTAAACTATATTCCGGCACCAACCGGTGATCCTGATGCCAGCACACAGGTACTGATCAGCACCATCGATTATAACGAGTATGTCGGACGTATCGGTATCGGTAAAGTAGACAACGGTTCCCTGAAAGTCAATCAGGAAGCAGTCGTTGTCAACCACCATGATCCTGACAAGCTTGAAAGAGTGCGTATCAGCAAACTTTATGAATTCGACGGACTAAATAAGGTAGATGTCACAGAAGCAAAGATTGGTTCGATCGTAGCAATCTCCGGTATTGCGGATATCCACATCGGAGATACCATCTGCTCACCGGAAAACCCACAGGCGATTCCGTTCCAGAAGATTTCCGAGCCGACCATTTCCATGAATTTTATCGTAAACGACAGTCCTCTCGCCGGACAGGAAGGAAAATTTGTCACTTCCCGTCACATCCGCGACAGACTGTTCCGCGAATTAAATACGGATGTATCACTTCGTGTCGAAGAAACGGACAGCCCAGACAGCCTGAAGGTTTCTGGCCGTGGTGAACTTCACTTATCCGTCCTGATTGAAAACATGCGCCGTGAAGGTTATGAGTTCGCAGTCAGCAAAGCCGAAGTTCTTTATCACTATGATGAAAATGGCAAGAAACTTGAGCCAATGGAGCTTGCTTATGTCGATGTTCCAGACGAATTTACCGGAGCTGTTATATCCAAGCTGCAGCAGCGTAAAGGTGAACTTCAGAATATGGGTTCTATCGCCGGCGGCTATACAAGATTAGAATTTAAGATTCCATCCCGCGGTCTCATCGGTTATCGTGGAGAGTTCATGACCGATACAAAGGGTAATGGTATCATCAATACAATGTTCGATGGCTATGAGCCATTCCGTGGAGAAATTGCTTACCGTTCCACTGGCTCTCTGATTGCTTTCGAGACGGGTGAATCCGTAACTTACGGTCTGTTCTCCGCTCAGGAGCGTGGTACACTCTTCATCGGACCTGGTGAGAAAGTTTATTCCGGTATGATCATCGGACAGAGTTCGAAAGCTGAAGATATCGAACTGAACGTATGTAAGAAGAAGCATCTGACCAATACACGTTCTTCTTCCGCTGACGAAGCACTGACACTGGTTCCACCACGTAAGTTAAGTCTTGAGCAGGCATTGGATTTCATCGATACCGACGAACTTCTTGAAGTTACCCCGGAAAGTCTCCGTATCCGTAAGAGAATCCTTGATCCTACCATGCGTAAAAGAGCATCAATTGCAAGAAAGAATGCAATGAAATAATATAGATGATTACAAAAAACCCCGGCAGGCAAAAGCGAGGGCACTGAAAAACCTACCGCTTTAAATTTCAAATTTTAATGCACATATAAA
>ERZ1034976.55-NODE-55-length-103134-cov-37.009362_pt1 | contig 103134 bp, 82 predicted proteins | sample MGYA00520623_ERZ1034976 | MGnify/ENA primary metagenome ERZ1034976 (study PRJEB33766, sample SAMN09781774) | gut metagenome | biome: gut microbiome | host: Homo sapiens | place: Madagascar | study: EMG produced TPA metagenomics assembly of the PRJNA485056 data... | reverse complement strand
CTCTACGAGGAAAACGAGCGCGCCGAGGACGAGCGCGCCCGCGCCGAGGCGGAGCGCATGCGCGACATTGACGACGAGGACGAGGACGAGACGCCCCGCGACACCTGGGCGACGGTGCGCCGCCTGTGGAGCGAGGCCGCCGGCGACCATTGGCGCTTCTATATCGTGTTCGCGAGCATCGTGTTCTATGCCATCTTTAACACCGCTGCGCCGGCTTACAGCGCCCGCGTGATCGATGAGCTGTGGGGGCACATGAAGGTGGCGTTTGCCAACAACACTACCTTCAGCATTACCTGGGAGAACTGCGGCAGGACCATCTTCATCTACTTTATGATCTGGACCGCCGCCGCCTCGTTCTACGCACTCCAGAGCTTTTTGATGTCGAGCGTTGCCGAGCGCCTCAACCTGCGCCTGCGCAACCGCATCGCACAAAAGCTCAACCGTCTGCCGCTTGCCTACTTTGACGCGCATCGTCCCGGCGAGGTCGTCAGCCGCGCGACCAACGACTTGGACAAGATGTCCGAGAGCATGCAGCGCGGTTTGCTGCAGCTTCTGGTGTCGATCGGTACCGTGGTGGGCGCCGTGAGCGTGATGTTCGTGTTTAGCGTGCCGCTCACGCTCGTCTTTTTGTTCTTTACGGCGCTTTCGCTGCTGGTGACGAAGGTCGTGTCGCACCGCACGCACGATGTGACGTGCGAGCGCCAGGAGTGGGTGTCCAAGATTACGAGCGCGGTCGAGGAAGGCTACTCGGGCCGTCTGGTGATCCGTGCGTTTAACCGCGAGCGCCAGAGCTCTGCCGAGGTACACGAGGCTTCGAAGGAGCTGGCGCGCGTGAGCACCAAAGCCGACTTTATGATTAACGCCGTCGGCCCCGCGGTGCGCTTTATCGGCCGTTTGGCGCAGATCGTGATCGCACTGGTGGGCTGCAGCATGCTGGTTGCCGGGCATATGACCGTCGGCGTGTTCCAAGCGTTCTTCCAGTTTATCTACGAGGCGTCCGAGCCCATGACGCAGCTGTCGTTTACCTTTAACTCGTTGCAGAGTGCGCTGGCGAGTGCGGAGCGCGTGTTCGACCTGCTCGACGAGCCCGAGATGGAGGCCGATCAGTTGCCGGCAGCTGCCGCCAAGCTGCCGGGCAAGGTGGAGGGCCGTGTCGCTTTTGAGCATGTGCGCTTTGGCTATGCGCCCGACAAGCCGCTTATGCGAGACGTGTCGTTTACCGCCGAGCCGGGTCAGAAGATCGCCGTGGTGGGAACCACGGGTGCGGGTAAGACCACACTCATCAATCTGCTCATGCGCTTCTACGAGATCGACGGTGGCCGCATTACCCTCGACGGTGTGGACACGAGCCGCATGGACCGCGGCGAGCTGCGCCAGCAGTTTGGCATGGTGTTGCAGGACGCCTGGCTGTTCGATGGCACCATTGCCGAGAACATCGCCTATGGCTGTCCCGAGGCGACGCGCGAGGAGATTGTCGCGGCCGCACGCGCCGCTCAGGTCGACTTCTTTGTGCGCACTATGCCGCAGGGCTACGACACGCGTGTGGCTAACGATGCCGAGAGCATCAGCCAGGGCCAGCGTCAGCTGCTGACCATCGCGCGCGTGCTGCTCAACAACCCGGCGATCCTCATCCTGGACGAGGCGACGTCGAGCGTGGACACGCGCACCGAGCTTGCCATCGGCCGCGCCATGGACGCGCTCATGCGCGGGCGCACGAGCTTTGTGATCGCGCACCGTCTGTCGACGATTGTCGATGCCGACCTCATCCTGGTCATGGATCACGGCAATATCATCGAGCAAGGTACGCACAAGGAGCTGCTGTCTGCCGAGGGCGCTTACGCCGACCTCTACCTAAGCCAGTTCGCATAAGGTGACAAAGGGGCAGCCCCGCATGTCACATCGAAAAGAAGGCACGCCGGGGGCGGATTCCCTGGCGCGCCTTTTGTGTTGGCGTTCATGCTGTGGCGGCTGCCCACGGCCCTAGCGCTCGTCCACGAGCTTGGCGACGAGGGCTTTGAGCTCGGCCACCTCTCGCTCGAGTTCCTTGACGCGACGGGCGTTTTCGTTGATGCCCTGGCGGTTGAGGGCGCTCTGCTCGGCGGCATCGTCGGGCATGTACTCGCGATGCTGCTTGGCGTCGAAGCTCTCCTCGAACACGCGGCAGCCGTTGCGCTTGATGATGCGGCCCGGCACGCCCACGACGGTGCAGTTGTCGGGCACGTCCTTGACGACGACCGAGTTGCCGCCGATCTTGACGTTGTTGCCGATGCGGATGTTGCCGAGCACCTTGGCGCCCGTGCCCACGGTGACGTTATTGCCCAGGGTGGGGTGGCGCTTGCCGGTCTCGTTGCCGGTGCCGCCGAGCGTGACGCCCTGATAGAGCACGCAGTTGTCGCCCACAATGGTGGTCTCGCCGATGACAACGCCCATGGCGTGGTCGATAAAGAAATGTTTGCCGATCTGCGCGGCGGGATGAATCTCGACGCCGGTGATGTGGCGGGTGATTTGCGAGAGCACGCGGGCGAGCGAGCGATGGCCATGTTCCCACAGCCAGTGCTCGGGCACGTGGTTCCACTTGGCGTGCAGGCCGGGGTAGGACAGGAAGATGACCAGGCCATTTTGCGCAGCGGGGTCTTGCGCCTGGACGGTCTTGATGTCCTCGCGAATGGTATTGATAAAGCTCACCGGCCGCCCTCCCTCAGCGCCATGGCAATGCGATTCAATAAAGTATAGCGATTCGCTAGGGATTAGGAAGGGCGATCTTGCTTTGCTTTGGGCGACAGGTGTCAGTTATGCAAACTTGCTGGTAATGGAGTCATGCTTTTGTGGGGTTGCGCACGAGGGGGCGCCGCAACCGTATACTGGTCAACTTGGACGTGTCCGCGCCCACAACTGAGAGGTTTTACTTCATGGGTTTCATCAATTTTATCGCCGAGTTGCTTAAGGATCCACGCACCGCGATTGCCAGCTGGATTGCCGCCGGCCCGCTCATGGCCTACGGCTGCGTGTTCCTGATCATCTTTATCGAGACGGGCGTGGTGTTCTTCCCGTTCCTTCCCGGCGACTCGCTGCTGTTTGCCTCGGGCTTCTTTGCCCACAACGGCGGCTTTAACATCGTGGCGCTTCTGGCCACCGCATGGGCCGCAGCCATCCTGGGCGATCAGTGCAACTTTATGATCGGCCACTTCTTTGGCCGCAAGATCATCGCCTCGGGCAAGGTAAAGGCCATGACGCCCGAGCGCATCAAAAAGTCCGAGGATTTCCTGGATAAGTGGGGCCATCTGGCCATCTTCCTCGGTCGCTTCTTCCCGTTCATCCGCACCTTTGTGCCTTTTATCGCCGGCATGGGCGGCATGCACTGGCGCAATTTTGTCATCTTTAACGTGCTGGGCGGCATTACCTGGTCGACGGTCTTTACGCTGCTGGGTTACTTCTTTGGCGGCATCCCCTTTGTGCAGGAGCACTTTGAGCTGCTGATTATCGGCATCGTCGCCGTGTCGATCATCCCGACCGTGGTCGGTCTGGTCAAGGCTAAGCTCGGTAAAAAGAACGCCTAGTCCGAGCTTGTTTTCGGACGTTAATTCCAAGGCCCGTCATCGGATTCGATGGCGGGCCTTTTGTGTTGAAGGCAAATGAAAATACTTTACTTAGTTAAAGAAAAGCGTTTTATCCAAGGCGTGCGGGGAGTACAATCACCTGCATGCGAATCGACGCGCCATCGGCTTTGATGCTGCCCGCGTGTCCCGTCCGGCTCTACGCTCCGGGCGTGCGACGTTGCGACGCGGCCGGCTTCGGTCCTTGCGTGCGGGTTCGCGAGTATGCAACCGTGTATGTAAGGAGCGACATATGACTGTCGAGAAGAAGGATATCGATTGGGGTAGCCTCGGCTTTGGCTACATGAAGACCGATTACAGCTACGAGGCCCATTGGAAGGATGGCGAGTGGGACGAGGGCGGCCTGACCACCGACCACACCCTGCACGTCTCCGAGTGCGGCGGCATCTTCCACTACTGCCAGGAGGTCTTTGAGGGCCTGAAGGCCTACACCGCCGAGGACGGCAGCATCGTCTGCTTCCGTCCCGACATGAACGCCGAGCGCATGTATAACTCTGCCCAGCGTCTGGAGATGCCCCCGTTCCCCAAGGATAAGTTTGTCGAGGCCGTCAAGCAGGTCGTCTCTGCCAACGCCGCATGGGTTCCGCCTTTCGGCTCTGGCGCAACCCTGTATGTGCGTCCGTTTATGATCGGCTCCGGTGACGTGATTGGCGTGGCTCCCGCTCCTGAGTACACGTTCCGCATTCTCGTGACCCCGGTCGGTCCGTACTTTAAGGGTGGCCTTAAGCCCGTCAAGCTGCGCGTTTCCGAGTACGACCGCGCCGCACCGCACGGCACCGGCAATATCAAGGCCGGCCTCAACTACGCCATGTCCCTGAAGCCCACGATGGAGGCTCACCGCGAGGGCTATGCCGAGAACCTGTATCTCGACTCCGAGTCCCGCACCTATGTCGAGGAGACCGGTGGCGCTAACGTTCTGTTCGTGAAGGAGGACGGCACGCTCGTCGTTCCGCAGTCACACACCGACTCCATTCTTCCCTCCATCACCCGCCGTTCGCTCGTTCAGGTTGCTCAGGACCTGGGCATGACCGTCGACCAGCGTCCCGTCGAGTGGGCCGAGGTCAAGGCCGGCACCTTTGTTGAGTGCGGTCTGTGCGGCACCGCTGCCGTTATCTCCCCGGTCGGCGAGATCGACAACAAGGTCTACGGTGCCGACGAGACCGTGACCTTCCCGGCTGGCTACACCGAGATCGGTCCTGTGATGAAGAGGCTCCGCGAGACCCTGACGGGCATCCAGTCTGGTGCTGTTGAGGATAAGCACAACTGGGTTTACACCGTCGCGTAAGCTGTCTTAGCTGTCCGGCCCGAGGGCGACCTTCCTTTTCGGCGCGTCCTCGGACATGAAAGAACCCCCGCTGCGCACTATGTGCGGCGGGGGTTCTTTCGTCCTGCGGAGTGCGCCGGAAAGGAAGGTCGCCCTCGGGCCTGCGTTACCTCGGCGCTGCCGTTACGGGCAATATAGATCTGAATAAAGATGGTGCGCGGCCTTTTAGGCCGCGCTTTTGTTTTGCTTCGCGTCATGTGGGGGTGGTGGCGGCGTACATTTTTGCGAGTATTCTGCAATCGAAGGCCCCTGCATACCAACGTTCGGGCAAAAATCCGTACTCGTCGATGCTTTTCGCGAATAATAGGCGGGGTTATGGGCCGACAGCACTTGATTTGCAGGGATATTCGCGGTCTTTAGCCTTTGTCATGGCGCCCGATGCTCTTGGTTATGTTGAATACTCCCAAAAATGCACGGCGCCTTGAGGGGGACCTTCGCGACAAAGGAAACCGCCCCGTCGAAGTATGCATTCGACGGGGCGGTTTATGCATATAATCGATTAAGGATACGCTGCGGATCTGTTAGAACTTGACGGTCGGTGCCTGGCGGGCGGCCTCGGCGGCCTCGAAGCCCTGGCGCTCCTTAAACTGGAAGATGCCGGCAAAGATGACGGCCGGGAAGGTCTGGATGGCGTTGTTGTAGCTAAGCACGCAGTCGTTGTAGCTCTGGCGCGCGTAGCTGACCTTGTTCTCGGTGTCTTCGAGCGTGGCTTGGAGCTGCGTAAAGTTGGTGTTCGCCTTAAGATCGGGGTAAGCCTCGGCCACAGCGAAGAGCTGGCGCAGGGCGCCGGTCAGCACGTTGTCGGCTTCCATCTTGGCTTCGGGCGTGGTAGCGCTCACGGCGGCGTTGCGCGCGTTGACCACAGCGGCAAGTGTGTCCTGCTCGTGTTTGGCATAGCCCTTGACGGTCTCGACCAGGTTAGGGATCAGGTCGTTGCGGCGCTGCAGCTGCGTGTCGATGTTCTGCCAGGCGTTATCAATGCGATTGCGCTTGGTGACCATGTTGTTGTAGATGCCGGCGATGGCGCAGACAATCACAACGACAACAACGATACCGATGATGACGGGAATCATGGTGTCTCCGTTTCGAATGGCCGCGGCGTCTTCCGCCGGCTGCCGTTGGTGTAACGCTACTAGTATACCCGCAACCTTTGGCGATACCGAACTTTCCGGTAAGCGTTATGTTTCCATCAAGGTGAGGCCATTCACCAGGGGGCGGGCGATACAGGTGTAAGATATGCGACAGATTAGTGAGCGCTGTCTTTTCCTTGAGGAGGGCGATGCGTATGGACCTTCGCATCAAGAAAACCTATCGGGCCCTGTTCGAGGCCTTTACCGAGCTGCTCGAAGAGCATCGGTTTGAGGACGTGACGGTTGCCATGCTGTGCGACCGCGCTATGATTCGTCGGACGACGTTCTACAAGCACTTCCGCGACAAAAACGATTACTTTGCCTTCTATATCGATGAGCTCATGTCGGGCCTGCCGCAAAAGCGGGCCGATGCGGATGGCGCGGAGGGCGCCGAGGACGTGCGCGCGCTTCGCCACGAAGTGTTCGCCGATGCCATGGATCTGATTCTGGCGCATGAGCAGCTCATGGATAACATTTTGGCGAGCAGTATGTCGGGTATGCTGACCAGCATGATTTGCGACCGCATCGCGCGCTCCATACGCGGGCGCGTGATGAGCGCGCTTGACGAGGACGCGCTCGCGCCCGTATCGCTCGAGACAACGTCTGAGTTTGTCGCCGGCGGCATTATTCGGCTCTTTACCATGTGGTGGGAATCGGGCCACGTACCAGAGCGCCGATCCGAAATCGCCGACGTGGTCGATGCGCTGTTCGAGCGGACCATGACGCCGGTGAGTCACTAAGGATGGCGGAGAGAGGGGGATTCGAACCCCCGGAACGCTCTCGCGCTCAACGGTTTTCAAGACCGCCGCATTCAACCGCTCTGCCATCTCTCCGTGAGTCGTAATGATAGCATCGTTTTGGATTTGCAACAGGGGAGGCGAACGATGACGAGCACCGGAATCGATGAGAAGTTCATGCGCGAGGCGCTCGCGGAGGCGCGTGCCGCGGCGGCGGTGGGCGAGGTGCCGATCGGTGCCGTGGTAGTGCGCGCGGGTGAGATCGTCGCGAGGGCACATAATCGCCGCGAGCTCGACCAAGACCCTTCGGCGCATGCCGAGTTTGCGGCCCTGTGCGCCGCTGCCCAGGCGCTTGGCCGCTGGCGCCTTTCCGACTGTACGGTCTACGTGACGCTCGAGCCCTGCTGCATGTGCGCGGGGCTTATGGTTAACGCGCGCGTGGGGCGCTGCGTGTACGGCGCAACCGACGCCAAGGCGGGCGCGTTGGGATCCCTATACGATTTGAATGCCGAATCGCGCCTGAATCATCGGTTTAATGTGACCGCCGGCGTGCTGGCAGATGAGTGTCGTGAGGTGTTGAGCAGCTATTTTAGTGGGCTGCGTGGCACCGATGGTGCTGGCTGCGGTTGTGGGGCCGATCTTGAGGCGCATGCCGCTCATGCTGAGGCGCTCGCGTGTGCCGAAGATATTGCCGTTGAGGCGGTCGATTTTGGTGCCGCGTGCCGCCGGCCCCGCCGTGTGCTGTTGGCGATCGATTCCTTTAAGGGCAGCGTTTCGAGTGCGCAGGCGGAGGAGGCCGTTGTCGAAGGCGTGCGCCGTGTGTGGCCCGATGCCGAGGTGCGCGCATTGCCGCTGGCAGATGGTGGTGAGGGAACGCTCGATGCCGTTGCCGCGTGCGGCGGTGAGGTCGTGGCATGTGAAGTTGCAGGCCCCTTGGACGACCGCGTGTCTGCCCGGATGCTGGTGGACGGCGAGCACGAGTCGGCTGTCATTGAGATGGCCGAAGCCGCAGGCATCGGGTACTCACCTTGCACGGAATCGGCGGCGCTTGCGGCTTCGACCTATGGCGTGGGCGAGCTGATGCTCCGTGCGGTTCGTGCCGGGGCAAAGACTATCTATATTGGCTTGGGCGGCAGCGCCACCAACGACGGTGGCGCCGGCATGTTGCAGGCGCTGGGCGCGCGTGTGGTCGATGATCAGGGCTGCGATGTCGCCCCCGGTCTTGTGGGCCTTGAACACGTGGCGAGTATCGATTTGGTGCCGGCGCTTCGGGCGCTGAATGGCGCGCACATCGTGGTGCTTTCCGATGTCGAGAACCCACTCGTGGGACGTCGCGGGGCGCTGGCGGTGTTTGGCGGGCAGAAGGGTCTGCCGACGGGGGATGCCGAGGCCCTGGGCAAGTACGACAGCTGGATGGTCGGCTATGGTCGCCTGCTCGATGCTGCGATTGCCGGAGCTCGAGCCCAGGGGTTGTTGCGCACATCCGAGGGTGCACGGACATTTGGCTCGGTGCTCGGCGTGCCCGGCGCCGGTGCCGCTGGCGGTCTGGGCGCCGCGTTGCTGGCGCTTGGTGCCGAGTTGCGTTCGGGCGTTGAGACGGTGCTTGATCTGATTGGGTTTGACGAGCGCGTGCGCGATGTCGACCTGGTCATAACGGGCGAGGGCAACATGGATGAGCAGTCTGCCGCCGGCAAGGCGCCGGTGGGCGTGGCCCGCCGTGCCAAGCGCTATGGCAAGCCGGTTGTTGCCGTCGCAGGTGGTCGTGCCGACAACCTGGATGCGGTGTACGAGCGGGGCATCGACCTGGTGCTGCCGATTTGTCGTAAGCCTATGCCCCTCGACCAGGCGCTCGGTGTGCAAGAGGCCACAACCAACCTCATCTGCGCCGGTGAAGCAGCCGCCCAAGCCTACGACCTCGCCCGCCTCTAAAACCCATCCCCTCGATAAGTTGCGGTGAAATACGGAGTGTTTTTGCCTTTAAGGTGCCAATTCAGTCCGTATTCCACCGCAACTTCGTGAATGGTCATCCGAGGCTGGCCGCCTTGTGCCTTGGGTCGGACCGTCCGCCACGAAATGCGGCCATCTACTACGTTTAACCGGCCACCCTCGACCATCTCGGAATTTGCAAAAATGAAACCGCAGGTAGAGGGCTTGCCGATTTCCGAAAAAGTCGGCTATGGTCGACCCCTGCGGTCCAAACGTAGTAGATAGGGCCTTTTCGTGGCGCAGCACCAGATCAGTCTATTTGGGACGGGGCTTTCTTGACTACTTTTGCCACCCTGATGCCCCAGTCAAAAAGTAGTCAAAAAAGCCCCGTCCCAAATTAGCTACCTTGCCCCATCGGGCGGGAGCGGGTAAGATATACCGAGCGCCTAGCGCGTTCGATGGGTTCGGATGACGACATGTTCCGAATCTGGTCAGGTCCGGAAGGAAGCAGCCATAAGGAGCCTCTGTCGGGCATCCGAATCCATCGAGCGCACGGGCTTTTTTGCGCGGTTTTACCAAACCGCGCAATGCTCGACGCCGCGCGCCACCCAGGGCGACAATTTGTCATTCAAAAGGCAGGGCATGACCAGGAGGTCTATGCCCTGCCTTTTTCATGCCAACTTGTTCGCCCTGGGTGGCGCTCGCTGGCATTGCCAAAACATCGGTGATAACGTAGTCCGAGCGTGGCGTGATGAGTGTCTCGCTGGTCCTCGGCTTCGCCTGCGGGATCGCTCGACTACCAAATATCTCGCCGCCGGCCGGGCCAAATCGTCCAAAAATCACCCGTAAAGGTGCATTTATCTGAATAATTTAATCCCGTGCTTTGTGCTGCTTGCTGGCGTTGCCGGGAGCGCGGTGGCCACGTGGTTCATGAGACGGCGGTGCTGTCTCCTTTTTTGCAAGTAAAGAGGTCCGTTTGCGAACGAGCTTCGACTACTGAAGATGCGATGTTCGCACTAACGACATAGCGTAATTACGGCATTGTTGGTTTACGCACAAATTGAAGAAATCTAAAAGATGCGTCGATTTCACTTCGCCCGCAGCGTTACGGCGCGAGAACGTCCAATGGAACAACTTGGACGCCGCGGTCGGTAACATAGGCTTGTGAACCAAATCCAATAATCGCTACTTTAGAAACCGGCGGGGTGTTTCCGGCAGCAACCATCCGCCCTTCGACGGCAACAAGATTGTCAGATGCCTCTTCGATTTGAGCGGAACTGAGCTTGACCTCAACGGGAATCCACATCCCACCTGGAGCCGCTATGACAGCGTCGACCTCAAGATCGCGGGAATCGTGATAGTGATAGAGGCCCATTCCGTTTGCCCTCGCGTAGACCCATAGATCATGGAGCGCCAACGATTCGAAAAGCAGCCCAAGTGTCTTGAAGTCTGACAGCAACGTCTCCACAGTCGCCCCGAGCGCAGCCGCTGCAAGCGACGGGTCGGCAAGATGATGCTTACGCGCCTCCCTCAGATGCACCGGAGATCTCATCGCGGGATTCCATGCGGGGATATCGCAGACGAAACTCAATCTGCTAAGAAGGGATATGTATGATGCCGCTGTTTGTCTCGATACGTCGCCACCCAAATCGGCCACAAGCGTCTTGAGCGTCGCAAGAGTGGATTCGTTGCGCGCCAACGACGCGATGACGGCCTTCACTTTCTCAGGATCTCGTCGAGAGCCATCGACGCGGGGGATGTCTTCCTCAGCGACTATCTCGATATATCGTTTTGCCGTCGCGGACGCAATTCGCGCGTCACGCCCAATCGACGCCGGCCATCCACCGCAAACGATGCGCTCGGCGATCTCGGCAGAACCCATCGATCCGAAGGCGCCACTGAACTTTTCGCCAGAAATAATGCTCGACAGCTTAACCACACCGCTAGATTTCCCAAGTTCGAAAAGCGTCATGGTGTCCATGCGCAATTTTTTGGCATAGTTTTCACCATTGATTACCAGCGCATTTAACCAAATTTACGGTTTTCATTTAACCAGATTTACGCATTTCAGTTAACGAAACAGATTAAACATGAATGAGTCAAACCAGATGAAAATCACCTACTCGACACCGTGCATGAGCTCCAAAAATGGTGATGTGAAAGCCGTCGGCAATCTTCTTGAGATTTGAAAGGCTGACATTGCGCCGCCCGACCTCAATGCTCGCGTAGTAGGAGCGATCCATCTCAATCAAATTAGCGGACGGAGTGCCCGGGCTCGTTGCGCCTAGGGCGCGGCGGGGTCGGCGACGTCGGAGGTGTCGATCTCGCCAAGAATGGCGAGCCGGCTGATGAACGGGATGCCCTCGGGTTCGTCCACCTCGACGCCGCCGAGCACGATGGTGTTGTCGCGCATGTCGATTTGGGTCGTGAATACGGCCTGATCGCGGCCCGAGGCTGCTGTTCCAGGTGATGTCGGTGCCGGAGGGCAGGCAGAGCATGATCGTCACGGCCAACATAGAGTTCAGCAAGTGGGTGACCGTGTTCGGCGACGACAAGATGGCGGCGGCTGTCGTGGACAGGCTCGTCTACACGGGCAGGCTCGTGGAGTTCAACGGCGCAAGCTGCAGAATTGAATCCCGTGTTTTGTGCTGCTTGCTGGCGTTGCCTGGGCATTGATGGCTACGTAGTTCAAGAGACGTTGCTGCTGCTTGGATTTTGCAGTTAAAGAGGCCCGTTTCCCTGGTTTTGGTTGGGGAAACGGGCCTCTTTTGCCTCTGGGTTTGTGGATTGACGAAGGTGATGCCCGCCGGCAGTTACTTTGAGTTCTTGATGCGGCGGGTGGCCGTGGCAGTTATTCCGAGGCCTGCGGCGGCGATTGCTGCGAGTGCGATTGCGCTCGGCGCTGTGTCGCCCGTGTTCGCGAGCTTGCCGACGGTCGTATCTGCTTGCTTGCCGTTGCTCGAGTTCGCTTGCTTGGTGGAGCTTGGCGAGGTGTCTTTGCCGGTCGCGGACGAGCCGGTGGGCAGTGTCGCCTCGGTCGGTTGCGCTGAGCCGGAGGGGGGTGTTGTCTCGGTGGGTTTTGTTATCTCGGGTGAGGCGGCCTTATCTGCTGCGGCTTTTGCCTCTTCGTATGCCTTGCAGGCGTCTTCATAGGCCGCTTGCGCCTTTTCCAAATCGCTGAGGAGCGAATCTCGCTTGGCTATGTCCTCGTCGATATGGGCTTTGACATTCTCCGCATCACTTTCAAGGTTATTAATCACTCTTTCCTGGCTCTCGAGCCTATGCCGAACTCGGTCAAGCTCCTCTTCACAAAACTCTTCTTGCCGTTTTGCCGCCATGATCTCCGAACGCAACTGCTTAATGGTTTCGCTAATAGCTTTGCTAGGCTCCTCGTCGCCGAGGTCCTTAAGCACCTTATCTAATTTTGCCTGAAGGCCGCTTGTCCGGTTGCGGGCCTCATCGTATCTGGCTTGGGCTGCATCGACGTTCGCTTGCATGGCGGGAAGGGGTCCCCTGTATTTGGCGGCTTCCGCCACCAGCTTGTCGTAGATCTCTTGAAGAGCGGCAATGTCATCATCGATTTTCGCAAGTTTCTCGGAACTTGCGGCGGCTTTTGCGGCTTCGAGGTTTTTGAGCGCTTCCTGCATGGCTGCATACGCTTTTTCTTTTTCGGCTGCCGCGGTTTCGCTCGAGGCCGCGGCAGCCGTCTGCAAGGCGACCGCATCGACGGGGGAGCTGGTTTCTGCCGCGATCGCCGTTGCGGGGGCGATTCCCGCGACAAGCGCCACGGAGAGGGCGATGCCCATAGTTGCTCGTCTTGCTCTTCTTGCGAGAATGTCGTTCATCTCGGCACCTCATTTCAAGGGTTGGCGACTATTTTGAGTTCTTGATGCGGCGGGTGGCTGTGGCGGTTATTCCGAGGCCTGCGACGGCGATTCCTGCGAGTGCGATTGCGCTCGGCGCTGCGTCGCCCGTGTTCGCGAGCTTGCCGGCGGTCGTATCTGCTTGCTTGCCGCTGCTCAAGTTCGCCTGCTTGGTGGAGCTTGGCGGGGTATTTTTGCCGGTCGCGGACGAGCCGGTGGGCTGTGCCGTCTCGGCCGGTTGCGTCGAGCCGGAGGGGGGCGTTGTCTCGGTGGGTTTCGTTATCTCGGGCGAGGTGGCCTTGTCTGCTGCGGCTTTTGCCTCTTCGTATGCCTTGCAGGCGTCGTCATAGGCCGCTTGCGCCTTTTCTAAATCGCCGAGGAGCGCATCTCGCTTGGCTTTGCTTTCATCGATATTGGCTTTAGCTTCCTCCGCCGCACTTTCGAAATACTGAACCTGTCTTTCCTGACTTTCGAGGCTGCGACGGTAGCCGTCAAGCTCCGTTTCACAAGATTCTTTTTGCAATTTTGCCGCCATGATCTCCGAATGCAGCTGCTTAATAGTTTCCTTATCAGCTTTGCTAGGTGCCCCGCTGTCGAGCACCTTAGCTAATTCTGCCTCAAGATTGCTTACCCGGTTGCTGGCCTCGTCGTATTTGGCTTGGGCTGCATCGACGTTCGCTTGCATGGCGGGAAGGGGTTCCCTCCGTTTGGCGGCTTCCGTCACCACCATGTCGTAGATCTCTTGAAAAGCGGCAATGTCATCATCGATTTCCGCAATTTTCTCGGGACTTGCGGCGGCTTTTGCGGCTTCGAGGTTTTTGAGCGCTTCCTGCATGGCTGCATACGCTTTTTCTTTTTCGGCTGCCGCGGTTTCGCTCGAGGCCGCGGCAGCCGTCTGCAAGGCGACCGCATCGACGGGGGAGCTGGTTTCTGCCGCGATCGCCGTTGCGGGGGCGATTCCCGCGACAAGCGCCACGGAGAGGGCGATGCCCATAGTTGCTCGTCTTGCTCTTCTTGCGAGAATGTCGTTCATCTCGGCACCTCATTTCAAGGGTTGGCGACTCACTTGGTAGCACTAATGTAAGTATATCAGGCGATTAACCTGCTCTTGAATCTCGCCAGAAATAACGAGCTGTTTACCCGTCTTTACTCGTCTTTTGGGGCGACAGTACTATCATGGTTCGAATTGAGTGTGAATGATGATAGGGAGCGCCTTTTTATGATTGAGTTGCTCAGGCGTTTCGGCGGTAAGTTTCGCCGGTATATGGTGATTGGTCCTGCGTGCAAGCTGATTGAAGTGGTGTTCGACCTGCTGACGCCGCTGGTGATTGCCCAGATGATCGACAAGGGCATTGGCGCGCACGACGTGAATGCCGTCGTCCACTACGGTATGCTGCTTGGCGCCATGGCTGTGATCGGCATCTCGTTTACGCTCGTCTGCCAAAAGATGGCGGCGCTGACCTCGCAGGGCATGGGCACCGATATTCGCGGCGCACTCTATGGGCACATCAATAAGCTGAGCTATGCCGAGCTCGATCGCTTTGGCACGCCGTCGCTCATCACGCGCATCACCAACGACGTCAACCAGGTGCAGCTGGCCGTGGCGTTGGGCGTGCGCATGCTCATCCGCTGGCCCTTCCTGGCGGTGGGCTCCATGGTCGCGGCTCTCGCCATCGACCTTAAGCTTGGCATCATCTTTTTAATCTGCACGCCCGCCATCGGCATGGTGTTTTGGTTTGTCATGGCGCGCTGCATCCCGTACTACAAGCAGCTGCAGGCAAGGCTCGACCGCATCGCGCTCATTTGTCGCGAGGGGCTTTCGGGCGCTCGCGTGGTCCGTGCGTTTGTGCGCGAAGACCACGAGCGTGAGCGTTTTGCCCAGGCCGCCGATGACCAGGCGCATGTCGCCATTGCGGTGGGCAAGCTCTCGTCGATCCTCAACCCCGTCACGTTTTTGGTGATGAACCTGGGCGTGTGCGCCATCCTGTGGGTGGGCGGCATCCAGGTCAACGTGGGCGAGCTCACGCAGGGCCAGGTCATGGCCTTTGTGAACTACATGACGCAGACCCTCACCTCCATCGTGTACGTCGCCAACCTGGTGGTGGTCTTTACCAAGGCGAGTGCCAGCGCGTCGCGTATCAACGAGGTGCTCAATTGCGTGCCGAGCATCACCGACGAGGGCAACCAGCCGGTCGCGTTGCCCGAGCCGGGCGCGACGGGCAATGCCGCTCCGGTCTCTGCGCTGAGCTTTAGCCACGCGGGCTTCTCCTTTGGCGCGGGCGCGGCCAACGCCGTTGATGACGTGACTCTGGAGCTGCCGCTGGGCAAAACGCTCGGCATCATCGGCGGTACGGGCAGCGGTAAGTCGACGCTCGTTTCGCTCATCCCGCGCTTGTACGATGCGGGTGTCGGCAGCGTGAACGTGATGGGTGCCGACGTGCGCTCTTGGCCGCTCGACCAGCTGCGCCGTGTGGTCGCGACCGTTCCGCAGCGCGCGTCGCTGGTGAGTGGCACCATCCGCAGCAACCTGACCTGGCGCGACGAGTCGGTAACCGATGAGGAGCTCTGGGCGGCGCTTGATATGGCGCAGGCCGGCGAGTTCGTGCGCAACAAGCCGCAGGGCTTGGATGCCCCGGTCGAGGCGGGCGGCAAGAACTTCAGTGGTGGCCAGCGCCAGCGCCTGACCATTGCGCGCGCTCTGGTGGGCTCGCCGCAGATTCTGATCATGGACGACTCCGCCTCGGCGCTCGACTTTAAGACCGACGCGGCGCTTCGCCATGCCATTCGCGAGCGCAGCGTGCGCGGCGCCGCCGAGGGTGGGCTGCCGCTGACGACCGTCATCGTGAGCCAGCGCGTCTCGACCGTGCGCGATGCCGACATGATCTGCGTGCTCGACCACGGCTCGGTCGCGGGCCTGGGCACGCATGACGAGCTGTACGCAAACTGCCAGCTCTACCGCGAGATCTGCCAGTCGCAGCTTCGCCGCGAGGAGCTCGAGGGCCAGCAGGGGAGCGCGACGTCCGCTTCGGGCTCCGCTCCCACGTCCGTCTGCGCAAAGGAGGGCTGCTAGATGAATCCGTATACTTCTTCCGGCTCGGTCGCCACAATGACGGCCAATGTGTCCGGCAACGATAACCTTAACGATCTGGGCGATGGCCCGCGCCAGCCCGGCGACCCCGAGCGCTATCCCGTGGGCGCGGTGACCCGTCGCCTGATGGGCTACGTGCGTCCGCATCGCATTTCGTTTGTGGCGTCGTTTGTAAGTGCCGCCATCTCGGTGATTCTGCAACTCTATACGCCCATCCTTATCGGCGAGGGCATCGACCTCATCGTTGCCGCCGGGCGGGTGGACTTTGACGCGCTGCTGCCGCTCGTCACCAAGCTCGCGATTGTCGTGGTAGGTGCCGCGGCCTTCCAGTGGCTGCAGGGCTACTGCGTCAACCGTCTGTCCTACGAGACGGTGCGCGACATGCGCGTGGAGGCGAGCGACAAGCTCAGCCGCATGCCGCTCAGCTTTATCGACGGCCATGCCCACGGCGACCTCATGAGCCGCGTGGTCAACGACGTCGATCAGGTGGGTGACGGCCTGCTGCAGGGCTTTACGCAGCTCTTTACCGGCGTCATCACCATCGTGGGCACGCTCGCGTTTATGCTCTCCATCAACCTGATCATGACGCTCGTGGTGGTGCTCGTCACGCCGCTTTCCATCTTTGCGGCCGGTGCCATCGCCAAGCTTTCCAACAAGAGCTTCACTGCTCAACAGCGTATTCAGGGTCAACTGGGCGGTCATATCGAGGAGTATGTGGGCGAGCAAAAGCTGGTTGATGCGTTTGCCTACGGCGCGAACGCCCAAGCGCGCTTCGACGCGCTCAACGCCGAGCTCTATACGGCGGGCGAGCGCGCGCAGTTTATGGGTTCGCTTTCTAACCCCGGCACGCGCTTTATCAATAACATCATCTACGCCGTGGTCGCCGTGATTGGCTGCGCGGGCGTGATCACGGGCGTGCCTGCGGCGCTCACGGTGGGCGGCGTGCAGATCTTCCTGTCCTACGCTAACCAGTACACTAAGCCGTTCAACGAGGTCACGAACGTCATCACGCAAATCCAGACCGCGTACGCCTCGGCGCGCCGCATGTTTGCACTGCTCGACGCCCGTGAGCAAGAGCCCGATGCGTCGGACGCCGTAGAGCTTGCCGCGCCGCAGGGCGAGGTCGCCTTTGAGCACGTGGACTTTAGCTACGCGCCCGACCGCAAGCTGCTGCAGGATATCTGCATCGATGCCAAGCCCGGCATGCGCTTTGCCCTGGTCGGCCCCACGGGCTGTGGCAAGACGACGCTCATCAACCTGTTGCTGCGCTTTTACGACATCGACGCCGGTCGCATTGCGGTCGATGGCCGTTCCTCGCGTGACTACACGCGCGCAAGCCTGCGCCGTGCCTTTGGCATGGTGCTGCAGGACACTTGGCTGTTTGAGGGCACCGTGGCGGAAAACATCGCTTACGGTTGCCCGGATGCCACACGCGAACAGGTTATCGAGGCTGCCAAGCGCGCGCATGCGCACAAGTTTATCGTGCAGCTGCCAGGCGGCTACGATACGGTCATCGGCGAGGACGGCGGTACGTTTAGCCAGGGCCAAAAGCAGCTGCTGTGCATCGCACGTGTCATGCTCACCGACCCGGCGATTTTGCTGCTGGACGAGGCGACCTCGAGTATCGACACGCGCACCGAGCTGCAGGTGCAGGCGGCATTCGACGAGCTCATGGCCGGCCGCACGAGCTTTGTCGTGGCGCACCGCCTGAGCACGATCCGCAACGCCGACTGCATCCTGGTCATGCGAGACGGCGAGATTATCGAGCGCGGCACGCACGACGAACTGCTCGCAGCAAACGGTTTCTACGCCGAACTCTACCGCAGCCAATTCGCCCAGTAAGCAAGACCGTGGGGCAAATGAATCGGGTTTGTTTGTCCCAAGATTATGTGTTCTACCTGCAGTATGGTGACGATTGACGGTATTTTGTGGTGACGATTAACGGTGAAATATGGTGACGGTTGTCATCGATTCGGGGCATAGGGCAGCTTAGCTGTCTCAAAGCGTATAAATTTTGGGGCTTGCGTTGCTGGTGTGGACGTCCATTGATATCGCCTGCTCTGCCAATCGACAGACGGTGGTTTACATCTGCGTCGTTAGTACTAAGATATTCATCTAATAAATTGCATTAGTGGCTTTAGTTTTGGGGGAAACGAGGCAACGTGACTATGACGTGCTCTTTGGTGGTTAACAGCAAGAGCGGTAATACCAGGATGGTTTCGGGCGCGATCAAGCGCGCTCTGCAGGCTGCGGGCGCTGAGTTTGTCCATGCCGCGGCGTTGAGCGACGATGCGGATGCAGAGCAGGTTGCGCTCGAGGCGCAGGGTGCCTGCGCGGCCGACACGGTGCTCGTCGGTTTTTGGTGCGACAAGGGCGCGTGCACGCCTTCGGTCGCGGCGTTGCTCTCTGCCTTGCACGGCAAGCGCGTTTTCCTGTTTGGCACCTGCGGTTTTGGCGCCGACCAGAGCTATTACCAGCAGATTATCGATCGCGTAACTTCCAATTTGGCTGGGGATGCCGAGCTTGCGGGCTGGGCGATGTGCCAGGGCAAGATGGGCCCTGCGGTCAAGCAGCGCTACGAGGCCATGCTCGAGCAAGATCCCGACAACGCCCGATTTAAGATGCTGCTCGACAACTGGGTTGCCGCGAAGGATCATCCCACCAAGGAGGATCTGGACATCATGGCTGCAGCCGCCAAAAAGGCCGTGCTGGGGGAGTAGCTCCCATCGCTGACGGCGGTCGGTCCATCTTTCTAAATGAAACGTCCTCCCGGGCGTCGGGGCACGAAGTTCCCTGCTCTACAGTCCTGCGCAAGACGAAGGCCACATTAAGTGGCCTTCTTTGCGTGCGGAACTCGCGATGAACTTCGTGCCCCGCCGTCCGGGAGGACGCCTCTTTATTGATGGGAGGCCTGATAGGTCGATGGTTCCGTGCCCGGATGCGTCCAAAGTGGGACGGGCTTTCCGGATGGGCAGGCTTTCGAAAAATGCGTCCCGGAATTTGCCTTTGGAATGGGACGTAGTTTCCCGTTGAGGTGCTTTGCGGAAAGTGCATCCCACTCTGGGCGGTCGAAGTGGGACACACTTTCCCAAAGGCGCTCCAACGGGAAATTGCGTCCCATTATTCGGTCAAGAAACGGGATGCATTTTCCCAATGAGAGCAAAACCGGAAAATGCATCCCACAATCAGCCCTCAAAGTGGGACGCCGTTTCCCAATGAGGCTCAAGCGGAAAATGCATCCCGGAATTTGCGCTCAAAGTGGGATGCGGTTTCCGGTTGAGGGTCTAAGGGGAAAGTGCGTCCCAGAATCGACGCTTGAAATGGGATGCAGTTTCCCGATGAGGTACTCGACGGAAAATACATCCCAGAAATGGCCTTTGAGCTGGGATAAGATTTCCGCGGCGGTAGCGCGCAGAGATGTGGTGTAAGAGGCGGGGCATGCCCCGCCTCCTCCCTTTCTTGAAAGGGAGGGGACACCGCCTAGAATTCGTCGTTGGAGTAATGAAGGTGACGAATGGAAGGAAAGGCGATGCCCCAAGAAGAGAGTGTACTGCGCCTCGGCCGCGACGAGGCCCTCGAGGCGGCGAGGCTCTGGCAGGAGTGCGGAGATGCGCGCGAGTTCGCGTGCAGGGTGCTGGGCGGCGTGATGAACGCGCTGATGGACTCCGAGGCCCAGCAGATGTGCGGCGCGAGCCGCAACGAGCGCAGCGACGGCAGGGGGAACAGCCGCAACGGCTACCGCCCCAGGTCGCTCAAGACCGCCGTGGGCGACGTGGAGCTCGAGATACCCAAGCTCAGGCACGGCACCTACTACCCCGAGGGCATGCTCGCGCGATGGTCGCGCGTCGACACCTCGGTGGCCGCCATCGTGCAGGAGATGTACGTGTGCGGCGTGTCCACCCGCAAGGTCGAGCGCGTGGCGTCCAGGCTGGGCATATCCTCGCTGTCGAGCTCGGAGGTCTCGAGACTCTGCTCCGACCTCGACGCCGAGGTGGCGGAGTTCCGCCGCCGCGACCTGTCGGGCACGCCGTGCTGCTACCTGTGGCTCGACGCCACCTACATGAGCTGCAGGGTCGGCTCGTCGGTCGTCTCGCAGGGCGTCGTGACCGCGATCGGGCTGGGCGCCGACGGGCGCAAGCACTTCCTGGGCTGCGACGTGGTCGACACCGAGAGCGAGGACTCCTGGGCGGCATTCCTCGGCGGGCTGCGCGAGCGCGGGCTGTCCGGCGTCCGCCTCGTGGTCTCCGACAGCCACGCCGGGCTCGTGGCCGCCGTCTCGCGCCTGTTCCAGGGCTGCGCCTGGCAGCGCTGCGTGACGCACCTGCAGCGCAACCTCCAGAGCGCCTGCTCGGGCAGGCCCGAGGACTCCAAGGCGGCCGTCAGGGACCTCGTGCACGCCGCGGTCTACCAGGACGACCCCGACCTCGCGCGCTGCGTGTGGGCCGAGGCCGCGCCCTGGGTGGCGTCGGTGTCCGCCAGGGCCGGCGAGGTCTTCGAGCAGGCCGAGGACTCCGCGCTGGCGTTCACGGCCTTCCCCAGGGCGCACTGGGCCAAGCTCCGCACCAACAACGTCCAGGAGCGCGCCAACCGCGAGATCAAGCGCCGCTACAGGGTCGTGCAGTCCTTCCCCTCGAGGGAGTCGATGCTGCGCCTGACGTGCGCGAGCCTCATGGAGACCGAGGGGCAGTGGTCCCAGCAGCGCGTGTTCTCCGAGGCCTCGGCCGCCGGGGGCTTCGCCGAGCCCGCGGACAGGCCGGCCCCGACGGAGGGGAGGCGCCGCGCGCTCGGGCGGCGCGCCAGGGAGATAGTGGACGAGATAGTCGAGAAGCACGGTCTCAAGAAGGAGTAACATCGGGATTTGCAGCGACGGACCTCAGGACGCTCTTACACCACGTCTGCGCGCGCGACCTCCGCGGCATCTCGGATTCTCAAAAATGAGACACGCCGTTGGCGAAAATGAGACACGTGATATCGGGCATCGGACGTATCATTTGCAAAAATGAGTCCACTCCACTCGAGTAAAGCGAGGTCCCTCATGTACGTTCCACACCCCCGTATCCGTAGGCTGTCGAAAATCCCGCTTGTTGGGACGGCGGCGCTTGCTGCGTTGATCGCCACGAGCGTCGCCTGCTTCACGGCCACGCCCCAGGTTGCCCAGGCGGCAGACGCGCCCGCAATCACCGATATGACCGAGCAGGATTATCAAGCCCTGGGTCTGGGCACGAGCGAGGACATTCCGGCCGATACCGTTGGCCCCTATTCCACTGATACCCCCACGACGTTTGCCACGCGCAGCGAGGTCTATATGGCAGCTAACGGTGGCCATGGCAATCGCTACACTCTGCGCGACAAGCTCGAGAACGTCGAGCGCGGTGACATTGGCGGCAGCAGCAAACTCACCGATGGCTATGGAAGTGTGTGGGGCGCCGCAAAGTTCTGGCAAAACGTCAACAACTTCGATACGAACAGCGATCTCTACAAGCATAGCGACTACGGTGGCGGCACCTGGTCGTACCTAAGCAACAATGAGTCCTCAACAGTACTCGCCAACGACAATAACGGTTTCTCGGGCATTCACGCCACGAGTGTTGAGTTCTGCTGCGACGCCAGCACGGGCAAAAAGAGCCGCGTTGCCGAGCTTCGTGCCTACGGCGACAGTTCTTCTACCACGATTGACGGCAAGTCATACGCCGGAAAGGTTGAGCTGGTCCTCTACTCGTTTAGCAACGGGCGCACGCGCACTCTCGACACACACCTGCCGGTGACGGTCAACACCAATATGATGGACGGAAGTCGTTTTAAGTATCTGAACGCCGGTTACCTGCAAGAGCACGACGCCGTCTTTGATGTCGAGGCGGGCGATGTCGATGGCGACGGCGTCGACGAGCTTTTTGTCTATGCGGGTTGCTATGTCGACGAGAACGACGTGCGCAAGGCTGTAGTCGACATGTATGACTTGGAGGGCGGCAACTGGAAGCAAAGCGTCGTCAAGATCGATGCCGGTAACGCCGCGGACTACACCACGCACAACAAGGGCGGGAACGACTCCTGGACGCAGCTTCAGTCATCTCCTGTCGTTTCGCTGGCTGCCGGAGACCTCGACCGCGATTTTTGCGATGACCTCGCTATTGTGGTATCGGCACCCTACGGCAAGAAGAATATTGATAAGTCGACGCATTGCGAGCTGTTTTCGTGGGATGCATCCAAGGGTGCGCTCGTCCATGTCGATGCTCTGGGTGACGCGGGCGCAATCTCCCTCTCCGCGAACGGCAAGACCATGGTCGCTGCGAATGCGACGTTCGGCACGTTTGCCGCCTACGATGAAGAAGGAAAGAAGACGGGTGAAACCGTCACGGGCCTTATTCTTGCGGGCTATGACTGGCAACGCAGCGCTTATGATTACGGCGCTAATGACGGCAGCAAGGGGCTGTACGGCGCGCTGTACCGCTACGCGTATTTTGACTCGGAGTCTGGCGAGTTCAAACTTTCCGATTGCAAGGAATACAGAGACGGGCTCCTCGCCTCCTATGGACTGATGCATGTGCCCAACAGCGCATGGAAGGATAGCGCTCAGGATAAGCGCTATCCGTGCACCTTGGCGCCTATTGCCCTTGCCACTGCCAACCTTGACGGCCTGTCCGAGCAGCCGGCGGTCGACGAGGTGCTCGTGGGCGGCGACGTGTTTCGTGACTTTGCCTGCAACACGGCGCAGAGCGGTGCCCAGGGCTTGGGGTCCATGGTCGGAACCATGAGCATGAGCGGTCAGCAATACAACAGCAGCAACAAGCATGACCACAAGGGTATCGAGCAGGTGTGGATCAGCGACGTCAAGGCGGGCAGCGTCTCGGGTTCGGATCGCTACAACGAGAGTTTTATCGCCGTGGTGGGCAAGCACCGCGACGAGGACCTGCGCAAGAACGATGACTACTATTGGATGACCGCCTCGCATCTTTCGCTCGACGAGAACGGAAGGGTGCGCCGCGGCGAGGAGCAGGTGATTAGCGAGAGCAACCGTCGCGGCACTACCTATGGCACATTTATCTCGCTCGCGCTGCCCGATGTCGACAATGACAGCGTCAAGATCACGTACAAGGACCGCTACAAGGTCTATACCAACCCGCGCGTGCTCGCTGTGCTGCAGGATGCTCCCTATGTTGAGGATCTGGAGCAGGCATACGGCTATCTGGTGTTGGGCGGCACGTCATACGGCGAGGGAAAGAGCACGGGGACATCCCAGGGCTATACCATTGGCGCCGAGTTGGGCGTTGCCGTCGAGGTGCAGACCGGTCCGCCCCTGGTCGCGATGAATGCTTCAGTCGATTTTGCCGCCGAGGGATGCTATGACTACCGGAGCGAGCGTACAGTGAGCGCCAGCGTAAGTTATGAGTCGCATGCCGGCGAAGGCGACAAGGCCGTGCTCTACACGATTCCGATGGTTTATTACGAGTACGAGATCGAAAATGAGGAAACTGGTGGCAAGGGCGTGATGGCGGCGCCCGTGTCGCTCGGCGCGCAGACCTCGGTCGTTAATGTCGAGGCCTATGACCGCATTGCCAAACAGCACAATATGACGCCGCTCAGCTACTTTTTGACCAACCGGTCGGGAGAGCCCGGAACCTATCAAACGACGCTCAACGGCGAGACTCCCGTTGGGGATTCCTTTGGCCTGGGCAAGCCTGGCGTGACGCGCGCCTACACGCACGATGGGTTTAACGGCGCCGTCGCGCAGTCGGGAGCGAGCATTGAGCAGACCATCGAAGTCGAGGAGGGCGAGGAACAGGAGTTTGAGTACGGCTTTACGCTGAACGGCAGCGTTGTCATGGGCGCGAAGCTCGCAAAGCACGAGTTGTTTGGCGGCCTGTGCTTTGGTGCCAACGCCGGCTTTACTACGGGTAACTCCTCGAGTGAATCGACCGAATACGGCGGCACCGTCGACAACCTGCCCGAGGCCGCGCAGGGCAAGTACGGTTTTGTGTGGCGTCTGGGCGTCAACGCGGTGGATGTCGACAAGTTCGAGGCCAGCTCGGGCGACAAGCTCGGCACCAAGGACACCGACCAGTTCTGGATCGTGGGCTATGACGTCAAGGATGTCGAGATGCCCGAAGCGCCGGCTGTGACGGGCTTTACGGCAAACGCCGTTGATTCGACCAGTATTACGTTTAGCTGGGACGATGTGCTCGCAAAGAAGGACGGCTTTAGCTACGGCGTGGGCATGCTGCAGAGCAATGCAGCGGACGCGGTTGTGAACAGTTGGAAGATCGCCGACAACACGCAGAGTTCGCTTACCTGGGACGGGTTGCAGCCCAATACGGAGTACCGATTCGCCATCGCTGCTGTAAAGAACGGTTCAACGACCGAAACGGGCATTCGCTCGGCAATTATCACGGTCAAAACCATGCCCGATGGCATGACGATGAGCGTGAGTGGACCTGCGGCGGATGTTGAGGAGGGTTCGAGCTTCGAATATGATTCCTCAGTCGAGCGTGCGGCGGGAAGCCGCCTGACGCTCTCGGCGATTGGCCATGTGAAGCAACTCGGTGCCGACGATAGCGAAACAGAGCTGGCACCGACCTATATGTGGTACCGCAAGGGCCGCGGCGAGACAGAGTTTAAGCTCGTGGGTGCCGATGGCAACCTCGCGGCTGGAACGGCCTCGAAGCTCGAGATTGACCTGACCGCAGACGATGACGGTGCGCAGTACTACTGCCACGTGGGATACAACGACGTGGGCCTCGACACCGGCACGACGCTCGTGAATATCGAGGCCGAGGAGACGGCGCCCACAACGGTGAATGCCACCCCGATCCGCACGCGCCGCCTGTTCTCACAGGCAAGTGCGGGCGCCAAGAAGTTCTTGGACCATACGCTGGTAAACACCGCCGGCCCAACCGATTCCGAAGGCTCGAAGGACCCCGAGACTCCTGAGACCCCGACGAACCCGGACAAGCCCAAGTCCGACAACGGAGCTAAGACCGACACCAAGGTCAAGACTACGACCACAGCGAAGAACCTCGCAAACACCGGCGACCAAACATTCGCCCTAGTCGCCACCGCAGCAGCAGCGGGAGCAACGCTCGTAGTGATAGCCTTCATCATGCTGATCAAGCGCCGCAAGACCCACTAGTAGCCAGTCGAACATATCGACAACCCAAAAACCCGGGTAGCCAAACAACTTGGCTACCCGGGTTTTCTATTGAGTAAAGACTCGGCAAAATGAAACCGCATCCCAGAATGAACGCCCAGACCGGGACGCACTTTCCCAAAGGCACCTCAACGGGAAACTACATCCCACAATTAGCCTCTAAACCGGGACACGCTTTCCCGTTGAGCTTCAACCGGAAAGTCCATCCCAGTTTTTGCTCTTAAAGTGGGACATGCTTTCCCGTTGAGCGCCTGGCGGAAAGTTCATCCCAGAACCAGCCCTCAAAGTGGGATGCACTTTCCCGACGGGCCCTCAACCGGAAACTGCGTCCCACTCCGAAGGCAAATTCCGGGACACACTTTCCGCGACGTGCATGACAAGCCACGCTCCAACAACAGGGCGTCTGTCCGGGCGGAGGCATATAAGGTTCATCGCGAGTTCCGCACGCAAAGAAGGCCACTTAATGTGGCCTTCGTCTTGCGCAGGACTGTCCGAGCAGGGAACCTTATATGCCTCCGCCTGGACAGACGTTTCAGTTGTGGCTCAGCAGCTAGTCGCTATTTGATCTTGGTTGTACCCGGCGCCAGGTTGGGGTCGGTCTCGTTGGCCTCGGTCTGGAAGTGCTCGGTGTAGACGTTCTTGCCGTCGCGGAACATTTCGTAGTACTGCATCTTGGCGTAATCCTCGCGCGCCTTGGTGGCGGCTGCGGCAGCGGCGTCGTCACCGGTGACGTTGGAAGAAAGTGCCCAACGCAGGCTGGCGTCCTCGTAGCCGACGGAGTTGATGGCGGGCAGCGACTCGCGCAGCGTCATGTGCGCTTTCTGGTAGTCGGTCAGCGGGGCGCCGATCAGCTGCATAAGCTGCGTGGACAGGTAGTTGGTTGACAAGTCGTCGACCTCGCTCGTCTGGTCGCAGCCGGCAACGTCGTAGTTGGCCCAGATGATGTAGTCGGTCTGCCACAGGCGCTCCTGATGCGTAGCGTCGTCCTCGCCGGTGAACCACTTATCGTTGAACTTGGACGGGAAGAACGGCTGGTGGTCGCCCCAGAACACCACGACCACCTTGCGGTCGAGCTTGCTCAAGGCGTTGAGGAAGTAGCGCAGCGCCTGATCGGACTGCTCGATGCACGAGACATACTCGTCGACATCGGAGAGCGTGCCGTCCTCGACGGTCTTAGCGTCCAGGTCGGTCGTGTCGATGTTTAGGTGCATCTGCTTGTCGACCGGCAGCAGACCCGTGTCGTAGCCCGAGTGGTTCTGCATGGTCACGTCGAAGATAAACTGCGGATCGGCGTTCTGGTCGAGCAGCTCAAGAATCTTGTCGTAGGTAGCCTGGTCGGTCACCATGCCGCGCAGGGTATCGGCACCCTGGAAATCGTTGATGGACAGGAACTGGTCAAAGCCAAAGTCCTTGTAGACGTTCTCGCGGTTCCAGTTGGTCGCGTGGTTGGGGTGCATGGCCGTGGTGGAATAGCCGAGCGATTTGAACTGCTCTGCCAGGTTCCCGGTCGTTTCCATGTTGTAGATGGTGTAGGGGTACACGCCCGAGCCCAGGTTGGCCATGGAGTTGCCGGTCATAAACTCAAACTCGGTATTGGCGGTACCGCCGCCGTAGGCGCTCACGTAGAGCTTGCCGCGGCTGAGGCAGTTGGACAGGTTCTTAAAGTACTGCGGGCCCTCGTAGCCGGCGCGCATGTTCTGGTAGATCGACAGGTCCGAGAAGGTCTCGTTCATGATGGCGATGACCGTGGGCTTCTCGCTATCGAACTGCTCCTTTGCTGCGGCGCGCTCGTCGCTCTTGGCCGCGTCGGACTTGTCGTAGGCCTTGGCATACTTTTTGAGCGTGGCTTTGGCATCGTCGACGGAGTAGTCGGCGGGTTTGGGCGGCTTAATGGACTGCGCTGCACTAATAAAGGCGGGCAGGTAGCCCTCGCGCCAGTAGCTCTCGAGCGGGCGCCAGGTGTAGACGGTGATGCCGAGGGTGTTGTAGTAGTCGATGAGCGTGACATGCGCGGTCACGCCGCCCAGGCACAGCACCGCCACGAGCAGGTTGGTGAGCAGCATGCGCTTGGCGTTGGCGGCGCCCTTCTGACGGTGCGGCGCGACCAGGCCGGCGTACTCGCACAGCAGCATGGCGATGGCGGTAAAGCCCATGGATAGCACGCAGAACAGCGAGATCGAGAAGGTGTAGCCGGTGCCGGCGACTGCGGCGGCGGTGGAGATGGCCGAAAGGTCGCCCGGCTGGATGGGCATGGATTTAAACGTGATGACAAAGAACTCGGCAATGCCCAGGATAAAGAGGGCAAAGGCCAGGACCGCGGGAGCTGCGCCGTGGCGCTGGAATAGGAAGAACAAGCCGGTCATGAGAACGGTGATAATGGCCCATTCGAGCAGGATGCACAGGGGGTAGACCCAGGTAAAGTCGTGGTTGGACGAGACCTCCATGCCCAGCAGCGCAAAGACGCCGGCGAGCAGCAGGCACAGGACGGCGGCGACGAGCGGTTTGCCCACAAAGGCGCCGCGCAGGCGGGCGAGCTTGCCGGTGGGGGCGGGGGCGTCGGGCGCGGCAAACGCAAAGACGCGCGGGGCGATGCGGTCGCGGGCGATGCTGGCCCAAGCGCAGCCGGTGAGGATGGCGTTGGTCAGGATGAGCATCACAAAGGCGAGCGGCTCGTTTTGGGCGACGAGGCCAATGGCGCCCCAAATGGTCAAAAAGAGCTGGAACAGGCCGAAGGCGACGCTCCACCCAAGAGCGCTTTTGGCGACGGTGCCCAACTGTGCACGAATGGCCTTGGCCTCGCGCAAGACAAGGTAGACGGTCGCCGCAAGACCGACGAGCGAGATGGCGGCAGCGAACATGCTGAGACTCCTCACAAACTTAAAACCTACGAAAGCGGGGATTTACCCGATTGTTACCAAGATATGCGCAGCATTTGACGGCTGCGTACAACAACCAGCCATAATAACGCGCGAGTATGGCGGCGTTGCGCAATGGAGTGCCCACCTGCGCGATAATGGACGGGAATTACACGGAAACGTAAAGGCTTCTTAAAGAAATGGCGAGGGTAGGGCGATGAGCGAGCAGGTTTGCAAGGCGGACATGGGCGGCGACGGAGCTGCGGTCGTGGATACGTACGGCTATCCGGTCGAGACTACGGGCAATGCGGTGCTGGACATCTTGGAGCATCGCTCGTCTACGCGTGCCTTTGCGCGCGATGACGACGACCGTCCCGTAGCGGTGACCGACGAGCAGCGGGCGGCGATTCTGCATGCGGCGAGCCGTGCGCCGTCGGCAGGCGCCATGATGATGTATTCCATCGTGAGCATTCGCGAGCAGGCTACGCTGGATCGTCTGGCCGACCTGTGCGATCACCAGCCCATGATCGCCAAGGCGCCCTGGGCACTAATATTTGTGGTCGATTATGCCAAGTGGATCGATCTGTTTGAGCACGTGGGCTGCTTTGAGCCCGAGTTTGTCGAGCGTACGGGCAAGGCGCCCCGCCGCGCGCCGGGTCTGGGCGACTTTGCCATCGCGGCGCAGGATGCCGTGATCGCCGCGCAAAATGCCGTGGTTGCCGCCGAGGCTCTGGGGCTGGGGAGCTGCTACATCGGCGACATCGTCGAGAACGCCGAGGAGGTTGCCGCGCTGCTCGATTTGCCGCCCTACACCATGCCGCTGTCGATGCTCATCATCGGCACGCCCCGCAAGGAGCGTCCGGCGATCGCGCATCCCGTGGTGAACCTGGTGCACGAGGAACGCTACTGCCGTGCGGATGCCGCGACCATGGATGCGCAGGTGGCCGAGATGGACAAGATGTTTCGCCCGCACGCCCGCGAGGTGGGCGAGCGCGTCGTGGATATCTACACCCGCAAGCACACGAGCCCCTTTATGGCCGAGATGAGCCGTTCCATGGAGTGGTGGTTCAAAAACTGGTTCGGCAAGTAACGAATGCGGTGATGTGACAAAGGGACAGTCCCTTTGTCACATTCCATATCGCCGAGGTGGCCTAAAGGCCGTATAAATGTTTATTTAGCTGGGAAAACAGTGCCATTCAAACATGGGCCGATTACCTATAATTCCTTCGAACATTAAAGTTGGGAGGAAACCGGCTTATGGAACAAAAGGCCAAGGAGGCAGCCTCGCACGCTGCGATTCCTGTGAGCATCTCGGCGATGCTCGTCACGCTGGGCGTGGTGTACGGCGATATCGGCACCAGCCCTATGTATGTAACCAAGGCGCTCGTTGCCGGCAACGGCGGCATCGGAAGTGTGACGGAGGAGTTCGTGCTTGGCGCGCTCTCCCTTGTCGTGTGGACGGTCACGCTGCTGACCACCATCAAGTATGTGCTCATCTCGCTGCGCGCCGATAACCATGGTGAGGGCGGCATCTTTGCCCTGTACAGCCTGGTCAAGCGCTGCGGCAAGTGGCTTATCATCCCCGCCATGCTGGGTGGCGCGGCGCTCCTCGCCGACGGCATCCTGACGCCGGCCGTTACCGTTACCACGGCCATCGAGGGCCTGCGCACCATCCCGGCGGTCCATGCCGTGCTGGGCGATGACCAGGGCCGCGTCGTCGCCATTACGCTCGCCATCATCATCGTGCTCTTCTTGGTACAGCGCATCGGTACGGCCAAGATCGGTCACGCCTTTGGCCCCATCATGACGCTGTGGTTCCTGTTCCTGGGCGGCACGGGTCTGTTCTTTGTCTTCCAGCACCCCGCCGTGCTGCTGTGCCTCAACCCGGTGCGCGGCATCGCCTTTTTGCTGAGCCCCAACAACCACGCGGGCATCATGATTCTGGGCAGCTGCTTCCTCGCCACCACCGGTGCCGAGGCGCTCTACTCCGACATGGGCCACGTCGGCCGCGGCAACATCTACGCTACCTGGCCGTTCGTTAAGTGCTGCCTGCTGCTTTCCTATATGGGCCAGGGCGCTTGGCTTATGAACAACGCTGCCAACCCCGAGCTCATGGGCATTGCCGATCTCAACCCGTTCTACCAGATGCTCGCCCCGGGCCTGCGCCCGTTTGCCGTAGGCCTTTCCACCGTCGCGGCCATCATTGCCTCGCAGGCGCTCATCACCGGCGCATTCTCGCTGGTGTCCGAGGCCAGCCGTCTGGACCTCATGCCGCACATGCAGGTCTTCTACCCTGCCGAGACCAAGGGCCAGCTCTACATCCCCATGGTCAACAACGTCATGCTCGTGGGCTGCGTCATCGTGGTGCTGCTGTTCCAGAACTCGGCGCATATGGAAGCCGCCTACGGTCTTGCCATTACGCTGACTATGATGTGCACCACGCTGCTGCTCTTCTTCTACCTGCACGAGGAGCGCAAGCTCAAGATTGCTCCGTGGATCTTCGCGGCCTTCTTCCTTTTGCTCGAAGGCTTCTTCTTCGTGAGCTCGCTCACCAAGTTCTTCCACGGCGGCTACTTCACCATCCTCATGGCTGCACTCATCATGGGCATTATGGTGTGCTGGTACAACGGCACGGCGGTCGAGCAGCGCCAGTTTACGCTGCTGCCGCTGCGCAGCTACCTGCCGCAGCTCAAGCGCCTGCGCGATGACGATCGCTACGAGCGCCTGAGCGACAACATCGTGTACCTGACCAAGGACACCCATACCGACTACATCGACCGTGATATCGTCTACTCGATCTTGGACAAGCATCCCAAGCGTGCTCGCGCCTGGTGGTTCGTGAATGTCGAGACCATGGACGAGCCGCATACCTTTGCCTATTCGGTCGAGACGTTCGGCACCGACTACGTGTTCCGCGTGCATCTGTACCTGGGCTACAAGATCAACCAGCGCGTCAATGCCTACCTGCGTCAGGTCGTTCAGGACCTGGCTGCCACCGGCGAGCTGCCGGCGCAGACGCATGATTACTCGGTCTACAAGGATCCGGGCAACATCGGTACGTTCAAGTTCGTCCTGATCCGTAAGCTTCTGGCGCCCGAAAGCGATGTGGAGCCGAGCGAGCGTACGGCCATCACGCTCAAGTACATCATTCGTCGCGCCGCCGGCACGCCTGCACGCTGGTACGGCCTGGAGAACTCCAACGTGAGCTTTGAGTACGTGCCGCTGTTCACCAAGTTCAAGGCCGTGAACAAGATGCAACGCCTGGCTCCCAACGAGCGCCCGTAGGCGCCGGCGGGTTGCATGGAGTTGGTTTTCGATGGACAAGATTGGGGCCGGGGAGGCAAACATGGATGCAAGGATGCTTGATGGCCGCGAGGTGGTTGCCGAGATGGTGCGTGAGGCACGCGCCGACGCCGCCGAAGATCGGTTCTTTACGAATCGTGCCAACATGGACATGGCTGATCGCGTAATTTCGATCGTGGCACTGGTATTTGGGGCGGTGTGCGTGTGCGCCCTGCTCGCGCACGTGCTGTTTGTCTAACGACTGTCGGTCGTAGAAGGCTTTACACTTAGAACCACCACAAGGGAAAACCACCACAAAGGTGCCTGTCCCCTTTGTGGTGGTTTTTGTTTTTGAGAGAGGGGCGGGGCGCTGATGGACGTCCGTACGGACGGCGATTTTGCCGATAGCTTTTGGTGGCGGCGCACAACGCTGACGCGCCGCACTCCTCTGTATGACGCCTGCGTGTCGGTGGGGCTGCTGGTCGCGGCGACGATTGTGGGCACGCTGCTCGACCATCCGGGTCTCGCGCCGAGCATCATGATCGTCTATGTGTTCGCCGTTCAGCTGTGCGCATTCTTTACCTGGAGCCGCCTGTATTGCCTGCTGAGTTCGGCTGCCGCCGTGGCGCTCTACAACTTCCTGTTTGTCGACCCGCGCTACTCGCTGTCGTTTATCGACCGCGTCTATCCCGGCATGTTCTTCATTATGTTTGCGGTCTCGCTCGTGTCGAGCTCGATTGCGTTGGCCCTGCGCCGCGCCTTGGCGCAGGCCGCCGCCAGCGACCGCCGCACGCAGATGGTGCTCGAGACCAACCGCATGCTGCAGCGCTGCGCCGATCAGCAGCAGATCGTGCATGCCATGGCAACGCAGCTGGCACGTCTTTCGGCCTGTCCGGTCGTGTGGTACAGCGCCGATCCGGAAGACGATGACCTGCTGCCGCGCGCGACGTACACGGCCGTGGGCGATGCCGCGCCAGTGCACGAGCTGGTGCCGCAGATGCCGCCGCGGCTCTCGGCGTCCGCCTATGTGGGAACGCCGCTCGATGCCACCTACGGCGGCTCGGCGTTCTACGGCATCTACCTGACCGTGCGCTCGGGCGACACCATGGTGCGCGCGGGCGATCCCGCCTCGGTGGTGGGGGTATTGGCTATCGTTGCCGAGCCCGACGTGCTGACGCACGAGGAGCGGACACTTGCCGATGCCATCGTGAGCGAGGGCGAGCTGGCGCTCGATCGCGCCCGCGCCATGGAGGCCCGCGAGGAGGCGGCGGTGCTCGCCAAAAACGAACAGCTGCGTGCCAACCTGCTGCGCTCCATCTCGCACGATCTGCGCACGCCGCTCACCAGTATTTCGGGCAATGCCGACGTGCTGCTCGACCAGGGCTCGACCGGCACCGCGGTGCTCGATGCCCAGACGCGCCGCGGCCTGCTGCTATCCATTCGCTCGGATGCGCTGTGGCTCAACGCCACCGTCGAGAACCTGCTTGCCATCACCAAGCTCGAGGGCGGCGGCATGCATCTGTCGACAACGCTCGAGCTCATGGACGATATCGTCGAGGAGGCGCTGCGCCACGTAAGTCCGGCCGTACGCGAGCACGACCTTAAGGTGGTGGCGTGCGATGAGCCGGCGCTCGTCAACGTCGATGCGCGCCTGATGGTGCAGCTGGTGGTCAATCTGGTGAACAACGCCATCGCCTATACGCCCGCAGGCTCGCATATTGTGATCTCGATTGGCGCTGACGGCGGGTGCGTGAGGTGTTCGGTCGCTGACGACGGGCCGGGCATCGCACCCGAGGACCGTGAGCGCATCTTTGAGTCGTTCTACACCGCCAACCACGGCTTGGCTGACAGTCACCGCAGCGTGGGCCTGGGGCTTTCGCTCTGCCGCTCCATTGCGTTGGCGCATGGCGGTAGCATAGAGGTTGCCGCGGCGGATCCGCACGGCTCGGTCTTCACGATTGAGCTTCCCGCCGCCGACGTTTCGTTTGATAAGGAGTAGCGCTGTGCCGAACTCTGCCGTGAAACCGCTCATCTTGGTCGTTGAGGACGATCCCGCCGTCCGCAACCTTATCGTCGCCGCGCTCGAGGCGCACGGCTTGCGCCATATGGCCGTGGAGACCGCACATGCTGCCATCGCCGCCGCCTCGTCGCAGGCGCCGAGCATTGTGCTGCTCGATCTGGGCCTGCCCGATATGGACGGCGTCAAGGTGGTGGAGTCGGTGCGCACGTGGTCGGGCATGCCGATCATCGTGGTCTCGGCGCGCAGCGAGGACGCGGACAAGATCCGCGCGCTCGATGCTGGTGCCGACGACTACCTGACCAAGCCGTTTTCGGTCGAGGAACTGCTCGCGCGCATTCGCACGACGCTCAGGCGCCTTTCGTATGCGCAAACGGGCGGCGTTGTCTCCGAGGGCTCGTTCGATACCGGCGAGCTGCATATCGACTTTGATGCCGGCATCGCCACGATGGATGGCGAGGAGCTGCATCTGACGCCGATCGAGTACAGGCTCCTGTGCCTGCTGGCGCACAACGCCGACAAGGTGTTGACGCATCAGTTTATCCTGCACGAGATTTGGGGCACGGCGACCAAGAGCGATCTGGCGAGCCTGCGCGTCTTTATGGGCACGCTGCGCAAAAAGATCGAGTCCGACCCCGCGCATCCGCGCTATATCCAGACGCACGTGGGCATCGGCTACCGATTGGTCACCCAAGGCTAGATCGTCAACCACCATCCCAATATGAGTTGCGGTGAAATACGGACGGAAATGGCCTATTTGGCGGCCAAACAGTCCATATTCCACCGCAACTTTTCTATTTGCCCTTGGGCTTGCTGGCGTAGAACTTCTTCTTTTTGGGTTTGCCGGCGGGGGAGGGTTTGCCGTCGCTGTGCGGCTTGCCGTCGCCGGCGGGCATCGAACGGGGCGCCGCTGCACGGGGCTTGCGGGCCTCGGGGTTACGCAGCTCCTCGACGCGCTCGGCAATTTCCTCGGCGCTAAAGCCGACTTCGGCCATGGCATCCTCGATGGGCAGGCGGCGCACGATATAGCAGTGGTGCACCTTCTGATTGCGTGCGAAGTCCTCGGGAATGGTCTGCGCCGTAATGTCCTGCAACACCACGCCCGCGCGCGCGAGCTTGCGCGTCTCGGGGCGGAAGCCACGCAGGTTGCAGCTAAAGATGGCATGGCCGCCCTGCGTGAGCAGGCGCGATACGCCGGCCAGCAGCTCAACGTGGTCGCGCTGGACATCCCAGGTGCGGCGGCCCATCTTGGACGAGTTCGAGAACGTGGGCGGGTCGACAAAGATCAGGTCCCAGCGGTTGCGCGTCTGGCGCTGGTCGCGAATCCAGGCGAGCACGTCGTTGCGCACAAAGTGATGCTGCGGCCCCACAAAACCGTTCTGGCGCATGTTGCGCTCGGCCCAGTCCAGGTAGGTGTTCGAGAGGTCGACCGTCACGGTTTCCTCGACGCCACCATCGGCCGCGTAGCAGGTGGCGGTGCCGGTGTAGGCGAACAGGTTGAGGAAACGGCGCGCCTGCTTGGCGTGCTCGCGTACCAGGTTGCGGGTGACGCGGTGGTCCAGGAAGATGCCCACATCCAGGTAGTCGTCAAAGTTGACGGCAAAGGTAAGGCCGCCCTCCTCGATGAGCGGCAGACGGCGGCGCGCGATATTGGCGCGCTCGCCCGAGCCGCCCTTGCCGGCGCCCTGCTTGCCGTATTGCGAGCCGCCGCGCGAGCGCATGCGGGCCTTGGCGTGCACGTGCTCGGCGGGGACATCCAGGATGCGCGGCGCGATGGCCAAGATATCGAGCATGCGGGCCTGGGCCAGCGCGGGGTCGATGGTCTTGGGTGCGGCGTATTCGGCAATGACGAGCCAGCGGCCCGGGGTCTGCGGGCAGCCCTCGTACAGATCGATGGCGGCGGAGTAGTCGGGCAGGTCGGCATCGTAGACGCGGTAGCAGCTCACGCCTTCGCGCTTGGCCCACTTGCGGCGCAGGCGGGCATTCTTGCGCAGGCGGTTGGCGAACTGCTCGGACTCGGGGATGAGCACGGGCAGCGGCTTGCCGTCGCCCAGGTCGAGCGTGGCGGCGGGCTCGGGCATGGCGGGCGCGGCGCCGGTCTCGTCGGCGGCGTCGACAGTGCCCACGGCCTCGCCCGCGGCATCCGCGCTGGTCGCGGCTTCAAACGCCGCGGCCGCATGGTCGAGCGAGGGCCAGACCTCGATAGCCGCCTCCTCGTTATTGGGCATGACGGCGATGGAGCGCTCGGGCTCGGCGTGGAGCGCACGGGCCATGAGGCCATCGCGGGTGAGCGCGGCGACCGGAGCCGAAGCAAGCTCGGGCGCGCGACGCAGCTCGCCCACGAGCGTCATGGCATCGTGCATAAGCGAGAGCGGCGTCTCGGTGGTGTCCGCGACGATGGCGGCACCGGCGACGGCGCCCGCGTGGTCCAGAACAGCGCCGGGCTTGGCGGCGCAAAAATCGACAAAGCGCTTGTAGCCGGCACACTTAACCATGCGCTCAGCAGTCTTGCGGGCGGCGGGGTCAATGTCTACGGCCACGATGCGCGCCTGCCGCTCGCGCGCTGCCGCCTCGCGCTCGCGCGCCTCGGCAAGTAGCTGCTCCCACAGGGCGGCGTCGTGCAGCTGCCAGCCCTCAAAGCCCCAGTGCTCGCGGGCGGCGCCCGGGGCGCGGTCGGTTAGGATATTCACTGCCTCCAGCAGCAGACCGCCGCCGGCGCACGAAGCGTCGACCAGCGTGGGCAGGGCTTCGTTCTCGTAATCGTCGGCCGTCAGCTCGCGCTCGCACAGTGCAGTCCAGCCGACCTGCGCCAGCACCAGGGCGGCATAGTCGGGGCGCAGCACGTGTGTGCCCTCGCCGGCGCGGGTCGCTGCGGGCGGCAGGCGCTTGAACAGCGGATCGCCCGAAAGGTCCAGGCTGATGCTCGCGCGGCGCTGACGCAGCGAAAGTAACAGGTGGACATCGGGGTCGGCGGCATCGACATCGGCGCGACGGCCCGTGGTCTCGGCCAGGCGGTCGCACAGTGCGTCCTTGGCGCGCAGGGCCGAGAAGCGCGTGTTGCGCAGCTGCTCGGTCACGCCGCGGGCGGTGATGGCGATGGTGGCGTGCGCGCGGACGATGTTTTCCCAGGCGATGTCGTAGACGCCGTCGTACAACTCATCGGCATCCTGCGCCTCAAAGCGCCCAAGCACTACAAACACGCGGCTGGCCAGGCGCGACCACAGACAGGCGCGGTAGCCTTCTTCGAGCTCGCCCTCAAACGTAGCGCGGCCCTTCAGGCGGCGGACATGCGAAAGCCCGAGGCGTTTAAGCTCATCGGCGAGTGCGGACTCAAAGCCCTCGGGGCAGCTTGCGTAAAATTCCATGGGTGACCTCTCTGGTTGCGTCGCTCCATTATATGATGGATGCTTCGTTTGCCCTTATCCTCGAAAGGAACCCATATGATTGATGCGTGCTCCTTGATTCCCATTTTCATTGCAACAGCCTCAGGACTCGGGGCCTCGCACAGGCTCCCGCCGCCTTACGGAACTGAAAGCTGGGCGTAGGGCAAATCCATGGCACGTGACCTGCGATTGCTCGGCCATAGATGGCGTAATCGAGGCTAGGGGAGAGCATCATGCGCAAGGGAAACGAGAGCTGGTTCTGGCACGCGAACGACATGGTGGTGGCGGGCGACATGAACCTCGTGGTCCGCGTCCTGTGGGCCGCGCTCATCGTAGGCATCGGCGTCGCGACGATGGCCACGCTCTGGATCGTCACGAGGTAGCGCGCCACGAACGGATGACGAGGCACGCGGCGCATGCCACGCTGGCGGAACCCTAGCCTCGCTGCTGGACAATCTGTTCGATGAGCTTCGCGACGGAGTCCTCGGCTGCGTCCCCGATCAGGTGATGGGCCGCGGCCTTCGCCTCTGGCATCGCGCCCGCGACTGCGTAGGAGTTCGGCACCTTTTCGAGGAGCGTCACGTCGTTTTCCGAGTCTCCGATAAAAGCGACCTCGTCCAGCGTGACCCCAAGGCTGCCGAGAAGCGCGTCGAGTCCGTTTACCTTGCTCCAGCCAGCCGGAACAACATCGAGGAAGAATGGGACGGGCGAGGGGAAATCAAGCTCTGGGCAGGCTTCCTTGCATCGACTCCGAACGACTTCCGTCGGGGCGGAGCTGACGTTGACGAAGATGCCGGCGGTGATGACGTCACGGTTCGTGGGCACGTCTCCGAGCGCCATGTCTCTTCCGGAGTCCTTAACGATTTCCAGGGCGAATTCGTCGCCAGGCTCGACGGCGCAGAGGAACTGCTCGCAGCGTTTGCCTGTCTCATCGACATCGGCGACTAGCCAGAGTGACGTCCCCGCGTAGGGGCGTACGGCGCTATCGAGCTTGACGAGGGCCTCCGTCGAGAGCGTCTTTTTGAACACGAGTTCGCCGCTGGAGAAGACCTTCTTTCCGTTGGCCATGATGCCGGTCGAGAAACAGCGCGCGTCGCCGTCAAAGGCATCGGCCAGGTCGGCGTAGTCGCGGCCGCTTGCGGGGCCGAACGCGATGTCCGCATCAAGCGCCGAAAGAATCGCGCTGTGCGTGCGCTCCGATACGACCCTTGAGCCAAACGGCAGCAGGGTCCCGTCCATGTCTGCGAGGATGAGCTTTATCAAGGGGTCCTCCCGTTTCGGTCTGGGCGTCGGTGCGCCGGTGTGCGTCGTCCTAGCTGTATTGCCTGTCTCCCAAGAGATTCTTCGAGATGATCCTGTTAAACTCTACCGGGTCATCCCAGCAAGAGGTCAGGAAGAGGAACAGCAGCTCGATGACGAAGTTGATCGAGCTGTGCGAGAAGGCGACCTCGGTTCCGGTGATGGCCTGATCTCGCGAGATGGCTCGGATGATATACGTGGCACGCTTCGCGAGCGGCGTATCTGGGTTGTCTGTGATCATGATGATGGGGGTGTTCGAATCCTCGGCAGAGTCGAATATGTTGACGAGGCGCTTCGAGTATCCGGACGTCGAAATGACGAGCAGGATGTCATTCTCCTTGAGGCTGGTTGCGGCGGAGACCATGGCATCGGTGGTACTGGGGCAAAACGCCCTGACTCCAACCTGTGAGAGCTTGAACGCCGCGTTTACGCCCATGCTAATCGAGTTGCCGACGCCCGCAATCAGGACGAGGTTGGCGTTGTGGAGCAGATTGACGACTGCCGAAAAGTCATCGGAGTCAATGAGCGAGGCGGTTTGGGAGAGCTCCTTGACCTTGTGAGACAGGACGTACTTAATGGAGCCCTCGACGTCGTCCAGAGTAACCTTGCCGCCCGTGGCCTTTTCCTCGCCGGAGGCCCTGCTGATGGATATGCCGAGCGCCAGACGCATGTCCGAATAGGTTCGGTAGTCAAGCGTCCTTGCGAACCTCGAAACAGACGCCGGTGACGTACCGGTTTCTGCGGCGAGTTCGCGGACGGTCATCGTTGCGACGTCCGACGGGTGGTCGAGCACATACGTTGCGATTGCCTTCTCCGAGGGGGATAGGCTGCTCATGACTGCGCAGATGTGGCTGAGCACATCCCCTGTCTTATCCATGGTTACTCCTTGGCCCTAGTTTGCTTTGTATCTTAGGTCAAGAGAGGTGAAAATAAAGCAAAATGTTTCATAAGCGGTGAAATAGCGTTTCACCGCTGATTTCCTACCGTTCGCGGTAAATCGGTGCTTCCCCGGCGCAATCTCATCTTGAGCTGCTATCTTATGAGCCGTGAAACAACGGCACGAAAACGATGAAACAACAGAACATTGTTCCAACGCCTCACAACTTCGTTTCACGCTAGATGGCGAATCACTTCGAAGCCCAGACAGGCACCCGGCGAGCAAGAAGGGAGAAGCACGATGCACAACGCCAGGACAAACGCAAGCATGACTTCGCTGTTCTTCGCGAACGTCCTCTACTGGGTCTGCGCGGGCGTGTACTCGCCGTTCCTCTCCGCTCACTACACGAGCCTCGGCCTCAGTGCAGCCCAGACCGGCATCCTCCTCGCGGCGACCCCGGTGTGTGCGCTCGCCATCCAGCCGCTCTGGTCGACGATCGCCGACAAGCTCGGGCGCCGCCGCGCGGTCATCGTGATCCTCTGCCTTGCGGCGGCGGTACTCGCTCCGCTGTATTACCTGGCGTCGACGTTCGTCCCGGTCCTTCTCGTAACCTTTGCGTTCTCGGCGTTTTTCTCGGGGCTCCTGCCCCTGAGCGACTCCCTCGTCATCGAGCTCGCGGATCGCTCTGGCCTGGACTTTTCTCGCATACGTATGGGTGGCACCATCGGCTACGCCATCGTCGTCCTGATCGTCGGTCGGCTGCTCGACATGGCTCCTCAAATCCAGTTCGCGGTGGTCTCTGCCGCGCTGGTGGTCTTCGCGGCTCACATGTGGCGCCTCCCCGAGGCGGGAATTCGCGCCAATGCCGCGGACGATCCCAAGGTCTCCCACGGAAAGGGCCTCCTCTCGCTGTTCACCAGCAATGAGATCGCCTTCGTCTTGGTCTTCGCCTTCATCAGTTCGGCCGCGATTGGCTTCATCGGGGCGTTCTTGGGCCGCTACGCGGTCGAGCTTGGCGAGGGTCAGAACCTCGTGGGCGTCCTGAGTGCGGTCTCCGCTGCGAGCGAGATCCCCATCCTGCTCGTTTCCTCCAAGCTGGTCAGGCGCTTCGGCGAGATGAACCTCCTGATCTTTTCCTGCTTCATGGCGGCGCTCAGGCTCGTGCTCGTGGGCACCGGCATCGTCCCGGTCATGATCTGCGGCCAGCTGCTGCAGAGCGTGAGTTACATGACCGTCTACTACTCCTGCGTTACCTACATTGCCAACCACACTTACGAGGATTGTCGCGCTCGAGGTCAGAGCGCCTTCGCGATGGTTCAGAGCGGTCTGTCCGTCGTGGTTGCGAACCTGTTTGGCGGTTGGGCGTGCGACGCGCTCGGCACGCACGCGGGTTTTCTGGCCTTCGCCCTCGCTTCAACGATTGCTGCGGTCGTTGCTCTTGTGGCGTACGTACTGTGGCGTCGAAGCGCAGCGCCACAGCCTGAGGGCCAGTCGGCCGCATAGGCTCCACCGCGTTTTGCAAGCGCCTGCCTACCTTGCGCTTCTCTTCGTGTTCAACCAGCTGACGAGCTGAGAACTGTCCAATCCAATGGTTATCCAAGTGAAAGGAAGACAAAGATGTCTCTCATCAAGGTCAACGAGCTTCTTCAACATGCGACCGAGCACCACTATGGCGTGCCCGCGATCAACGTCATCAACACGGAGACCATCCGTTATGCGATCCAGGCCGCCGAGGATGAGCACATGCCTATCATCATCCAGTACTGGCCCGGCTTCGAGGACCACTGTGCCCTCGACATCATCGCCTTCGCCGCCCGCTATTACGCCGAGCGCGCGAGCGTGCCCGTCGCCGTCCACCAGGATCACTCCGCTGGTTACGAGATCGCCGTCAAGGGCGTCAAGGCCGGTTTCCCCTCCGTCATGGTCGACGGCTCCTCGCTTCCCTATGAGGAGAACTTCCAGCTCACGAAGGACGTCGTCCAGGTCGCCAAGATCTTCGACGTTGACATCGAGGCCGAGCTCGGCCACGTCGGCAACGGTTCCGACGCCAACGACTTCGTGAACAGCGACCACTATACCGACCCGAACCTCGCCGAGGAGTTCGTCGAGGGCACCGGCTGCGGTTCGCTCGCTATCGCCGTTGGCAACGCCCACGGCCCCTACGTCAAGGTCCCGAACCTCGACATGGAGCGCATCAAGGCCTGCAGGGAGGCCGTCAGCGTCCCCCTCGTCATGCACGGATGCTCCGACATCCCCGACGAGCAGCTCCAGGAGGCCGTGAACCTCGGCATGAGCAAGTTCAACATCGCCACGGAGTACTTCCGCTCCATGTACCGCGCCTTCGAGAAAGACATCAACTCCGGCAAGAACGACGGCAACGGCGTTGGCCTCCTGATGGACGCCGCCCCTGACATGCGCGCGTTCGTCGCCAGCAAGATCCAGCTTCTGAACCCTAACCACTATTCGCTCTAGGAGAGACTCGATGAAGAAAGTTCTTGTCGCGTCGCACGGCCACCTCGCAAGCGGAATCAGGAGCTCGATCGAGATCCTGACCGGCATGGCGGACATGGTGGAAGCAGTTGACTGCTACGTGGACGACTCCGATTTCACCCCTCGCATCCAGGCCTTTATTGACTCGGTGGACCCTGAGGACGAGGCCGTCATCTTCACCGACATCTACGGTGGCTCCGTCTTCCAGAAGGTCGTCCTCATGGAGCCGGAGAAGCGCGGGATCGTCCACGTCACCGGTATGAACCTCGGCCTCGTGATCGAGACGCTCCTCGGCGCCGAGCCGGTCACGGCAGATTCGATCAAGCAGAGCGTCGAGTTGGCGAGGGCGACGATGCAGGTCGTCGAGCCTCCGAGCAAGGCCGCGGACAATGAGGGGTCCGACGGAGACTTCTTCGATTAGAGAGCACTAACAAGCAGGGAGAGAGGAAACAATGATTGTTCAGGTTCGAGTCGATGACCGTCTGATTCACGGACAGGTCGCCCTGGTGTGGACCAAGGAGCTCAACACCACCAGGATCATCGTCGCCAACAAGCACGCCGTGGAGAGCGATGCCCTTCGCATGACGCTTTCCATGGGTACGCCGGCGGGCCAGAAGCTCCTCGTCAAGGATGTTCCGGATGCTTGCCGCATCGCGAACGATCCGCGTGCGGACTCCATGCGCATCTTCGCGCTCACCAACTGCGTGCGTGACGTGCTTGAGCTCGTTAAAGGCGCACCGGGCAAGATCGAGGGCGTGAACGTTGCCAATGTCGGCCGCTTCGACAAGTCCGATCCGGATAGCAAGGTCGCCCTCAACTCCACGATCATGCTCAACCCGGATGAGCTCGAGGCCGCGAAGGAGCTTTGCGAGCAGGGTATTCCGGTTTTCCATCAGCTTATCCCGTCCAATCCCAAGACTCCTCTCAAGAGTCTGATTGAGGCGGCGGGGAAATAAGGGGATTTGGCCAAGCGGCCAAATGAAATGAAAGAAAGGAAGTCAGATGATTGGGTTAGCAATAATGGCCTGGTTGACCGTGCTGATTTGCTACGGCGGCAACTGGGTTCTCGGTCAGTGCATGATCGAGCGTCCTCTCGTGGTAGGTCTCGTTGCGGGCCTCCTGATGGGCGACGTCAAGACCGGTGTCATCATCGGTGCCTCTCTCGAGGCGATCTTCATGGGCGCGGTTAACATCGGTGGCGCCATCTCCGCCGAGCCCGTTACCGCGACCGCCCTCGCCGTCGCCTTCACCGTTGGTGCCGGCATCGACCAAGGCGCCGCCATCACGCTGGCCGTTCCCGTTGGCGTCGTCACCGCGTTCCTCTCGATCTTCATGAACAACGTGTTCCTCGCGTTCTTCGCCGCCACCTTTGACAAGATGGCCGCCGAGGGCAACGAGAAGGGCCTCGCGCTTCAGCACTTCGTTCTCTGGTTCGTTAAGTACGCCGCCTTTGGCCTCATCGCCTTCCTCGGCGTTTACCTTGGCGCTGAGCCCGTTGCCGCCATCGTCAACCAGATTCCGGCCAATGTCATGAGCGGCCTCAACGCCGTGGGCGCCCTCCTGCCCGCCGTTGGTATGGCGCTCCTGCTCCAGATGCTGTGGAGCACCGAGCTCAGCATCTACTTCTTCCTGGGCTTCACGCTCTTCCAGTACCTCGGCCTCCCGATGATCGCCATCGCGGTTCTCGGCGTCATCATCGCGGTTGCCTCCGCCCTCCGCGACAAGGAGATTTTCGATCTCACCAAGAAGGGCTTGGCCACCCAGGCCGTTTCCAGCGACTCTGTAACCAGCGACGAGGAGGATTTCTTCGCATGAGCAACCTGACCAAGAATGTGAGCCCTGAAGACAAGAAGATGCTCAACAGCATTTTCCTGCGCTCCTTCTCCGTGTTCGCCTCCTGCGCTGGCGGTTCCGTCAAGGCTGGCGCCGACGGCTGGCTGTACTCCGTCCAGCCCGCGCTTAACCGCTACTACGCCGATGACCCCGAGGCCCGTGCCGAAGCCATGAAGCGTCACACGACTTGGTACAACATTACCCAGAACGTCGGCACGTTCGCCATGGGCCTCGTCGCCTCCATGGAGAGGGAGAACTCGCAGCACGAAGACTTCGACACCGAGTCCATCGACGGCATCAAGGTTTCCCTGATGGGCCCGATGTCCGGTATCGGTGACGCAATCTTCTGGGGCGTCCTGCGTGTCATCGCCGCCGGCATTGGCATCAACCTCGCCATGAGCGGCTCGCCCCTCGGCGCGATCATGTTCCTGCTGATCTACAACATCCCGTCGATCCTCTGCCGATACTTCATGACCTACCTCGGCTTCAGTATGGGCACCAACTTCATCTCCGAGATGTACGAGGGTGGTCTCATGAAGCTCATCACCAAGGCGACCTCCACGGTTGGCCTCGTGATGATCGGTGCCATGACTGCGGCGAACGTCCAATTCAACACGATCCTGTCCATTCCGGTTCAGGACTCTGACCCCGTCATGATCCAGACCTACCTCGACTCGATCTTCAAGGGCATCGTGCCCCTGGGGCTTACGCTCGTCGTCCTCTGGCTCCTGCGCAAGAAGAACGTGAACGTCAACATCATCCTGGTCGGCATCATGGTTCTGGCGCTCGTCCTCGGCCTCGTGGGCATCGTGTAAGGCGGTTTCCGGATCATCCGAAGCCTGTTCAAGGCAATTCCCGGCGGCACGCGATCGAGGACATTCGACGCGTGCCGCCCCATTAGAAGGAGAGAATATGCGCTACACGCACCTCAAGAACTCCGATGTCGACGTCTCCCAGCTCGCTGTGGGCACCTGGGCGATCGGCGGCGACTCCTTTGGTGAGAACGATGACGCCGCCAGCATGTCCGCCATCCGCACCATGCTCGATCACGGCGTCAACCTCATCGACACCGCGCCGTGCTATGGCAACGGCACGTCCGAGAAGGTCGTCGGCAACGCGCTCAGGGGCGTCGACAGAGAGAGCTACCTGCTCTCGACCAAGGTTGGCCTGATCACCAGCGCCGCCGGCTATGACCGCGACTCTTCGTTCAGGAACATCATGAGGGAGGTCGAGAGCTCGCTGCGCAACCTCCGCACCGACTACATCGACTTCTACTTCGTGCACTGGCCCGACGCCAAGACCCCGTTCTCCGAGACGATGTGCGCCCTCCAGCTCCTCAAGGAGCAGGGCAAGATTCGCCACATCGGCGTCTCCAACTTCACGACCGAGATGATCGAGGAGTGCGAGAAGGTCGCTCAGGTCGACGTCCAGCAGCCGCCCTACTCCATGGTCGACCGCTCCTCCGAGGACCTCATCAAGTGGGGCTACGAGCGTGGCATCGACTCCTTCACCTATGGCTCCCTTGGCGCGGGCATCCTGTCGGGCAAGTTCCGCGAGCTGCCGAAGTTCGAGGAGGGCGACGTCCGTGCCGGCTTCTACGACTACTTCCAGGAGCCCAAGTTCTCTCGCGTCCAGGAGCTGCTCAAGGTCATGGACGAGATCGCCGAGGCTCACGACAAGCCCGTGGCACAGGTTGCCGTGAACTGGAGCACCCAGAAGGAGTACGTGGGCACCGCGCTCGTTGGCGTGCGCACGGACGCCCACGCGATTCAGAACTGCGAGACGTTCGAGTGGGAGCTTTCCGCCGATGAGATGGCCAAGCTTGACGCTAAGCTTGACGAGCTGAAGATTGGCTAGCCATGGGCGCCGAGGAGAGGAAGTACCCCACTTCCGAGCTTGAAGTGCTTGAGCGTGGAGCTAGGGAGGTCGTCGAGCCCAACGGGCTGAAGCTCCTACTGAAGCCTGTGCCGGGAGACGAGCGCGAGCACGTGCTCGATCCGCGCGTCTACGCGCGCGCCCATGCGAAGCTCGCCGCCGGCCCGGCGCCGGCGGGGCCGGTGGACGTGATCGCGTGGCGCTCCGCGCCCAACAAGGAGACCCATGTTGTGAGGGGCGTGGGCGTTGCCAAGAAGACCGTCGTCATGAATTTTGGCGACAGGGGCATTCCCCTGCACGTCTTCACGCCCGAGAGCCACGAGAGCGGTTCTGCTGCGCTCGTGTTCATCCATGGCGGCGGCTTTATGGTGGGCAACATCGGCCAGTACGAGAACTGCCTGCGCGACATCGCGGAGCGAACGGGCTGTGTCGCGGTCTACCCGGAGTACCGCCTGTCTCCCGAAACGATGTTTCCCGGTGGCGTCGAGGACTGCGTGAAGACGCTCGGCTGGCTTGTCGAGCATGCGGATGAGCTGGGTGTTGACGCGACGCGGGTCGCCGTGGCTGGCGACTCCGCGGGCGGAAGCCTGACCAACGCCGTCGTCCTCGACGGGTCCCATGCGGACAGGATTAAGCTCGTGGCCGAGCTGTATCCGCTCGTCGACGGCGGCCCCGTTCCGGAGGAATGGTCCTATGACCTCTATGAGATCGTGAACGACCAGAGGGCCGAGGCTCTGAGCAGGGTGGATCGCATCCGCAATGCCAACGACGACCTGCCGTTGATGTATACCAACGGCAATGCGGAGGAGATGCTCGACCCGAGGGTGTCTGCTCTGTTCGCGGAGGACGTGAGCGCGTTCCCCCGCACGGTCATCATCTCTTCCGAGTATGACTACCTGCGCTATCAGGACGAGCTGTTTGCGAAGAGGCTGCAGGATGCGGGCGTTGACGTCACCGCGATTCGCTATCGCGGCTGCGACCACGGCTTCTTCGAGATGTACGGCGTGATGCCTCAGGCTGAGGACGTCTGCCGCGTCATCTCCGAGGAGCTTGCGAAGATCTAGGGGCTCGTCGCGGCGGCCTCCTGGACGAGTGGCGGTCCGGCGGGATGCTAGGTGCGTCCCGCCGGACCTTTGCGTTGGGGGCGCGTGTGGGGTTTGCCTCGGCGGTGCCGGATTGACTGGGAGACGCGTTTACCGCCGATCTTCCAAGCGAGCCCAGCAAGCAAACCGCGAGCTGAGCCCCAAAGGCATCGACAAGGGCGTGGGTGTGACGTGAGCGCTGGAGTATCTGGGCCGCGCTGGCAACGCACGCACCTTTGGCTTTGGCGATTCGGGCAACGACCTGGGCATGCTCGTCGCCGTCGAGACGGCCGTGGCCATGGGCAACGCCGTGCCCGAGGTCAAGGCGGTCGCCGACTACGTGACCGACGATGTCGCGCACGACGGCAGCGTCACAGCGATGCGCCACTTTGGGTTGATCTAGCGGGAACCCCCAATTACCGTTCACCCGCGGCGGGCGGCTCAAATCAGCCCGCCCTGCAAAATCGTTTTGTCGCTGGAGGGTGTGCTCAAAAACGCTAAAGCGTTTATACCGTTCACCGAGAAGATAAAAACCCGCAGCTCACGCCTTGATAAACATAGGTAAAGTGTTTAGCAGTTCAACGTCCATATGCAGACGAAAGGAATCAGGCAGATGGCAATCAAGGTGTTCGCTGACGGTGCAAACCTCGAGGGCATGCTCGACATGTACGAGAACGGCAACGTTCAGGGTTTCACGACCAACCCGTCCCTTATGAAGAAGGGCGGCGTGACGGATTACCGCGCGTTTGCCAAGGAGGTCCTGGCCCACATCACCGATGTGTCCGTGTCGTTTGAGGTCTTTGCCGACGACGTCGAGACCATGGAGGTCGAGGCGCGCGAGATCGTCACCTGGGCCGAGAACGTCTACGTCAAGATTCCGTGCGTGACTACCAAGGGCGAGTCCACCGCCGAGCTGGTCCGCAAGCTTTCGGCCGACGGCATCAAGGTCAACGTCACTACCATCTTTACGCCTACGCAGGTCGATGAGATGGTCGAGGCCGTTGACGCCGAGACGCCGTCCATCATCTCGCTCTTTGCCGGCCGCATTGCCGATACCGGCGTCGACCCCATTCCGTTTATGACGGAGTCGGTCAAGAAGGCCGCCGCCAAGCCCAACTGCGAGGTCCTGTGGGCGTCCACGCGTGAGCTTATCAATATTTACCAGGCGGAAGGATGCGGTTGCCAGATCATCACGGTGCCCAACAGCATCCTGGCCAAGCGTAAGAACATCGGCCGTGACCCGTACGAGGTCTCGCTCGATACCGTGCGCGGTTTTGCCAAGGATATCGCCTCGCTCGGTTTCCATATCCTGCCGTAACGCGAACGCTGGCTACATCGCGGGTTGTTCGCCCCGGCCTTTCCTTTCCCTATCGCTCACGCGCTTCGCGAGGGTCGCGCTAGGCAAAGGAAAGGCCGGGGCTGCCGACACGAACTTGCCGGTAGGTTGGTGATAGGCTTCCATATCCTGCCGTGGACAAAGGTACCCCCGCCTGCGCCGTGCAAAATTGAGAGTATTCAGCAAGGTAAAGGCTTTTACCAGCTGGGTGAAGCATGGAACAGCCCCCGTTTTGGCTCTGATGACGCTAAAACGGGGGCTGTTTCTTGCTTTTTCGTCTCTGAGGGGCATCCGGAACGGTGGAATTTGCAGAATACTCGCGATTTTGCACGTCGCGAGAGGGGGGGGACCCTTGCTTTGGGCGGTTTACTTCCCCTGCACCATGGTGAGGGAGATCTTCTTGCGGTCGCGATCGACCTTTTCAACCCACACCTTGACCGTGTCACCGACGCGCACCACGTCGCTGGGGTGCTTGACGAAGCGGTTGGCCAGCTTGGAGATGTGCACGAGGCCGTCCTGGTGCACGCCCACGTCGACGAAGGCGCCAAAGTCGACGACGTTGCGCACCGTGCCCTTGAGTTCCATGCCGGGCTCCAGGTCGTCGATCGAAAGCGCCGAGCGGCTAAAGACTACCTCGGGCGCGTCGTCGCGCGGGTCGCGACCGGGCTTCTTGAGCTCGTTGACGATGTCGATGAGCGTGAGGGTGCCGCAGTCCAGGTCGCTTGCCAGCGCCGAGATGCTGCCCAGGCGGCGCTCGATATCGGGCACGCCGCCGCGGCTGAGCTCGCTTGCCGCAACGCCGGCGCGCTCCAGGACGGCCGTGGCCACCTCGTAGCTCTCGGGGTGGACGCTTGTCGCGTCGAGCGGGTTCTTGCCGCCGCTGATGCGCAGGAAACCTGCGGCGTTGAGGTACGCCTTGGGTCCCAGCTTGGGGACCTTCTTGAGCTGGCGGCGATCGGTAAAGGCGCCGTTTTCCTCGCGGTAGGCCACGATGTTTTTGGCTACGCTCGGCGTAATGCCCGACACGTAGCCCAGCAGGCTTGTGCTCGCGGTGTTGACGTCGACGCCCACACGGTTGACGACGTCTTCCACCACGTGGCCCAGAGTGCGCGAAAGCTCGGCCTGGTCAAGGTCGTGCTGGTACTGGCCAACGCCGATGGACTGGGGCGGAATCTTGACGAGCTCTGCCAGCGGGTCTTGCAGACGGCGGCCCAGGCTCATGGCGCCACGTACGGTGACATCCAGATCGGGATACTCCTGGCTCGCGAGCTCGGAGGCGGAGTACACCGACGCGCCGGCCTCGTTGACGATGGTGTATCGCAGCTCAGGAGCCTGCTCGGCAATGAACTCCGAGACGACTTCCTCGGTCTCGCGGCTGGCGGTGCCGTTGCCGATGACGATGGTGTTGACGCCGTCCTTCTTGACGAGGCGGGCGAGCTCGCGCTTGGTGCCGGCGACGTCGTGGCGCGGCTTGGTGGGATAGACCACGCCGTGGTCGAGTAGCTTGCCGGTCTCGTCCATGACGGCGACCTTGCAGCCGGTGCGGTAGCCCGGATCGAGCGCGAGCACGCGGGCGCCGCGCACGGGGCGCGCCGAGAGCAGGCCTTCGAGATTCTTGGCAAAGACGTTGATGGCCTCGGTCTGGGCACGAACGGTGAGTTTGGCGCGGGCCTCGCGCTCCAGCGAGGGGGCCATGAGGCGCTTGTAGCCATCGGCGATGGCGGCGTCAAAGACGGGAGCAAACACGCCCTGGCGACGGGGCCAGCGGCTGCCGAGGCGTGCCGTAGCGGCAGCGCCGTCGACGTTCACGCGCACGCGGAGCTTGCCCTCGCGCTCACCGCGGTCGATAGCCAGCACGCGGTGGTTGGGTATACGGCGCAGCGGCTCATCATAGCTGTAGTACGGCTCGTAGGGGGTCTTCTCGGCGGGGTCGGTGGCCTCGACGACGATGTCGGCGGTGTTTTGCGTAAAGGCGCGCAGGTCGGCGACGTTCTCGGGATCTTCGGCCACCGTCTCGGCCACGATGTCGGCGGCGCCGGCGAGCGCCTTTTCGGGCGTGTCGAAGCCGGCCTCCTCGTTGACGTAGTCCGCGGCGGCGTCGAGCGCGCTGCCCTTGGCCGAGGCCTGCATGATGATCATGTTGGCGAGCGGCTCCAGGCCGGCCTCGCGTGCCTTCTGCGCGCGGGTCATGCGCTTTTTGCGGTAGGGCTTGTAGAGGTCCTCGACACGCTGGAGCTGTGTGGCCTCGCGAATCTGTTGCTCGAGCTCGGGCGTGAGCTTGCCCTGGGCGCCGATGAGCAGAATGACGTCCTCTTTGCGCTGCTCAAGATTACGCAGGTAGGACAGGCGCTCGTCGAGGGCGCGCAGGGCGACGTCATCCATGCCGCCCGTGGCCTCCTTGCGGTAGCGCGAGATAAAGGGGATGGTGTTGCCCTCGTCGATGAGCTTGACAGCCGCCTCGACGTTGGCGGCCTTAAGGTTGAGCTCGCGGGCGAGCTGGGCGATAAGATCCATGGGACTCCTTGCGTTTAAGGTGCGTTTGCAGCACAGGGCTACCAAGGATACCACCTGCCACTTCGCCCAAAAAAGACTGTTTTGGCGCGGAACCACGAAAGCGGCCTATCTACTACGTTTGAACCGTGTGGGTCGACCATCCCCCGGTTTTCCGAAAATGCGCAACTCGTCTACCTGCGGTTTTTATTCCGCGAAATTTGGCATGGTTGAGGGCGATCGGTTAAACGTAGTAGATAGGCACATTTCGTGGCGAACGAACCAAGCTGAGGCGCAAAAAGGCCCCCCGCCTCAGAAAAATCGTCAGCGAAGTAGCAAAATGCCCCGCGGGCAGGAGGCTGCTCGCGGGGCAAAGAAGAGGGGCTTATTTGTGGCGGACCGAGGGACTCGGCATGGGGTTTCTGCCGCGGCCGCTCTTAAGGCATTACAGCTCGACGAGCTGGCCGGTCTCGGCGGCCTCCTTGATGGCGTTAAGCAGCGTGAGCGTCTTAACGTTGTCGGCGGGGGTCACGACGGGCTCGACCTCGCGGCGGACGACCTTCACAAAGTGCTTGAGCTGCATCTTGTGCGGCAGCGCCGGGTCCACGGCCGGGATCTCCATCTGCAGCGGCTTGTGCCAGTTGGAGGCACCGTTGTAGGAGAACTGGTGCAGGCGGGGCAGCGAAAGGGCGCCCAAGGTTCCGCCGATAAAGTAGGCGTCGGCGTCGAAGGGACGGTACTGCGGGTCCTCGCGAGCGGTGGCCTCCCAGTTCCAGGGGCTGGCGGTGGCATCGGAGATGGTCATGCTTGCGAGCGCGCCATCGGCAAAACGGACGTTGACCACGGCGGAGTCCTCAGTCTCAAAACCGCGGGCGGCGCTGGACTGCATACCCTGGACGGCAACGGGCTCGCCCAGCAGATAGCGGAGCAGGTCGACGTCGTGAACCAGGTTAACCAGGATCGGGCCGGCACCCTTCTTGCGGCGCCACTCGACATCGAAGTACTCGTCATTCTTATAGATCATGTAGTGGAAGCTCGACACGGTGAGCTTGCCCAGCTCGCCGGACTCGATGATCTCTTTGGCTTTGTTGACGAAGGGGTTGTGACGACGGTGCTGGCCCACGAGCACGGGCACGCCGGCGGTCTCGGCCTCGGCGGCAAAGGTCTGGGCATCCTCGAGGTCATTGGAGATCGGCTTTTCGACCAGCGGCACGATGTTGCGCTTCACGGCCTCGCGGGCAACGCCCAGATGCAGGTCGTTGGGGGTGGCGATGATGACGGCCTCGGGCTTGACCTCGTCCATCATCTGGGCGGGATCGGTGTAAAACGGCACGCCGGCGGCCTCGGCCGTGGCGCGGGCGCCCTCAAAGGCGTCGGCGATGGCGACGAGCTCGGCTTCGGGCTCCTCGGTGACAAAGCGGATGTGGTTGCGGCCCATGGCACCGGCGCCGATAACGGCAATGCGGACGGGGTTGAGCTCAGACATTTCGACTCCTTAATACTGGTGACCGGTGGAATGCGGCAAGAGGACGGCCCTTGCCGCGTCAAGCAAAACTAAGCGGACTTCTTCTTGCTGTCGGAGACCATCATGTAGACGGTGAGTACGACGGCGATGGCGGCAATCACGATGGCGCCGTAGAAGGACTGCTGGTAGGCGGCGCTGCCGGCCTCGGCGTGATACAGCACGGCAGTGATGGGCTGGCTGATCCAGGTAGAGGCGGCGTAACCCAAAAACATGATGCCGTAGTTGACGCCGATGTTGCTGGTGCCAAAGGCGCCACCGGTGAGCGGCGGGTAGATGACGAGCAGGGCGCCAAAGCTAAAGCCGAGCAGGGCGAGCGCCACAAAGAACATGCTCTGCGTAAAGCTCATCGACATGATGACGAGGGCGACGATGGTCACGACAAGGCTGATGAGCAGCGACTTGTAGGCACCGATCTTGTCGATGATCTGGCCAAAGGAAAGGCGACCGACCAGGTTGGCGCAGGTGTTGACGGAGACGACCACGCCGCCGAGGGCGACGGCTGCGGCACTCGTGGGGTCGGCGAAGAGCTGGACGGCGGCGATGGAGGCAACCTTGCCCACAAGCAGGGTGCCGGCGGTGGCGGCAAAGGCGAAGGTGACGATGAGGACCCAAAAGCGCGGGGTCTTGACCATCTCGCCCGGGGTGAGGTCACCGAAGGTGCCGGCGTGCGCGCCGCCCTTGGGGGCCTCGAAGCCCTCGGGCAGCCAACCGGCCTCGGGGGCCTTCAGGAACAGGGCGGAGGCGGCAATCATCACAAAGAAGATGACGCCGAGCGCCTTGAGGGCGCCAAAGATGCCCAGGCTCGGGATGAGCAGCGAGGCGAGCACCGGGGATAGCACGGCGGGGCCGGCGGTCGAAGCGGCAAGGGTGATGCCGGAGGCGAGACCCTTCTTGTCGATGAACCACTTTTGGCCGGTGGTGAGTGCCGGGTTGTAGCCCAGGCCGTTGCCGATGGCGGCGACGAGCGAGAACCACAGGTAGAACTGCCACGGCTCGGTGACGGTGCCGGACATGAACCAGCCCAGGCCGTAGCACACGGCGGCAGCGATCACGACGTTGCGCGGGCCGATCTTATCGGAGATGCGGCCGGCGAAGATGCCCGTCACGGCCATGATGGTCTGAAAGACCGGGAAGGCCCAGGTAAGAGCGCTGGACCACTCGGGGTAGACGGCGAGCAGGTTCTTGCTCACGACGGAATACAGCGCGATGGAGCTGATGAAGAACATGGTGACGCACGCGGCGGAAAGCACGACGGCGCGACCCTTGTTGGAGTTGGTGGAAGCCATTGGACTCTTTCTAATCGATACGGGGGAGGAGCGGGCGTGTCCGCGGGCCTCCCTGTCAGGTTGGTTTACTGGTCGGTCGGCTTGGCGACGCCGGACTCATCGGACCAGAGCTCGACACCCTTGTTCTTAAGGTAGTTGTCGGCAAAGGCGCGGCGGCCGCCGGGCTTGGCGGTGAGGTCGCCCATCATGTTGGAGAAGCCGCCGTCGACCTTGATAGCGTCGCCGGTGGTAAAGTCTGAGCGCGTGGACGCCAGGAACATGACGGCGTTGGCGATATCGCTGACCTCGCCGATGCGACGCGTGGCGATGAGGCGGCTGCGGCTCTTCTCGACCTCGGGATCGGCGTAAAAGCTTGCCGACATGGGGGTCTTGACGAAGCAGGGCTCGACGCAGTTGGAGCGCACGCCGTAGGGACCCCACTCGGCAGCCAGCATCTTGGACATCATGTTGACGCCCGCCTTGGTGGAGCTGTACACGCCCGAGAACGTTTCGGGGGAGTGACTGGCGACGGTGGAGATGTGAACCAGGCGGCCCTGGCCGGCCTTGATCATCTCGCGACCAAAGCGCTGCGAGGTGATGAAGTAGCCGGTGAGGTTGACGTTGATGACCTCGTTCCAGTCGGAGAGCGGCAGGTCCTCCATGGCTGCGAAGCGCAGGATGCCGGCGGTGTTGACGAGAACGTCGACGCGGCCGAAGTTGGCGATGGTGGCGTCGACGGCGGCCTGAACCTCGGCCTCGTCGGTGGCGTTCATCTTGTAGCCCTCGGCGTGGATGCCAAACTCGGCAGCGAGGTCGGCGGCAGCGGCCTTGACCTTCTCCTCGTCCAGGTCGAGCAGGACGACGTTGGCGCCATTGCGGGCGAACTCGCGGCAAATCTCGACGCCCATGCCGCCGAGCGCTCCAGTCACAGCGCAGACATCGCCCTCGAGCTTAAGCCAATTGCTCATAGGAACTTCCCTTCTTATGCCTCCCGGTGGGTCGCTCCCATTAACCGACCCACGTGGTTTTCGCTGGTTATCGTATGCTTTGCATTTGCGCAGGTGAATTGCATATTTGTTAGAATGGCATTAACCATAGGTTTATACTATGCATTGAGGTTTGTTCTCAATTGAGCGCGTGACCTGCGAAAACGACCCCCTGCGGTGCTGTGCGCCCGCGCGTGCGAAAACGGGAGATTGACGTGTACGATCGACGACTTGACGCTATTTCGGCCGCCGCGGAGCTGGGAAGTTTCTCGCGCGCGGCGGCAAAGCTGCGCGTGTCGACGCCGGCACTCGTCAAGCAGGTTTCGGGCTTCGAGGCCGAGTTCGGCATCACGCTGTTCGAGCGGTCGCACTCGGGCGTCAAGGTGACGCCGGCGGGCGCGCTGTTGGTGGACGACGCGCGCTCGATCATGCGCCAATCCGAGGATGCGTTGCGCCGCGCCCGGCGAGCGGCGGGCGATGGCGGTGCGGTGCGCCTGGGCGTATCGATGATGTGCCCGGGGCGCCACACGCTCGCGCTGTGGCCGCAGGTGCACGACATGGAGCCGCGCTTGCGTTTTGAGATTGTGCCGGTGGGGGACCTTTACGATGAGCGCGAGACCGTCATGCGCAGTCTGGGGCGCGAGGTGGATGTGGTGCAGTCGAGTTTTTCGACCCCGCGCTGGGGCGACGCCTGCCAAAAGCTCCGCATCGTTACCGTGCCGTTTTATATCGATCTGCCGCGCACGAGCCCGCTGGCGCGCAAGAATCGCATTACGGTTGCCGACTTGGAGGGTATGCGTCTGCGCGTACTGCGCCACGGCAACGACGCCATGGACAGCCTGCGCATCGATCTTTTGGCCGATGGCGGCGTGGACGTGATCGACGTGGACAGTTTTGACTTTGCGCTCTTTAACGAGGCGGAGGAAAAGGGCGACGCGGTGCTCACTTGCGGGGCGTGGTCGGGCGTGCACCCGGCTTTTGTAGGCGTGCCGTTCCTATGTGGCCGCGAGGTGCCGGTCTTCTTGCACTACCCGCTCGAGCCCACCCTCCAAGTACAAAAATTCGTCAACGCCATGGCCCAACTCCTCAACTAGCTCATTTGGCGCGGGTAGTCTTTTTGGGACGGGGCTTTTTTAGCTACTTTCGCCGCCCTGCCTGCGCACCCTCAAAGTAGTCAAAAAGCCCCGTCCCAAAAAGACTAACAAAACGAGGCCCTGGCCAAACGGCCAGGGCCTCACTAACCTTTATTCCGTTTTAAACAACGGGCTGATTGCGCGCAGGAGGGTGCCCCGGGGCGGCGGGGTATTTCCTCCGCGCGCAGTTTCGCAGCGAAGCGAGAATGTTTGAGCACGGAGGAATTACCCCGACGCCCCGGGGCACCCTCCGTCAGTAACCGTTCCTACTCCAGCTCAAACGCTCCCGTGTACAGCTGGTAGTAATACCCGCGCTTGGCGATCAGCTCGTCGTGGTTGCCGCGCTCGATGATGCGGCCGTGATCCAGACAGATGATCGCGTCGGAGTTGCGCACGGTGGACAGGCGGTGTGCGATGACAAACGTCGTGCGGCCCTCCATGAGCTTGTCCATGCCCGCCTGTACGATGGCCTCGGTGCGGGTGTCGATGGAGCTCGTGGCCTCGTCCAGAATCATTGCCGGCGGATCGGCGACGGCGGCGCGTGCGATCGAAATCAGCTGGCGCTGGCCCTGCGACAGCTGGGCGCCGTTGCCGGTGAGCATCGTGTCGTAGCCGTCAGGCAGGCGGGTGATAAAGTCGTCTGCTCCGGCGAGCTTTGCCGCTGCGATGCACTCCTCGTCGGTGGCATCCAGGTTGCCGTAGCGGATGTTATCCATCACGCTGCCGGTGAACAGGTTCACGTCCTGCAGCACCACGCCCAGCGAGCGGCGCAGATCGGCCTTGCGGATCTTGTTGACGTTGATGCCGTCGTAGCGGATCTTGCCGTCGGCGATGTCATAGAAACGGTTGATGAGGTTGGTGATGGTCGTCTTACCGGCACCGGTGGCGCCGACAAACGCGACTTTCTGGCCCGGCTTGGCAAACACGGACACGCCGTGCAGCACCTCGTGGTCGGGCGTGTAGCCAAAGTCGACGTTGTCCATGACCAGGTCGCCGCGCAGCGGTACGTACTCGATCTCGCCGGTTGCGCGGTGCGGATGTTTCCATGCCCACATGCCGGTGTGGTGGTCGGCCTCTTCGAACTCCCAGGTCTCGGGGTTCACCTGTGCGTTGACGAGCGTCACGTAGCCTTCGTCGGCCTCGGGCTCCTCGTCGATGAGCTCAAAGATGCGGTCGGCGCCGGCGAGGCCCATGACCACGGCGTTGATCTGCTGCGAGATCTGGCCGATCTGTCCGCAGAACTGCTTGGTCATGTTGAGGAACGGCACCACGACGGCGATCGACAGCGCCATGCCCGAGATGCTCAGGTTGGGCACGCCCAGCGCCAGGAAAATGCCGCCCGCCAGTGCGACCAGCACGTAGAGCAGGTTGCCCAGGTTCATAAGGATGGGCATGAGGATGTTGGCGTACATGTTGGCCTTCTGGGAGACCTCGAAGAGCTTTTCGTTGCGCTCGTCAAAATCGGCCTCGGCGGCAGACTCGTGGCAGAACGCCTTGACGACCTTCTGGCCGTTCATGACCTCCTCGATATGGCCCTCGACCACGCCGAGCTCGGTCTGCTGCGCGATAAAGAAGCGCGCGGAGTTGGAGCCGAGCAGCTTGGTCATAAAGGTCATAAAGGCGACGCCGGCGATGATGACCAGGCACATCCACACGCTGTAGTACAGCATGATAAAGAACACCGTGACGATGATGATGATCGTCATGAGCAGGTTGGGCAGCGACTGACTGATCATCTGACGCAGCGTGTCGATGTCGTTGGTGTAGTGGCTCATGATATCGCCGCGCTGGTGCGTGTCGAAGTAGCGGATCGGCAGGTCCTGCATGCGGTTGAACATCATCTCGCGCAGCTTCTCCAGCGAGCCCTGCGTGACGATAGCCATGGCGCGGTTCCAGAAGAGCGAGGACAGGACGCCGACGCCGTAGATGCAGGCGAGGGTGGTCACGAGCTGCAGAATCTTGGGCTGCGCGGCTTCCCAATCGCCCGACTGCCACGATTCGCTAATAATTTGCAGGGCGCTCTGCAGGAAGGTCGCGCCGATGGAGTTGATGATGGCGCAGAGCACCACGCCGGCGACGACAAGGGGCAAAAGCACGGGATAGAAGCCAAAGAGCGTCTTGATGAGGCGCGACATGGTGCCGCCCTTGCGGTTGAGCGCGCGCTCGGCGGTCGTTGCCTTACTCATGTGCCTCGCCTCCTTCCTGGGTCTGAGCTTGCGTTGCGGATGCCTCGTTGTCGGCCTCGACGGCCCCTTCGCCCTCGGCAGACATCTTGTTTTGCGAGGTAAAGGTCTCGCGGTAGATCTCGCTCGTCTTGAGTAGCTCGTCATGGTTGCCGATCTGTGCGATGCGGCCGCCCTCCATGACAATGATGCGGTCTGCGTCCTGCACGGAGCTGATGCGCTGGGCGATGATGAGCTTGGTCGTGTTGGGCAGATAGCTTGCCAGGCCTGCGCGAATCTTGGCGTCAGTCTTGGTGTCGACGGCGCTGGTGGAGTCGTCCAGGATCAAGATCTTGGGGCGACGCAACAGGGCGCGTGCAATGCACAGGCGCTGCTTCTGACCGCCCGAAACATTAGAGCCGCCCTGTTCGATCCAGGTGTCGTAGCCCTTGGGGAAACCGTCGACAAACTCGTCGGCGCAGGCCAGATGCGCTGCCTCGCGGACTTCCTCGTCGGTGGCGTTCGGGTCGCCCCAACGCAGGTTCTCGGCGATGGTGCCGCTAAACAGCACGTTTTTCTGCAGCACCATGGCGACCTGGTGACGCAGCGCGTCCAGGTCGTAGTCGCGCACGTCCACGCCGCCCACGCGCACAGCGCCTTCGGTGGTGTCGTACAGGCGGGCGATGAGGTTAACGAGCGTGGACTTGGCCGAGCCGGTGCCGCCGATGATGCCGATGGTCTCGCCGCTCGTAATGTGCAGGTCGATATCGTCGAGCGCCTGGCGCTTCGCATGCTTGGAATACTTAAAGCTCACGTGGTCAAAGTCGATGGAACCGTCGGCAACCTCGAGCACGGGCTCGGCGGGATCGGCGATCGTGGGCTCGGCGGCCAGCACCTCGGCAATGCGGTGTGCCGATTCGTCGGCCATGGTCACCATGACAAAGATCATCGACAGCTGCATCAGGCTCATGAGAATCTGGAAACCATAGGTAAAGGTCGAGGAGAGCTGGCCCACGTCGAACAGCGTGCCCTGGCTCGTGATGATGAGCTTGGAGCCCAGGTAGATGATGACGACAAACGCGCCGTTGACGCAGATGTTCATCATGGGGTTGTTAAAGGCGAGCAGCTTCTCGGCGCGGGTGAAGTCCATCTGGACGTCGCGCGCGGCGGTCGCGAACTTCTCCTTCTCAAAGTCTTCGCGCACATAGCTCTTGACCACGCGCATGCCGGTGACGTTTTCCTCAACGGACTCGTTAAGGGCATCATACTTGTGGAACACGCGCGAGAAGATGGGGCGCACCTTAAAGATGATAAAGAACAGTCCAAAGCCCAGCAGCGGAATGATGACCAGGTAGACCATGGCGACGCTGCCGCCCATGATAAACGCCATGGTAAAGGCGAAGATCAATACCAGCGGCGCGCGCACGGCGATACGGATGATCATCATAAAGGCCTGCTGCACGTTGTTGATATCGGTGGTCAGGCGCGTGACGAGCGAGGAGCTCGAGAACTCATCGATGTTGGCAAAGCTGAACGTCTGGATCTTGTAGAACAGGTCGTGACGCAGGTTCTTGGCGAATCCGCAGCTCGCATGGCTGCAGGTGACACCAGCCGCGGCGCCAAAAGCAAGCGACGTCAGCGCGATGAGCACCAAAAAGCCTGCGGTGGGAAGCATCTCGGCTACGGTGGCGCCGTCTTTGATAGCGTCGATCAGGTTGGCGGTGATAAATGGAATCAGCATCTCGCAGAGCACCTCGCCAAGCACGAGCAGCGGCGTGGCAACAGTGACTTTCATATAGTCGCGGATGCTTCCCATGAGGGTTTTAATCATCCAGTTCCTCCCAGGTTACGCGGATTTTATCGAGCATTTCGGCGAGGTCCTCGCGCTCGTCGTGGGTGAGCGCGCTAAAGGCCTGCTCTCTAAAGCGAATGCGGGCCGCCTGCTCTACGTGGGCCTTTTCCCATCCCGCTTCGGTCAGGCGAATGGTGAGCTGCCGCCGGTCTTTGGGATTGCGGCTGCGCTCGATAAGGCCGGCGCATTCGATCTTGGAGAGAATCTCGGAAAGCGAACCGGGCTTAAGATCAAAGTGCAGGCCTAGTTCCTGCTGTGACATCTCGCCGTTTGGCTGCTTGGCGAGCAAGCAGACGATGGGGGCCTTTCCCGAGGCGCCGCCGCCGTGAAAGTGCAGAAAGTGGCCGCAGAAGCCCAGCCCGTTTAGGATGTGCTTGGCGAGCGCGTCTGATTGGGACTGTGCCGCGGGCGCATCTGCGGGTTCATGGGGGTCGCCGCCCGGCGTGTGGGGGCAGAGGCCGATGTGGTCATCGCACATGGTGTCGCTCCTTTCTTTAGTTAGGTAGTGCAATTGTTTTGTGCCTAACTAATTTAGGAGTGCAAGAAATAAATGTCAAGGTACCAAACTTATTAAGTTACGGCGTTTTACCAAACGCCGTAACCGCTCGATGCTGCAAACGCTCCTAAGCGGCAATCTGATCCCTTGGGGACGAAGGAAAAGGTATCGTTTTGGGCTGCGATGATGCCTTTCGAAGCGGCCTTGCCAAAAACCATGCCTAATTACTACGATGAATCCAGCATCGCTGACCACAACAGCTGTTTCTGAAAAAACGCAAGCTATCTACCTGCGGTTTTGTTGGAGAGAAATTCGTTGTGGTTGGAGGCGGGCGGTTAAACGTAGTAAATAGGCATAGTTTTGAAATGGCGCTATATGAGTAGCATCAACTAGGCCGCTATGGAGCAAACAGCCCCCATTTCCGAAACCTTTCCGCAACAATTTGCCCTTCGTACCGCTCGCCTCCGCCCACAACGCCTCCTGCGCTACACTTAGTCGCACTGTGGCGCTGCTGCGCTGTGCCCGAAACAAGGGAGACCCTCATGAAGAACACTCAGCTGCTGCTGATTAACGATATGTGCGGTTACGGCAAGGTCGCGCTTTCCGCCATGCTGCCGGTGCTGTCGCACTTGGGCTACCGTATCCATAACTTGCCGACGGCGCTCGTTTCCGACACGCTCAACTACCCCAAGTTCTACATCCACGACACCACGGAGTACGTGCGTCAGAGTCTTGCCATCTGGGAGGAGCTCGGCTTTGAGTTCGACGCCATCTCGACCGGCTTTATCGTGACCGAGGAAGAGACGCGCATCATCTCGGACTTTTGCCACCGCCGCGCGCAAAAGGGCACCAAGGTGTTCGTCGACCCCATCATGGGCGACAACGGCAAGCTCTATGCGGGCGTGCCCGAGTCCACGATTGGCCTTATGCGGCATCTTCTGGAGTGCGCAGACTACGCGGTGCCTAACTATACCGAGGCGTGCCTGCTTGCCGATAGGCCTATTGCCGAGGAAATTACGCCCGATGAGGGCCGCGCCCTTGTGGACGCCGTGCGCGAGCTGGGTGCCAAGTCGGTGGTCATTACGAGCGCCGTGGTCAATGGCACGAACGCGGTTATCGGTTACGACCATGTAGCGGGGGAGTACTTTATGATTCCCTTTGAGCTCATTCCGGTCTATTTCCCGGGCACGGGCGACACGTTCTCGGCGGTGCTCGTCGGCCGCGTTATGGCTGGTTGGAGTCTGCAGCGCGCGACGTCCGATGCCATGCGTGTGGTGGCTGAGCTTATCGAGCGCAATGCCGACCAGGAGGACAAGTCGGCCGGCCTTCCCATCGAAGCCTGCCTGGATGTGATTGACCATGAGTAACGCTGGCGAGGGCGGCGCCAAGCCTGCGGGCGGGGGCAAGCCGCTCGGCGCGCCGCGGGGCAAACGTCCGCGTATCCGCGTGAGCTGCGTGGACCAGCTGGGAACGTGCCGCTGCCATCATGGTCACAAGCCGGGCGACGTTTTTGACTTCGACCGAGACCGCGGCAAGATGTGCGCCATGGCCTGCCATGTGGGCTTTCCCTATATCGATATCCTGCGCTATGGCGGAACCGTGCCTGGCAACGAGCCCGGCACGGCAAAGTTCTGCTGTCCCGAGGTCGACACGTTGAACGTCTGGCTTGCCGAGATCGTCGACGAATAGCCGGATGTGACAAAGGGGCGGGCCCTTTGTCGCATCCGCCGATGGTGCCCCTTCTTTTTTGCCTATAATCCTAAATCTCTGCATTTCATCCGATATTAGGTTCTAAAAACTCTGCATTTCATCGATAATCAAGCATATAAACCTTGCATTTCATTTGATGACACTGAGGGGAGAGCCTATGCTGCGTAGGAAAATAGCGGCAGAGCTGGAGCGTTGGCTGAAGTCTGCCGAGCAAAAGGCCTTATTCATTACGGGTTCTCGCCAGATCGGCAAAAGTTATTCGATTCGCGCATTTGGCAAAGCCAGCCATGCAACCTACATCGAACTCAACCTCATGGAAAATCGCCAGGCAAAAGATGCTCTTCTCGAGGCACGGGATGCCGACGATTTCATCAGCAGGGTGACGCTTCTCTCGGGAAAGCCGATAGCACCGGGCAAAACGCTCGTGTTTATCGATGAGGTCCAAGAGGCCCCCGACATCATGACGATGGCAAAGTTCCTTGTTGAGGACGGGAGGTGCCGCTGGGCGTTTTCGGGGTCAATGCTCGGGACCCAGTTCAAGGGCGTTAGGTCCTATCCCGTGGGATATGTTCACGAGCTTAGGATGTTCCCGCTCGATTTTGAGGAGTTTTGCTGGGCGATCGGGGTGAGCGAGGGAGCTCGCCAAACGATACGCGACGCGTGTATCAGCGAGAAGCCCATTCCTGATTACATTCACGACGCGATGATGGCAAACTTCAGGACCTATACCGTTGTCGGTGGAATGCCAGAGGTCGTGCAGCGTTTCCTTGACACGCGGGGCGACCTTGCCTCTGTTCGTCAGCTACAGTCAGAGCTCAACGAACAGTACCGGCGGGATATCTCCAAGTATGCAAGCGGGCGAGCCCTTCAGGTGCAGAGCATTTACGATCAGCTCCCTATTATGCTCGAGGGCGAAAACAAACGCTTCGTGCTCAATTCCATTGACCCCAAGGCGCATTACGACAAGTACCAGCGAGATTTTGTCTGGCTTGTCGATGCCGGCGTTGCTCTCAAGGCCGATATCGTAACCGAGCCAAAATCGCCCCTGCTCAAGACGGCGCGGCCATCGCAGTTCAAGCTATATCAATCGGATACGGGCATGTTGATGGCGCGCTACCCCGTTGGAGTCGCCCAAGCGGCGTATCTTGATAGCAAGGAGCCCAATCTGGGCGGCATTTACGAAAACGTGGTGGCCCAGCAGCTGGCTGCCCAAAATCGCCAGCTTTACTACTATCAGACAAAGAAGCGCGGCGAAGTGGACTTTGTGGTCGACGGACCGGATGGAACGGCTGTTCCGATCGAGGTTAAATCGGGTTCCTATTACCACGCGCACGCCGCGCTCGGTCATGTGCTTGATACGGCCGAATATGGCGTAAGGCTCGGGATCGTTTTCTCGAGAGGCAACGTTGAACGCAGCGGAGCTGTTCTTTATTTGCCGCTATATGCGACCTGGGCCCTTTCGGATGTTTTGGGTGACTCCTGTGCCGAGGGGATAAAGCTGGAGGTCAAGCCGGTCTAGGGACAGTCCCCAATGCGACAAAGGGACAGTCCCTTTGTCGCATTGGAATCGTCGACGAGTAGCCGAGCGAGGATTTTCTCCCGTCTTGGGCGCGATTTAACGCTCAAAGTGAGGGAAATCCACGCTCGATTTGTATATGGGAGAAAATCCACGCTCGGTTTATGCCGATAGTGCGGTTCGCAAACGCGCGAACCTACAGCTGCTCGAGCATTGCGGTGCAGCCGGCGAGCACGTCGCGGTAGGTGGCATCGAAATTGCCGCTATACCAGGGATCGGCCACGTCGCCGGGGCGGTCGGTCCAGTCGAGTAGACGCGAGATTTTGCCATCGGGGTCCTTACCAAAGATGCGGTGCAGGCCGCGGGCGTTCTCGGCATCCATATAGACAATGTGGTCCCAGTCGCCATACTCAGCGCGACGCACCTGACGCGCGCGATGCGCAACGACGGGAATCCCGACTTCGGCAAGCTTGGCAACGGTGCCATGATGCGGCGGGTTGCCGATCTCCTCGGTCGACGTTGCGGCTGAATCAATGACAAAATCGCCCTCGCGCCCGGCACGGCGCACCAGCTCGGTAAACACCGACTCGGCCATCGTCGAGCGGCAGATATTCCCATGGCAGATAAACAGGATTTTATGCACGGAAGATCTCCTATCTAAGAATGTGACAAAGGGACCGCTCACAATGTGACAAAGGGACAGTCCCTTAGTCACATTGTGAGCGCTAAACGGGTCTGCTGCCTTTCTTTATGGCCATCGCTGGCTCGTTTCTAATGAACAGGGCCCGATGCGATACGTGTTTATTATCGCTGCCAGGGCTGGAGGTTGTCCGCGTTGCGCCATGGGAACACGCCAGATATTTCGATACGCGGCCTTCTCATCATGGGCGCGATACGAGGAAGCTGTTCACTTTTGGGAACAGCCCCGCGTAGTCAGCTGAAAACATAGGAGGTCTTTGCTATGGATGCCGCCGTCATCAGTAACGTGACTTAGGTAATCGAAATATTCCTTAATCGCCGCAGCCACACCGTCCTTGCAGCAGATTGGGCTCACGACAACGAACGTATCGGCCTCATAATCGAAGACCAAGCCGATGACATCGCATTCGATACCACCAGCATCACCGAAAACACCGGCGGTAGCTTTCTCGAGGAACGCCTCGATTGCGATTCCTCGAGCGCGTGGCGATCGCCTGGCTGGTGACCGATCTCGCAATGATCGACCGCGCAGTCAGATTTGACTACGTTAAAATGCTCGTCATCAATGAAAGGAGCGCGATGATCCGCCGTCACATCGGCTGCATGACCTGCGAGCTCGCCTAGGCTCAACTCGGGCGGTGCCGCAAATTTCCCTTCGAGCTATCCCCCGCGATGCATATCCCTGGTGCCCGGGAAAAGGATCCGCCTACAGAGTCATGATGTCCAATGACTGAATCTTGTCATAGTAGTCACATATAAGTTCATACTGATCGTGGCTCACGCTATAGTTTTTTGTGCTAAGCAACTGCTTCCTGACCGTACTCAAAGCCGACATCCACTCAGTAGAATCGGTCTTGTTATGCGCCTTCCCGTCATCAATAAGGCGCTCGAAATAGCTCTTAAACAGTTTACTCCAATTCTGAGACCAGGTGGCAACTTTTCGGCATTCTTCCAGTGTTACCTCGCGCCATGGCTCTTGTTTGGCTCCCGTTTCGAATTCCCGATCAGATGCACGTTTGTTAAGTGTGCTAAAAACTGGTCTGTCGACGCCGACACGCAACCAATCAGTGCCGTATTCCTGGCTTAAAAGCTTCTCAAAATCGTTGGCGATGCGTTCTTCAATTGCAGTCAATTTTGAAAGCGAATCTTCGTTATATTGCATGCTGTTGTCTCTGATCCAGTCGCTTAGCCCTTCAGGAGCAAATTCCTTATGGGCCTCATGCACGATTTGTCTGAATTTAAAAGTGCAATCTCTGGTAGCATTTCCTCCATATTTTTTTGTAAACGAATCTCGCTGTTCGCGGTCAAGCTGTTCTATATGATTTACCAATGGAAGCAAATAAAATGATGCATCCTCGACCAAATCATTTATTTCGGCATTTCTGATATCAATTGCGTTGGAATCGCGAAGATGCTGCAGAATGTCTGCAAAGATGCATATGAGGGCATATATACCTACGTTAACGGTGAAGATGGCTCCTTCTTTGTTCGAACGCTCCCATTCATCGGGGCTAGCGCGTCTTACATACGCTAGGCAACCAATCAGATATTTGCGAATTTTCTCATAAGACGTGTCGATATTTCCATATTCGAAAAGACCGTCTTGGACCATGGATCCTTTTTTGTATTTGCCCAGATAGCCAGCTTTATCAATAGCGCTATCAATAAACGGAAGCGTTATCGAACGGCAGGGCCCCTTTGTGTTTTCTCCAACAATAACCCGATCGTATAACGGAGAACGCTTAATTTCCCCAAGGTCTTGCGCAATTCTCGAGCGCAGGGCTTTTTGTCTATCGGAAACATCCTTTGCATCCCAAAGCAAGTCGGCATTCAGCGTGGTGCGCAATGTTTGGGGAACGGCCTTCTGCTTTTCATTGATGTCCATGAACATCTTTATTTGCTCGATATTGTCCATATCGTAGAAGGCGACAACAGGAATGGTGTCGGATTCAGCGTGGTCGCTATCGGCGTATCCATACAGCCTGTGCTGCCCATCAATAACGTAAATCGAGCGATACTTTTTAGGAAGCTCCAGTATTCCGATTCTCGAATCAGAGTCGTTTGGCTGGTTCTTTTTTGGTGCTTGCTCGAAACGCGGTGATTCGTTTGCAACATTGACAATGATGGAGTTCGGAAAAAATCCCCCATCATTAACAAATTTTTGAATATCCTTCAGGCGGTTCTTTTTGATAAGCCTTTGATATGTTGGCAAGACCTCATCAGGCTGGGCGCTATTTCGATGAAGGATGTACGACATCTTAAGAAGCTTGGAGGGTTCAATAGAGAATGAGTAGTAGGCGCGCCCTCCCATTTTCCCCTTGATTGCAGCGACCCTTGTGTCCATCCCGGCTATCTCTTGATTGGCAAACAGGTTACCTAGCAGCTGATATCTCGCTGCTTTTCCTAGCGTTTTCCCAAGGGCCTCATAATATTCGATAGTGGTTTCATCAAAATGCTTAATGTTTTTTGCCGCTAGCAAATCTTTATTTTTGTCACCAAGGTCGTAGTTGTTCGTTGCGAATACGCAGACCATTTTTTGAGTCGGAAACTTTTGCTTGAGCTGGTTAAACACATGCCTTCTATAGTCGGCGATTGCTTCGATATCGGTCTTAAAGTTGCTTTGGGTGCCTGGCCTGTTTGCGCACTTGCATTCAATTAGCAGCAAGATTTCGTTGTCCGCAGCAAGGACGTCAATCTGTTTGCTCGAAGACTTCCCATTTTGGCAATAGTCAACAGAGAAGGATCTGTCTCTGTTCATGTGTGAAAAACCAAGTTTGTACAGCATCGTCCACACACGATTCTCGAAAATCTCGTCAGTGGGTTTTTTCTTCTTTAGCTTGACTCGCCTTCTTGCAAGCGCTCGGTCAAACTCCCAACCGTCCGACTCATAGCGCGCTTGAGCTTCTTCAACTTGCGTTGTGAAGATGTAGTCCTTTGTTCGCTCGCGTTTGGCAGAGTCCAGCTCTTTCCCAGAGACAATTTCGCTAAGCCAGTCCATCGATATCCCCTATCCTCGCTTGAGGAATATTAGTAAATATATATTCCTGAGTGTTTCCTCGACGTGCATTGCGACCACCTAAAGTGCTGCTGCGAGAAACATCTAGTTTGATACTGCCAGGAGAGAACAAGCCATCAATTACTTCATGATGAGCGTTCGTAAGAATATAGAAGGCGCCAAGTTCGGAAATGGCGTCGATGCAACTCTTCAATTCAAATTGGTCATCGAGAGAGAAAAGCTTCTTGTTGTATTCGATAAAACCATTGTTGTTGTGCGCGACCGTATACGGTGGGTCGAGAAAAACAAGATCTCCGGCCTTTACGTCTTTTAGTGATTCTTCAAAAGAACGAGCGAGTAGCGTTGCCCCCTGCAAAGCTTCGCTTGCATGGCGAATTCGCTGAAAATTAAATTTATAGCTGTCTTTTTTCCCGTAAGGCACATTGTATTGGCCTTTTCGATTAACCCTATAAATGCCGTTGAACGATGTTCTGTTCAAGTAAATAAACCGAGCGGCTCTTCGTATCGAATCATCCGGTTCCTCTGACCGTATGGCGTAATACTGATCTTCATTTACGGCCCACTCGTCAATAATCTTGATTACGCTCTCGACGTTATCGCGAACTTCTACGTAAGTGTTAATGAGTTCTTCGTTGATGTCCGAGAGGATTGCTCCGTCTGGAGACAAAGCAAAGAACACGGAGCCTCCGCCGAAAAATGGCTCGTGGTAATTATTGAAATCGAGGTCTTTAATCAAGCCCGGTAGGTATTTTATCAGCCAGTTCTTTCCTCCAGCCCACCGCAAGAACGGCTTTGAGCTTCTATTAAGGGAATGATCCGACATCTAAACTCTCGCGTTCAATTCTTTGTCAAGGCCGATAATTACGCAATTGATGAACATTATATATTTCTTTGAGCTTCTTTCGAGAAGTAACTGAAGAACTATTAATGGTCTTGACGAACCTGGTTTTGACGAACGGTTCATGCAACTTATTTGAAACACCCCGTCGTCGGGACTCCATTAGCGTAAAAATGGCGTAGACCTCACTCAAATCAGAGCTGGAAACCTAAATTACATGCCGCCTCGACCTCACCTGCAAATGTTGCCGTGGCAGATAAACGTGATTTTTATCACGTTCCGAAACTCTTCATTTATGAACTCTTTTCGACCGCCTGCCTCTTGATATGCAATCGGTCAAAACTTGTCGTTTTCCTCATCTCCTCATGCGACATGGTTGAGCATATCGAATTCGACGGGATCCTTTTCATCGGAATTGCCACATGCGCGATCAGACGTTCATTAACGCTGAGTGGAGATACCGTCTCTGTTGCTCTGAGCGATGAATAATCATTTAGCGAAACAGCTCATCGTGGGAGCCGGTTCTTTGGAAGACCGCAAGACCGTTGCCCGTCCTCCAGATGACGAGCCAGTTGCCGGCATTGGCGACGTGGCACTCGTTGCTGCCGGACCAGTTTCCTTTGAGCATGTGCATATTGTGCCGTTGCCTCAAAATGCTCCTGGATTCATCGGTGTCTTCCGCAACGAGGTCGATAACCTCCTTGAGCAGGTCAAGGTTGTAGTGCTTCTTGGACAGCCTCTTCGAATCCTTCTGGAACTGCGGGGTGAACTGAATCTCCAGCATCGCTAGAGTCCCATTGCGGAGAACATCTCGTCAGCGTTCTTGTAGCCATGCCCGCCTTTTGCGATGATCTCGTCGGCTTCGCGGATGCTTCGCAGACTCTCCTCGTTGGGCTCCGGATAGGCTAGGTTCAAGGGTATGCGGCGCTCGCGCACGATCTGGCGGTAGAAAGCTCGGGTGACGGAAGACAGGTCGAAGCCAAAGTCCTCGACGATGCGGGAGGCGTCGAGCTTGGTCTGCTCGTCAACGCGTACGGTAACAGAACTCATGGCCATCTCCTTTCGTAAGACAATTACATAATAACGTCTTACGACATATATTTCAAAGAAAACAGGAGCGAGGAGAGGGCATGGACGAGAAACTAGCGTCCGATTGTTTTACTCGACAATTTCGTGTACTTCGAATACATGAAACATGGCCGGACAATGTGGCAAAAGGGCAGCCCCTTTGTCACATCAGGAAGCGCTGCTATCCCCTCGCCTGTTTGCGCTCTCGGCGGGCGAATCATTTTGCGAAAGGACCTAGACGGCAGCGATTTGTACCCAGCGTTATTTCCTGGCCAATTTGAAATACCGCTCAAATATCAATTCGAAAACGTAATAGAACATCAATCGACTGTCGAGGTCCATGCTGCCCAAGCGGATTTCTTTTTGCACGGTGTAGATAGGGTAGTCGGCTAGTTTCGAGAGAGAATTTCGAGAAAAGCCGGTGAGTGTGACGACCTTGCATCCGCGCGTTTTGGCTATCGATGTGGCGTCAATAGACACCTGCGTCTCGCCGCTTACGGAAACGCTGAAGACCAGGTCGTTTTTGCCGAGGAGCTCTGCGTAATGCCTCATGACATGACGTTCACTGAGCGTATCGGTGTTCTTGCCCATTATTTTGAGCTTTTCAGCCATCTCGAGGCACGGGTATTTCGAAAAGCCCGAGCAGAAGAACACGATATGCGAGGCATCCTGGATAAGACTCACAACCGAATCGATGACCCTGTCGTTAAGCAGATCTTTGGTCTGTACGAGCTGGGTATCAAGAGGAAGTGCCTCGATAGTGAATCGATTGCGGTCGAGCGAGGCGGAATACGATTGTTTGAGCTCCGTAAACCCCGAGAAGCCAAGCTTATGGGCAAGCCTGACGATTGTATTGGGAGCGACGAAGAACCGTTCAGCAACGCTCTTAAGCGTGACATCGTCAATATCATCACGCAGCTCGATGATGTAGCGCATGATCTCGCTTTCGAGATCGTTGAGCTTGCTCTCGCCAGCTCGCACATGATCATAAAAAGATTCTTGATCTTTCATAAGATGTTTCAGCCCCTCGCATCTCGCCGTACATATGGTACCGCTTTGTGTAGCCAGGTGAGAAATCGGTAGTCGGTCAAGATTGCCTATTGCCCATGAACTGGGCAAACGCGCGTGTCTGCCTACACATATCTGTGTCGTGAGCGAAATCATGTGTCCCCGTTTCGCATTGGCCCACACGGGGATTCGCAAATGACCTTATGTCGCAAAATATCAATCGAAACGAAGCAAGCCGAGGACAACCGCGGAGCCCAAGGTCTTCGAGAACACCGATCAGCCAACCCTGGAGGGACGGAACATGAAGGATAAGCTCAATATTGTGATCGTTGGCGGCGGCTCCACGTGGTGCCCTGGCATTCTTAAAGCCCTGACCAAGCACATGGACATTCTGCCGCTGAACCGCGTGATGCTCTATGACATCGATGCCGAGCGTCAGCGTCCGATCGGCGAGTTTGGCAAGATCCTCTTCGCCGAGGAGGAGCCCGGTGTGGAGTTCGGTTACACCACCGATAAGGACGAGGCGTACACCGACGTCGACTTTGTGCTCTGCCAGATTCGCACCGGCGGCTACGAGATGCGTAGCAAGGACGAGAAGATTCCGCTGCACATGGGAATCATCGGCCAGGAGACGGTGGGCCCTGGCGGCATGGCTTACGGTATGCGCTCCATGCATGACATGGTTGAGATCGTCAACGACGTTCGCGCTCATAGCCCGGAGGCGTGGATTATCAACTACACCAACCCGGCTGCTATTGTGGCATATGGTCTCGAGCGCGTCCTGCCCGATGAGCATCGTGTTCTCAACATCTGCGACCAGCCTGTCAACCTCATGCGCTCTTACGGTCGCCTGCTCGGTCGCGACATGAGCAAGACCGAGCCGGTGTACTTTGGCCTCAACCACTTCGGTTGGTTTAAGCACATCTACGATGAGGAAGGCCACGACCTCGTCCCGCAGATTAAGGAGTACACGGAGAAGAACGGTTTCCTTCCTGCCGATGCCGAGCAGCGTGACCAGTCCTGGCTCGACACCTACGCCATGGTCAAGGACATGCTCGAGGACTTCCCCGACTATCTGCCCAACACCTATCTGCAGTACTACCTGTATCCCGAGTACAAGGTCGCTCACCTCGACCCCGACTACACTCGCTCCGACGAGGTTATCAACGGCCGCGAGAAGCGCGTATTCGCCGAGTGCGAGCGCGTTGCCCAAGTCGGCACCGCCAAGGGGTCTTCGGTTGTGCAGAACGATGCTCATGGCGATATGATCGTGGAAATCACCTCGGCCATTTATCGCAACACCAACAAGACCTTCATTGTCATCGTGCCCAACAACGGCATTATCGAGGGCATGCCCGATGACGCCATGGTCGAGGTCGCGGCAAGCGTGGGCGCCAATGGCCCGCAGCCCTATGCTGTTGGCAAGATCGGTACCTTCTATCGCGGCCTTATGGAGAACCAGTACGCCTATGAGCGCCTGACCGTTGAGGCTTGGATGGAGGGTTCCTACGAGAAGGCTCTGCAGGCACTCACGCTTAATCGTCTTGTCGGTGACGCAAAGAAGGCTCGCAAAGTGCTCGACAAGCTCATCGAGGCCAATAAGGATTACTGGCCGGAGCTTAAGTAGCTAGTTCCATAGCGCTTGATAACTGTTATGGGGCGTGTGGGCTGTAGAGCTGCACGCCCCGTTTCTTTAAGAGGGGTATCCCATGAACAAAGATGAGCTGCTGGCAAAGTTCCAGCGCCTGGGCAAAGTCCTCATGACGCCTGTCTTGATCCTGCCAATCGCCGGCATCCTTCAGGGCTTTGGCAATGCCTTTACCAGCCCCACCCTTACGGCAGCTGTTCCCTGGCTTGCTGCTCCGGGCTTTGCGATCTTCTTTTCGATTCTCAAGGCCGCAGCCGGCATCGTTATGAACAACATCCCGGTTATCTTCTCGATTTGTCTCGCCTATGGCTTCGCCAAGTCCGAGAAGGCTACCGCGGCGCTTTGTGGCTTTTTGGGCTACATGTGCATGAACTCCGTGATGGGCACGTTCCTTACGGCGACTGGCGTTATCGATCCCGCGAATCTTACGACGGGCCAGAGCACGATCCTCGGTATCACCACGCTCGACACTGGCGTTATCGGCGGTCTTCTGGTGGGTGCAATCGTCGCATGGCTGCATAACCGTTACTACAAGATTGAGCTGCCTGCCGTGTTCTCCATCTTCAACGGCACGCGCTTTATCCCGGCGGTGACGCTGCTCTCATGCAGCATCCTCGCATTGGTCATGTCCTTTGTTTTCCCGTTTATTCAGAACGCTCTCGGTGCGCTGTCCGAGTTCATCAAGACTACGGGCGCCTTTGGAGCATTTGTCTATGGCGCCGGTGAGCGCATGCTCCTGCCTTTTGGCCTGCATCACTTTGTCTATTTGCCGTTCTTCTTCACGTCGCTCGGTGGCGTCGAGACCATCGACGGCCAGACTGTTCAGGGCGCTATCAATATCTACAACGCGATCCTGGGCTCTCCCAGCACGCCGTTTAACATCGAGGTCAGCCGTTTTGTCATGAACGGCAAGGTTATCTTCGCCATGTTCGGTCTGCCCGGCGCTGCACTCGCCTTCTACAAGACGGCGCTTCCCAAGAACAAGAAGAAGACCGCAGCGCTCATGATAGCCATCGTGGTGCCCTGCATCCTCTCCGGCATTACCGAGCCGCTCGAGTACTCCTTCCTGTTTATCGCACCCATCCTCTACGTGTTCCACGCTCTCATGGCTGGTCTTGCCTATGCGCTGACCTATATCCTGCAGTTCAACGTGGCCGGTTCCGCGTCCTTCGGTGGCCCGCTCCTGTCGCTTATCTTTAATGGCATCATGGGCGCCGCAAAGGGTTCCAACTGGCAGGTTATCCTGTTCCTTGGCCCCATCTACTTCGTGGTGTACTACTTCGTCTTCAAGTTCATCATTCTTAAGAAGGACCTAAAGACCCCTGGCCGTGAGGAAGAGTCTGACGATGAGGCCGCAAAGGCTCCCAAGACTGTGATCAGCGACCTCATTCCCGCCATCGTTGAGGCAGTGGGCGGCGACAACAACATTAAGTCTGTCGAGGCCTGCTTCACCCGTCTGCGCATCCAGCTCAATGACTGTGACAAGGTGGTTGATGACGCCGAGTTTACCGAAAAGCTCGAAGCGCGTGGCATCGTGCATGTCAACGGCGGCGTGCAGATTGTCTACGGCAACATGGCATCTAACTACGCAACTCAGATGCGCGAGCTGCTGGGCATGGAGTAAACGCCCCACATATCTATAAAATCCGGTATAAAAGGCGGCGGCAGACAATGCGTCTGCCGCCGCCTTTGAGTTGCCCCACGCGCATTTCGTGTACTTGAAATACACGAAATCGTAGAAAAGCGTGTATCTGAAATACACGAAATTGTACTGCTGGAGCTTGCAGGCGGATAAAAACTACTCGTATGGGGCGGTTTTCACCGGTTGCTCGCCACCTTGGGCTATGTTCGCCCCTACACCCTCGCCCGTTTGCGCTCCCAGCGAGCCAGCCTAATCGTCACCAGCGTAAGCGCCCAGGCCACAAGCGAGAACGCGGCGCCCACGGCGCCCACGTACGCAATGCCAATGCTGCTTACCACGGCGCCGCCCACTGCAGTGCCAAACGAGATGCCGACGTTAAACGCCATGGGCTCAACCGAACTTGCGAGTACCATCGACTTGGGATGGCGGCTGCGCGCCACGTCCATAAAGTGTGTGATGCACGAGACCGAGAACAGGTACATGAGCAGCGCCAAGCTAAAGACAAAGACCAGCGCGAGCGGCATGGTGCCGCCCACAGCAAACAGCCCGAGCAACGCCGCAGCCTGCAGCACAAACGTCACAAGCAGCGCCTTCATGCCAAAGCGCGCATCGATCCATCCGCCCAGGATGTTCGAGATCAGGCAGAACACGCCGTAGGCCATGAGCGTGGTACTGGCTTCTACCGTGCCCATGCCCAACACCTGCTCCAGATAGGGCGTCACGTAGCCGTAGAACACATAGACCGACCCCACACCAAACAAAAAGATGAGCATGCCGGTGATGATGCTCGGCTCGCGCAGCAGACCCGCCTGCTCGCGAAAGGTGGCGGGCTCGTCGGTTTGCCCAGCGCGCGGCATAAACGCCACGAGCGCTCCGCAGATCAGAACGGCAAAGGTCAGCGTGCCGTACATAGCCACGTGCCAATCGAGCGTGTCGGCCACGAACTTGCCGATCGAAGTGACAAAGACCATTGCCACGGAAAACGCACCATATACCACCGAGATGGCAAGCGAAGTTTGCTGCGGGGACAGCAGCTCTGGGATGTACGTCACGCCCACGGCGAGCAGTGTGCCCGAGACGGAGCCAAGGACAATGCGCGAGATAAACAGCACCTGGAAGTTGGGCGCCAACGCCATGACCAGGTTGCCGAGCACAAAGACGATGCTGTAGCACACGAGCAGCTGGTAACGACGGAAGCGCCCCGTGCTGAGCGCAAGCACCGGCGTCGCGATAGCGTAGACCAGTGCAAAAACGCTGATGAGCTGGCCCGCAGTAGCAAGTGATACGCCGAGTTCCGTTGCCAAGTCGCTCTCGATACCGATGACCACGAACTCGGAGCAGCCGAGCGAGAATCCCAGCAGCACGAGCAGCGCCAGGCAGAGCTTGGTGCGCGCGGGGGAGAGCGCGGCGGCGGTTGACTTACTTTTAGGCGTGGTTGCGGCGGTCAAGGTTGTCACTCCAATGTCGCATGAATAAGCGGGATTCAATCCCTGCAACTCTAGCAGAATGTGTCAGGTGTCTGCCCCCTTTGTCGCAGGCTGCGCTTGCCTGTATAGTCGCAATACAGGCGAAGATGGTCTCAGGTACATCGCGGGCGACAGGAGATCCCATGGGTATGCACACGACAAAAGTTGCAGTGGGCGAGGGCAAGTTTGTGCTCGAGGCCCAGTTGACGGTGACGCCGCGAGGCATGGCGGTGTACGCCTGCTCGCCGGAGTTCGCGCACCTGGGCGCCACGGCGCAGGCCATTCCGCGCCCCGAGCCCAGCCGTACGGCGACGGTGAGCATCCTGGCCGTTCCGTGTCATCGAGACGAGATCCCGGCGCACGATATCGCGGCGGCGCTGGCCACGCGTTTTGGCGTGCCGGTAGTTGCAAGCACGGGTTTTCATGTTGAGCAGGCGAGTGGGGACGACCTGCAGCGCGTGCTCGACACCACCAAAGAGCTCATCGCCGCGCTCGAGGAGGCCGCCGCGCGCATCCTGCGCGCCGGCTGGGATGAGGGCGGCGCAGGTGCCGAGGTCGTGGCGGTCGATGCCGCGACTGGCGAGGCGCTTGGCCCCGTCGACCGCATCGAGGCCCATACCGGCGAGGGCATCCTGCATCAGGCATTTCTGACGCTTTTAGTCGAGGGCCGGGGCGAAGACGCGCGTCTGCCGCTCTGTCGCCGCAGTCCGCTCAAGCGCCTGTGGGGCGGGGTGCTGGCCGATAGCTGCGCCGGCCATCCGCTCCCCGGAGAAGGCGTCGCCGCCGCAGCCGCGCGCCGCATCAACGAAGAGCTTGGCATCACGCGCGAGCCCGATCAGCTCGAGCACCTCGGACACGTGGTGTACCGCGAGGACCACGGCGACGGCCGCTGCGAGTGCGAATGGTGCGAGGTGTTCGCAGCCCATGTTGAGCCGAGCGGGCTGCATATCAACCAAGAGGAGATCTCAGAAGTGCGCCGCGTGGCCCCGTCCGAGCTCGACGGCTACCTGCAGGGTCACCCCGAGCAGCTGGCCCCCTGGCTCCGCGAGGCCCTCAGCGACCCAACCATCCGCACGGCCCTCGCCATGTGATCACTGCCCAAACCGTCCCAACATTCGATGAAAAACTCGAAATCGAGGAAAACCATCGAATGTTGGGACGGTTTTCCTGTCTGCGCCGGCGAGCCCCCGTACTGTCTGGGGGTATAAGGCTAGCAAGTGTTTATTTGCGAGGCTTAAGGGGCGCCCCGTATGGATATCGATAACTTTGAATGGTGGTATAGCGAGGGCGAGGCTCCGGACGAGGAGTGGGACGAGCCCGCGCCGCGTGACATGTCGAGCGACGAGGACGAGACCGGCAACGATACCGCTGTCGAGCCTGACGCCGCCTCCGATGCAGCCGAGCCCCTGACCTTCGAACAGGCCTGGGCCCAGGCCGAGGCCGACGAGGCAAAGGCCGATGCCACAGCAACACTGGGCGAGCCAGCCGACATGTCCATCTCGCCGGCAAAGACCCCACAGCCGCGCCACACCATCGATCCCGACAGTACTGCGTCTTTCAGCATCCTCGACGTTCCCGCGCAGGGTGCCCAGGCGCCCGCCCCCACGCATCGTCCCAACCTGGCTCGTGAGGAAGACGCGGGCCGCCGCTCGCCGCTCGGGCCCATCCTCATCGCCTTTATGGCCGGCGTCATTGCCTGCTCGGCGATCGGCAATGTCTGGGGCCATGTCGAGCAGCAGCGACAAGACGCCGCCAAGGTCGAGATGTCTGTCGAACAATCGCTCAGCCGCACGCGTTCGGTGCACGTGTCGGTTGAGGTCAAGGACGGTGCGACATGGGACACCGCCCGCGGCGACAGCCAGATGCTCATCCATATCGTGGGCCGCACGCTCAAGGGGCGGGCGGTTGACGAGTATCAATATGTCAACTCCGCTGGCGACGGCATCGAACTCAAACCCGGCGACTACGAGCTTACGGTCGACGAGCCGCCCGTCGCCACCGATGGCACGCGCTTCCGTGCCTCAAAGCGCATGGTTCCCGTGAGCTTTAACTCGCAGGCGCCCGATACGGTCGACAGCACGCCGCAGGGCGGGTTCGACCTTTACGCAATCGCTCAATAACTGCGCCTGCCGCTTCTCCTTGCTGCCAAGAGTGGGACAATAGCCCTCGACACTGTTGTTTACTTTTGGAGGAAGTAGCATGTCCACCGTCACCACCATCAAGCGCGGCGGCCTTACCGCGGCCATCGATTCCATGGGCGCCCAGCTCACGAGCCTTGCCCTCAACGGCAATGAGTATCTGTGGCAGGGCGATCCCGCCTTTTGGGGCAAGCACGCGCCCATCCTGTTCCCCATCGTGGGCTCGCTGCGCAACAACACGGCGACGTCTGCCGCCGGTACCTGCGAGATGGCGCGTCACGGCATTGCGCGCATCGTCGAGCACAAGCTGGTCGAGGTCTCCGAGGACGGCTCCTCGGCAACCTACGAGATCACCGACACGCCCGAGTCGCTCAAGGCCTTCCCCTTCCACTTTAAGCTCAACATGACCTATGCCCTGACCGGCGACGCCACGCTTACCCAGACCTTTGCCGTTACCAACACCGGCGACGTGGACCTGCCGTTCTCGGTGGGCGGCCACCCCGCATTTAACGTGCCCGCCCCCGGTGCCGAGGACGAGACGTTCGAGGATTACGAGCTGGCATTTACCGAGGCTTGGACCAACGAGGCACCCATCATCACGCCCGACGGCCTCATGACGTTCGAGGGCAGCTACAAGGCTCCCGATAACTCTGACGTGCTGCCCATCACGCACCGTAGCTTCGATAACGATGCCATCATGTTCACCGATACCCCGTGCTCCACGCTCACGCTGCGCGGTCGCAAGTCGGGCCACGGCGTCAAGATCGACTTTGAGGGCTTTAAGTACATTGGCGTGTGGTCTGCCGCCAACGACGCCCCGTTTGTGGCGCTCGAGCCTTGGACCGGCCACACCACGATGGACACCGAGGACGACGTCTTCGAGCACAAGGTCAACACCATTACGCTGGCGCCGGGTGCTACCGACACCCGTTCCTTTAGCGTCACCCTGCTCTAGGGGGTCCGCCGTTCTAACGAACGGCGGACCGGTCGACGCTGCGCCCTTAGGTTCCGCCGTTCTGACGAACGGCGGGCCGGTCGACGCTGCGCGCCACCCAGAGCGACAATTTGCCATTCAAAAGGCACGGCATGACCAGAAGGTCTATGCCCTGCCTTTTTCATGCCAACTTGTTCGCTCTGGGCGGCGCTCGCTGGCATTGCCAAAACATCGACGTTCCCAATGACTACCGTGTGTCTATTAATTTTTCGAGCTTGTGCTGCGCTGCTGGTCGCTGGCGTATATCCTGTTAAGTCGTCAGCATACGATTCAACAGGGAAGGCAGATTATGCATTCTCCCCATCAACGCGACGCGCATCCACAGCTGGTGTGCAGCCGTCGCATCTTTTTGGGTAGCGCTCTCGCTGCGAGTGCTTCCGTCGTCGCCGGCGCGCTCGCCGGCTGTCAGCGCCCGTCCATGCTCAAGGTGGTCCAGCCCACGACGGGCAGCGGTCGCGACGACCTGTCCGATTCCGTGATCGGTAAGGACAAGATCCGCATCGGTATGGAGGCGGCCTACGCTCCGTACAACTGGCAGGTCTCTGAGGCCAGTGAGTTCACGATCCCCATCGATAACGTGCAGGGCGCCTATGCCGACGGCTACGACGTGCAGATCGCCAAGATCGTCTGCAAGGCCCTCGGCGGCGAGCCTGTTGCCGTCAAGCAGAGCTTCTCGGGCCTTATCGATTCGCTCAACAACGGCCAGATTGACCTCATCATCGCCGGCATGAGTGCCACGCCCGAGCGCGAGGAGTCCGTCGGCTTTTCCGACCCGTACTTCATTGGCTACTTTGGCCTGTTCGTAAAAGAGGGCTCGCCCTACCAAAACGCCACCAAGCTCAGCGACTTCAGCGGTGCCACGGTACTCGGCCAAAAGGACACCATGCTCGATACCGTCATCGACGAGATTCCGGGCGTTGTGCACAAGAACCCGGTCGATTCGGTTCCCACGGTGTTTTCGAACCTGCTGCAGGGCACCTGCGACGCCGTGACCTACAATACCGAGAACGAGAAGGGCTATATGGCCCAAAATCCCGGTATCGTCCCCATTCATTTTGCCGAGGGCGAGGGCTTTAAGCAGGAGGTCGCGGCAAACGTCGGCTGCCGCAAGGGCTCGGACAAGCTGCTTAAACTCATCGACAAGACACTCAAGGGCATTAGCCAAGAGGAGCGCGACCAAATGTGGGACGCGTGCCTCGATCGTCAGCCGGCATAGGGAGGCAGCATGAAAATCATCAATCGTCTGGCCTCCTTTACCAAGGCCGACCACCGTTATGTGTACCTGGGCACGAGCGTTATCGCGGCACTCGGCCTGGCGTTTAGCCAGCGCAACCCCACGCCGCTGAGCTTCTTGGCGCCTACGGGCGTGTTCCAAGACTGCCTCTGGGCAATCCTTTGGGCCTGGCTCGTCGTGTCGGCGGCGGCGCTCGTCACCAAACTCATGCACTGGAATGACTATCGCGAAACGTCGCCGTTTGCTTCCGAGCGCTTTCGTCGCAGCGCGCGCCAGGGCAGCTATGTCGTGGTCGCCATTGCGGCGATCTTCTTTATCGACCGTTGCGTCATGTCGTTTATCGACCTGGTGCGGGTGAGCATTGTCTCGGACTCCAACCCCAGCGACTTTTTGTCGAGTCTGGTCTACATGACCTACAAGAGCGGGGACTTCTTTATCCGCGGTATCGAGATCACCATCGCGCTTGCGACCTTCGGCACCGTCATCGCCTTTTTCCTGGCGCTGCTCTTTGTGTTCCTGCGCATTCAGACCTTCGACCGTGTGGACAACGATCTCACGCGCTTCTTCAAGAGCATCGGCCGCGGCTTTGCGACCATCTACTCCACCATCGTGCGCGGCACGCCCATGATGGTCCAGGGCCTGCTCATCTATTACGCGGGCTTCACCGTTTTGCGCGGCATGGGCTTCGAGACCGCCCAGGCCAACCAGATTTGGAGTACCTTTACCGCCGGCCTCGTCACCATTTCGCTCAACTCCACCGCTTACATGATGGAAGTCCTGCGCGGCGGCATCGAGTCCATCGACGCCGGTCAGGCCGAGGCGGCGCGCTCGCTGGGCTTGTCGCAGTGGCAGGCCATGCGCAAGGTCGTGTTCCCCCAGGGCATCAAGAACGCAATCCCCGCACTCACCAACGAGCTCATCATCAACATCAAGGACTCGTCGGTGCTTTCGGTCATCGGCGTGTTCGACCTCATGTACGCCACCACCACGGTCGCCGGCGTGTACTACCGCCAGATGGAGGTCTACTGCGTGGCGCTGGTGGTCTACCTGATCCTGACGCTCGTGGCGAGCCGCCTGCTCGAGGCCTTTGGCAAAAAGCTCGGCGCCGAGGCCCCGGCCACGCTGCCCAGCTCCAACTAGGCTCAAGACGAGGAGAACCATCATGGCAGATACCGCCACTACCGGCGCCGCGGCCGCCGTACAGACCAATGAGCCGCTCATCCGTGTTGAGGGCCTGCGCAAGAGCTTCGGCTCGCTCGAGGTGCTCAAGGGCATCGACCTTGCCGTCAATCCCGGCGAGGTTGTCACCATCATCGGCGCCTCGGGCTCGGGTAAGTCGACCTTTCTGCGCTGCCTCAATCTGCTCGAGACTCCGGACGCGGGCCACATCTGGTTCCACGGCCAGGATCTTACGGCTGAGCGCTGCAACATCAATAAACTCCGCGAGGACATCGGCATGGTGTTCCAGGGCTTTAACCTGTTCAACAACATGGACGTGCTCGACAACTGCACGCTCGCGCCCGTCACGCTCAAAAAGATGAGCAAGGCCGAGGCCGAAAAGGTCGCGTTAGAGCATCTGACGAGCGTGGGGCTCGAAAAGTTCGCGCATGCCGCCGTGGGTCGCCTGTCCGGCGGCCAAAAGCAGCGCGTGGCCATCGCCCGCGCCCTGTGCATGAATCCGCAGATTATGCTGTTCGACGAGCCGACCTCTGCGCTCGACCCCGAGATCGTGGGCGAGGTGCTCGAGGTCATGCGCAAGCTCGCCGCCGACGGCATGACCATGGTTGTCGTCACGCACGAGATGGCCTTTGCCCGCACGGTGTCCGACCGCGTGGTCTTTATGGACAAGGGCGTGGTGCTCGAGGACGCCGCGCCGGCCGAGCTCTTCGGCAACCCCAAACATCAGCGCACTCGCGAGTTCCTCTCCCGCTATCTCGAGGACAAATAACCGACGCAAACGCTTACGTGGCAGGGCCGCTCCCGTGGGGCGGCCTTTGTCGTCACAATCGAAAGGATGTCATGGCCGAGGTTTGGCGCTTCTTTGCGCATGAGGACGATTTTGCCGATATAGACGAGGCCGGCGCGTGCGAGCATTTGGGCCGCGTGCTGTCGTTTCCAACCATCTCGAGCATGGATGCCGAGGCGGTGGACTGGCAGCCCTTTGACGACCTGCGCGCCTATATGCAGCAGGCCTGGCCGCGCGTGTTTGCGGCGGGCGAGGTCGAGCTTATCGACCATTCACTGCTGGTGACGCTTGCCGGCAGCGATCCGGCCCTTAAGCCCGTTATGCTCATGGGCCACATGGACGTAGTCCCCGTGGTGCCGGGTACCGAGGTCGACTGGACGCACGCCCCCTTTGGCGGACATGTGGACGACGCCTACATTTGGGGCCGCGGCGCGATCGACATGAAGGATCAGGTCGCAGGCATTCTCGAGGCTGTCGAGTATGCGCTGGCGCACGGTTGGCAGCACGAGCGCACACTGCTGCTCGCCTTTGGCCAGGACGAGGAGACGACGCAGTACGGCGCAGGCGCCATCGGCCGCGCGCTCGAGGAGCGCGGCATTGAGCTTGAGTACCTGATCGACGAGGGCGACTACCGTATCGTTCCATCTGCCGAGTATGCCGCGGGCGAGGGCTGGCTCATGCATGCTGACCTGGCCGAGAAGGGCTATGCCGACATTGTGCTCAAGACAAAGAGCGAGGGCGGGCATTCCTCCAACCCCTACGGTGGCACGTCGCTCGAGGTGCTCGGCCGTGCTATTGCGGCAATCTGCGATATCGAATGGCCGACGCGCGTGACCGACCTGCTCGCCGCGCAGCTCGTCGAGCTGGGGCTCTACACGGCCGACGAGATCGCCTCCAACAAGGACGCCATCGTGCGCGAGTGCCTCGCCAGCAAGAAGCTCTATCCGCTCGTGACCACCACCTGCGCGCCCACGCAGATCGAGGGTGGCAGCACCGGCGCCAACGTAATGCCGCAGGATATGTGGGCCAACATCAACTTTCGCATACTCGAGGGCACGAGCGTGGCCGACGTTGTGACGCACTGCCGCGAGGCGGTTGCCGAGGTGGGGCTTGCCGATCGCGTTGAGATTGAGCTCGGTCCCGGCAGCTCCGAACCTTCACCGTCTCCGCGCATCGGCGGTCCCGGCCTCGAAGCGGTCCGCTCCATCGCCGCCCGCTATTTCCGTGATCCAAAGGGGGCGGAGGAAAACGGATCATCCGAGCCGTTGGCGATTGTTCCCTCGACCGTGATCGGCGCGACGGATGCCGCCAACTACCAGGGCATTTGCTCCGAGTGCATTCGCTTCTCGGCCTTTGTGGTGGACGATGGCGAATGTGACCGCGGCGTCCACGGCACCAACGAGCGCATCACCCGCCGAGCCTACCTCCAGGGCATCCGCTTCCTCATTGCTCTGCTCCAGACGCTCTAGAATGTGACAAAGGGACTGTCCCTTTGTCACATTCCGTGCGGGTTATATGCAGGTTTGCCTGCGCACGCTATCATGTATGGGTTAGACCGCAACTATGTACCCCATACGCGAAGGGATGCGCATGTATCTGAAGATCGACATGTTCTAGCCGGGCTTACCCCCGCAGCGGCGCCGCGCGCCCCATCAATTCTGCCGATTTTCACCTTCACGCATATAAAGGAGTCCCGCCATGCGCGACAAGCTCGAAAAGATTATCAAGGCCTACGAGGAGCTCGAGAAGAAGCTCTCCGACCCCGCCGTCGCCTCCGACATCAAGGAGTTCACGCGTCTCAACAAGGAGTACGCGCACCAGTCCGACCTCATTGCCGCCTCGCGCGAGTACATCGGTGCACTCGATGACATCGAGGCCGCCAAGGAGATGCTCCGTGACACCACCGATGCGGACGAGAAGGAGATGCTCCAGATGGACATCTCCGAGAACGAGGAGAAGCTTCCCCAGCTCGAGGAAGACATCAAGTACATGCTCATCCCGAGCGACCCCAACGACGACAAGAACACCATCGTCGAGATCCGCTCCGCCGCCGGTGGCGACGAGGCGGCCATCTTTGCCGGCGACCTGTACAAGATGTATCAGCGCTTCTGCGAGTCGCGCGGCTGGAAGACCACCGTGCTCGACTCCAGCCCCAGCGAGGCCGGTGGCTTTAAGTCCATCGAGTTCAAGGTCGAGGGCGACCGCGTCTACTCCGTCATGAAGTTCGAGTCCGGCGTGCATCGCGTCCAGCGTGTCCCCAAGACCGAGTCCCAGGGTCGCATCCAGACCTCCACGGCTACCGTCGCCGTACTTCCCGAGGCCGAGGAAATCGACGTTCAGATCAACCAGTCCGACCTGCGCATCGATACCTACTGCGCCTCCGGCCCTGGCGGTCAGTGCGTTAACACCACCTACTCCGCCGTGCGCATCACCCACCTGCCCACCAACACCGTGGTGCAGTCGCAGGAGCAGCGTTCCCAGATTCAGAACCGCGAAGTCTGCATGCAGATGCTGCGCGCTCGTCTGTACGAGATGGAGCTCGAGAAGCAGCAGGCAGAGCTCGGTGCCGAGCGCCAGAGCCAGATCGGCCACGGCAACCGTTCCGAGAAGATTCGTACCTACAACCAGCCCCAGGACCGCGTGACCGATCACCGCATCGGCTTCAACTCCACCTACAACGGCGTCCTTCTGGGCGACCAGCTCGGCACCGTCATCGAGGCACTCGCCGCCGCCGAGCGAGCCGAGAAGCTGGCACAGGCTGTCTAGGTTCCGCCGTTCTACCGAACGGCGGACCAGTCGACGCTGCGCGCCGCCCAGAGCGACAATTTGTCAATCAAAAGGCAAGGCATGACCAGAAGGTCTATGCCTTGCCTTTTTCATGCCAACTTGTTCGCTCTGAGCGGCGCTCGCTGTCCGTCCTCTACCTGCGGCGTTGCCTTGCCCCGGATGTACTCATTGGGGACAGACTTAAATGAGTAGTCATTGGGGCGTTCTTAAACGACTGGTCGAATAAGAACGTCCCCAATGACTAGGTTGGGTATATTGCTTTGAGATGTTATTCAATCGGCTTTGATAACCATTAAGCTATTTACCTGCTCAAAGCGCTGAACGACACCATCTGCAATTGAAAATATTACTCGAAAAATCGTCCAAGAAGTCGCGGGGCCATTTTTGGTGCGTCGCGCGTCAAGTGATTTGGCAAGTTCTTGGTTAGATATTGGTCAGTTTTGGGGCAACCTTGCCAAAAGCTTGACGAATGCAAATCTAGACGTCGGCGAATGAACACTTTGAGCGAGCCCGGTGCAAAATTCTGGGCTGATTCTCGATAATCGCCTTCAATCGTCCCTTGCCAAGCGCTGGCCTCGCTTACAATCTGCTCCGACATTCGCGCGCCGCCCGGCGCTTAAGAGGGGAGGGCCCCATGGCAAACGAGATCTGGACCATCAAGCGTTGTCTCGAGTGGACCAAGGAGTACCTAGCCGAGCGCGGCGAGGAGCACCCCCGTCTTTCTGCCGAGTGGCTGCTGTGCGCAGCTACGGGTCTGGCGCGCATCGACTTATATATGCGCATGGACGAGACGCTCAACGCGGCCCAGCTCGAGACCATGCACGCGGCCGTCGTTCGTCGCGCCAAAGGCGAACCGCTGCAGTACATCACCGGCAGCACACAGTTCCGCATGATCGACGTCGCGTGCGCCCCCGGTGTGCTCATTCCGCGCCCCGAGACCGAGATGCTCGTCGAGGAAGTCCTTAATTATCTAGATGCCGAGGTGCTGAGCCCCGAGGCTGCTGCCCGCCAGCGTGTTGAGCTGCCTTGGAACGATGAGGTCGAGCAGGCCCGCAAAGCCGAGGCGGCGCTGGCTGACGAACGCGCGACCGCCGAGCGCCGTGCTGCCAACCTGACGGCCGCCGATGAGGCTGCGCTGGGTAGCGACGTGCTCGGTAGCCGCGCCTATGCCGAGGAGCTTGCCGATCGCGAGGCCGAGGAAGCCGCCGCGCAGGCGGCAGAAGCAGAGGCCATGGAAACCCCTGAGCCCGAGCTCGACGAATACGGCATCGCCATTGAGGGCAACGACCAACAGGCGACTCCCGCGCAAGATGCCGCCGAGGCCAGCGTACCTGTTCCAGCCGAGCCCCGCGTCGCCCGCGTTCTCGAGGTCGGCTGCGGCACGGGCTGCATCTCGCTCTCGCTTGCCTGGGAGCGTCGCAGCCACGTCACCTGCGCAGCTACCGATATCGAGCCGCGCGCCATCGACCTGGCCACCAAAAACCGCGACGCGCTCGGGCTCACGTCCGATGAGGTCGCCTTCAGCCTCACGAACCTGGTGAGCTCCATTCCCCGCGAAGAGTGGGGCACCTTTGACGTACTCGTCTCCAACCCGCCCTACATCCCCACCGATGTCATGCGCTCGCTGCCGCACGAGGTCAAGGACTTCGAGCCCGATCTGGCGCTCGAGGGCGGTGCCGACGGCCTCGATATCTTCCGCCGCCTGCTCAACGCGGCGCCCTACATGTTGTGCGCCGGCGGCCTCTTTACCTGCGAGCTCTACGAGGGCGCGCTCGACGCTGCGGCCGAGCTCTGTCGTCAGGCGGGTCTGTCGGACGTGCGCATCGTCCACGACCTCACCGATCGCCCCCGCATCGTCCGAGCCATCGTCACCGAGCCCAAACAGCGCCAGTAATATTTATTAACTGGTTAGCAAAAATTATAAAGTAGTTTATAATTAGGACGGCTGAAAGAGGTCGGCCCATGCAACCTCCTACCTTTCGGGAAATCATTGCCCTACTCAAGCACGATGGATTCGTGAAGGTCGCGCAAGTCGGTAGTCATGCTAAGTATGTTTCTGGTGACCGTGTTGTCACCGTGAACGGCTCTGGTGGTGATCGACCAAAGAAGGGCACGTGGGCAAGTATTCGTCGCCAAGCTGGATGGTAGTTGGAGGCAAAATGAAGCAACGATTTACCTATGACTGCGTTCTCATAAAAGAAGACGACGGTTACTGCGCTAGCTTTCCACAGATTCCTGGCGCCTTTGCCGACGGTGACACGCGTGAAGAAGCAATAGCACATGCCAGCGAGGCACTGATGGCGTTTTTAGCCGACGACCTCAACAACGGTTTGACTCCGGCTGAGTACGAGCGTTCGGCCGAGGTCGTGGCCCTTTCGGTCGAAATCGACCATGAGAGCGCGAGAGAAGCGGCGTGTCGAACGTTTAAAGACGCGGCGGCGGACCTCAGGGTCTCCGCACCGCGGATCACCGCGCTGGTCAAAGCAGGCAAGCTCGATGTTGAGCTTTTCGACGGCCGTCGGATGATAACGATAGACAGCATTGAGCGCTACGCCGCCCAAGAACGCCACGCCGGCAGGCCAAAGAAGTTCGTCGCCGTCCAATAACCCCCTCACTTTCACCGACTACTACAGCCGCTCACCAAACCAACATGCGCTCTGGGCAAATAGGTTGAACGTTTCGTGCGAGAATGCCCCACAGTAAACAAACTTGCATCAGAGCGTAAGGGGCTGGCATACACATGCAGACGGTCTATCGGGTATACGAGGGAGCGCGTGAGCCGCATCGGCTTGCCGTCGAGCGTACGGCCGAGGTGCTCGGCTGTGGCGGTCTGGCCCTGATCCCGACCGAGACCGTCTATGGTGTCGCCGTGGCGGTTAACGCCTTTTCGGACGCCGTGCCTCAAGATACAAGCGAATTCCCATCGTGGCCGCGAGATCCGCAGGCCACCGTCAACGGCGCCGCGGTCCCCGCACTCGGTACCGGCTATCGTCGTATTTTTACTCTCAAGCAGCGCGAGCTCACCCAAACGGTTGCCTGGCTGGTCGATGATGCCGAGGCACTCGACCGCTATGGCGTGGATATCCCTAACGAGGCCCGCGTGCTCGCCCGACGATGCTGGCCGGGCGCCCTGACTATCGTGGTCAAGGCGGCCCCCTGCGTGCCGACCTTTATGCGCGCCGCCGACGACACGGTGGCACTTCGCGCTTCGGCCTCGCCCGTGGTGCAGGCGCTCATCCGCGCCTGTGGCAGCCCCCTTGCCTGCACCAGCGCCAACACGCATGGCGCGTCCGCGCCGGCAAGCTTTGTCACGGTGGAGGAGCGCATCCTGGAGGGGGTCGATGTGGCCGTCGACGCCGGTGAAACCCCGTGTCGCGACGCTTCGACCATCGTGTCGTTCCAGCACGGCGAACTCCAGATCCTGCGCCAAGGCGCACTTCCCGCATCAGAGATCGAGCGGGTCCTGTCCGACCCGATGTAATGGAAAGGTGTAAGCGATGTCGTTGAATCTGGGCAGCCTGGGCATGGAAGATGCCTCGTTTAACTTTGGCGGTTCCTACATCATGGCGCTGGACTGCGGCACCACCTCGGTACTTGCGACCATCGTCGACGAGTACGGATGCATCGTCGCGCAGGCACGTCGCAGCGTCAAAACCAGCTTCCCGCGCCCCGGCTGGGTGGAGCAGGATCCCACGGAGGTGCTTGCCAGCCAGATCGGCGTGATGATGGAGGTCCAGTTTAAGAGCGGTATCCATTCTGACCGCATTGCCGCCATCGGTATCTCCAACCAGCGCGAGACCACGGTGGTGTGGGACCGCATAAGCGGCCAACCCATCTATAACGCCATCGTGTGGCAATGCCGTCGCACCGCACCTCTGATTGACGAGCTGGTCGAGCAGGGCGCAGAAGAGCTGGTGCGCTCCCGCACGGGGCTTACGCTCGACCCGTATTTCTCGGCCTCCAAGGTGCAGTGGATTCTCGATAACGTCGACGGCGCGCGCGAGAGCGCCGCGGCGGGCGACCTTATGTTTGGCACCATCGACACGTGGCTCATCTACAATCTCACCGGCGGTCAGGTCTTTGCCACCGACTACACCAATGCCAGCCGCACCGCGCTCTTTAATATCCATGCGCTCGATTGGGACGACGATCTGCTGGCGCTTTTCGACGTCCCGCGTTCCATGATGCCCGAGGTTCGTTGGAGCTCGGGCGACTACGGCCGCGTCGCGAGCGATATTATGACCAACATGCCACCCATCATGGGCGTGGCGGGCGACCAGCAGGCGTCGCTGTTCGGCCACTGCTGCTTCCATCCCGGCCAGACCAAAAACACCTATGGCACGGGTTGCTTTATGCTCATGAATACCGGCGACGAGATCGTCGAATCCAAGAACGGTCTGGTCTCCACGATCGGTATCGCCGCGGACGGCAAGATCAGCTATGCGCTCGAGGGTTCTATCTTTGCCGCCGGCTCCACCATGAACTGGCTGCGCAACAACATGGGCATCATCTCGAGCGTGAGCGAGTCCGCGCAACTCGCCGCTTCGATCAACGACAACGAGGGCTGCTACTTCGTCCCCGCCTTCGCGGGCCTGGGCGCTCCCTGGTGGGACCCGCGTGCTCGCGGTATCGTGTGCGGTCTGACCGGTGCCTCGAGTCGCGCGACCATTGTGCGTGCGGCCTGCGAGTCCATGGCCTACCAGAGTTATGACGTGCTGCGCGCCATGGAGCAGGACGTGGGACTTTCGATTGAGCGCCTGTCCGTCGATGGCGGTGCCTCGCGCAACGAGTTCATCATGCAATTCCAGGCCGATCTGCTGGATATCCCCGTGCTGCAGTGCGAGACGGTGGAGACCACGGCGATCGGCGCCGCGTACTTGGCGGGCCTTGCCGTCGGCTACTGGGAGGATTTGGAGGAGCTGGAGCAAAACGCTCAGATCGTCAAAATCTTCCATCCTCATATGTCCGCCGAGCGCCGTGAGAGCAACCTCGCTGGTTGGCGTGATGCCGTCAAGCGTTCGCTCAGCACCGCTCAGTAGGGTTGCGACGGGGCACTCGATACAACAAACCGTTAAACTTATGCACGGCGCGCGGCAACAACGTCGCCGTGCGCCTTGTCAGCAAGGCCATCTTCCGGCCGCAACGAAAGGGGCTTCAACCCATGACCGTCACCTACGATACGTCCCGTGTGACCCTTGTCGATCACCCACTCGTCCAGCACAAGCTGTCGATCTTGCGCGACAAGAGCACCGGCACCAATCAGTTCCGCCAGCTCGTGCGCGAGCTTGCGCTTTTTGACGGCTACGAGGCCATGCGCGACCTGCCCATGGAGGACGTCAAGGTCGAGACCCCCATCACCACTGCCACGTTTAAGCAGCTCGCCGGCAAAAAGCTTGCCATCGTTCCCATCCTGCGTGCAGGCCTTGGCATGGTCGATGGTATCCTCGACCTGGTGCCCTCCGCTCGCGTGGGTCATATCGGCATGGAGCGCGACGAGGTCACCCATGAGCCGCACGAGTATTACTGCAAGATGCCCAAGGATATCGACCAGCGCATTTGCCTGGTTGTCGACCCCATGCTAGCCACGGGTGGCTCAGCCGAAATGGCCATCAGCTACCTGCGCGAGCGCGGTGTCAAGGACATCCGCATGCTGTGTATCGTCGCCGCGCCCGAGGGTCTCAAGTCGCTGACCGAAAAGGACCCCGACGTACACATTTATACGTGCGCCATCGATGACCATCTCAACGAGGCCGCCTACATCGTTCCCGGCCTGGGCGATGCCGGCGACCGCATTTACGGCACGCTGTAGTCTCTGGGCCTTGTCGGCTACGGTCACAAATACGAAGAAACGGTGCGCGCGGGCGAGCAAAAGACGCCCACGCGCGCTCCTGTTAACGGACGTTTTGCCCTGCAGGGTTCGAGAAAAACGTATTACCGTAGCTGCGGGATAAAGAAGGTCTTAAGAAAACGTACAGCTGCGTATTAACCGATGCTTTTTCGGTTGTACTTTAACGATTGGCTCGTACAATAGTCACCAATGTTTGGCGGGAACTGTTCTGTGAAGCGTTAAAAGGAAAGTGAGGACGCCAGTGTTTCAGATAGCCGATCTGCTCGCTATCGTTGCAGGCGCCATCGCGGGCGCGGTCGCCTTTCTTCCCTTTGTTTTTACGCTCAAGCCGGTTCTTGACGATAAACAGAATGCGGACATGCTCAAGGGCATGGTGAGTCTCGCGGTCTCGGCGATCGCGTTGCTTGTCTTTACCTTGGTTGTGTTTGCGTTGTTCGGAGAGGCATTTCGCATGTTCCTCCTGGGCGAGGCGATCGGCTTCGTGGCCTTTATGGCCGCTTGCACGGTTCGCGTCGCCAAGGCGCTGCGAGATCCTCATGAGGTCGAAAGGTAAGTCGTGGAAATTTTTGAAAAGCTGCCTGATGAGATTAATCATCTGGTCAGCGAGTTCAGCTCCACCCCTGTCGTGGGCGATCTGAGCTGCGGCATCACGCAGTACTCGTTTTGGCTGATCGTCTCCACGATCGTGCTCCTGATCGTCCTGGCCGTGTTCAAGAAGAAGCAGACCCTGGTTCCCAAGGGCTTCTTCGTCAACGGTTTCGAGTACATCATCGAGTACGTCGAGAACGATATCGGCAAGGGCGTCGTGGGTGAGAACTGGAAGAAGCACTTCCCGTTCCTGTGCTCGCTTTTCCTGTTCATCCTGATCAATAACATGATCGGCCTGATCCCGGGAATGAAGCCCGGCACCGGTGCAATCGGCTCCACCGCCGCGCTCGCCATCTTCGCCTTCGTGTACTTCATCTACTACGGATGCAAGGCTCACGGCGTGATCGGCTACATCAAGAGCCTCGCCCCGCAGGGCGTGAGCTTCCCGATGAACGTGCTCGTGTGGGTCGTCGAGCTTTTCTCGACCTTCCTGCGCCTCATCACGCTCGCCGTCCGTCTGTTCTGCAACATGTTTGCAGGACACGTGGTCATGGGCTCGTTCGCCATCATGGCGAGCATGTTCATGCAGCCGCTGCTTCAGCAGGTTTCCGCGGCCCACGCCGTCGGCGCCTTGCCTTCGCTGGCCTGGCTTGCCATCCTCATCCTGATCTATGCGATCGAGCTTGTGGTCGGCGCCATCCAGGCTTACGTCTTCACGGTCCTTACCGCCGTGTATGTCTCCGAGGCAGAGGAGGTCGCGGAGGAGGAGTAATCTTCCGTTCGCGCCTCAATGGTAAGGCAATTCGTTAAACCGCCGGTGCCCGTACCCATGGAGCCCGGCAGTTATAAAAAGGTTATCCTGCGTGAAATAAGACACGCACGACAAAGGAGGAATCGTGGGAGTTATCGGTTACGGTCTCGGTGTTATCGGCGCTGGTCTTGCTATCGGCCTGTCTGCTCTGGGTGCTACGGGTGCTATGGCCCGTCAGCCTGAGGTCCAGGGCCGCGTGTTCACCGTCTTCATCATGGGCTCCGCCTTCGGCGAGGCTCTGGCTCTGATCGGCTTCGTTGTCGCGCTGATCGTTAAATAGCACGGAGCGTCAAGTATGAATCTTTCATCCCAGAAGAGCGCGATCGCACTCTCCGCGTCCGCGGCCGCGCTGCTCATGCCGGTTTCCGCGTTCGCCGAGGACGGCGCTGCCGGTGCGGACATCCTCATCCCTAAGATGGCGGAGTTCATCCCGGCGCTTATCGCCTTCCTGATTATCTGGATCGTGCTGGCCAAGGTCGCCCTGCCGGGCATCATGAAAACCATGGAGGAGCGCGGCAAGAAGATCGAGGAGAGCCTCGACGAGGCCGAGAAGACCAAGCAGGAGGCTATCGCCAAGCGCGCTGAGTCCGACTCGATCGTCACCGACGCCCGTCGTCAGGCTGCCGACATCGTTCTCGAGGCCCGTAAGGACGCCGAGTCCGAGCGCGCCCGTATCATCGAGGCTGCTCACAAGGAGGCCGAGGAGATCATCGCCAAGGCCCATACGACCGTCGAGGACGAGCGCAAGTCCATCTACGCCGGTGCCGCGAGCTCCATCGCCGACCTGTCCGTTGCCGTCGCCACCAAGATCGTGGGCGAGGCACTCGAGGACGAGGGCGAGCAGAAGAAGCTCATCGAGCGCTACATCCAGGAAGCAGGTAGCCTGAATGCCGACTAGCCGCTATCAGGACAAGGTGCTCGAGACCTACGCGCGTTCCCTTTTGGAATCCGCCAAGGCCGAGAACCATGTGTTCGAGGACCTCGAGATGATCGAGCGCCTGGCTAGCGCCAGCCCCGAGATCATCGCCGTGCTCGACACCATGTCCAAGCGCGACCAGCTCGACCTTCTTCCCAAGGTGGCAGCTGCCTTTAAGTATGTTGCCGAGGAAGACGAGGATGTAGTGGGCGTGACCGTCACCACGGCGATCCCGCTCGACGACGAGCTGCGTCAAACCATCACTAAGAAATGCGAGCAGGACTTCGGCCGCAAGGTATTCCTTATCGAGCAGGTCGACCCGTCTATCGTGGGCGGCCTAGTGCTCGAGGCCCGCGGCGAGCGTCGTGACATTTCCGTCAAGACGCAGCTGCGCATCGCGCAGGAGACCCTCGCAAACTCTGCTAATTCGTACGGAGGTGAAGCCTAATGTCCGAAACCCTCAATGCCCAGGATATCGCCAAGAAACTGCAGGAGCAGCTCACGAGCCTCTCCGCGACGGTCGATACGCATGAGGTTTCAACGGTCGACGAGGTAGGCGACGGCATCGCGCGCGTCTCCGGCCTCAAGAGCGCCATGGCAGGCGAGCTTCTGGAGTTCAAGAGCTCCGATACCGGTGAGACCGTCTTCGGCCTTGCCCAGAACCTTGACCGTGACGAGGTCGGCGCCGTTCTGTTCGGTGCCGTCGACTCCATCAAGGAAGGCGACGAGTGCCGCACCACTGGCCGCATTATGGATATTCCCGTGAGCCGTGCCATGCTCGGCCGCGTCGTCAATCCACTCGGCCAGCCTATCGACGGTTTGGGTGACATTGTCGCCACGCATCGTCGTCCTATCGAGTTCAAGGCCCCCGGCGTCATCGACCGTACCCCGGTGTGCGAGCCGGTTCAGACCGGTCTGCTCGCTATCGACTCCATGGTGCCTATCGGCCGCGGCCAGCGTGAGCTCATCATCGGCGACCGTAAGACCGGTAAGACCGCCATCGCCATCGACGCTATCCTCAACCAGCGCGGCAAGGGCATGGTCTGCATCTATGTCGCCATCGGCCAGAAGGCCTCCACGGTTGCCAACATCCGCGAGACCCTCGCTCAGCACGGTGCGCTCGAATACACCATCATCGTTTCGGCAACCGCTGCCGATTCCGCCCCTATGCAGTACATCGCGCCTATGGCCGGTGCCGCTATCGGCGAGTTCTTCATGTACAACGGCGAGGACGGCAAGCCCGCCAGCGAGACCAACCCCGGCGGCCACGTGCTCGTCATCTACGACGACCTGTCCAAGCAGGCTGTGGCCTACCGTCAGATGTCGCTGACGCTGCATCGTCCGCCCGGACGCGAGGCCTATCCTGGCGACATCTTCTACCTGCACTCTCGTCTGCTCGAGCGTGCCGTCAAGATGTCCAAGAAGAACGGTTATGGCTCCATGACGGCTCTTCCGATTATCGAGACCCAGGACGGCGACGTCTCGGCCTACATTCCGACCAACGTCATTTCCATTACCGATGGTCAGATCTACCTGCAGTCCGAGCTCTTCTTCCAGGGCCAGCGCCCGGCAGTCGACGTGGGCATCTCCGTGTCCCGCGTCGGTGGCGACGCTCAGACCAAGGCCATGAAGCAGGTTGCCGGCAACCTTCGCCTGGACCTCGCTTCGTACCAGGAGCTCGCCGGCTTTACACAGTTCGGCTCCGACCTTGACGAGGCCACGCAAAAGCAGCTTACCCACGGCGCTCGCATGACCGAGCTCCTGAAGCAGCCGCGCTACAAGCCGTTCGAGGTTTCCGAGCAGATCGTTACGCTGTTTGCCGGCAACGAGGGCTTCCTTGATGACCTTGAGATCGCCGACGTGCTGCCTTTCCGTGCCGAGCTCGTCGAGTACATGGACAATGGCTTTGGCTCGCTGCTCGACAAGGTTCGCGCCAAGAAGATCGACGATGACACCAAGGCTGAGCTCCTGCGCGTCATCGGTGACTTCAAGCAGCAGTTCATGGCCAAGCACCATGCCGATACGACTGGATCAGAGGAGAACTAAGCCCTATGGCCAACCTTCGCGACATTAAGAAGCGAATCTCCTCGGTTACCACGACCAAGCAGATCACGCGCACGATGGAGATGGTCTCTACGGCCAAGATCCGTCGTGCCCTCGATCGCTCCAAGCAGGCCGAGCCCTATAAGGAGGCGCTGACCGACGTCATGTTGACGGTCGCCGGCGACGCCTCCTGTTCGGGCACCGATCCCATGCTGCAGAAGCATGAGAGCGTCAAGCATGGCCTGATTGTCGTTATTGCCTCGGACCGCGGCCTTGCCGGCGGTTTCAATACGACGGTGGAGCGCACGGCCGAAAAGCTCGCCGCTTCTTGGGCGAACGATGGCATCGAGTGCGAGATCATTGCGTGCGGACGTAAGCCGGCCACGTATTTCCGCGACCGCGCAAACGTCGTCATGCACTTTGAGGGCAATTCCTCCGAGCCCGATTTCAATCAGGCTCGCATGATTTCCTCTCATATCTGCGATGCGTATCGTGCCGGTGAGCTTGACCGTGTCGAGCTTGTCTATCACCACGCCAAGAACCGCGTGGATCAGGAGCTTCGCGTCGAGCACTTGCTGCCGCTCGATCCCGAGATGATCGCTATGGCCCACGGTCCGCGTAAGAACGAGACCGACGCCCCTAAGCGCATCTCGTCCACGTTCGAGTTCGTGCCCTCTCCCGAGCATGTTCTCGGCAAGCTTGTACCGTCGTATATCCTGACGGTCATCTACCAGGCCCTGATCGATTCGGCGGCCGCCGAGCAGGGTGCACGCCGCAAGGCCATGCACTCCGCGACGGAAAACGCCACCGCGATCATCTCGACCCTTACCCGCACGTATAGTCGCGTGCGTCAGGCTTCGATCACGACCGAGATTAACGAGATCGTCGGCGGAGCCTCAGCATTGGAGGAACAGTAATGGCTAATAACACCGTAAAGCTTGCGGTCGAGGAAGCCACCAAGAAGACGACTGCCGGTGATGGTCGCATCGTGCGTATCATCGGCCCTGTCGTCGACGTCAAGTTTGACGGTGCGGTGCCCCCGATCTACAACGCGCTCACGGTCGAGGCCGAGACCCCGATCGGTCACCTGAGCACGATCCTCGAGGTTGAGAGCCAGCTTCCGGGCGGCGTCGTCCGCACGGTCGCCATGTCCTCGACCGACGGTCTGCAGCGTGGTCTCATCGCCACCGATACCGGTGAGCCCATGAAGATGCCCGTTGGCCCCAAGACGCTCGGCCGCATTTGGAACGTCATGGGCAAGCCCGTCGACGGTAAGCCCATGCCCGAGGTGGAGGAGTTCTATCCCATCCACCACGCAGCGCCCCGCTTCGACGAGCTCACCACCAAGACCGAGATCTTCGAAACCGGCATCAAGGCCGTTGACCTGCTCGAGCCCTACATCCGTGGCGGCAAAACGGGTCTGTTCGGCGGCGCCGGCGTCGGCAAGACCGTTCTGATTCAGGAGCTCATCAACAACCTCGCCCAGGAGCACGGCGGCACCTCGGTGTTCACCGGTGTCGGCGAGCGTACTCGTGAGGGCACCGACCTGTTCCTCGAGATGAGCGAGTCTGGCGTTATCGACAAGACCTGCTTGGTCTATGGTCAGATGAACGAGCCGCCCGGAGCGCGTCTGCGCATCGGTCTGGCCGGCCTTACCACCGCTGAGTACTTCCGCGATCGCGGCCAGGACGTTCTGCTGTTCATCGACAACATCTTCCGCTTCTCCCAGGCCGGTTCCGAGGTTTCCGCACTGCTGGGTCGTATGCCGTCCGCCGTCGGTTACCAGCCTACGCTGGCTACCGAGATGGGCGACCTCCAGGAGCGCATTACCTCGACCAAGACGGGTTCCATTACCTCCGTCCAGGCTGTCTACGTCCCTGCAGACGACCTGACCGACCCGGCGCCTGCCACGACGTTTACGCACCTGGACGCCACTACGGTTCTTTCGCGTAGCATTTCGTCGCTTGGTCTGTTCCCGGCTATCGACCCGCTCGCGTCTTCCTCCGACGCTCTCGATCCCTCGATCGTCGGCGAGGAGCACTACCGTGTCGCCGTCAAGGTCCAGGAGCTCCTGCAGGAGTACTCCGACCTTCAGGACATCATCGCCATTCTGGGTATGGACGAGCTGTCCGAGGAGCAGCGCCTTACGGTCAACCGTGCCCGTAAGATCCAGCAGTTCCTTTCCCAGTCCTTCCACGTCGCCGAGAAGTTCACCGGCAACCCCGGTGTCTACGTCCGCGTCGAGGATACCGTCCGCTCCTTCGCCGAGATTGTTGACGGCAAGGCCGATGACCTGCCCGAGCAGGCATTCCGCTATGCTTCCACGATTGAGGACGTGCGCGAGCGCGCCCGCAAGATGGGGGAGAAGTAGGTTATGCGTATCCGCATCGTGTGCCCCGTGAGCTGCGCCTATGAGGGCGACGCTGCGTTTGTGTCGATTCCGTCCACGGATGGTGAGTTTGGCGTTCTGCCTGCTCACTCCAGCGAAATCTGCACGATCGATCGCGGTTACGTTCGCGTTTCCGATAAGGCCATGGGCACTGTCGACCACACGTTTGCCGTGGCCGGCGGCTATGCCCAGGTTGCGGACGATGTCGTGACCGTCCTCGCCGAGCGCGCTTGCGATTTGGCGACCGTCGACGCCGACAAGGTTAAAGCTGATATTCAAGGTTTTGAAGAGAAGCTGGGTAATTTGTCGGAGGATGATGCACGCCGCGCCTACCTCTATAATGAAATCGCATGGTGTAAGCTCAAGCTTGCCCAATAGTCAAACGCTTTAGCGTTCGACCATTTGCGAACACATCATGCCCGGGATGGCCCAGCCACCCCGGGCATGCTTTTTGAAAGGGTAGACCTTGGATATTATCCGCGTTGAGGGTGGCCACGCCATCGGAGGTTCCGTGCCTGTTTCGGGCGCCAAGAACTCCGCGCTCAAACTCATGGCGGCAACGCTTCTGGCGCCGGGCAAGACGACGCTGCAGAACGTGCCTGATATTTCCGATGTCCACGTGATGGGCAAGGTGCTCAAGGGTATGGGCGCCACGATCGATGTCCTCGACGAGCACACGCTCGAGATCGATACCTCCCAGGTCGATTCTTGGGAGGCGCCCTACGAGCTCGTTGCCAAGATGCGCGCTTCCACTGCCGTGATGGGGCCCCTGCTGGGCCGTTTCCATCGCGCCAAGATTGCCATGCCCGGCGGCTGCAACCTGGGCGCTCGCAAGATCGATATGCATATCTTGGGTCTTGAGGCCTTGGGCGTCGAGTTCGATACCGCCCACGGCTATATCAACGCCAATGCGCCTCAGGGCCTGCGCGGCACCACCGTCACGCTCGAGTTCGCCAGCGTCGGTGCGACCGAGAACCTCATCATGGCCTCCGTGCGCGCGCAGGGTACCACGGTTATCGATAATGCCGCCCGTGAGCCCGAGATCGTCGATCTCGCTAACATGCTCAACGAGATGGGTGCCAAGATTGTCGGCGCGGGTACGCCTGTTGTGACCATCGAGGGCGTGGAAGAGCTGCATCCCGTTACCCATCGTGTGGTGGGCGACCGCATCGAGGCCGGTACCTTTATCGTTGCCGGCGCGTTGATGGCCGACGATCGCGGTGTTGACGTTACAGGCTTTTGCCCCATCCACTTGGGAATGGTGCTCAAGAAGATGGAGCTCATGGGCATCGATTGCGAACGCATCGAGGATGGCGTTCACGTGAATCGCGTCGAGCGCATCAAGCCTGTCGATATCCAGACGCTCCCGTTCCCCGGTTTCCCCACGGACATGCAGGCGCAGATTATGGTGCTCTCCGCCCTGGCCGACGGCAGTTCCGTTATCACCGAGAATATCTTCGAGAATCGCTTTATGTTTGCATCCGAGCTGGTGCGCATGGGTGCCGATATTCGCATCGAGAGCCATCACGCTATGATTCACGGCGTCAAGGGTTTCTCGGGTGCGCAGGTTACCTCGCCCGATTTGCGCGGCGGCGCAGCTCTCGTTGTCGCCGGTCTGATCGCCGATGGCACGACCGAGGTATCGGCGATCCATCACATCAAGCGCGGCTATGAGCAGTTTGTCGAAAAGCTGCAGGCGCTTGGCGCTCACGTCGAGCACGCCGCTGTCCCCGATCCCGTCATCTACTAATGCAGGTTGCCTATGTTTAAGAAAAAGCCCCTTGCGGAATCCCGAAGACCTTCGACCGGCGCACAGGCCAAGATCTATAGCCGTGATAACGTCGCCCGCTATTCCGAGCGCGCCCGTCAGCGCCGTCGCGGCCATACGGTTCGCCGCGTCGCGCTCATTGCCGTGCTCGGTGTGCTGCTGAGCGCAACGACTGCCGCCGGCCTGTGGTTCGCCACCATTATGGGCAAGCTCGGCGACTCCAACGTCATTACCGACAACCTGCGCCAGATTCTGGTTGATACCGACGAGGCAAAAGACCCGTTCTACGTACTGCTCCTTGGTACCGACGGTCGCCCGGGTGAGGATACGTATCGCGCCGACTCGATTATCCTGGCACGTATCGACCCCACGCAAAAGCAGGCGACGCTCATCTCCATTCCGCGTGATACCAAGGTCGTCTACAACGGTTCGACCATGAAGATCAACGCCTGCCATACCTACGGCGGCGCCGAAGCTATGGTCCAGGCGGTCAACGAGCTGTGCGGTGTCCAGATTTCACACTATGCCGAGGTCAGCTTCGACGGCATGCAGTCGCTCATCGATTCGGTCGGCGGCATCGACATTAACGCAACCGACGATGTCGACGACCCCGAGCATCTCGACATTAAGATCACCGCCGGTCAGCAGCACATGGATGGCGCGACCGCACTTACCTACGCCCGCTGCCGCTACACCTATGCCGATGGCGACTACACGCGCATGCGCCATCAGCGTCAGGTACTCGGCGCCCTCGCCAACCAGATTCTCAACAACTTCGATGCCACCAAGGTCTTCGACCTCGTCAATTCGCTGTCCGACATGCTCGTGACCGATATGAGCGTTCAGGACATCGTCTCTACGGTCAATGCCATGCGCGGCATGGACGTCAATGGCATCTACTCGGCTAACCTGCCTTCGTATGCCGATGACAGCACCATGATTGATGGCGTAAGCTACGTCTTTGTCTACGAGGACGAGCTCAAGGAAATGATGGAGCGCGTCGACGCTGGTAAGGATCCCAAGGGCCCCAATACCATGGGCCTGTCCGATGGTACTAGCTCCACGATTGGCGACCTTAACAGCAACACGTCCGACGATTACGCCAACGGCACCGCCACTTCGTCAGGCAGCTCCGACGATTCGGAAGGCTCGGGCGATTCGAGCGATTCGGACTACTACGAAGAGCCCACTGGCGACGGCAACGGCTACGATGCCAACTACTAAGTTACGGCGTTTTACCAAACGCCGTAACGGCTCGACGCTGCGCGCCGCCCAAGGCGACAATTTGTCATTCAAAAGGCAGGGCATGACCAGAAGGTCAATGCCCTGCCTTTTTCATGCCAACTTGTTCGCCTTGGGCGGCGCTCGCTGACGTTGGCTCAACCTGCGATGTTGTGTAGTCGTTGTCGGTGCCAAAACATCAAATTAGTCGTTCGGGACGTTCTTGTTTGACTGGTCGTTTAAGAACGTCCCCAACGACTACCTTCTGCACCAAAAATCGCCCCGTTCTCGGTTTTGAGAACGGGGCGATTTTGTTGAACGGGATTGTTCGAGCGCCTTATGCGAATCGGGCGACGAGTTCCTGGAGGACGTCGGTCATCTTGACGAGCGAGCTGACCGGGACAAACTCGTTAACGCCGTGGTAGCAGTAGCCGCCCGTGGAAAGGTTGGGGCAGGGCAGACCGCGGAACGACAGCTGCGCACCGTCGGTACCACCGCGAATCGGCAGCACCTGGGGCTCAATGCCGCAGGCAAGGTAGGCTTCCTTAGCGACATCGATAAGCTCGGGGTAGTCACGCACGATTTCGGCCATGTTGCGGTACTGCTGCTTGATTTCGACCGTCACGAGTTCCTCGCCTAGGCGCTGGTTGAGCAGGGCTGCGGCGGAATCAATCAGCGCGAGCTTCTGCTGGAACTTTGCCGCGTCGTGGTCGCGAACGATATAGCGCGCCGTAGCGTGGTCGACGGTTGCAGACACGCCCTCAAGATGATAGAAGCCCTCGTAGCCCTCGGTGTATTCCGGGCGCTGCGCATAAGGGAGCAGCGCGTTAAAGTCGCAGAACAGATTGCCCGCGTTGATCATGCGGCCCTTGGCGTCACCGGGATGGATGGACTGGCCCTCAAAGCGAACGGTTGCCTCGGCGGCGTTAAAGCACTCCCACTCCAGCTCGCCAACGGGACCGCCGTCGACCGTGTAGGCGTACTTGCAGCCAAAGGCCTCGATGTCCAACAGCTCGGCCCCGTGACCGATCTCCTCGTCCGGGCAAAAACAAATGCCGAGTGCGGGGTGGGGCAGCGAGGGGTCCTGAGCAATACGCGCAACAAGCGCCATGATCTCGGCGACGCCGGCCTTGTCGTCGGCGCCCAGCAGGGTGGTGCCGTCGCTGCAGACCAAGTCCTCACCCACAAGGTCGTTCAGGGCGGGAAGCTTGGCGGTGCTCATTGCCACGGGCTTGCCGTCAACAGTACCGCAGACCAGGTCGCCGCCTTCGTAGTGCACAATGTGCGGCTTCACGCCGGCGCCCGGCGCAACCTCGGTGGTGTCGAGGTGTGCGATCAGGCCCAGGGCGGGCTTGCCCTCCGCGCCCGCGCTCGCAGGAATATGCGCGCAGACGTAGGCATGCTCGGTCACATGGGCATCGGCCGCGCCAAGCTCGCGCAGCTCCTCGGCCAGGATGTTGGCAAGGTCAAACTGAACGGTGCTCGAAGGCACCTGGTCGCAGTTTGCATCCTCGGATTGCGTGTTGACTTGGACATAGCGCAAAAAGCGCTCAAGGACGTCGGGGTTCGTGGTGTTGTTTTCCATAAGGACCGCTCCAATCTTGGTCGTCGTGTGCAACAAGAACTCTAGCACGGTATGCCACGGCATACCGCGACGCTTGGATGGGGTAGAATCAGCCTTTGAACGCAGAAGGGACGGAAGGTCATGGATACGACAAATAGCTCGCGCGAGCTGCACCTAACGGTGGCGAACGAAGACTACTTGGAGTGCATGGTTCGCATCGAAAGCGAAGAAGGGGAGACCAGTGGCGTGCGGTCGGTCGACATCGCGCAGCGTCTTGGTGTCTCCAAGGCATCGGTCAATAAGGCAGTTTCGGCGCTTAAGGCGTCCGAGCTTGTCGAGCAATCGCATTACGGCAAGGTCATCCTGACCGACCGTGGTCGCGAGGTCGGCACGGCTATCTGGTACCGTCATCGCCTTATCCGCACGTTTTTGGTCCAGGAGCTCGGCGTCGATTTTGAGCGGGCCGATTCCGAGGCGTGCATGATGGAACATGCGCTTTCCGAGGACACGATGAGCCGCTGGCTCGCCTATCTCGAAAAACAGGGAATCAGCGTCGAGGAATAGCGAAACACATATATGGATACGAGTTATTACAACCGCCCCGGCGGCGAGGAACTTATGCGCCGCATGTCGAGCGAGACCCTGTTGACGCAGGGCCCCATGGGCAGCGTGCTGATGAGTGAATACGACGCCGCCGACATCCCACCGGCGTTTTGGAACCTTGCCGAGCCGCAGACCGTTTCTCGTATCCATCGCCTGTATGTCGCCGCTGGTGCGCAGGTGCTCATTACCAATACCTTTCAGGCATCAAGCTATGCCCTCAAGCAAGATCAGATTACGCCGTCCGTGGCTGAGGTCAATCGCGGTGCCGTCGACGATGCGCGCCAGGCGCACCCTCAGCTGCTGCTGGGCTCGATGGGCCCGATCGGCATTGAGTGGTTTGCCGAAGACTCTGCCGAGTATCGAGAAATCCGAGGCATTTCGCGAGAGCAGGCATACGCCCTGCTCAATGCTGGTGTTGACGGTCTGCTGATCGAGACGGTGACGTCTATCCGTAATTTGCAGCCCATGCTTGCCGGCGCCCAGGATGCCGCCGACGGCATGCCTGTTTTGGTGAGTTTTGTCGTTGACGATAAAGGCGACCTGCTAGGCGATGGCCTCAACATCGAGGCTGCCGTTTTGTACGCCGAAAAGCACGGCGCAAACTCGGTTGGGGTTAACTGCTGTTCACTTGCGGCCGCGAACGTGGCGGTGCCCAGGATGGTTGCATCGGCGACTACGCCCGTCACGGTACGCCCCAACGTGGGCGATCCGGTCCAAACTCAGGATGGTCCTGTGTGGCGCGAGAACCCCGAAGCCTTCGCGCGCGCTTGCATCGAATGGAGACATGCCGGTGCCGCAATGGTGGGCAGTTGCTGTGGAACCACGGCAATCACCACGGCGGCGATGGCCGAGGCGCTCGATATATAAAGGTCAAAACCGCCCCATATGGGGGCGGTTTTTTATTGCTTGCACATCGCTGGTAGCATTTGCCCAAATGGTGAATGCCGGTTTTGGCAGGTTGCTGGGCGAACGTTGCGGGTATACCCCATGCGTATCATGATCCAAACACTGTGAGGTGTCTGCGCGTGTGCGCGATAATTCATTTTGGAACTGACGGTTGGCGCGCCCGCGTCGACGACGACTTTACCGCTGACAACGTTGCCCGCATTGCCGATGCCGTCGGCGAGTTGTGGCAAAAGATCAATCCCGGCAAAACAGTATATATAGGGTTCGACACCCGGCCGCAGGCGCGCGAGTTCGCCGAGCTTGCGGCAGGCGTGCTTGCGGCTCACGGATTGGACGCAGTGCTCGCATCTCGGCCTGTCCCGACCCCCGCCCTTACGTGGGCGGCGGCGTATGACGGCGAGGCCTGCGGTGCGCTCATGGTGACGGGGTCCCATCATCCGCAGGGGTATCTGTGCCTAAAACTACGCATGGGAGATGGCTCGACGGCCAATCAGGATGTCATCGAAGAGCTCGAAGAGACCATGGCCCCCGAGCCGATGGGGATTGAGGAACGCTATCGCACCGCGGATATTATTCCTGACTATATGCAGGCGGTGGCATCGTTTGTCGATGCCGAGGCCATTCGAGCCGCTCACCTGCGTGTGGTAGTTGACCCCATGGGCGGCGCGGCCCAGGGATATCTTGCCGACCTGCTGCGGGAGCTAGGCGTCGAGGTGCACGAGATTCATGCCGGACAGTCATCCGATCAAGAGGACATTTGCCCCGACCCAGTTGAGCCGTGGGTGGACGCTTGCGAGCGTGCGGTTGTCGAGGACGGGGCGTGCGCGGGCCTGGTGACCGACGGCGATGCCGACCGTATCGGCGCGGTCGACGAACGCGGTAGATATATTCACCCGCATCAAATCATGGCGCTTGTTTTGGGCGACCTCGTTCAATTCCGCAATTTGGAGGGGCGTGTCGTCGTCAATCTCTCGTGCTCGACGCTCGTGCGCCGCATTGCTGAGGCGCTTGGCTGTCGTGTGACCGTTAAGCCGGTCGGTTTCAAATATATAGCTGCAGAGATGAAGAAGGGCGGCGTCCTCATGGGAGGCGAGGAGGCCGGCGGTATCGGCATCGCCGCGCATATGCCCGAGCGTGATGGAATCCTTGCTTGCCTGATTCTGTGTGAGCTTATGGCAAAGACGGGCGCGCCCTTGGGCGTTTTGGTCGATCAGCTCGAGGCCAGTTTTGGTAAGACGAGCTATGGGCGTCGCGATTTACGCCTTGAGGCCGAAGACGCCGAATCGCTGCGAACGTTGCTTCCTGGCATGAATCCTAAATCGATTTGCGGCAAGGCGCCGCAGGCTGTAAGCCATATGGATGGTTTACGCTTGGCATTCGAGGATGACACCTGGCTGCTGATCCGCCCCAGCGGGACCGAACCGGTGGTTCGCGTATACGCCGAGGGGTTCTCGGTGGAGGAACGCGATGAGTTGCTCGATGCCGGCTGCGCTTTGGCAAAGGGAGCCTATCAGCTTTAGCCATATGACACTTCACTATAAAGAGGCCCTCGGTGAGCGGTAGAGAACGGCTGGCAAACGTAAACAGGGTTTCAATATGTGTAGGAAATGTGTACGCCCAGATTCCCGCACCCGGGGGCCCTCCGGTCTGGCAATATATCTCCTTGCCGCGCGGCCCGGTCGGAC
>ERZ1034976.53-NODE-53-length-106904-cov-32.974703_pt1 | contig 106904 bp, 90 predicted proteins | sample MGYA00520623_ERZ1034976 | MGnify/ENA primary metagenome ERZ1034976 (study PRJEB33766, sample SAMN09781774) | gut metagenome | biome: gut microbiome | host: Homo sapiens | place: Madagascar | study: EMG produced TPA metagenomics assembly of the PRJNA485056 data... | reverse complement strand
GCGGACGGCGCGCCTGTTTAGCGAAACTGGTGAAAAATAGATTGACGCTAACACTGGGCCCCGGTGCTCGACTTCTGCACGAAGGAGATCGTGGCGAGCGACATATCGACCTCGCCGGACCTCGCCCAGCAGCACAGGATGCTCGACCGGCTCCTCGAGGCCCTGCCCGACGGGGCGGCGCCGACCATGCATTCGGACATGGGCTGGCAGTACCAGCACGAGTCCTACACCTCCAGGCTGGAGGGGGCGGGCATCACCCAGAGCATGTCGCGCAAGGGGAACTGCATCGACAACGCCGCCACCGAGCAGCTCTTCGGCCACGTGAAGGACGAGTTCTACCGCGGCAGGGAGTGGGGCAGCTTCGGGGACTTCAAGCGCGACCTGGAGGGGTACATAGCCCATTGGAACACGCGGCGCAGGCAGGTAAGATTGAAGGGCCTGACGCCGGAGGAGTTCCGGAACCGGGCCCTTGCGGCGTAGTCGCTATTTATTCAGTCCAAGTTTCGGGGCGCAGTTCACTGTCCCCTTTGTGGTGGTTTGTGCGTTAAACGTGAACGTATCGCTACTTGGAGAGCTCGTCAGCGAGGGCCTCGATCTGGGCGCGCGAGGCGTCGTTGAGCGAACCCAGGACGGTCACCTTGTTCTGCGCCAGGGTGATGTCCTTCATGCCCTCGAGCTCCTTGGTCATAACCTTGGCAGCTGCAGGCGCCCAGGAACCGGCCTCGACGAGCGCCACGGTACGATTCTGGTAGGCATGCTCGGCGAGCGTATGGATGAAGGTGCTCATGAACGGGAAGATCTCGCCCTGATAGGTGATGGAAGCGAGCACCAGACGGTCATAGCGGAACGCATCCTCAACGGCCTCGGCCATGTCGTCGCGAGCCAAGTCAAAAACGGAGACCTTCTGGCCGCGGGCCTCGAGCGCAGATGCAAGCTCCTCGACGGCAGCCTTCAGGTGGCCGTAGACGCTCGCGTAGGCAATGGTGATGCCCTCATCCTCGGGCTGATAGCTCGACCAGGTGTTGTAGGTGTCGAGGTAGTAGCCCAGGTTCTCGGTCAGCACGGGGCCGTGGAGCGGGCAGATAATCTGAATGTCCAGATCGGCGGCTTTCTTGAGCACAGCTTGCACAAACTTGCCGAACTTGCCCACGATACCAAAGTAGTAACGACGCGCCTCGCAGGCCCAGCCTTCGGGATCCTCGATGTCGTTAGCGCCAAACTTGCCAAAGCCGTCGGCACTAAAGAGTACCTTGTCGGTGGCCTCATAGGAGAAGAGCACCTCGGGCCAGTGCACGTTGGGGGCGCCGACAAACGTTAGGCTGTAACCACCCAAGTCGAGCACGTCGCCCTCTTTGACGACCATCTTACGCTCCGGATAATCGGTGCCAAAGTAGTTGACCATCATGCGGAAGGCGCCCATGCTGGCCACAATCTGCGCCTGGGGATAGCGCTCCATAAAGGCGGCGATGCCAGCGGAGTGATCGGGCTCCATATGGTGAACGACCAGGTAATCGGGCGTGCGGCCGTCGAGCACGCTCTCGATGTTGCCGAGCCACTCGTCAACAAAACCGCCGTCGACCGAATCAGCGACAGCGATCTTCTCGCCCAAGATAACGTAGCTGTTGTATGCCATACCGTTCTCGGACACGTCGTACTGGCCCTCGAACAGGTCAATGTCGTGATCGTCGACGCCAACGTAGCGGATATCCTTGGTGATCTCCATCAGGCAAAGCCTCCTAGATAGACAAAAGAGCCCGTCTATCATAGCACTCGGCTGCATCCCAACAGCTATCTGCCGGCATCCTTACCGATTGTTATTGAAATGCGATAAATCGCCGTTTATCAGCACAAACTATGCGCGCGGTATCGCCGTGCTATGTCGAATGATGAGCTGGCCGGGAATACGAATGGCAACGGTTTTGCCCACCGTGCCCGCCTCGGGAACCGCATGCTCAAACACCTCGCGTCCACGCTGATGTAGATCGAAGCGCACGGTTGTGAGCTCGTTGTGTGCCACAAAATCATCGAGCGAATCATCGACGCCCACCACGCTCACGTCCTCGGGCACGCGCAGGCCGCTATCGCGCAGCGCGGCAATCGCGCCATTTGCCATCTGATCGTTTGCCGCATAGATCGCCGTCATGGTGCGGTCGTGCTCGGCCAGATACCTGCCGGCCTCGTATCCGCTGTTGGCAGACCAGTCACCCTCGAGTGGCTCTACCGTCTCGATGTGTTTACGCTCGAGTGTATCTTGCCAACCGGCGCGACGAAATTGCTCGTCGACCGAGAACGACGGGCCGCCAATATAGCGAATCTGCTCGTGCCCCAGCTCAAACAGGTGATCCATAAGCAATAGCGAGCAGCCGTAATGGTCGGAATCGACCGTGGTCACGCGCGGATGCGCGTACATGGTAACGATGACCGTTCCAATGCCCGGCAACGGATCGAACGTCTCAAAATCGGGCGCCATGCGACTCATGCCGATGATGATACCGTCCACGGGCAGCGCGGCCATACGACGCGTGGCCTCGGCAAGCGAAAACTCCTCGGTCTTGGACATCTCGACCAGCGTGATGGCGCAATTATGCTCGCGAGCAGCGCTGGCAATGCCGTCGATCATTGAGAGGTTTCCAAACTTGGTGACATCGTTGATGCAAAGGCCGACCGAATGGTAACGGCCGTCACGCAGCGAACGGCCGGCATAGCTCGGACGGAAGCCGAGCTCTTGCATCGCGGCCTGCACGCGCTGGCGCGTCTGCTCGTTAACGTTGGGCAAGCCGTTGGCGACGCGCGAAACCGTCTGCTGCGAAACGCCAGCCGCACGGGCGACGTCGGCCATGGAGACCGGACGCGTACCTGTAACGTTGGACGGGCGCCTTGCCACTGGATCACCTTCACCCTTGCGAGATCTGAATAGCGTGAATGCCGGCCCGGGCAGAAATACACCCCGCGCCGAGGCCCGCTATCGTCGGACGCATGTTAACGTACTCTACTTTTTCTATCTGCATCTTTTCTGCTTTATAAGTCCATACGGCAGTACCGTTCACGGCTGTATTTCTACCGATTACCAGATTCTCAAAAAGTGACAAGCGATGTGTTATGAGTACGTTAACATAGCCCGTAACGTGCGGTATCGTGAACACTTGGTTCATGCCGCTTCAAGTTGTTAACGTACTCATAACAACGCAAAACTCACCCGTGCGCGCCAAGGAAAGGACCCCCATGACCACCCCCGACGAAAAGACATTCGCCACACTCACCAAGCTGTTTGAGGAGGAGTTTGGCCCCATCGGCGACCGCCAGGTGCTCTACGTGCACGCGCCCGGCCGCTCCGAGATCAGCGGCAACCACACCGACCACGAGGGTGGCCACGTTATCGCCGGCTCGCTCGATGTCGCCGTTGACGGCATCGCCGTGGCAACCGACTCCAACAAGATTCGCGTCGCCGACGAGGGCTACCCCACCTTTGAGATCACGCTCGACACGCTAGACATTCAGGAGTCCGAGAAGGGCACGTCCGCAAGCCTCGTCCGCGGCATGGCCCACGAGGTCGCAGCCCTGGGCGTTGAGCCCCACGGCTTCGACTTCGCCTTCACCTGCTCCGTCCCCTCGGGCGGCGGCCTTTCCAGCTCCGCTGCCGTCGAGGCCGCATATGGCCGCGCCATGGAGACGCTCTGGGGCGCGCCCGCCATTGAGCCCGTCGCGCTTGCGCAGATGAGCCAGCGCACCGAGAACAACTACTACGGCAAGCCCTGCGGCCTGATGGACCAGGCTGCCGTGTGCCTGGGCGGCCTTGCCTACATGGATTTTGAGGACCAAGCTCAGCCTAAAACCCAGAAGCTCGAGCTCAACTTTGAGGATCGCGGCTATGCGCTCGTGCTCGTTAAGGTTGGCGCCGACCATGTGGCAGCCACCGACGACTACGCCGCCGTTCCGCGCGAGATGCAGGATGTTGCCGCCGAGTTTGGCAAGGCGCGTCTGTGCGAGGTCGACGTTGCCGACTTTGACGCCAAGCTCCCCGAGCTGCGCGCCAAGCTGGGCGACCGTGCCTGCCTGCGCGCCGTTCACTACTGGTACGAGAACGGCCTGGTCGACAAGCGCTGGGCAGCCCTTAACGCCGGCGACATCGACCAGTTCCTGGTCCTGACGCGCGAGTCTGGCGCCAGCTCTGCCATGTACCTGCAGAATGTCGTTGCCAAGCTGGGCTCTGAGCAGCCCTCCATGTATGCCCTGGCGCTGGCCGAGCACGTGCTCGACGGTCGCGGCGCCGTTCGCATCCACGGTGGCGGTTTTGGCGGCACCATTCAGGCCTTCGTGCCGCTCGATTTGGTCGACACTTTCATTACCAAGATGAACGGCTGGCTGGGCGAGGGCTCTGCCCGTCACTACGCTATCTCCGATAAGGGGGCTTACGCGGCATGGCTGTAATGACCGACGTGCGCGAGGCTGCGCAGAACCTGATCGAGTACGCCATCCACCGATCCATGATCGGGCAGGACGACCGCATCTGGGCCTACAACACCATTCTGGAGTGCATCGGCGCCACGGGCCCCGCGCTCGACATGGCCTGGGCACTGCAGACCGAGAAGCTCTCGCTTTTGCACCCCGACACCCTCCCCGACTTTGATCTGGAGGGCACGCTCGCTGCGCTTTCCGAGACCGCCGTCGCCAACGGCGCTGCCGAGGACACGGCGTCGGGCCGCGACCGTATCGCTATGCGCATCATGGGTGTGCTTATGCCGAGGCCTTCGGTTGTAAACGAGGAGTTCAATGGGCGCATGGGCGTCAACGAGCCCCGCGCCGCGACCGACTGGTTCTACGGTCTGTGCTGCGACGCCGGTTATGTGCGCCGCGCCGCCATCGCGCGCAATATCAAATGGAGCACTCCCACCAACTGGGGCGATCTCGAGATCACCATCAACCTGTCCAAGCCCGAGAAGGACCCGCGCGACATTGCCGCAGCTGGCGCCGCCAAGAACACAGGCGAGAAGTATCCCGCCTGCCAGCTCTGCATCGAGAACGAGGGCTACCCCGGACGCTCCGCTGCAGCCGACGGCGGTGCTCATCCCGCTCGCCAGAACCTGCGCGTTATCCCGATCCAGCTCGACGGCGAGCGCTGGGGCTTCCAGTACAGCCCGTACGCGTACTTTAACGAGCATTGCATTGCCATGAGCTCCGAGCATCGTCCGATGCACGTCGATCGCAAGGGTCTCTCCTGTCTGCTCGACTTTGTGGACCTGTTCCCGCACTACTTTATCGGCTCCAACGCCGACTTGCCCATCGTGGGCGGCTCGATCCTGTCGCACGACCACTTCCAGGGCGGTGCGCACGAGTTCCCCATGATGCACGCGGCCGAGGTTTCGCAGTTTAGCGTACCCGGCTTTGACCAGGTCACCGGCACCGTGCTGCAGTGGCCGCTCTCGGTGCTGCGTCTGCGCTCGCACGATCGCGGTGAGCTGCTCGATGCCGCCGAGAAGATCATCCTCGCCTGGCGCGAATGGTCCGACGAGTCCGTGGGCGTTATTGCGCACACGGCCGACGGCATGGCACACAACACCGTGACGCCCGTCATCCGTCGCGTGGACTCGCGCGGCAATGCCGGCGGCAACATCTACGAAGCCTACCTGGCGCTTCGCTGCAACATCACGACCGATGAGCATCCGCTGGGTGTGTTCCATCCGCATGCCGAGTATCACCACATCAAGAAGGAGAACATCGGCCTGATCGAGGTCATGGGCTTGGCGATTCTGCCGCCGCGTCTGGTTCCCGAACTCGGCGCCGTTCGCGAGCACCTGCTGGCGGCTAAGGTTGATGCCAGCTATGACCTTGCCGCTGCACTCGAGGGCGACGACCTCTGCCGCAGCCACGCCGCGTGGGCCAAGGACGTGTTTGCCCGCCGCGCCGATGAGCTTACGGCGGAAAACGCCATCGACATCCTGCACGAGGAAGTCGGCGTGGTGTTTGGTCATGTGCTCGACAACGCCGGCGTCTTTAAGTGGGACGAGGCAGGACGCGCCGCCCAGCAGCGCTTTATCGACTCGCTGTAGTATACGAGTTCGAGCCTCATCAGCGGCCACGACACAACAGCCCACACGACAACGGCGTCCGCCGGCAACATCGCCGGCGGACGCCGTTTTTGGTGCAAAGAAACCTGTCCCCTGATAGTCATTGGGGACGTTCTTAAACGACTGGTCATTCAAGAACGTCCCCAACGACTAGTCACGAGCGTGGAAAATCTCCCACTTTGGGCTCATATGGGCACCAAAACGGGAGATTATCCACGCTCGTTTTGTAACTTCTACAGCTCCGTAACCGTGACGCTGTTGTAGACCTCGTCCCAGCGATCCATGACCAGGTGGCCGGTCTTGGGATCCATGGCGTTGAGCTTGCCGCAGGTATTGGCGGTCTTGAGCACCGTGACATCGTCGGCACCAGCAGCAATGGCATGCGCAAAGCCAGCGATGGTCGAGTCGCCGGAACCCGTCGCGTTCACAGCCGCAATCGCGGGCGTCTTGGCACGGAACGCGCGACCCTCATGGAAGCCCACCGAACCGGCAGCACCCATCGAAACGACAACCCAGGGGATACCGGCAAAGCGGCCATCGGCGGCAAGCGCCTCGCGCAGGGCATCGACATCATCGGTCGTAAAGGACGTACCCAGCAGGCCGTTAATCTCGGTCAGGTTGGGTTTTACGAGCTCAGGCTTAGCGTCGGACTCCAGCGCGGCCTCCAGCGATGCGCCCGAGGTGTCGAGCAGCACCTTGGCGCCCGCCTCCTCGGCGATCTTGACGAGCTCGGCATAGTAGCCGGCATCGACACCACGCGGTAGCGAACCCGAAAGCGTCACGACGTCCGCCTTCGCTGCAAGCTCGGCGAACTTGGCCGTAAAGGCCTCGAGCTCGGCAGGCGCAATCTGCGGACCGCTCTCCAACAGCTCGGTCTGATTACCCTCGTGCAGAATATTCAGGCAAATACGCGTCTCACCGGCGATGGGCACAAAGTCGTTCTTGACGCCGTCGGCATCCATAAGCTCGGCCATATAGGCACCCATGTGGCCGCCGAGCAGGCCGGTCGCGAGCACATCGTCGCCCAACTGCAGCAGCACGCGGCTCACGTTGAGGCCCTTGCCGCCAGCGGTCTTTTCGGGCGTCACGCGGTTCACGTCGTCGATGATCAGCTTGTCGAGTTGATAGCGCGTATCGATCGACGGGTTCATGGTAACGGTCAGAATCATGTTGAACTCCTATTTCCGGGGCACGGCACGCGCGGCCCCAAACATACGATAGCTCGTTAAAGGATCTCGATCTCAAAACCGCGGATGACGGTCTCCCCCGGCTTGGCAACCAGGCAGCCACGCTTGTGCTCCAGGACATCGTCCTCATCGGAGCAGGTGGACAGGCCACCCCACGGTTCCACGGCCACAAAGTCGCCCTCGGGCTTGCTCCACACAATCAGGTACGGCATATCGGGGAACGTCAGGCGCACGCCCTTGTCCTCGGTTTTCTTGGCCAGCGTAACCACGCGGCTCTCGAGCACGTCGAAGATGGTCTCCGCGAAGTCGAAGAGTTCGTGGGTTAGCGGCAGGTTCTGGCCGACCATCGGGTTTTTGCTGCGATGCTCGACATCAATCAGGCCCGTCGAGGGAACGGCAGTACAGAGCTCGTCGGCCTCACGCTGATCAAAACGAAGCTCATAGTCGTCATAGGACTCGCCCTCGTCGAGCGGGCACTTAAAGCCGGGATGGCCGCCCACAAAGAATGGCATATCCTCGGTGCCCTCATTGGTCACCTCGTACGACACGGCCACCTTAGCCGCATCGATCGTGTAGCGAGCAACGATCTTAAACGGATACGGATACTGCTCGAGCAGTTCGGCATGGTCGGCAGAGCTTAGGCTCAGCGCAACCATGTTGTCGCCCTGCTCCTCGAGCTTCCACTCCTGCTTGCGAGCAAAGCCGTGGCGGGCAAGCTTGACCTCGCGGCCGCCCATAGTCATCGCGTGACCGTCACGAAGACCGCCGCAGATCGGGAAGCAAATAGGTGCCTGGCCCGACCAGACAGCCGGGTCGCCCTGCCACAGGTACTCGCGACCGTTGGCCTTAATCGAAGTGAACGATCCGCCAGCCGTGCTCAGTGCCACGCGAATCAAACCGTTATCAAGAACAAACTCCATAGGAGCCTTCCCTTTCGTACGCCAGCCCGCCGAGCCAGTGGGGCTGATAGAAAATCGGCCCGCGCCCCCTCACAGAAACGCGAGCCGTCAATTGAAAAGCTGCAGAATGCCGGGTACCGCCAAAACGAAGCGCACAAGCTCGGCAAGCAAACGTGTTATCGGAGCAGCTTGCCGAACCAGAAAGCTTCGCAACAACAGGGGCAACCCTGCTGGTACCCCCTACGTCAGCGAGCGGCGCTCAGGTGCCCCAGGTCGCCGCGAAAGAGGAGCGACGCGTACTTCATGTACGCGAGCGACGGTTTGAGCGGCGAGATGGGGTGCCTGAGCGCCGCGCAGCGTCGACCCGTTACGCGGTTTGGCAAAACCGCGTAACCTCCTTAGTCGTGGTATTCGCCGCGGTCCCACTTCTCGAGGAACTCGTCAAAGAAGTGCGGGTCAGCCTGAGCCTCGGCGTCGGCCTTATTGCAAGCGTCGATCTTGGCAATCAGGGCATCGTGCTCGGGGGTCTTCTCGTAGGGCTCCTCCAGGAAGGCAAGCATGATGTCGGCCATCAGGAACTCGCCGGTGATCTTACCGCCAAAGCCCACGATGTTGGCGTTGAGCTCGCGACGGGCATACAGGGCAGAGGTCATGTCGCGAACCAGGGCGCAACGGGCGCCGGGAACCTTGTTGACGGCGTTGGTGATGCCGATGCCGGTGCCGCACAGGGCCACGCCAAAGTCGGCCTTGCCGCTGGCAACAGCCTCGCCCACGGCCTTACCGTAGATGGGATAGTGCGTACGGGTGTGGCTGTAGGTGCCGCAGTCGAGCACCTTGTAGCCAGCCTGCTCTAGGCGGTCGGCCAGATAGATCTTCTCGTCCGTAACGATATGGTCGCAACCGATTGCGATGGTCTTCTTCATCAGAACGTCCTTTCGTCTGAATTCACAAGTTGAGGTAGAAGTTCGAGTTCTCGGTGGCTCTCGTTAGGCCATCTTGTTGAGCATGTCGACACGGATCTGGTGACGGCCGCCGGCGTACTGGGCGCGCAGGAACTCGCGGGCGATCTTCTTGGCGACCTCGGTGCCAACGACGCCCGGGCCCATGGTGACCATGCGCGAACCGTTGTGCTCGCGGGTCATGTAGGCGGAGCGCTCGTCGGAAATGTTGGCGACGACCATGCCCTTGATCTTGACGGCGGCCATATAGGAGCCGACGCCGTACTTATCGAATGCGAAGCCCTGGGAATCCTTGTGCTCCAGCAGGTCCTTGGCAACGGCGGTCGCGGAATCGACAAAGTCCGCGGCAGGGGTCTCGGAATAGTCGACGACCTCGTGACCGTCGGCGATGAGCATCTCCTTGATGGACTCCTTCATCGACATACCGTCGGCATCGGAAGCGATTACAACCCTCATGACATCCTCCTTGAGAGATACGCAGGTGCGTAGTTTCTGTTTGGAAGTGTTGAATCGCGTTCAGGTCCGGGCATCTGAATGTGCGGTTCTTCACTGTTCATGTTTATTTGAACACATTCGAACAACAACTGCAACAACTATTTGTTTATCTTTGTTCTTTTTTGAACAAATACCGTTCACGGATGATTGTCGGCCGTTTGGACCGGGCGCGGACGTAGCGACCATGTGTTCAACAAACAAAAGGGCGGCCGAGAGCGTGTCTCGGCCGCCCTTCTTACGGTTGATCTTCCAAAGATCGCTTTGCCGCCTACTCAGACTGCCCACTCTTCTTGGCATGTTTGGACGGAGCGCTCAAGAAGCGACCCGTCAGGTAGTTCGCGGGACCGGAGACATCGATCCCCAGCAGCACGTGTCCTAGCCATAGGAACGCCACGAGCACCAGTAGAGGAATCACACACGAGGTCACGATCATCACGATGACGCCTTCGATTAGGTCGGTCACCTGCTGCACGATCTCGTCGGTCATCTGCTTGGCACCGCTGGTTACCGACGTGACCAGGTTCGAGGCCCCGTCAGTCAACTGCTCGAGCACGTTTTTGGACTCCGTGGCCTCGGATTTTTTCTTGTTCGATTTTGAGCTGGTCTCGGCTGACTTGTCCGTGGTGTCGGTCTTTTCCGCTGCGTCCTCTGCCTTTTGCTCGGCCTGTTCAATGCTGACGCGATATGTCTCGTCGACCTTTTGCGATACCCATACGCTCGCAGGCACAAGCGCCATGCTGATCACGGCAACCACCAGCACGCGCGTCGCCACACGGCGCAGGACAGCGCTCGTGCTCCAGCACCCGTGAATGCCGAGCGACACCGCAAAGAGCACCAACGCAAACGGGATTAAGATGCCCAGGCCAACCGACCACAAAATCGTGAGTAAATATTTCTCGAGGTAGAGCACGGCGAGCACGATGCCCAGGTTACCCGAAAGCTGCGCGAGCTGCTCGGCGACCGGCGTTCCCGTATCACCAGGCAGCGCGGTAATGCCCGCAGATAGCGCCACGCACGAGGTCGTGAGCGCCAAAACATTGCCCTTCTTTTGATCGATGACCTCGATGGTGGAGTCCCATGCCTTGGTATCGGCAAAATGCGGACGAGCTACAAAGCCCGACAGCAGCGCCAGCACCACGAGCGCAACGATAAAGCCAATCTGCAGCTTTTTGTTTGCGCACACGACATCGGACAGGCTGGGCTGCAGCTCGGTTACCGTCGTATGCTCGGTTATCTGGACAGGACGCCCATGAGCCATCTCGTGCGCGTCTCTTTTTTGAATTGATCCGTTGTCCGGCATTTGGATACCTCCTCATTCCGGCCTGTATTGCGGATGGAAGTATACCCACGAAGCAAAATATCCAACAGCGCCGAATAAGTTGCGGTGAAATAGGGACTGTTTTTGCTGTTAGAAGGCCCATTCAGTCCCCATTTCACCGCAACTTAGGCTGAGGGACAGAAAAGCCCTGCCGCGGGGTTGCGACAGGGCTTTTGGAAGGGGACTTGGTTGTGGGGGCTCGTTAGGCGAGCTTGGCCTCGAGTTCAGCGATGCGCTTGTAGGCATCGATGGTAAAGCGGGTCTGCTTCTCCAGGATCATGGTGGTCATCAGGGTGTCCTGGGCGTGAGCCATGATGAAGGTCATCTCCATCTCGCCGCCGCCGGCCTCCTGCGAAAGCAGCTTGGTCTGCGTGTCGTGGGCGCCAATGAGCGCATCGCTCGCATCCTTGTGCAGCTGCTCGGCCTTCTCAAAGTCACCCTCACGGGCAGCATCGAGTGCAGCAAGCAGGTCGGTCTGGGCGTCACCCGCGTATGCGACGATCTCGAATCCAACCATCGAGATTTCTTCTTTGGTTGCCATATTGCGTTCCTTTCACATATGAACCAATGGAGAGCATCGCGTCCGGGCATACGCGCTGCGTTGTGTATGCCAGAAACATTAACATTCAAACAAAAAAGAACAATCCAAAACGTAATTTCAGACTATGAACGGTCGATTTTCACCCGTGAACGGTTTTTAAACTATTCTGAACAACATCGAACACATAAATCGACAACCAAACAGGTCCGCACCCTAGCGCAGACTGCGTACCGTATCGCCCTCTACGAGCACGCCGGGGATCAGCATATGCTCCACGCCGGCCACGACGCCCTCGGCGCCGGCAATCTTGTCGACCGCCCACATGCCAACGCGCTTGTTATCAAAACGTACCGTTGTCAGGCGACGATCGGGCACGATATCGCCCAGGCTATCGTCAACGCCCACCACGCTCACGTCCTCGGGCACGCGCTTTCCGCGCGACTCGAGCCCGCGAATGCAGCCATAGGCCATAGCATCGTTCGAAGCATAGATAGCAGTGCAAGTCGGATCGTCTGCCAGAGCCTGCCCGGCGGCATATCCACTCTGCGCCGTCCAGTCACCACGGATAAGCCGCGGCGGCTCGATGCCATGCACACGCAGGGTCTCGCGCCAGCCCTCCTCGCGCTGCATACCCGAAAGTGAGCGCTCGGGGCACGAGATAAAGTGCACCGTCTTGTGCCCTTGCTCCAGCAGGTACTCGACCACCTGGCGTGAGCAATCGAACTGGTCGTTATCGACCGTCGAGCACAGCGGGTGCTCCAGCATGGTAACGAGCACCGTCTGCATGCCGGGCAGCGGCTCAAAGGTGCCAAAGTCTGCCGGCATACGGTTCATTATCACGACCATGCCGTCCACCGGAAGTGCACTCATACGCGACGACGCACTCTCGAGGGTATAGGGATGCCCATCTACTTTAGTAAGAGTGATGGCATAGCCGTGTTTGTCGGCCGCGGCAGCAAAACCCTCCATGCGGTCGAGATTTCCGGTACCGGTGATGTTGAACATGGCGACGCCGACGGTCTTGAACTTGCCGCGGCGCAGCGACCGGCCGGCAAAATTGGGTCGATACCCGAGCTCGCGCATGGCGGCACGCACGCGCTCCTTGGTCTCGGGGCGCACGCTGGGTGAATCGTGCACGGTGCGCGAGACCGTCTGCTCCGAGACGCCCGCAAGACGCGCCACGTCCTTAACGGATACCGATTTTTTAACAGCGGCCATAGGTCGATCTTTCTATGTCAACGATGCCATCGCGGGCATCCCAACAGACAAAATGAACGCCTCCAAGTATATCCAACGCCTCCCCCGCCATACGCTCACCACCCAAAACCTACCGTTCACCGACAATCCTGCGTCCCCGAACGGCTTTTGTCGCCCAAATGTTAACGTTGCCATTGTGCAAACACAGAGCCACCGGGCGGCTCAAACGTTTACGCGCAAGGAATCGACGGTCCACAGGCACAGGGGCCACCGGTTCGCGTCTTTTTTTGTGTCACAAAATGGCAACGTCAACATTTTGGCAAACAAGGCCCAAACGCTACCATCGTTGCTAACCCACCGACTCTTAGGAGCTATGCATGGAGCAACTCATCGCCACCATCGAAAAGGGCCAGCCCCTTTTCGACGCGATCGCCCGCAACAAGTACCTCAAGGCGATCCGCGACGGCTTTATCTCCGTCATCCCCATCATCATCTTCTCGTCCATCTTCTGCCTGGTGGCCTCGGTCCCCAACATCTGGGGTTTCTACTGGCCCGATGACATCAACAACGCCCTGTGGAAGTGCTACAACTACTCCATGGGCATCCTGGCCATCGCCTGCGCCGCCACCACGGCCAAGCACTTCGCCGACGCTCAGAACCGCGATCTGCCCAAGAACAACCAGATCAACTTCATCTCGTGCATGTGCGCGGCCATCATCGGCTTCCTGCTGCTCTCGAGCGACACCATTTCCACGGACGCTGCCAGCGGCTTCAACACCACCTACCTTGGCTCCAAGGGCCTGTTGACCGCCTTCATCGCTGCGTTTGTGACCGGCATCATCTACAAGTTCTTCATTAAGCGCAACATCACCGTCAAGATGCCCGAGCAGGTTCCGCCCAACATCTCGCAGACCTTTAAGGACATCATCCCCTTCTCCGTCTGCATCACCGTCTTTTGGGTCTTTGATATCGTCTTCCGCGCTGCCTTTGGCTTCTGCTTTGCCCAGGGCGTCATCCAGGTGTTCCAGCCCCTGTTCACCGCCGCCGACGGCTACATCGGCCTCGCTGTGATCTACGGCGCTATGAGCCTCTTCTGGTTCGTCGGCGTCCACGGCCCTTCGATCGTCGAGCCTGCCATCGCCGCCGCTCTCGTTGCCAACATGACCGACAACCTGGCTGCGTTCCAGGCCGGCCAGCACGCTTCCGCTGTCCTGACCCAGGGTGCCCAGTACTTCGTCGTCTGCATGGGCGGCACCGGCGCCGCGCTCGTCCTGGTCTTCATGTTCTGCTTCCTGGCCAAGTCTCAGGAGATGCGCGCCGTCGGTAAGGCCGCCATCGTCCCGGTCTGCTTTGCTGTCAACGAGCCGCTGCTGTTCGCCGCGCCCATCGTGCTCAACCCCGTCTTCTTTGTCCCGTTTGTCTTTGCCCCGATCGCCAACATCTGGATCCTCAAGGTCTTTATCGACTTCCTGGGCATGAACGGCTTTATGTACACCCTGCCTTGGACCGTCCCCGGCCCCATCGGCACCATCATGGGCCTGGGCTTCCAGCCGCTCGCCTTTGTGATGCTCGCCGTCATCCTGGTCGTCGACTTCCTTCTGTACTACCCGTTCTTCCGTGCCTATGACGCCCAGAAGTGCGCCGAGGAGGCCGAGATTTCCCAGGAGGAGCTCGCCGCCAAGAACGCCGAGAAGGCTGCCAAGCTCAACGATGCCTTCCAGGGCAAGGCTGATGCCAAGAGCGTTGCCGACGGCGCCGCTGCCGAGGCCGTAAAGGCCGACGCCTCCCCCGCCGCTGCAGCCCCCGCTGCCGAGGCCACGGCTGCCAGCGACCTCAACGGCAAGCGCGTGCTCGTGCTCTGCCAGGGTGGCGGCACCTCGGGCCTGCTGGCCAACGCGCTGGCCAAGGCCGCCAAGGAGCGCGGTATCGACCTGGAGACCGCTGCCGACGCCTATGGCAACCACGTGGACATGCTCCCCGACTTTGACCTGGTCGTCCTGGCCCCGCAGGCCGCGAGCTACTTGGCAGACCTGCAGAAGGACTGCGAGCGCGTGGGCAACAAGTGCGTCGCCTGCCGCGGTAAGCAGTACATCGAGCTCTCCCAGAACGGCGACAAGTCTCTCGCCTTCGTCTCCGAGCAACTCTCGAAGTAAGTAACGCCTAGGGCCAGCCGACCATCCAAGACCGGCTGGCCCTTCGATTTAGACGATTGGATCATCATGTCCGTTAACCCTGCTAGCGTCACCAACCCGCCCGCGCAGTTTCCCGAGGACTTTGTCTTTGGCGGCGCCACCGCTGCCTACCAGGTAGAGGGCGAGACCCGCACTCATGGTAAGGGCAAGGTTGCCTGGGACGACTTCCTGGAGGCCCAGGGGCGCTTTTCCCCCGATCCCGCTTCGGACTTCTACAACCAGTACCCCGTCGACCTGGAGCTGTGCGAGGAGTTCGGCATCAACGGCATCCGCCTCTCCATTGCCTGGAGCCGCATCTTCCCCAACGGCACCGGCGAGATCAACGCCGAGGGTGTGCAGTTCTACCACGACCTCTTTGCCGAGTGCCACAAGCGCCACGTTGAGCCGTTTGTCACGCTGCATCACTTTGACACGCCGCTTCCCCTCTTTGAGAAAGGCGACTTCCTCAACCGCGAGACCATCGACGCCTTTGTGGACTTTGCCACCTTTTGCTTTAAGGAGTACGCCGACCAGGTGACCTACTGGTTCACCTTTAACGAGATCTGGGCCGACGCCTCCAACACCTACATCGAGGGCACCTTCCCCGGCGGCGTCAAGGCGCATCTGGCCGAGGCTTTCCAGTGCGAGCACAACATGATGCTCGCCCACGCCAAGGCAGTACTGGCCTTCCACAACGGTGGTTTTAAGGGCAAGATCGGCGTCATTCAGTCGCTGGAGTTTAAGTATCCGCTCAACGAGAACGACCCCGCCGACATCAAGGCCGCCAACAACGAGCACGTGCTGCAGAACCAGTTTTTGCTCGACGCCACCTTCCGCGGCGACTACGCGCCCGATACGCTCGAATGCGCCAACCGCCTGGCCGCCATCTCGGGCGGCACCATCGAGATCCTGGACGAGGACCTCGAGATCATGCGCGAAGCCGCGCTCTACAACGACTACCTGGGCGTTAACAACTACCAGTGCCGTTTCCTGAAGGCCTACGATGGCGAGAACGACCTGCACCACAACGGTACGGGCGAGAAGGGCACCGGCCGCTGGCGCGTCAAGGGCATTGGCGAGCACGTGAACAAGCCCGGCATCCCCACCACCGACTGGGACTGGATCATCTACCCCGAGGGCCTGTTCGACCTGCTCGTGTACATTAAGCAGCGCTACCCCAACTACAAGCAGATCTTCATCACCGAGAACGGCATGGGCTACAAGGACCCCTACAAGGACGGCTTTGTGGACGACCAGCCGCGCATCGACTACATCGAGCAGCACCTGCGCTGGCTGCTCAAGGCCATGGAGATCGGCGTCAACGTGGGCGGCTACTTCCTGTGGAGCCTGCAGGACCAGTTCTCCTGGACCAACGGCTACAACAAGCGCTATGGCTTCTTCTACGTAGACTTTGAAACCCAGAAGCGCACGCCCAAGGCAAGCGCCTACTGGTACAAGCACGTGGCGCAGACCCGTCGTCTGGACTAGTGACTGGCGGGATGCCCCGCTCACATAACCTGTCCCCATTTCTCAGCCGGGGGCGGCACGTCACACGGCGCGCCGCCCCCGGCCTTTTTGTGCAGGCCGGAAGCCGTTTGTCTCGATCTGTAACATCTAGCCGAGTCTTTGGGTCCTAACTGTTACAGATCGAGATAAACAGGGCGGGCCGGACCGAATTGTCTAAATCTGTAACACTAAAACCGGTTTTGGGCGTCTAGTTGTTACAGATCGAGATGAATGCACGGGGCAGTTCCCTCAATCTAAATCTGTAACAACTAGCGGGTTATTTCGCTCCTACCTGTTACAGATCGAGACAAACGGAATAGGCCGAGCCGAAAAATCTCGATCTGTAACATCTGACAGGGATTTTCGGTCCTAGCTGTTACAGATTAAGATGAACGAGCCGAGCACGTCTACGCCCGCAGGTCCTTTACGCTGGAACGCTCGACCAACACGCCCGAGACGAGCGTGCGGCTTTTGGAACTCGGGGCTTCCAGACCTGCGACGACCTCGTTAAGCGCACGGATGCCCAGCTCGCGGTGGCGAAACTTCACAGACGTCAGAATCGAGTTGGGAATCGTCTTGTAGAGCTCATCGTCGAAGCCGATCACGGACACGTCGTCGGGCACACTGAGCCCTTTGTCACATAGAGCCATCATCACGCCGTTTGCCATACAGTCGTTAGCAGCGAGAACCGCCGTGCAATCGGGCTTATCGGCGAGCGCCAGACCCGCGGCATAGCCGCTATCTGCATTCCAATCACCCCGCAGCGGCTCGGGCGGTTCAATGCCGCGCGCCTCGAGTGCCGTGCGCCAACCTTTCATACGACACTGGCTTGACAGCGATTCTTCTTTACCGGCAACGAAATAGACGTTCTTGTGCCCGCGATCCAAAAAGTACTCGCACGCCATACGCGCACCGCCCTCTTGATCGTCACTGACCGTAGAGCAAGTAGGGTGTTCCATAGGCGTGATGATCACGGTCTTGAGGTCCTTTGGCGCCTCGAAGGTGTCGAAGTCGTCGACCATCTGACGCAAGTTGAAGATCATGCCATCGACGGGCAGCTGCGACATCCTGCGCGCTGCATCGGCGAGGGTCATCTTCTCCCCCGCCCGCTTTTTGATCATCGTGAGCGCAAAGCCTCGCTCTTCGGCGGCATCGGCGATACCGTCGATCATGTCCACGGCACCACCCGACAAGTGGAACAACACCACGCCGATGCACCCGTAACGGCCCAACTTGAGTGAGCGCGCGGCAAAGTTAGTTCGAAATCCGAGCGCCTCCATGGCCGCATGGACCTTCTCGCGCGTCGACTCGCGCACGCTATCGGGCTCATTGATTACACGAGATACCGTCTTGAGAGACACGCCGGCGGCAACCGCCACATCGTTCATTGAGACGTTTTTCTTGTCCAACGTTGCCACTATTTCTCCCATCGGCTTCATGTCGCATATTTTCTGCGTTCTAGCATACACTACCTGCCCGACTGACAAATCAGCCGTTTATCGGACAATATCGACCGTTCACCCGTAAATCCTTGTTGCGCTTTCTAAAATGTCTTACGTTGTCATTAACGAAATGACAACGTTGTCATTTCAAAACACCTTCCTCAAGCAGGAGGGTTTCCGGGCAGTCCTGACCATCCATCGACGACCAGTTCCATCCACACGCATCGCGCATCAAGCAGCAAAGGAGCTCTATGGACGCCATCGTAAAGATGCTCGAAAAGCATCAACCGTTCTTTGAGAAGATCTCGAGGAACATCTACCTCCAGGCCATCAAGGACGGATTCCTTGGGTGCATGCCCATCGTCCTCACCTCTTCGATCTTCCTGCTAATCGCCACCCTTCCCGGCGTAGTCGGCATCACGCTGCCCCAACCGCTCATCGACTGGTGCAACAAGCTGTACAACTTCACCATGGGCGTTATGGGCATCATGGTCGCCGGCACCACTGCCAAGAACTTTACGGCTTCCATGAACCGTCGCATGCCCGCCGGCAAGGTGCTCAACGACGGCTCCACCATGGTGGCCGCCCAGTGCAGCATGCTGCTGCTCGCCGTTACGCAGTTCACCACCAAGTTCAACGGCTCCGAGCTTTCGGTCTTCGACTGCACCAGCATGGGTACGCGCGGTCTGTTCTCGGCCTATATCGCCGCGTTCATTACCGTGTGGGTCTATAAGTTCTGCGTCTCGCGCGATCTGACCATTAAGCTGCCCAAGGAGGTCCCGGGGGCCATCGCTCAGAACTTCCGCGACATCATCCCCTTTGGCGGCGCCGTCATCATCTGCGGCATCATCGATGTCGTCGTGCGCAACCTCATGGGCGTTCCGTTCTCCGAGCTGCTTATCAAACTGCTCTCCCCGCTCTTTACCGCTGCAGAAACCTATCCTGGCCTTATCCTTATCCAGGCAGCCACCGCGTTCTTCTGGTTCATCGGCGTCCACGGCCCCTCGATCGTCCAGCCGGGCATCGACCCCATCCGTCTTGCCAACCAGGCCGAGAACCTGCAGGTTCTGCTTGCCGGTGGCCACCCCGCCCACTCCCTCACCTTTAACATGTCGCTCGTGGGTGAGTTCGGCGGCACCGGCGCCACGTTCATCGTGCCGCTTCTGCTGATCCTCTTTATGAAGTCCAAGCAGCTCAAAGCCGTCGGTAAGGCCTCGATTGTTCCTGTTGCCTTCGCCGTCAACGAACCGCTGCTCTTTGGCGCGCCGATGATCCTTAACCCCTACATGCTCATCCCCTTTGTTGCCGCCGGTTGCGTCAACGTGAGTGTTGCCAAGTTCTTTATCGATAACGTGGGCATGAACGGCTTCTCCTTCGTGGCGCCTTGGGCTACCCCTGCCCCCATCGGCATCTTCATCACCACGAACTTCCAGCTTATCGCCCTGGTATTTGTCGCGATCATCATCTTGCTGGACGCCATCATCTACCTGCCGTTCTTGAAGGCATACGATAAGCTGCTCTGCGACCAGGAGGCCGAGCGCGCCGCCGAGCTGGGTCTTGAGTCCAACGGTGCCGCCGCCATCGCCGCCAACGCCTCTGCGCCCGCTGTCGAGCAGGCTACCGCATCCGTCGAGACGACTGTTGCCGCCGCTGACAGCAAGCCTGTCGCCGATCAGCCCGAGCCCGCTGCCGATGCATCCGCCAAGAAGGATGTCGATGGCCTGAAGGTCCTCGTCCTGTGCGCCGGCGCCGGCACCTCTGCCATGCTTGCCAACGCCATTAAGGAAGGCGCAGCGCAGACCGGTGAGAACATCGCTTCCTCCGCAGGTGCCTACGGTCAGCACACCGCCATCATGGACCAGTACGACGTCATCGTGCTCGCCCCGCAGGTCCGCAGCTACTACGACGACATGAAGGCCGACACCGACCGCCTGGGCATTAAGCTACTCGCCCCGCGCGGCAAGGAGTACATCGACCTGACCCGCGACCCCGCCGGCGCCATCAAGTGGCTCCGCGAGAACCTCGACTAGTTCCTCCCTCTGTTGGTGCCCGGACCCCCAGTTTGGGCACCTCTCCCTTTTCGTATCCCACAGAAAGGATGACTCATGACCAACCCCATGCAGTTCCCCGACGGCTTTGTGTTTGGCGGCGCCACCGCCGCTTACCAGGTTGAGGGCGAGACCCGCACGCACGGCAAGGGCAAAGTGCCCTGGGACGATTTCCTGGCTGCTCAGGGTCGCTTCTCCCCCGATCCCGCAAGCGACTTCTACAACAAATATCCGGTCGATATCGACCTGTGTCAGCGCTTCGGCATCAACGGTATCCGCGTCTCCATCGCTTGGAGCCGCATCTTCCCCAACGGCACCGGCGAGGTTAACCCCGAAGGTGTTGCCTACTATCATGAGCTCTTTGCCACCTGCAACAAGGCCGGCGTTATCCCCTATGTCACGCTCGACCACTTTGATACGCCCGAGGCCTTCTACCAGGACAGCAGAGAGGGCTTCCTGACGCGCACGACGATCGACGCCTTTGTCGAGTACGCCAAGTTCTGCTTCGCCGAGTTCACCGAGGTCAAGCACTGGTTCACCTTCAACGAGATTCCCGCGACCGCCGAAGGCAGCTTTATCGTCGGCAACTGGCCGCACGGCGAGAAATATCGCCTGGACAAGGCCTTCCAGCTCATGCACAACATGATGGTGGCCCACGCCAAGGCTGTCGTCGCCTTCCACGAGGGCGGCTTTGAGGGCGAGATCGGCATTGTCCAGAACCTGGAGCCCAAGTATCCCCTCGACCCCAACAGCGCCGCCGACTGCGAGGCTGCCCGCATGGCCGACGTCATCAACAACCGCTGGGTGCTCGACGCCACCTTCCGCGGCCACTACGCGGCCGACACCATGGAGGCCGCGACCAAGCTGGCGCACATTGCCGGCGGCGAGCTCGACGTGCGCGACGAGGACATCGCCGCGCTGACCGCCGCGCTCCCCTACAACGATTGCCTGGGTGTCAACACCTACAAGTGCCAGTTCCTGCGTGCCGCCGAGGGCGAAAACGACATCAACCACAATGGCACCGGCGACAAAGGCTCCTCGCGCTGGTTCCTCAAGGGCGTGGGCGAGTCATGCGTGCGCGAAGGCGTACCCACCACCGACTGGGACTGGATTATCTATCCCGAGGGCCTCTACGACCTGCTGCTCCGCATTAAGAACGATTACCCCAACTACAAGAAGATCTACATCACCGAGAACGGCATGGGCTATAAGGACGACTTTGAGAACGGCTTTATCGACGACGCCCCTCGCATCGACTATATGCGCCAGCATCTCGCGTGGATCCTCAAGGCAATCGACGGCGGCGTGAACGTCGACGGCTACTTTGTGTGGTCGCTGCAGGACCAGTTCTCCTGGACCAACGGCTATAACAAGCGCTATGGCCTGTTCTACATCGACTTTGAGACCCAGGAGCGCTACCCCAAGGCAAGCGCGTACTGGTACAAGAACGTCGCGGAGACCGGCCTGCTCATGGCCTAATCCCGCTGCACACCCCCCTGTCGGCCGCATGTGAGCCCCCCCACGGGCTCACATGCGGCCTTTTTTTCTTTGATTCGGCTGGCACCGCGCGTTTGTCTTAATCCGTAACATCTAGCAGGGTTTTTCGGTCCTAACTGTTACAGATCAAGACAAACGGATGGGCTGCCCTGCAAGATCTCAATCCATAACATCTAGACCGATTTTTGCCGCCCAGATGTTACAGAACGAGACAAACCCGTGACCCGTTCCAACAAAATCTCAATCTGTAACATCTAGCCGAGTTTTTCATCCCTAGCTGTTACAAATTGAGACAATTAGATGGTGGAATCCAATCTTTCCACGCAGCCATGAAACGCGGTCTCTAGTTTTCGGTATCACGAACATACTTTCGGTATCATTTCATGGTAATATGATACCGAAAGTATGTTCGTGATACCGAAAGGGACCCCATGCGCCAGTTCGATTACGCCACAGTTCCAGCGGAGCTCGAAATAACTCCAATCACTAACCTCCTTCTCTCGATACGCGAGCATAAAGGCAGGCAGCTTATTCTGAGCCAAGTCAAACCTGAGCTTCTGTCATCTCTTATGGAGGAAGCAAAAATTCAAAGCACCCAATCCTCCAACGGACTTGAAGGAATCGTTACCACTCAAAAAAGACTCAAAGCGATCATGGCGTATTCCACCAAACCAAGCTCCCGTGCAGAGGAAGAGATCGCTGGATACCGAGACGTTCTATCGCTTATTCACGAGTACCACGATTCCATTCCCATCACGCCGTTGGTCATTCTGCAGCTACATCGTGACCTCATGGCACACACAGCCATCTCATATGGCGGTCATTGGAAAGATAGCGATAACGAAATCGTCTCCATCGATGATCAAGGTAATCGATATGTACGCTTTAGGCCCCCTTCGGCCCTAGCAACCCCGGGGCTTATCGAAGAAGCTTGTAAATCTCTTAACGACGCTTTATCTCGCCAAGCCTGCGACCCTCTCCTTATATCATTCCGCTTTATCTTTGATTTTGTCAGCATTCACCCCTTCAACGATGGCAATGGCAGGATGAGCCGACTCCTCACGACGTTGCTGCTCGAAAAGACTGGATACGACGTTGCACGTTATATCAGCATCGAACGACTCATCGAGGACAACAAGGCGCTTTATTACAACGCACTCGCCGCTAGCTCCACCGGATGGAATGAAAATCAAAACACGGAGGCACCCTTTATCCGTTTCATGCTCGGAACCACTTTGGCGGCCTACCGACAGCTCGAGGAGCGCACCTTGGTAAGATCCAGTCTCCGCCCCGTGTCGAAGCAAGACCGAATCGCCGTTCTATTTCAGCAAAGACCCGGCGTCATAAAGAAATCCGACATCCAGTCCAATAGCCCCGATATCAGCGAAGTGACGATAAAGCGGACCCTCAGCCAGCTTGTTAGTTGCGGTGCAATCGAAAAAACTGGAGCAGGTCGTTCAACGGGCTACATACTCAAAGACGCCCATGTTCTGGAATTATTCATGCGATCCACAACACCCGATGGCGAACAAGCAGTTACAAAAGAATCCCCAAAGGATAAGCTCCTTGAGCGCATGAACCGAGCCGAGGATGAAAGCGTCGAGGGACTCTACGAAGACTACAATTCATTCTCAAGGGACATCAGGGCAAAATACGGAATCTAGTCATTTCTCGAAATGGCCTCGTTCTTGCTATCCGCGCGCATTTGCGCGTCATTTTGATTTGATAAATCCCAGCCGCGACAAGAGAGCCAAAAGTACCTCCTGCAGCGCTCGCTAGCAGATGACTTGCGTGTGCTCCTCGATGGCGGCGCGGTCTTCTGCCGAGATGCTCGGCTCGCATACTACGGCGTCCAGGCTGTCCAGGCGGCAGAAGGTGTAGAAGTCGCGCTTGCCGATCTTGCTGGAGTCAGCGATGAGATAGCGCGAATCGGCCTTGCTAAAGGCGAGCTGCTGGATGCGGCCCTCTTCCATGTTGGAGGTGGACACGTCGCCATCCAGGATGCCGTTGGCGCCGATAAACGCCGCGTCGATACCCAGCGCACGCAGGGTATCCTCGGCCGTGGGGCCCACAAAGGCGGCGGTGCGACGACGGTACATGCCGCCCACAAGGCACAGATCGCAATCCTCGCGCTCCTCGAGCAGGTTAAACACCGAGAGCGAGTTGGTCACAATGCGCAGGCGAAACGCCGGCAGCATCGAGGCCATCTGCTCAACCGTAGTGCCCGTACCCAAAAAGATGGTCGAACCCTCCTCGATAAGCTCCACAGCACGGCGCGCAATCTGCAGCTTTTCCTCGGCATACTTCGTGCGCTTTTCGCTGTGCGAATACTCATGGCGCAACATAGCGTGTGGACGACCCTGCGCACTACGGGCGCCGCCGTGCACGCGCTCGATCTCGCCCAGGCTCGCAAGCTCCTCAAGATCGCGGCGAATCGTCATATCCGAGACACCTAACGCATCAGAAATCTCTTTGACCGAGACCGTGCCCTGCTCCTCGAGCAGCTGACGAACCTTATCCTGACGCTCCGCCTTAATCACAATGAGCCCTCGCCAATCCACGCGTACATCAATTCAAACAGTAACGAACAAATTGTATCAGACTCGCGCGGACTAAAAATGAGCGCTTCAACTGCGCCTTCATTACTTTTTTTGAGAAAAATACCCCCTGCTTTAGTGAGGTGTAGTGATAATCTCGCCTGTTCGCGCTACAGTTTGTCCGAAATACCTCGATGTTAGGAACCAAATGATCACTTCCGAGCTTTTCGGCACCGCGCCGTGCGGCACCCCCGTTCATCGCTACACCCTCAACGGGCCCGAGATCTGCGTTCGCATTATGGACTATGGCGCCACCGTTCTGGGCATTGACGTACCCGACATCCCCGGCAACGTACGCGATGTGGTGCTGGGTTTCGATAAGCTCGAGGATTACTTTGACAACCCCGCCTGCTTTGGCGCGACCATCGGCCCCGTGGCCAACCGCACCGCGGGTGCCACGATCACTATCGACGGCACGGACTGGCATATGCCGGCCAACGAGAGCGCCAACAACCTGCACAGCGATCTTGAGCACGGCCTGCACAAGCGTGTATGGGATGTTGAACTCGACGAGGTCCACAATGCCGTGCGCATGACCACCTCGCTTGAGGATGGCGAGCTGGGTCTCCCCGGCAACCGCACCTTTACGTCCGTGTTTACCGTGACGCGCACCGGACGTTTCCGTATCGAGTATGGCTGCGAGAGCGATCGCGCCACTTATGTGTCCATGACCAACCACACGTACTTTAACCTTGCCGGCCATAATGCCGGCATGGACTGTGAGCACTTCTTTGTTGCTAACGCCGCCCACTACCTGCCCATTAACGAGCAGAATATCCCCACCGGCGAGATTGCTCCGGTCGAGGGAACACCGTTTGACTTCCGCGAGCTGCGCCCCGTCGCCCCCGGCATGGAAGCCGACGACCCGCAGATTAAGCAGGCCCGTGGCTACGATCACTGTCTGTGCATCGATGGCTATCAGTACGGCCGTAATCTGCGCCGCGCGATGCACGTCGAGGAGATGTGGACCGGTCGCGAACTGGACTACTACACCACTGCCCCGGGCGTGCAGCTCTACACCGGCAACTGGCTGGGCGACGAGCATGCCAAGGACGACGCCAACTATGGCTGGGGCGCCGGCTTTGCCCTCGAGGCCGAGATGTACCCCGACACGCCGCATCAGCCGCTGTTCCCGCAGGGCATTGTGGGCCCGGGTCACCCCTACAGCAATGTGATCGAATACCACTTTATGAGGCACTAAGCCCATAACGCAACATATCGCACAGCGGCGCCCGCCGGCACCACCGCCGACGGGCGCTTTTATACCTAGTCATTGGGGACGTTCTTAAACGACTAGTCGTTGAGGACACTCTTTGCCGAATGTGGCCGCCGCATCATCGATGATGCCGTGTCCTCGCGCGCAATGGTGGCGTCCGTCCCGCTTCGACCGTCGCGTTACGGCGCGAGAACATCCAGCGGAACAACTTGGACGCCACGCTCGGTAACATAGGCTTGCGAACCAAACCCGATGATCACGACTTTAGAAACCGGCGGGTTGTTTCCGGCGGCAACCATGCGCTTCTCGACAGCAACAAGGCTGTCAGACGCCTCTTCGATTTGAGCAGAGCTGAGTTTAACTTCGACCGGAATCCACGTTCCGCCAGGAGCCGCAATGACCGCATCGACTTCTAGATCGCGAGAATCATGATAGTGATAAAGACCCATTCCGTTTGCTCGTGTGTAAACCCACAAATCATGAAGCACCAGCGATTCAAAAAGCAGTCCAAGCGTCTTGAAATCTAGCAGTAGTGTCTCCGGGGTCGCCCCGAGTGCGGCGGCCGCCAGCGACGGGTCGGCGAGGTGATGCTTCTTTGAGTCTCTTAAATGCACCGGAGGTCTCATTGCAGGGTTCCACGCGGGAATATCGCGTACGAAACTAACCCGAGCAAGAAGAGATATATATGATGCCGCCGTCTGTCTCGATACTTCTCCACCAAGATCAGCTACGAGTGTCTTGAGTGTCGCCAAAGTGGATTCATTACGCGCAAGCGATTCGATGACAGCTTTGACCTTTTCAGGGTCGCGGCGAGAGCCGTCGACACGGGACAAATCTTCTTCGGCGACTATGCCGATATAGCGTTTTGCCATCGCGGACGCAGCCCGCGTATCGCGTCCAGCCGCTGCAGGCCATCCGCCACGAACAACGCACTCGGCAATCGAGGCAGAGTCCAACGACCCGAAGGCGCCGCTGAACTTTTCGCCAGAAATAATGCCCGACAGCTGAACTGCACCACTAGATTTCCCAAGTTCGAAAAGCGTCATGGTATCCATGCGCAGTTTGGCGAATCTTCCAGCGCCACTGTGCATCGGACGTTCGTCGTCACGCGGTGTTGCCGATCCCGTAAATATGAACTGACCAGGCTCGCCGCCGCGGTTGTCGCACTCAAACCGTGCGGCGTCCCAAAGTTTCGGAACCTCCTGCCATTCGTCGATCAGCCGCGGCACCTCGCCGGAAACGGCAAGCGCCGGGTCCGTCTCGGCACGGAAGCGATTCTCGAAGTTGCGCGACGGGTCCATGAGGAGGAGCCTGGACGCCGCACGGGTCCCGGCCGTGGTTGTCTTCCCGCACCATTTAGGTCCTTCGATGAGAACGGCACCGAATATCCCAAGCATCTGGTCGAGCTCATTTTCGATAATTCTAGCGTAGTACTTTTTTGGCATAGTTTTCACCATTGCTTACCAGCACGTTTAACCAAATTTACAATTTCCATTTAACCAAATTTCAGTTCTCTGATTAACCATATTTACGCAATTCAATTAGCGAAACAGATTTAGAAGCCATTTTTGCGAACGGTTTAAGCTGTGGTGCAGTCATTGACGTTCTAAAAGACATGTCGAAAGGGACACTCTTTTCATAGCTCCGACACATGCGCCAACATGCCTGAAATCGGCGCGCCACAGATTGCGCCCATCTACTACTTTTACTCCCACACCCCTGACCATACGCCCCTATTTTCAAAAATCGCACGTTCGCTACCTGCGGTTTTAATAGTGAGATTTTCATCGTTGCTCGAGGTAAGCGACCAAAAGTAGTAGATGGCCCCAATTCCTGGCCGAGGGCATCTCGCCGCTCCTCCACGGGAAAATACGATCCGTTTTCCTCCGCCCCCAGGGGATCATGTGAGCAGGTTCTCGATGGGATCGGAGTCGGAGCTGGGGAGGTAGCGGATTTCTAGTTCTATGCCGAGCTTTTGCAGCTCTCTGAGAGCAGCGACGCCTGCATCGTCTATGGCGACTGCGGGTGTTACGGGGCGCTTGCCCTCCCCTGCCTGCATGTGACCGATGCTGATCTTGGTGATAGGCACGCCGCCCTTAACCAGTGCCAGCGCATCCGCGGGCGACGCCACCATAATCAGGATCCATTGGCGCGGCGTTGCAGTATGTATGACGTCAATCGTCCTTTGGACTGAGAAGAACCGTGTCCACACGCCCTCGGGCGCCGCGACCCTCATGGGTGCCCACTTGCGCGAATCCGCCGCAATCCCGTCGTTGACGATCAGGACAAGGTTGGAGCCTACGGCCTCATTCCACAGCTCAACGTCTTGCCCGTAAATAAAGCGGTCATCGATTCGCGTAAGAAGAATCTTGGGTTGAGCCATCGCCGCCCCATTCTGTTCGAGGCCCGTAAGAGCAAGACATCACGTCTCCAATATTAGTGCATTTAAAGTGAGAAAAGCCGTCAGAACACTTGCGCGGATTTGCGATGTCCCGTATCATAGACAGCCGTTGACGCCTCAGTTGCGTCACCACATGGCCGCCAGCGTAGCTCAGTTGGTAGAGCACCGCTCTCGTAAAGCGGGGGTCACCGGTTCGAGCCCGGTCGCTGGCTCCATTGCACAAGACAGCCGCCTTAGGGCGGCTTTTTTGTTGCCGATTTCGGACGCACATCCGCCAATCCAAGCACAACGCCGTCGACAACTCCCCTACTCAACAAAAAGCCCCGCCAACCGCGGCCTCCCAAACGGGGAACCGCAATTAACGGGGTTCAAGCGCGCTCCTCAATGGAATCACGCCAGCAGACGAACAGCTCAGCCGAGCAGCGCGCTACTCCTCCCAGTAAGCATCTGCAAGCAGCTTAAAGCAGATCTTCTTGACCGGCTGCGCGCCATCGCCCGGGAACTCGAGCGTGGGCATATGAGGCTCGCCGGCAACGAACAGCGCAAACTTGTCGTCGGCCAGATCGCCGGCGATCGAGGCGTCGGAATCGACCAGATCGTAGTCGTCCTTCTCGTCAAACTCCTGGACCAGCGTCAGGCTGCCCGTGGCGACCTTAAAGGCCTCGCGACCCTCAACGTCAATCTGCAGGTCGTGATAGCGCTGATGCGTCTCGTAGTGAGCGTCGGCCTCGGGACGCGTCGTGGGGGCCATGACATTCGCAAAGACCTTGTCGCCCAGAATCGGATGGCTGCCGACCTCGAGCTCCGCCGGATCGTTCTCCTCGAGCCAATCGATCAGCACATCGAGGCCCTTGAGCATGCCGCGGTATTCCTCGATATCGCCCAGTGCACCGTAAATCATCTAAATCCCCTCTCGGATCGTCACTTTGGCAGCTACTCGGTAAACGCGTTACCAACGCTGTTGCCGCCCATATACGTCTCGACCAGGGTAAGGTCGGGATTGAACACGACAAAGTCGGCGTCGCGCCCCGGCATAATGCTACCGCACTTGTCGCCCGCACGGACAAACAAGGAGCGAGCAATACCGAGGCGCAACCCAAACTCTTACAGCTCGGTTACGACAACACCGTTGTAGACCTCGTCCCAACGGTCCATGACCAGATGGCCGGTCATCGGATCCATGGCATTGAGCTTGCCGCAGGTGTTGGCGGTACGCAGCACCGTCTCGTCGTCCGCGCCAGCAGCGATGGCATGCGCGAAGCCAGCGATGGTGGAGTCGCCGGAACCCGTGGCGTTAACAGCCGGGATATCAGGCGTCTTGGCGCGGAACGCACGGCCGTTGTGGAAGCCCACGGAGCCGGCGGCGCCCATGGACACGACGACCCAAGGGATATCGGAGAAGCGGGCGTCGGAGGCAAGCGCGGCACGAAGCTCGTCCACGTCGTCGGTGGTAAAGCTCGTGCCCAGAAGGCCGTTGATCTCGGTCAGGTTAGGCTTGACCAGCTCGGGCTTGACCTCGGACTTAAGCGCAGCCTCGAGCGAAGCACCCGAGGTGTCGAGTAGCACCTTGGCGCCGGCGTTCTCGGCAATGCCCGTAATCTTGGCATAGTAGTCGGCCTCGACGCCGCGGGGCAGCGAGCCCGAGATAGTGACGACATCGGCCTTGCTCGCTAGCTCGGTAAACTTGGCGGTAAAGGCATCGAGCTCCTCGGGAGCAATCGTCGGGCCACTCTCGAGCAGCTCGGTCTGGTTGCCAGCGTGGAGGATATTCAGGCAGATGCGGGTCTCGCCGGCGATGGGTACAAAATCGTTCTTGATGCCGTTAGCATCCATGAGCTCTGCCATATAGGCGCCCATGTGGCCGCCGAGCAGGCCGGTAGCCACCACGTCGTCGCCCAACTGGCCCAGGACACGAGCCACGTTGAGGCCCTTGCCGCCGGCGGTCTTTTCGGGCGTTACGCGGTTGACGTCGTCGATGACGAGCTCGTCGAGCTGATAGCGCGTATCGACGGACGGGTTCATCGTAACGGTGAGGATCATTTTTAGCTCCTTATCTCGCAGGCTCCTTGTGCCTCGCGATACGAGTCGACAAAACGGAATTACAGAATCTCAATCGTGAACGAGCGAACGACGGTCTCCTTGGGCTTGGCGACAAGGCAGCCGCGCTTGTGTTCAAGCACATCGTCCTCATCGGAGCAGGTCGAAAGGCCGCCCCAAGGCTCAACCGCCACAAAATCGCCCTCGGGTTTGCTCCACACAATGAGGTACGGAAAGCCCTCAAAGCTCAGGCGAACGCCCTTGTCCTCCCCCTTCTTGGAGAGCGTGACCTGACGGCTTTCGAGCACGTCAAAGATGGTCTCCGCAAAGTCGAAGAGCTCGTGCGACAGCGGCAGAGTCTTTCCTACCATGGGGTTCTTGGAGCGGTTGTCCACGTCGATCAAACCGGTCGAGGGAACGGCGGTGCAAAGCTCCGCGGTCTCGTCCTTCTCAAACCGCAGCTCGTAGTCCGTATAGGCCTCGCCCTCGTCGAGCGGGCACCTAAAACCGGGATGTCCGCCAATAAAGAACGGCATGTCCTCGGTACCCTCGTTGGTCACCTCGTAGGAGACGCGCACGGCAGTGCCCTCGAGCGTATAGCGGGCAACGAGCTTAAACGGATACGGATAGTCGCTCAGCAACGCGGCGTTATCCTCCGAAGCCAGGCACATCGCCAGCTCGCTCTCGCTTTGGCTCAGCAGCTTCCACTCCTGCTTGCGCGCAAACCCGTGACGGGCGAGCTTCACGTGATGTCCGGCAAACGTCATGGCATTGCCATCGCGCAGGCCTCCGCAAATCGGGAAGCAGATCGGTGCTTGACCGGACCACACGGCAGGGTCGCCCTGCCACAGATACTCGCGACCATTGGCCTCAATCGAGGTAAACGAGCCACCGGCTGTGGAAACCTTAATAGAAATCGATTCGTTGGAAAGAGCGTATTCCATTGCCCATCCTTTCGAACAACTGCTCTGTCATCGCTCGCAAGCACCCGTCTCAGTCCTAGCCAAAAGACAAACCTGCACGTTCATCGATGTGTCCGGTATCCCAGCTATCCAACGGGGTACCATATTGACATTGACTTCATTACAGCTGAAAGGCCTTCTTATGCGAACCATCATCCTCTACGCCTCGCGCCACCACGGCAACACGAAAAAGCTCGTGGACGCCATTGTCGAGGCGCATCCCGAAATCGATACCCTCGACGTAAAGGCACTCGGTAAAAACGAGTACCCCGACCTGCACGAATACCATCTGATCGGCGTCGCCACGGGCATTTATTACTCCGAGATCGACAAGGATATGGCACGCGTACTTACCAACGTGCTGCAGCCGCAGGACAAGGTGTTTGGTCTTATGACCTACGGCGGTAAAAACAAGTGGTACGGCAAGGATATCGACGGCATCTGCCGCATGAGGCAGGCCATCTTTATGGGTGTCTACGGTTGCACCGGCTTTGATACGTGGGGCCCGTTCAAACTAACGGGCGGCGTTCAGAAGGGACACCCGACCGCCGAGGAAATTAAGGGCGCTGTCGATTTCTTCGATAAGATCGAAGATGAGTACGGCGACATCATCGTCGAAGAGTACGCCAAACGCGAGAAGCGTCTGGCGTACGAAAAGGAGCATCCTGCGGGAGGCCTGGTAGCCGGCGTCAAGCGCACGGCAAAGAAGATCGCTAACAAGCTGTAACTGTTAAGGTGCTTTTGAGCGTTAACCCATACGGCGGGTCCGAGCAAATTCGGGCCCGCCGTCTTTTTCTGTCGTTACTCGGTAAATGCGTTGCCGACGCTCTGGCCGCCAACGTAGGTCTCAACGAGGGTGAGCTCGTGGTCGAACACAACAAAGTCGGCGTCACGACCCGGCATGATGCTGCCGCACTTATCCTCGATGTGCGCGGAACGAGCCGGCACCTCGGTTGCCATGCGAATGGCGATATCGGCGCTGGCGATGCCCCAGTCGACGATGTTCTTGACGCCCTGGGCAAGCGTGAGCACCGAGCCGGCGATGCTCTTGCCGTCGGCGAGCCAGCACAGGTTGTCCTTCATGATGACGTCCATGCCACCACTGGTGTAGCTGCCCTCGGGCATGCCGCCGCAGCCCAGGCAATCGGTGATAAGCACCGTGTGCTGCCAGCCCTTGGCCTGCAACAGCGCCTTGATGGCGGCAGGATTTACGTGCTTGCCGTCACAGATGATCTCGGCGTAGGTCTCGGGCGTGGACATGGCAGCACCCACGACACCGGGCTCACGGTGATGCAGACCACGCTGGCCGTTATAGGTATGCGTAAAGCAGCTGGCACCGGCGTTGATGGCGGCGATGCACTCATCGTAGGTGGCGTCGGAGTGACCGATACTGGTCACCACGCCCTTGGCGTTCAGAGCAGCCGCATAAGCAGCGGCACCATCGCGCTCGGCGGCCATGGCGCTCTTAACGATGCGACCGCCCGCAGCCTCCTGCCACTGATCGAAGACCTCCTCGGAGGGATCGATAAGATAAGCGGGGTTCTGCGCGCCCACGTGCTTCATGGTAAAGAAGGGGCCCTCCAGGTAGATGCCCTGAATGCGAGCACCGCAGAAATCGGGGCCGCGACCCTCGTCCGCCTGAGCGATGGCGGCGCAGGCATCCTTGATCTGCTCGACGCCATCGGTGAACGTCGTGGGCAGCCAGCTGGTGGTACCGCGACGGGCGAGCTCGGTCGAGCTGATATCGATGCCCTCGGGATCGTTATCGGTAGTCGAGTGGTTATAGAAGCCATGGATGTGGGTGTCGACCATACCCGGCGCGATCCACGATCCCGTGTAGTCCTTAATCTCGCAAGAGGGCTCGTCGGCCTGCCAGGCGCCAAAGACGCCGTCTTCGACCATGAGATAGCCGCCCAGCTGCGGGCCTGCCGGCAAGAAGAACTTGTCAGCCTTAATTGCGTACGTGCTCATATGCACTCCTTGCTTCTAAAGCAGTTAACTGTGGTGATGCTTATACCCAGCTCACGTAAAACAAAAAGCGCCCGCCCGCCGTTATGAGCGGACGGGCGCCCTTACAGGGGGACGCGATTAAGCGGTGAAGGGGTGGATCGTCACGCCCTTAACCACGCGGTTGACCGTGCCGGTGGGGCTCGGCGTATCGGGCGTGTTGCCCACGCGCACGGAGTTGAGCAGGCTGATGGCCTGGGCAAACATCACGAACGGCAGGGCGAGGTAACCCTCGGGGAGTGCCTCATAGCCCTTAAAGGTGAAAGACTCGCCCTCGTAGACGGTAGCGCCATCCTGCTGAACGGCAACGGTGTGCTGAGCGATCTTGTCGCCACCGATCTCGTTGAGGATGTCGATATCGTACTGACGGGTGTAGGCGTCGTTGTTGACGAACACGAAGACGAGCGTCTTATCGTCGACGAAGGACTTAGGTCCGTGACGATAGCCCATAGAGGTGTCGTAGGAAGTAGCAACCAGACCGTGAGCGAGCTCGAGGATCTTGAGCTGGCTCTCCTGGGCAAGGCCGCCAAAGGAGCCGGAGCCCAGGTAGGTCACGCGGTTGAAGTCGCCAGCGAGGTAGTCGGCAACCTCGGACTCGCGAGCGATGACCTCCTCGCCCATCTTGGCGATGGTCTCGACCCACTCGGCCTTCTGCTCGTCGGAAGCCTCGTCAAAGATGAGGGTAGAGAGCAGGGTCATGCAGGTGTAGGAGCCGGTCATGGCAAAGCCCTTGTCGTTGGCGCGCGGGATGAGCAGCGTCAGCGCATTGGGATCATCGGCGGACTCGACAGCGAGCTTGCCCTCGGGAGCGCAGGTGATGTTGAGGAACTTGACGTTGTGGACGAGCTCCTTGGCAACGGCGACAGCAGCAAGGCTCTCGGGGCTGTTGCCAGAGCGGGCAAAGGAAACCACGAGCGTGGGATCCTCGGCGCGCAGGAAGTCGCGCGGGGCGCTCACGATATCAGTCGTGGCGATGGGCTTAAAGTCGTAGAGATCAGTGTTGCTAGCGTGACGCAGGTACGGGGCGCAGGTATCGCCAACATAGTCGGACGTACCGGCACCGGTGAAGACAACGGACAGACGGCCCTCGCCCATAGCGCGAGCCTCGGCCAGAAAGGCCTCGATGGCCTCCTTGTTCTCGCGATAGATGTTGAGCGTATCACGCCAAAGCTCGGGCTGCTGAGCAATCTCGGCCGTGGTGATCTGGGCGCCGAGCTCGGTGAGCTCCTCGACACTCTTCTCGAACATTTCTAATACCTCTCTCTAGAAGTAATCCTCTGACGTGCAATTATACACTTCGGTTGGTTATCTGGTAGTAACCAGTTAAATGCAAAGAATCATCACATGAATACTCTGGGGACACTAAACGTTGCGCTGGTGATAAACCTTGTATTTAAACTGATCGGCACGAGCAACCGAGAGCGTATACTCCACAACCTCGTTTGACTCGTTATACGTAGTCCTGACCAAATCGAGCACGGGCGAGCCCTCGACAATTCCCAAAAGATGGGCATCGGTGGGACGGGCTATGCTCGCATAGAACTCCTCTTCGGCCACGCGTATCTTTTGCTGAAAGTCTTGCTCAATCACATCGTAAAGCGGCTTACGCTCCAGCAGCGGTCGCTTTAGGGACATAAATTGACGAACCGGTAGATAGCTGCGTTCGACCATCATGGGCATGTTGTCGGCAGAACGAAGGCGCTTGAGCTTAAAAATGCGATCACCGATACGCAATCCCATATGCTCGGCCAGATTCTTATCGGCCTCCATCTCGCAAAACTCGAGAATCGTGGTCTCGGGGTCGCGCCCCATCGCGCGCATCTGCTCGGTAAAGCTGTAGGACTGCATAAGATTGGTTGCCTTTGCCGAACGGTCGGTCACAAAGGTACCGCGACCGTGCTGCCGAACCACCAGTCCTAAACGCTCCAGTTCCTGCAGAGCCAGGCGTACCGTAGTGCGCGAGAGACCATAGCGCTCCGAAAGTTCACGCTCGGAAGGAATCATGTCACCGGCGCGATATTCATGGTCAATCTTTTCGGTCAGAATATCGACCAGCTGATCGTACAGCGGTTGCTTACGCGCTCCGATCGCCATCCTATCCTCCCTTTTGCTCGAATTCAGCTACTACCTAGGGTGTGTAGCATTATCTGACTGCCACACCCGAATCATCAAGAAAACAAAAGCCGCGCGCTCTTTCGAGCACGCGGCTTTTAACATACACATGGCTTAAGGGGTCGGGGTGTGAGCCGCGTAGGGACACACCCCTCAAGCTAGAGCCTTACCAGATGCTCGGCCAGAGACCAAGCGGGCCAGCGCCCAGGATGCCCAGGACAAAGAGCAGGAGAATGCCCTTGGTCGGGGTCCAGCTGTGCTTAGCGAACATGTAGTAAAGCAGCAGCGTAAGCATAAGCGGGACGAGCTTCGGGACGATGGTGTTGAGGGTGTCGGCAACAGAGAAGTTGACCGGATCCTCGGTAACGGTGCCGTAGGTGACGGACTCCATGCCGTTGCCCAGATCGGTGACGCCGCACTCGACAGCGTTGCCGTCAGCATCGGAAGCGGTGAGGGCGTTGCCGTCCTTATCGGTCATAGCGATGGTACCGGCCTCAGCGGTCTCGGTATCGATGCCCTCCATACCGGTGAAGTTCTCGGCCTCCTTCTCGGAGACGATCACGGTAGTGGCGGAGAGACCACGGGTGGTGCCGTTGGGGATCTGGAGGTTGATCTGGGTGCCACCCATGGTGACGACCAGGCAACCGACGACGAAGACGCCCATGATGGAAGCGGCGCGGGTGAAGGCCTGCATGTTGGCGGTCAGAGCGTCAATAGCGCTGGTGCCAAGCTTGTAGGACCAGTTCATGAGCCAGAAGCGCAGGGCGAACTGGACGGCGTTGAAGATCACCAGGAAGATAATCGGCGCAGCGGCGTTGCCGTTGATGGCCATGTTGGAGGTGATGCCGGCCGTGATAGGCACGAGCGTCAGCCAGAACAGGGCGTCACCGATACCACCGAGCGGGCCCATTGCGGCAACGCGGACGGCGCGGATGGTGGGGATGTCAACCTTGTTCTGCTCGAGCGAAAGCACGATGCCCATAACGAAGGTGACGAGGAAGGGGTGAGTGTTGAAGAACTCCAGGTTGTGGCTCATGGAAGCCGCGAGGTCGTTCTTGTTGGTGTGGATCTTCTCCAGACCGGGGATGATGGAGTAGAGCCAGCCAGCGGCCTGCATGCGCTCGTAGTTGAACGATGCCTGCAGGAAGCAGGAGCGCCAAGCCATCTTGTTGAGGGTCTTCTGGTCGAGCTGCGGAGCAGGAGTGAGATCCTCGTAGTGCTCCGGGATCACATACTCATTAGATGCCATCTTCGAAGTCACCTCCGTCAGAAACAGCTGCACCCTTCAGCTCGGTCTGCTGCTGGAAGTCCCAGAAAGCGATGCCGAAGCCGATGAGAGCAAGGATGAGCAGGGCAGGGGTTGCCAGAGAATCGTTGGCAACGGTGATGAGCGCGAGGCCAAAGCCCATGAGGAAGAAGCCCCACATATCGCGGTTCATCATAACCTTGAGCAGGACGGCGAAGCCGACGAAGCGCATCATGCCGCCTGCAGCGGAGAGACCGGTCTGCAGCCAGGTCGGAATGGCGGAAGCGATGGTCTGACCGATGGTGGCGCCAGCGATGAAGAACAGGGTGACGACGACAGCGAAGATCAGGCCGAGCAGAGCCATGGCGAAGTAGTTCAGACGCTCGATACCCTTGGTGTCAGCGTTGTGAGCCATGTTGTCCGCAGAGGACATAAGCGGCGACATAAGGGTGAAGACGAGGGTAACGCCGAGCTGACCAAGCAGGGCGAACGGAATGGCAAGGCCGACAGCCGCGTTGGGCTCGAGGCCCGTGGCGATTGCGAGAATGGCTGCCATGATACCGCCGATAACGGCGTTAGGCGGCTGAGCGCCTCCGATCGGCATGTTGCCGATCGTCATGAGCTGATAGGTACCACCCACGAGAAGACCGGTGTTGAGGTCGCCAAGGATAAGACCGATGACGGCGCCGGTGACGATGGGCTGATAGAGAGACTCGAGGAAGTTGAACTGGTCGATTGCCGCGATGAACGTGACGACGAAGACCAGAGCGACCTGGATGATCGAGTATTCCATCTTGCTCCTCCTTTCAAAATGTATGTACGCACTTTGGATTTCACGTACAGAATGTCAGGGTTTCACTCCTGACAACGTGGATCACGAGGATTACGAGAAGAGCTTGCTCGTATCCTCAACAGGCGTGCTCGGAACGCGCCTGATCTCCAACTCCACCCCCAATTCCTGCAGCTCTTTAAACGCAGCGACATCCTCGTCGTTAACTGCGACGGAGGTGGCGACTTGGCGCTTTCCTTCCGACATGTGCATGTTGCCGATGTTTACCTTCTTTATAGGCACACCGCCCTTGACGAGCGTAAGCACGTCTTCCGGTGTTTCGGCCACGATGAAGATCTTCTGGCGCGGGCTCGCCTTGCCAATGACGTCGATGGTCTTCTGCAGGGAGAAGAAACGTGTAGCGACGCCGGTGGGAGCGGCCATCTTCATGAGGTTCTGGCGCATGGTGTTGGTCGACACGTCGTCGTTGGCGACGAGGATGAGGTTGGAGCCCAGGGTGGAGTTCCACTGGGTTGCAACCTGACCATGAACCAGTCGGTTATCGATGCGGGTAAGAAGAATGTTGGGTTCTGCCATGTTGATCAGCTTCCTTTCGTTGATTGCTGACGACAGTTACTTGATCTCCTGAATCGCGTAACGCGAAACATCTACGACGGCACCGGATCGGACTTTGATTTGGACCTTTTCGCCTTCGATGCCTTTGACGGTTCCGTAGATACCGCCGGCGAAAAGAACCTCCTGACCCGGCTTGAGCTCGGTGTGCAGCTCCTTGAAGTACTTCTGCTTCTTCTTCATGTTGATTTGCGACCAAATGGTGTAAATCAAGCCCATGATGACAAGCAGGCCTAAAAGGGCGACCGAGGAGCTCAGAACGTTGGCTCCGAAATCGGCCATTAGATGCCGTCCTCGTCGCCGAAGATATCCTCTTCCTCGGCACCAGCGACAGAGGCGACCGTCTGGGCGGTGACGCCCGTCTGGCCAACGGTCACGGCCTGCCCGCCAAGCTCGGCAAGCGTGGCATTACCGCGGAGGAACAGGAGCTCAATAACCATGGGAAGGTTGGTGCCGGTCAGAACCTCGACGTTGTCGACATCCTGGGCGATCATCATCGACTGATTGAAGGGGGTACCGCCAAGCAGGTCGGTAAAGACGAGCACGCCATCGCACTCCTCGCGCATGGTGGTAATAGCGGCGCGGAGATCCTCACCGTAGGAAGCAGCCTGGTCGCCCTCGAAAGGAACGACGGTAAAAGCGGGCTGGTCGCCAGCGACCATAGCGATAGCGCTTGCAAGGCCGGGTGCAAACTGTCCATGACCGGTAAGAATAAAGCCAACCATTCAAATTTCCCTTCCGAAGGTGTGTACGATCTGAGTTCGATGGTTTTCGGAAGCCAGCGGGCGGGCGCCCTTAAAGCTTCTTTGAAAGCGTTCTTTGAAGACCAGTGGTCTCTCAACTGGTAGTAACCACGTGACGTGTTGTTGTCACTATATCACCACAGAAGAGGTCGCTTTCGTTGATTCATACAGTAAAACGTTTTTGCACCGTTCACGGTAAAAAATCGACCGTTTACCGCTCGTTAACACTTCTACCTGCGGTTTTGAAACCGTTTCGAAATGATTCGACGTCAGATCGAGTCTCGCCCCACGTCTAAACAACGCAGGGTGGCTAAAAATAGCATGTAGAAAAATTGCAGGTCATTGTGAAGATTTGTGAATTGGTCTTTTTGACTTAATACCAGTTTGAACCACTTTTGAAATTATCGGTGAACGGTAGTTTTCGACCGTTCACCGGTTATTTGCATTCGTTTACGGCCGTTTTCCTAGATGAATTGGGGAGACCCGATGAAGCACTTGCGCGATCACGGGAAGTTTTGGCATTTGTCCTCATCCCCCGCGCGCTAAACTCCGGCATCCAAAATGAGCTAATAGCTCACGCTAATCGTATTCAATCATTACTTACTCAGTATCCGTAATTATTTATCGTTTATCATTAATTATGATATATGATACAAGTATCATCCAAGAGATTGGTTGGAGGGGCTATGATCCGCTGGAACGCATCCACATCGAATGAAACCATCAGCCGCGAACAGACGATAGCTAAACTGAAGAAGCTCGCTCGCATCTGCAAATGGGCCACAATCTGCATTACCACAGCGCTCGCTCTGGGACTCCTCGCAGTCATTATGATTGACCTTCTACTCATATTGCCTGGCCTCTCCCAAGGGTCGTGTCTCCAATCCGTAGAACTTCAAGCCGGCGAAGGACCGTGCCTTGCTATCGTCGGTACCGATGCGCAGGCCCCACTTATGCTCGTTGCACACGATGGTCACACTGCCATAGGGAGCCTCTTGATGACATGCCTCGCGCTTACCATCGCGCTAAGCGTGCGCAGGCTTTTCTTCAACATTGAAAAGGAGGGCAGGCCCTTTGACCTTGAATGCAACCATACGCTTCGTCGAGTAGGACATTTATTCCTTATCGGCGGCGTTGCCGTGAGGCTTCTTGGTGCCGTAATCACGGGAATGATACTCTCAGGATTTGGCGGCAGCTTTACGGATGCGTTCGTCGGCCAGCTATTCGACCCTTCCATGCTCTTTGCAGGCCTGATTATTTGCCTGATAGCCAGCGTCTTCCGCTACGGGTATATCCTGCAAAAACAAGATGACGAGTTGCTCTAGGGGGAATCCATGATTATTCTGCGGCTCGACCGCATGCTTGCCGAACGCAAGATTTCATCCAAAGAGCTTGCGGAACGCGTGGGTATCTCCCAGGTCAATATGTCGCGTATCAAGACGGGCAAGGTTTCTGCTGTGCGCTTTTCAACTCTTGACGCGATATGCCGGGCACTCGACTGCCAACCGGGCGATGTTCTGGAATACATACCTGACGATGAAGCCGATAGCCTCTTTGGGCTTAAAGATGAATAGCCATAATTAAGCCGCCAATCACGCCCTCAACGCAAAAAGCCCGCCAGAACGATGCGTTCTAGCGGGCTCAATCAGATATTTCGACTTCGCGCTCGAAAGCTCAGGCAGATCCTACGCAAACAGGCCGTAGATGCTGATGTTGGCCTTGGCGTAGAGACCGTTAGCATACTCGGTCCACTTGGAGCTGGCGCTCGAAGCCTGCGAAGAGTACTGCTGGTAGGCGGTGTAATAGGCGGTCATGGCCTGCTTATAGGTTGCGCTATCGGCCGTAAAGGCATCGTCGGCGAACGCCTTAGCATAGGTGCTGTCGGCGTCCTTCCAGGTGCCCTTTGAGCTATCCCACTCATCGCCGGCAAGGTTGATGATGTAGTCGGCGTAGTCCTTGCTCGCGGTCTCCTCGTTGCCGTCAGCAGGCTCGGTCGGAGCGGTCGGCATGCTTGCGGAGCTATCGCCCACCTTCTTCTTGTAGAGCTTCTGCAGCGTCGCAGACTGGCGGACGATCTGCTTGGCCTGGTCCTTGGACACGCCGTACTGCGTGGCCATGGTCTTGTAGTCGGAGGTGCCGATGGAATCCTCGGCGTACTGCTTCATTTCCTTGGAAGAAACGGTAATGCCCTCGTCCTCGGCAGCGTCGAGCAGAATCTTGTTGCGCACGTAGGACAGGATGACATCGGCAGAAGGAGCGGTGTAGTTGCCGTCGTCGTCCTTGACGGTGTCGAGACTGTACTGGCTCTCGATGGCCTCGCGCGCGGTGATATCGCTCTTCTTGCCGTTGTAGCTATAGCTTGCCACGGTCGAATCGAGCTGGTCCTCGGTGAGGGTCGCCGAGCCGACGCCCTTGCCGCCAAAACCACCGTTGCCGATAAAGAAGCCGACCACCGCAGCGATCACGACTGCGACCACGAAGGCGGCGATCATCGTCTTCTTGTGCTTGGATGCATGGTCGTCTTCGTCGGAGTCGTCGTCCTCGTCCTGCTCCTCGGGCATAAGGTTCTCGTCGGCGGCGTCGGCGGCGATCTTTGCCTCCAGGCGGGCGTCCTCCTCCTCGGCGGTCGTGCCAGCGGCGATATGTTCGGCAGACGTGCCGGCGACCAGGTCGATCTTCTCGTCCTCATCACCGTCGGGGCCTTCGCCGCGCTCGATGATCTGGATGCCGTCGATCTCGTCCTTCTCGTCCTTCTTTTGAATCAGACCCATATCAGTTACTCCTTGTTAGGAAACACAGTCCCCAATAGAATACGCCCGACGGAGCGCCGGGCGTATTGATTCTTAGGTTATACGCAAACACTTAAGTACTATTTAGGCGTTTGCAGCGTGCATACCTTAGGCCAGGTGTGCGATAACGGCATCGGCAAAGGCCTGCGTGCCCACGGCGCCCTCAACGGAGCCGGTCTGGGCACGGCGCACGTCACCGGTAACCTGCTCGCCCGCGTCGAGCGTGGCAGAGACGGCAGCGCGGATGCGGTTGGCCGCGTCGTTCTCGCCCAGGTGGTCGAGCATCATCGCAGCAGAGAGGATCTCGGCCGTGGGGTTGGCGATATCCTGACCGGCGATATCGGGCGCGGAGCCGTGCGTTGCCTCAAAGATGGCGCAATCGGCACCGATGTTGGAACCCGGAGCCATACCCAGGCCACCAACCAGGCCGGCGCACAGGTCGCTCACGATGTCGCCGTACAGGTTGGGCAGCACCAAGACATCGAAGTCGTTGGGGTTCTGGACCAGGCCCATGCAGGTGGCGTCGACGATCTTGTCGTTGAACTCGATATCGGGATAGTTGGCGGCCACCTCGCGCGCCACGCGCAGGAACAGGCCGTCGGTCGCCTTCATGATGTTGGCCTTGTGCACGGCCGTCACCTTTTTGCGGCCGCAGCGGCGGGCGTACTCAAAGGCATACTCCACAATGCGGCGGCTCTTGGCGATGGAGATCGGCTTGATCGAGATCGCGGAATCGGCGGCGAAGGTCTTTTGGCCCGAACGCTCGACAAGCTGCGAGAGCTCCTCGACCTCGGCAGCGCCCTCATCAAACTCGATGCCGGCGTAGAGGTCCTCGGTGTTCTCGCGCACGATAACCAGGTCGACGTCGCGGAAGCGAGAGCCGTCGCCCGGCTGCGACAGGCAGGGGCGCACGCAGGCGTACAGGTCGAAGTGCTTGCGCAGGGCAACGTTGACGCTGCGGAAGCCCGTACCGACCGGCGTGGTGATGGGGCCCTTGATGGCAACCTTGGTCTCGGCGACCGCATCGAGCACATGTTGGGGCAGCGGCGTGCCAAACTCGTCCATGACGCCGGCACCGGCCTCCTGGACGTTCCAGTTGATCTGGACACCGGTGGCCTCGACCACGCGGCGCATGGCCTGCGTAATCTCGGGACCGATACCGTCACCGGGAATCAGGACTACATCGTGCGCCATAATCTGTTACTCCTCGTCTTCGGCGTCGTCAGATTTTTTAACGCTAGCACGCTTCTTCTTTTTGGAGAGATCCAGGCCAAAACGTTTAACAAGCATTTCGCAAATCTCGCTCGAGCGGGCCTTGAGATAGCTGCCCTTGCCGTTCTCGGCATCGAACTTAAGGCGCAGCGCGAGCTTCTCGGCAACCTCGGCGTCGATCTCACCCTGGCAAAACTCGTACAGGCAACCGAGCATGTCGCGATACTCAAGGTCGCCGTGGTAGCACTGGATGGCCTCGTCCAGGATGGGCCAAGCCTCGCGCGAACGCTCGACACTCGTGGCGCCCCACACGCACAGCAGGCGGAAGGCGGCATAGCGCAGCGTGGAGGAAATCTCGTCGAACAGTGCGGTCTCGGCGCCCTCAAAGGCGTCGCCCAGCTGCTCGGGGCAGGTGGTGGCGAGCGCCGTCAGAGCATCGAGGGCCTCCCAGCGGGTCTGAGCCTCGGGGCGGTCGAGCGCCTCGATCAGCGCAGGCACGCAGGGCACGACGCGCTGCGGATCGCGCTCGGCCAGCAGGTGCAGCACGCGGGCGGCAAACTGGCGGATGCGGCGCGTGGGACAGCCGAGCTCCTGGACCAGACGGTCGACGGCGTTCTCGTTCTCCTCTGCCAGCTGAAGCTGTGCCAGCTCCTCGTCGGTGAGCTGTTCGTCTTTATTTTCTGCCATAGTTACCTCTTCTTACTATTTCTTAGCGTGCTTGCCAGCACCCTTGCTGTCATCGGTGACCGAGATGAGCTGTCGGTCGGCAGCGCCATTGCGACGTGCGCGGCGGCGCTCCTCGGCGTCGCCCGCATCGGCGGCGGCGCGATGGGCTTTGTTGACGTTGAAGACCTCGTCGTGCTTGCGCCACGGGCCGACGGACTCACCAAAGCTCATCTTAAGGCCGGCGATAAAGCCGCCGAGCCAGCCGATCGGCGCAAACTGAACCAGCGGGAACAGCGAAAACACCCAGGTCAGCAGGACGACTGCCGCCGCTCCCGCAAAGTTGGCAATCCAGTAGTCACGCTTGGTGATGACGCGCTTTTCGCACGCCCACTGGCCGCACAAAAAGCCAATGTAAATCGCAAAGAGAAAGAGCACCAGCGCAAGCACCACGAACGTCCAGCTCATGGGCGCTACTCCCCGTGATGGTGGCCGCAGCAGCACTCGTGGCCGTCGTCATGGCCGTGGCCGCCGCAGCACTCGTGGTCCTCGCCATGGTGGTGGCCACAACCGCACTCGTGGTCGTCGCCATGCTCGCCGCAACCGCAGCCTTCCTCGTGAGCACCGTGCTCCTCGGGACGATACTGCGACCAGTCCAGACCGGCGGCGATGGCATCGGCCTCCTCCTTATAGAGGACCGTGATGGCCTGGGTGCCCAGCTTGGCACCACCGATGGCGTCGAGCATGTCGTAGAGTGTAAAGGCGACGTCGGCGCCGGGCAGCGCAAGCTCGCGGTCATCGGCGTAAGCGAGCGCCAGGCGCAGGTCCTTAATAAAGTGCTCGACCATAAAGCCGGGCTTGTAGTCGCCGTCGAGCGCCTTGGGGGCCAGGCTCTCCATGGCGCCGGACTTACCGGTGCCGCCCAGGATCATCTCGCGGGTCTTCTCCAGATCGAGGCCGTTGAGCTCGGCAAATGCCATGGCATCGGCCATGCCGACCATGCAGGCGCCCAGCGACACCTGGTTGGCGAGCTTGGCCGCCTGGCCCTTGCCGGCGCCATCGAAGCAGCAGATGTTGGCCGCGAAGGTGGCCAGGATGTCGCGGACCGGGGCGATGTCGTTCTCGGTGGCACCCACGATAGCCGTGAGCGTGCCGGCGATCGCGCCCGACTCGCCGCCGGTGACGGGGCAGTCAAACGCCATGCGACCGGAGACCTGGGCGGCCTCGGCAATGTCGCGGGCGAGCTCGGGCGAGCTCGTGGTGAGGTCGATCAGGACCGCGCCCGGCTTGGTGCAGGCCAGCAGGCCGTCGCCCGCCAGGTAGAGCTCCTCGACCTCGGAGGGATAGCCCACCATGGTAAAGACGACATCGGCGTTCGCCGCGGCCTCGGCCGGCGTATCGGCCCAGACGGCGCCGCGCTCGATAAGCGCTGCGGCCTTGGACTTGGTGCGGTTGTTGACCGTGACGGGATAGCCGGCGTCCAGGATGTGGCCGGCGATGGGGGCACCCATGATTCCGGTGCCGATGAATGCGACGGAGAGCTTGTTTGCCATGAAACCTTTCCTTTTGGGTTGGGTGTTGTTACCAGGTTGATTACTCAGCGCCAGCGCTTGAGCTGCGGGGCGCCCGTGGTCGTAGCGCCTGTCTACTCGCCGCGCACACGGCGCGCGATGCGGTCGGAAAGCGAGGCTTTCTCGGCGCGGTTCTTGCCCCAAAACGCGCAGGCCACCATGCCGGGGCCCACGTGCGAGCCGATGGTGGGGCCCACGGAGCTGCGAATGATCGTGACGTCGGCACAGCCCTCCTCCTTGCGGATGGCGGCCTCGAGCCAGTCGCCGTCCTTCTCGGCATCGGCCGTCATGATGGCGATAGGCATAGTGCGATCGGGCACATAGTTCTCGCGGAACGACTTGAGGATGGACTTGAGCGCCTTCTTGCGGCCGCGGTTGACGCCGATCAGCGACAGCGAGCCGGCAAGGTCGTAGGAGAGCTCGGGCTTGACGTCGAGCTTTGCCGTGAGCTGCGCCGCCGCGGGCGGAATGCGGCCGCCGGCAGCCAGCGCGTCAAAGCTCTCGAGCGTAAAGTAGCCGTGGACATAGGTCTTGGCCTCGTTTGCCCAGTCGACCAGCTGCTTGGCGGTGAGTCCCGCCGAGCGTTGACGGACGGCCTCGAGCGCCAAGAGCTCGCCGGTCGCACAGGGCAGGGCGTTGTCGACCACGTACAGTTCAAAGTCGGGATACTCGGCGCGCACGGCATCTGCCGCCTGGCACGCGGAGTTATAGCTCGACGACAGCGCCGAGGTAAAGCACAGGTAGACCGTAGGCGTGCCCTCTTTGGCGCACTCGGTAAAGAACTCGATATAGCGACCGAGCGACACAGCCGAGGTGGACACGCGGGCGCCGGCGCGCATGCGGTCGTAGAACTCCTTGGGCGTGATGCTCGACCAGATGTCGTCCGTGCGCTCCTCGCCATCGATAATGAAGGGGAAGCCCAAGATATCGACATCGAGGTTCGCGGCGACCTCGGGGCTAAAGTCGCAGCAGGTATCGACGACGATGCGGCAGCGGTCAGAATGGCCGGCGGATGCAGCCTTGTCCATCAAAGCGACTCCTTACGTAAAAAGGCGGCCACCCGCATGGGATGGCCGCCAGCCGTTAACTCATGCAAGTTAACGTATTTTACTCGTCAAGTGTTTCGATACGGGGCTTGATGATGCCATATCCACCATTCTTACGGTGATACACCACATTGATGAGGCCCGTCGTCGCGTTCTCGAACACGTAGAAGTCGTGGCCCAGCAGATCGGTCTGCACCAGCGCCTGCTCCTCAGTCATCGGGGTGACGTCGATGACCTTCTCGCGGACGAGCAGGTCGTCCTCCTCCTCGGGCAGCAGCAGGTCGGCCAGATCCTCGACACGCTCGACCGGTGCAACATCCGCTGCGCTGGCACCACCCTGGCGGTTGTCCACGACCTTGGTCTTGAACTTGCGCAGCTGACGGGTGACCTTATCGGCGGAAAGGTCGATGGCGGCGTACATATCGGCACCGTGCTCGGCAACGCGAATCACTGAACCGCGGGCACGAACCGTAACCTCGACGATTGCCGGGTTGGGGTTCGAGGGGTTCTTCTCATAGCGAAGCACGACGTCGACCGTCATGGGCTCGATATCGAAAACCTTGAGCGCCTCGCCGATCTTCTCATCCACATGCGCACGCAGAGCATCGGTTACCGTCGTCTTGCGTCCAGAAACCTTGATATCCATACGTGGCTCCAATCTGCCTCGGGGACTTACTGTACTGGCTATGTACCCATTGCCGTGCATTTAATCACGCGGATTCTCAAAGACCCGAATAACGATTGCTTTGTACCGCATACCGAAGTCTCGCGCTTTTCCGAGGCAAAGTGCGCTATGGGAAGGCGACAGCGACCTTGGTTTTGCACCTAAAAAATGTCTTTGACCTGCTGGTTTTATGGAAACGAAAAAGCCGGGTTCCCCTGTTGGGAGAGCCCGGCGATGCGTGTTGAAACCGTGAAGAGGCGTCCCTCCTAGCGAATAGGAGATGCCACCCCTAGCAATAACTAGCTATTGAGCTTGTTAATGTCGTCGTCGGTGATAGTGCCCTCCTGGCTGGACGATTTATCCTCGGAGGATGCGCCCTCGCTGCTCGAATCGGAGGATGCGGACTCGCTGGATCCGGTGTCGGTCGACTGCACGTCGGCGCCCGAGACCGTCTTGGTGGTGAGGTCATAGGGCATCGTGCCGTACCAGACGGAGTGGACCGCCTCGAGCGTGCCATCGGCCGTGATACCGTCGAGGGCATCGCTCACGGCACGACATAGCTCGTCGTTGGCCGCGAGGCCCGCGACGCCGAGCGTCGAGGGCGTCTCGAGCGCGCCGACGTAAGAGATCTGGCTTATCAGGCGCGCAAGGTAGCCGCCGGCTGTGGAGTCGCAAATCACGTAGTCGACCTCGCCGGACTCGAGCGCCTCAAAGCACTCGTTGACGTTGGAGAAGGTCTTTTGGTTGGCCGTGATGCTCTGCTTGGCGAGCGCTTCCTGCGAGGCCGAGGAGGTCTGAACGCCCAGGGTAGCGGTGTTAAGCGTTTCGGTGGAAACGCTCAGTGACTCGCCGTCGCTCGCCTTTCCGAACACTGCCGCAGCGTCGTACAGGCAAGTACCAAGCGTGCTGATGTCACCATCCGTGGAATTGATGTCGCCAATGAAGATGTCGGCCTTTTTGTCGCCAAGCGCGGAATCGGCAGAAGACGCATCGACGAAGGCAACTTTAAGGCCCATACGGCTTGCAAGGGCGCGGGCCGCGTCGACCGCGTAGCCCGTGAGGTTACCATCGGCGCCCTGCATGGCCTGCGGAGCATCGGAGGTATCGAGGGCAACCGTCAGGGTACCGGGAGTGACCAGGGCGTCGTCCGACACCGCCGGCGTGACGGTCTCGCGCTCGATCTGGTCAATCGTGGGTGTCGTGAACGTGGACAGTGGATTGAACGCGCATCCGCTCAAGCCCAATACGGCAATGACCACCGCGGTCCCAGCACCTAACCGAGCCGCGTGCATCAAGCTGCCCCTCACCATGTCCACTACCCTGCCTTCTGTGTCGTATACAATCCGTGCGTTGCGCGGAATAACGGGTTGTTCCCACCAGCTGACCTGGTATTTGACCCCACACTTGCGCACCGGGGTGTTTGCTCGGGAAGCCGTAGCCACCTTCACGACTGGCCCGCTCGCCCGCGAGGCGGTATTGCCCCAAAGAAAGTAGAACGGACGGTGCGGCTTACATCTAGGACGCGCCATGATCGCGCCGCGCGCACGCGGTCGCTTACGTGGATCCCTTTGACCGCGTCTGTCTTGGACTAGGATGGACATTTCGTCCGTCCGCAACCACAGCCTGGCAGGAACGTAGCGCATTATAGCTAAGTTCAAGCTAAAGTTTAAGGTTAGGGACGTCATTCGCACCGTGAGCACAGATTTTGCAGGTCGGAGCGGGCCGCTCGTGGCCCCATGAAGCCCGGAGCTCCCCTACGGTGAGCTCTGGGGCACCCGTCCCCGGGTGCTGTGGCCAAAAAATGTCAAATATGAGTACTGTCACCAAATTAGTGGCAGGTATTATTGGCCTCGTGGACAGATTTAGCGCTCATTTCCGCTAATTTGATAGTTAGATATTCTACATTTGTTTATTATCTTCTTTCCCTACGACGGCTCTGAATCCAAAACTCTTGGAATTTGCTGTTACTAGTTTTGTAACAGTACTCATATTTGCCACTTTTTGGCCAGAGCATATATCCAACCCCCTGTTCCCCGGCGTTGTTAGGCCGGTTTAAGCCCGAAACACGCCCGAAGCGCATTAAGCAACGCCTCTTGTTTCTTCCTGCGGGCGTCGACGCGATTGCGGTACCGCTTACCCATGCGCTGGTGGATGCGCCATGCGAGCGCTTCCATCGCTTCCATGTCGCAGAGCATTTCGTTGTTGACCGTCGCGACCTCGATTCCCATAGTAATCAAGCCCGTGTTGCGTTTTTCATCATGGATACGTCCCCTTCGAGAGGAATGGCCCAGCTCACCGTTGTATTCAAGGTCAAACCGGGCTGCTTCCTGATATGCATCGCAGACTGCATGCGGCATCCCCGAGATTGCCTGCGCGCGGTCATCGAACTCGATCTTGTAGTCGGTCTTAAAAAGACCGCAGGCAAATCCGCCATAGGAATACGGAAGCGAAAACAGGGCGAGCATGATGCACTCCATGGGCGAGCGCAGGTTTTCCGACAGGTAGGGACACAGGCGCAGCAGCTGTTTGGCCACATTCCCCTTGCATTCCGCAAGGTAGTCTGCCAGTCGATCAGGCGTCAGCACCGGCTCGACTTCAAAGTAGCCCACGTCTGCCGGTTGGTCTTTATCCTTTGCAAGCCTGTTCACGGTGGGTGAGGTGTAGGGAGGCAGATACTTCCCGCGATCGCTCAGTGAAATCTTGGAACACAGTTCCTGGGCCAGGGCAAACGCCTGGATGCAGCCGACCTCGCGGGCGACGGCAACACAAAGGGCCTCGGGAGACAGGCTGTACACCCCCGGTTCCACCTCTAGAATCGAGCCGGCAGGCAACCCGGAACACACGGACCAGCCCACGCCAGGTATGCGGCGGCGCTGCGCCGCAGATCCCACCAGCAAGCACAGATCTTCTTGCACCTCGCCGCTTTTGGCTCCAATTCGCACTAGATCGGGAAGATAGATATCCTCGGTCGAAGGCGATGACGCACACAGCACGCGGCGCTCCTCCTCGGGCTCAAGGTCCTTCCAGCCGATGTAGCCCATCTGCCGGCGCTCGGCTCGAATCATGCGCAACGCCGAGGCGCCCGTCAGGATCACGGAAGCCGCAAGCTGCTCTTTTGTCGGCTTGTTGCACTGCCTGATTGTTACCGCCACATGAATCACCCCTACCAAACGCGTGCGATAGCGAGGCCATCAACGGCCGCGGCACCGGCGCGCTTGAGTTCCGCCGAAGCCGCTGCCATCGTCGCACCCGTGGTGATAACGTCGTCGATAAGCAGCAGGCGGCGGCCCCGCACGTCTTCAACGGTCTCGTACATGCCTCGGGCGCGTTCACGGCGTTCTTCACGACCGAGTTCGCGCTGGTCGCCATGCCCGTACTTGACGAGGGCATCGAGCAACGGAACACCCGACAGCTCGCAAAATGGGCGCGCGATGGCTTCCATATGATCGAAGCCGCGTCGCCGAAACGCCGCCGCCGTCGCGGGCACAAACACCACTGCATCGGCGCCGGACAACACACCGCCTAAGCGTTCGGGTGCCGCGACCTGGGCATGTAAGGCGGTGTCGTATAGCAGCTCCGCCAGATACGGCGCCAGGCGTCGCTCGCCCGCGTCTTTGTACGCTTTAATGATTCGAGGCAGCGGATGCGTGTAAATGGCACATGCCAGGCACCGGTCGAGTGCTTCGGCCATCGCCGAGGACGAACCCTCGACCGAGCACTCGGTGCACAGCAAGTCTCCAAACGGAGCGCCGCATCGAGTGCAGCTATGCCGCGGGTCGATGAGCGCAAGCGCCGCCAAGCAGTCTTGGCAAATAAGCGCGCCGGAGCGCTCGCAGCCGGCGCATCGCGTGGGCGACAACGCCTCAAGCGCCTCGTGCGCTGCCCGCTCGGCAAACGGTAGCAATTCGTCCACAAACGGTAGGATGCCGGCACCTTGCAGGCATCCCAACACATTCAAATGTCTCTTCACGACACAACCCTCCCTACGCTCGGTCGCAGGGAGGGTTGTTGATTCAGCGCTATGATACCCCGATGCGCTCGGGGCAAGGCGGGTTAAATCCGCTCGCGGGCGTTATTCGCCGGCGGGCGGTTGTGGTGCAGACGAAGACGGAGTCGAGCCCTCGCCACCATCTTGACGCGGCTTGCGAGAACGACGACGGCGACGGCGCTTCTGGCCCTGGTCGGCCGAGCCCTCGCCACCACGATCTTCGCGCGACTCGCGTTCGTCGCGAGCAGCGCCGCGCGCGGCCTTGGCAGCCGCCCCTCCGCCATCTCCGGGGCGACGACGTGTGACCTTGACCTCGCCATCCGAGACCTGATCGGCCACGGAGGGCACCGACGGCTTTTGCTGCGTGCCCGAGGAATGGCGACGACGCGGACGCGGGGCGCGCTCGTCATCGTTGCGCTGCTTGCCACCCTTGTCGGCAGGCGTATCGGAACCCGAACCACTCTTGGGAGCGGCACCGGCTTCACGAGCAGCTGCGGCGCGGAAGGCGTCCTCGCGCTCCTCGCTCGACAAATGGCGGCGGCGACGGCGCGTGGGATTCATGCCACCGCCGCGGTTTTGCTGCTGAGGCTGCTGAGCCTCGCGCTCGCGGGAGGAATTCTTGCCTGCGGCTGCAGCCTCGGTAGCATCGCCCGAGCCCGCGCGCTTGCGGCGGCGACGTCCACCGACAGCCTCCTCAGCCTCGGGTGCCTCGGCCTTGCCGCGACCCCTACCACGGCCGCGACCCTCGCCCTGGCTCTGACCGGCACGGGCATCGGCGTCCGCATCGCGACGGCGGCGCTTGGGCATCGACGTGCCGGCAAGACGGTCGGCGCTCGACAGGCCATCGCCCACGTCGACGCCGTTCTCGCGGTCGAGCTCCATGAGCGCCAGACGCATCTCGGGCGACTCGATGCGCTCGAGCACATCGCGCGTCACGCAGTCGGGGCGGCAATTGCAGCCCTGCTCGGCAGCCTTCTTCTTGCAGCCCTCCGAGCAGGTCATATCGGCCAGGTTGACCTTAAAGACTTTGCCGTTCTCCAGGCGCAACACCAGCTGCTCGCGCGGCGTGTCATATTCCTGGATGCGCGCCTTGCCAAGCGGCGTATCGATAAGCGTCTTCTTTTTGGGCGCGCGGCTCTTAAAGTCCTTGTAGGCCTCGAACTCGTAGCGCAGGCAGCACATCAGGCGGCCGCAGACGCCGCTAATCTTGGACGAGTTGAGCGGCAGGTCCTGCTCTTTTGCCATGCGGATCGAAACCGGCTCAAACTGTCCGCCAAAGCGCGTGCAGCAGAGCTCCTGGCCACACTGGGCATAGCCGCCCACCAGGCGGGTCTCGTCGCGCACGCCGATCTGGCGCATGTCGACGCGAATGTGCAGCGTCGAGGACAGGTCCTTGACGAGCTGACGGAAATCGACGCGTTCCTCGGCAGCAAAGTAGAACACAGCCTTCTCGCCGCCAAACAGGTACTCGACGCCGACCGGCTTCATCTCGAGGTCGAGCTCCTTGACCAGACGGCGGAAATCGACCATGGCCTCGTCGCCCTGGATAGCCAGGTCGTCGGCAAGCTGCAGGTCGATGTCGCTCGCCACGCGCAGCACGGGCTTGAGCGGCTGACCGATCTCGTCTTGCGGCACCTCAAAGGGATCGGCCGTGACCAGGCCGATCTCGGTTCCGCGCTCGGTGGAGCAAATGGCATAATCGGCCTCGAGGATATCCAGATCCTGCGGATCGAACCACAGGTCGCGCGAGGCGTAGGTAAACTTAACGGGTACGACTAACGGCATTTCAGTGCCTTCCTGATATCGAACAGCATGACCTCGATGGCCAGCTGGGGAGTAACGTTTCTGGCGATGTTGCGCTCGGCGGTCGCGACTGCCTCGAGCGCCCGCGTGGCACCCGCAACATTGGTCGCGGCGGCAAGCCGACCGATCGTGTCGCGCACGTCTTCGTTCACCACGTCGGCCGCCTCGTCCTGAAGCGTCAGCAGCACGTCGCACATGAGCGTCCGCGCGCTCGCCAGCGCTTCCATGATACCCGAACGCTCGCGCGCGTTGAGTTCGCGCTTGTTGCGGTCCTCAAGCTGCTTCAATGCTCCACGCGACAGGTAGTCGGCGTTTTGCTCGAGCACCTTTTCCTGCGTGGACTTGACCTCGGCGAGCGGCGCCTTGACGGCGACGATGAGCGATTTGGCGCGACTGAGTACATCGGCCTCGTCGGCGGCGATGAGCGAGTCGATGGCACGGACCATCTGGCGGCGAGCATCCTGGCGCTCGGCGCTCTTAAGGAACTCGATTCCACGCGTGGGGCTGCCCGCCACGGCGACGGCCATGCGGCAGCGCGCGGGGTCCTGGCCGGTGGCGCGGCTCACGGCCTGCGCGGCGACGGCGGGCGATACCAGCCGAAACGGCACGCACTGGCAGCGGCTCACAATGGTGGGCAGCATTACGTCGGCCGAGGTGCCCAGCAGGATGAACATGACGCCCTCGGGCGGTTCCTCAAGCGTTTTGAGCAGCGCGTTGGCAGTGTTGGCGCGCAACTGTTCGGCGCGATCGATGATGTAGACCTTTGCCTTGGCGCGGATGGGTGCGAGGGGCACGTCGTCGAGCAGCTCGCGGGTCTGGGCGATAAGGTAGCCCGTAGCGCTCTCGGGCGTGTAGTAGTGCACGTCGGGATGCGTATGGCGGGCGACACGCACACAGCTGTCGCACGATCCGCAGCCGTCCTGCTCGCACAGGAATGCCTGGGCGAGCGCCCATGCGGCGTCGAGCTTGCCGGCACCGGGAGCGCCCAAAAACAGGTACGCGTGCGATGCGCGGCCGCTAGCGACGGCGTTGGTCAAAAAATCGCGCACGCGTTTCTGGGTGTCGAGCTTGGCCAGCAGGCTTGCCTGAGCGGGGGCCATGCTACTCAGCCTCCTGGGCAAGCGCGGCGGCGACGGCATCTTGGGGAACATCGAGGCCATACGCGCGAACCTGCTCGACCGTCTGCGCGAAGACATCTGCGATTGGCGCGGTGGCGTCGATGAGCTTTACGCGGTTTGGCTCCTCGGCAGCAATTGCGCAAAAGCCCTGGTAGACACGCTCCTGGAATGCCATGCCCTTTGCCTCCATGCGATCTGCCGCGCCACGGGCGGCCATGCGCAGTGCCGCCTGCTCGGGCGTGATGTGGTAGACGAGCGTGAGCGCCGGGTGCGTCCCCGCGACGGCCAGGTTGTTGGCGTCGCGCACCATCTGGCGATCGAGGCCGTCGGCAAACGCCTGGTAGCAGGTCGTGGAATCGTAGAAGCGATCGCACAGGACCACCTTGCCGGCCGCAAGGGCGGGGGCGATGACCTCGTGCACCAGCTGGGCGCGCGCCGCCTCGTAGAGCAGCAACTCGCAGGTGTCCCCCATCGCCGTGTTAGCGGGGTCGAGCAGCAGGGCGCGAATCTTTTCGCTGATGGCGGTGCCGCCCGGCTCGCGCAGGCTCACAACCTGGTAGCCAGCGAGCTCGAGCGCACGGGCAAGCAGGCGCGCCTGCGTGGACTTGCCGGCGCCGTCGACGCCCTCGAGCGTGATAAAGCTATGTTGAGCAGGCTCAAAAGCCATGGGCGCAGCCCCTTCCTACAAGGCGCGAAAATGCAAGTTATAGCAACCAAGCCATGATACCCCAGCGTCCGGCGCACCCCAAATCCCACCCAGTCGCAAGCGACTACTAAGTTGCGGTGAAATGGGGACTGGTTACAACCCTGTGGCCACCAAACACTCCCTATTTCACCGCAACTTATGAGGGGGAGTTTTGGACGCTGGGTATAATCGTTGTATTGCATTGAAATGTGGCGAAAGGAGTGGCAATGTCTCGGTATTGCGCCTCGTGCGGCAAGCTTCTTGCAGATGATGCCAAGTTCTGCACCTCGTGCGGTGCACCCGTTGAGCAAACAGCCGCGAGCGATAGCCAGCCCGCTTTTGAGCAGACCGGCTCCCTTGATACGCCGCAAGCCAAGGCGGACGACCCCCTCGCCTATAGCCCCGACCTCGCCGCAAGGACCGAGGCCGTCGAGACCACGCAGCGCATACCCGTCGCGAGCGGCTCGCCCCAACAGCAGCCGGCTCCCGCATACGCGCCCGCTTCGCCACAGACCCCCGCTTCCAAAAAGAGCGGCACCGGGCCGCTTATCGCCGTTATCGTTGTGCTGGTGGCGATCATCATCGCCCTGGTCATTTTCTTTGCAATCAGACCGTTCGACAACGCCGCCACGCAGACGACTGCCGAGGTAGCTAAGCTGCACCATGACGTCGACGACGATGACCTAAAGCCTCTCGGCGATCCCAACAGCCTGTACGACGATGATGACGATGACGACGAGGATGGCGGCGAAGCAACGCTCTCCGAGCAGAACCTCTACCGTCGCCTGAGCGAATACTACGACCTGCTCGAAGATCTCGACAGCCAGGTCCGTGGCTGCGCGCAGAACTTCAACGGCAACTATCTGGAAGAGGATCGAACCACCCGTCAAAATCTCGCCGACGTCGCCGAGCGCACGGAGGACACCATCGAGCAGTATTACGACATCATCGAGGACCTGGACGTCCCGACGAGCTCCAAGAACTACAGCTCCTGGAAGGACATCATCGCCCTGTACGACGACCTGGATCACCGCATTGACGCAATCTGTGATGCCTGGGAGATCAGCCTGAAATACGCCAAGCCCGCGGACCACAAGAATGAGATCGTGGCACCGCTGTCACGCGACAACGTGGCGGGCACCAATGACAATAAGTACCGCCTAGATTTTGAGGAGCGCTATCCCGGCGCCAAACCCGTCGAAGTGAACTAAACTCCCCTACCAACAAGAAGTTGCGGTGGAATAGTTCCGGTTTTTGAGCCTTGCAAGCCCAAATAAGAACTATTTCACCGCAACTCATGAGCGGGGCCGGGTGCGCGTTTGGATTCGCGCACCCGGCCCCTGTTGCTGTGTTGCGTCGCTGTTCGGCTATTTGTCGGCGGCGGCCTTCTTAGTCGCGGCCTTTTTTGCCGTCGTCTTCTTGGCGGCCGCCTTTTTGGCCGTCGTTGTCTTCTTCGCCGTCGAAGTCTTCTTGGCCGCACTCGCCTTGGTTGTGGTCTTGCGGCCGCGGGCGGGCTTCTTCTCCTTGGTCGGGCAGTCCATGTTGACGCAGATACGCCACGGACCGCGCGCCGTGTTGACCACCACGATGGGGGCGCCGCACTCGGGACAGGTCTCGCCCGTCGCCTCGAGCTTGCCACGCGCCGGCAGCGGATAGCTCACGCCGCAGTCATCGTAGTTGGTGCAGCGGATAAAGCGCTTGCCGCTCTTCTCGCTCTTGTGCGCGATCAGGTCGCCATGGCGTCCGGCCTCGGCACACACCTTGCACTCGCCCACTTTAAGGTCGGGCTCGTAGTTGGTGGGGCACGTCGGGTTCACGCAGATCTCGAAAGCCTTCTGGCGGAACGGCTGACACTTAATGCGCGGCGCACCGCATTCGGGGCACACGGCGGCCTCGCCCTCGAGCGGGCTCACCTTGACGCCGCTCGGCACCGGATAGGTCACGTCGCAGTCGGGCCAGCCCATGCAGCCAATGAAGCTGCCGCGGGTCTTGGCGCTCGTCTTCATAACCAGGTCCTTGCCGCACTTGGGGCAAGCGCCCACGCGCGCATCGGCCGTGACGGCGTCGCTGATGGCGTCGCCGAGCTCCTGCGTATGCTTGAGCAGCTCGTCGAGCACGCCGGCCAGCAGCGCACGCGAGTGCGTCACGACATGCTCTTCGGTGTCCTCACCGCGCTCGACGCGAGTCATGTCGCCGTCGAGCTCGCTGGTCATATCGGGGCTCGTGATGCGCGGGGCAAACTGCGTCAGCGCGTCGATGATGGCGATGCCCAGCTGGCTCGGCTCAACGGGATCGTTTTTGAGGTAGCGCACGGCGTACAGGCGCTCGATGATGCTCGCACGCGTGGACTTGGTGCCCAGACCGCGCTTTTCCATCTCCTGCACGAGCTTGCCCTGGCTGTAGCGCGCGGGCGGCTCGGTCTGCTTGGCCTCAAGCTTAATATCGAACACGTCGACCGTGTCGCCCTGCTCCAGCGGCGGCATCTGCTCGTCGCGCTTGAGTCCGTACGGGTACGCCTCGCGGAAACCCGGGGTCACGAGCACATCGCCCGAAGCCACGAACGGTTCGCCGTTGACGTCGAGCTCGAGCTTGGTATTCTCGATGGTCGCGGGACCCATAAGCGTCGCCAGGAAGCGGCGGGCGATGAGGTCGTAGAGCTTGCGCTGGCCGCCATCGAGCGTGGACGGATCGCCTTCGCCCGTGGGGTAGATGGGCGGGTGGTCGGTGGTCTCGACTTTGCCGCGCGTGGGCTTCATGGGGCCGGCGAGTACCTTTTTGCACACGGGCGCCAGCGCCGGGTTGATCTTTGCCAGGTCGCTCACCACGGCGCCCAGATCGAGCGTCGCAGGGTACACGGTGTTGTCGACACGCGGATAGCTGATGAGGCCCGCCATGTAGAGGGACTCGGCGATGCGCATGGTACGTGCAGGTGAGATGCCCTCGGCCGCGGCGGCAGCCTGCAGCGAGGTCGTCGCAAACGGCGTGGGCGGCTGCTGCTTGCGGGAGCGCTTGGTCACCGCGGCGACGGTTGCCGTCGTAGCGCCGTCGATGTGGCCGTACGCCGTCTCGGCAGCATCTTTATCGGTAAAACGCGCCGTCTTGTGCGCGATCTTAAAGCGATCATCCTCGGCGGCGCCCTGCGCGGCGCCCATGCCGCGAATCTGCCAATAGTCCTCGGGCACAAACGCCATGCGCTCGCGCTCGCGCTCGACCACCAGGGCGAGCGTCGGCGTCTGCACGCGGCCGGCAGAGCGCACGTTGCCAAAGCCGCCGAACTTGGCGAGCGTCAGGTAGCGCGTGAGCACCGCGCCCCAGATGAGGTCGATGTGTTGGCGGCTCTCGCCGGCGTCGGCCAGATTCTGGTCGAGCGAGACGAGGTTATCGAAGGCCTGCGTGATCTCGGCCTTGGTAAACGAAGAATACTGGGCACGGGCAACCGGCAGGTCCGGCGCAACCTCGCGCACCTTGTTAAGGGCGTCCGAGCCGATCAGCTCGCCCTCGCGATCGAAGTCCGTGGCGATGATGACGCTGTCGGACTTTTTAGCGAGGTTCTTGAGCGAACGAATGAGCTCTTTCTCGGCCGGTAGCTTAATGACGGGCGCCCAAGTGAGATAGGGCAAGCTCTCGAGCTTCCAGCCCTTGATGGAAATGCCATCGGCAAGGAACGGCTTGCGCTTGGTGTCGTACGGTGGGCGGGCCAGGCCATCGGGCATATCGGCCGGCAACATCTCGCCGTCCTCGGTGACCGAATACCAACCCAGCTTTTTATCGAACAGCACACTGTCGCAAAAATCGGGTGCCAGGATGTGACCGGCAAGGCCGATGGTCACGCACTCCTCGCCCTTCCACTCAAAACGGTAGATGGCGGTGTTGTACACCTTGTCCTTTTTGGGCTTACCCGTGGACAGTCGCTCGGCGATTTGACGCGCGGCATCGTTTTTCTCGGCGATGATGAGCTTCAAAAGAGGCTCCTATCTCGTATCTCTGCGGCTACGCCCGCCCGTATGGCGGCCGACTTACGCCCTTGCTTGCTCAATCTGCCCGATGAGCCAATCGCACCAGGCATCCATGCCCTCGCCCTTGCGCGCGCTCACGGCAAACCGCGGCGCTTGCGGATTGAGGTCATCGAGTGTCTTAGTATACCTATCCATGTCAAAATCGAAAGCCGGAGCCACGTCGACCTTGTTGAGCAGCTGCGCGCCGGCGTGTTGGAAGATACCCGGGTACTTGATGGGCTTGTCGTCGCCCTCGGGCACCGAGAGGATCATGATGGACAGGTTCTCGCCCAGGTCAAAGTCGACCGGGCAGACCAGGTTGCCCACGTTTTCGATAAAGATGACGTCGATGTTGTCCAAGCCCACCGCCTGGTCAAACGCATCGATGGCCTCCATGATCATATTGCCCTCGAGGTGGCACAGGCCGCCCGTGTTGATCTGGATGGCGGGCATGCCGGCTTCCTTCATGGTGATGGCGTCGACGTCCGAGGCGATATCGCCCTCGATGACGGCACAGCGCAGGCCGGCTTTGTCACGCAGGCGCTCGTTGGTGCCCAGAATCGTGGTGGTCTTACCCGAGCCGGGGCTCGACAGCACGTTGATCACGTAGGTGTTCGTCTGCTCAAATCGCTGACGCAGCTGATCTGCCAGGCGCTCGTTGCGCGACAGAATCGGCGATGCAATATCAATCGTTTTCTCGGCCATACTTAGCGCTCCTTACTTTGCCCCTTTATACCCCATCACCAGATGGCTAGCGGGCTAATCGTCGGGGGTTTCGATTTCGATACTTGCGATATCGAGCTCGCGGCCGTGCAGTAGGCGCACGTTGGCACCACCACACTGGGGACAGCGGCAATGGAAACGGTCGTGCTCAAAGACCTCGCCGCAGTCCAGGCACTCGCTTTGTGGATGGACCTCCTCCACGGCAAGCTCGCAGCCTCGCGTGAGCGGGTCCTCGTCGCGAAATGTCTCCCAGGCAAAGTCGAGCGCCTCGCGCACGACCTCGGTCATATCCCCGATACGCAGCGTTACCAAAACGGCGCGCGAGGCCCCCGCCCCACGCGCCGCGCGAATCACTGTATCGAGTATGCCGTTGACAATGCCAACCTCGTGCATACCGATTTACTCCTCGTCGTCCTCGTCGTCCGAGAACAGATCCAGACGGCTCACGAACAGGCCCTCCTTGCCCTCGCGCGCGGTGATGACCACACGGGCGACGGCGAGCGAGATCTCGTAGAGCGAGAGCAGGGCGCCGTACATAAGGCCCAGGGTGACGGGCGAGCCGTCGGGCGTGATCACGGCCGAAGCCACGAGCAGGCCCACGTACACATAGCGCCAAGCGCTGCGGAAGGCGGCGTAGGACACGATGTGGAAAACGGACAGGTAGAAGATGATGAGTGGAAGCTCGAACGCCACGCCAAAGCCGATCATAAAGAGCAACTCCATGTTGACGTAGTTCTCCAGGTCGGGCAGCGCGGTGGCGACGGCCGAGGTCTCGCCGATGAGCCACTCAAAGCCGGCCGGAATGATGATGAAGTAGCAGAAGATGGCGCCCAGGAAGAAGAGCAGCGTCGATGCGAGCACCGTGGGCACGACCCATTTGCGCTCGTTGGGACGCAGCGCCGGCAGGAAAAATGCCAGAATCTGCCAGATGATCATGGGCGTGCACATGACCACGGCCATCTTGATGGCCAGCGAGAAGCGCAGGCCAAAGCCGCCGAGCGTGGTGGTGATGTAGAACTTGCCGTCCGGCACAAAGGAGCGGATGGGGTCTTCCAGGATGTCGAGCACCACGGGCGTGGCGAAATACAGCACGATAGCGGCGGCAAATACCGACACGACCACGATGGTCAAGCGGCGACGGAGCTCTCCCAAATGATCGAAGAGCGGCATTCGCGCAGGTCCGATAGGCATTACTCATCGCCTCCCTTCGGGGCGTCGGCGGCAGCGGCTGCGTCCTCGGCCTCGAGCTCGCGAGCGAGCTGGTCGACGACGGCTTTGCGCTTGCGGGGACGACGGGCGTAGAGGTCAGCCGTCGTGGGCTCTGCCGGCTCGGGCTCGGGCTCCGGCTCTGCAGCAGGCTCGGGCTCGACGGCAGCATCAGCAGCAGCGGCAGGCTCTGCACCCTCGGCCGCCTCAGCAGCGCCTTCGCCCTCGGTGGCACCCTCGCTCGCAGCCTTCTCGGCGGCAAGGCGGGCACGGCGCTCGGCAAAGGTCTCCTTCTTGGCGGGCGCTGCCGTCTCGGCGGCATCCTCGTCCGCATCGGAATCGTCGTCGGTCGCAGCAGCCTTCTTGGGCTTGACCGGGGCCGACGCGGCCTCGCTCACCGGATCGATAATCTCGGACTGAACAACGGCCGTCATCTTTTCCTGCGTCTCGCGGAACTGACGGATGGCACGACCGATCGTGCGGCCCATCTGCGGGAGCTTATCCGGGCCAAACAGCAAAAAGCCGAAGACCACGATGATTGCCAGCTCACCCTCTCCAATACCAAACACACATACCTCCAAGGCTCGATGTGAGTCGAGCCCGCACCGCGCCATTCGGCCGGAACTCGTCTATTCATTCGGTCAAGTATAGCGCCCAGACGCCAAAACGTCCGAGCGCATCACAAACATATGCCAAACGGCACGCCCTTTTGGGGGCAAAGATTATGCAGCGGTGATCGAAATCTCCTGGTCGACGCCCAACAACTGAACCACGCGCATCACCGGTGGCTGCACGTTGACGCAGCTAAAACGCTTACCATGATCAGCTGCGTGGTGTGCGGCGCCCACAAGCACGCCAATGCCCGTCGAATCGATGTAGCTCACCTGGGCAAAATCGAGCTCAACGGCCTCAGTGGGCTGCTCGAGCGCCAGGTCGATGGCATTGCGCAGGCTATCGGCGTTAGAGATATCGATCTCACCGGTCACCTTAATGGTGTAGAGCTCTGGCGTGGGGTTGGTGGAAATACCCAAATCCATGTATACGCTCCTTTACGTATCGAAAGTGCGGATAGTACGGGAAGCCGCGCGTTAGGCGCGCTCGGCACGCGCAAGCTCGGCAGCGACGAGCTTGACAGCCAGCACCAGCACATCGAGCGCGGCCTCCAGGTCCTCGACCGTGGGATAGCTCGGCGCGATGCGGATGTTGGTGTCGCGCGGGTCCTTGCCATAGGGCCAGGTAGCACCGGCCGGCGTGAGCTTGACGCCCAGGTCGGCGCAAAGCGCGGCGACCTTTTGGGCCGAGCCCTCGGGACCATCGAAGCTTACAAAGTAGCCGCCGCGGGGATGCGTCCAAGTGGCGCAACCCGTATCGCCCAAGCCCTCGGTGAGCTTGCGCTCGACGGCCTCAAAGCGCGGGCGCAGGAACTCGGCATGCTTTTTCATGTGCTCCTTAACCGCCTCGATGGTGGGAAGGAAGCGCACGTGACGCAGCTGGTTGAGCTTGTCGGCGCTGATGAGGCCGGCCTTCAGGCGCTTGGAGAACTCGGCGATAACCGCGGGGCTCGCACCGATAAAGCCGATGCCGGCGCCCGGGAAGGTGATCTTGGACGTCGAGGCAAAGGCCACCACACGGTCCTCGGTGCCCGCCGTGCGAGCGAGGTCAAAGATGTTTGCGAGCTCGTCGGTCTCGTCGTACAGGTCGTGCACGCAGTAGGCGTTGTCCCAGAAGATGCGAAAATCGGGCGCGGCCGTGGGCATCTCGACTAGGCGGCGCACGGTGTCCTCGCTAAAGGTGATGCCCGTGGGGTTGGAATACTTGGGCACGCACCAGATACCCTTGATGGAGTCGTCGGCAGCAACCAGGCGCTCGACCTCGTCCATGTCGGGACCGTTGTCGGTCATCGCAACGGGGACATTCTCGATACCCAGATCGGCGGTGATGCCAAAGTGGCGATCGTAGCCGGGAACGGGGCACAGGAACTTGACCTTCTTGCCGTCGTGCGCGGCCTCGTAGGCGTCCCAAGGCTCGCTGCCGCACGAGCCACAGCGCCAGAACATGCCGGCGATATCGTGCTCGATCAAAAGGCTCGACGAACCCAGCACGAGTGTCTGCTCGGCGGGGCAGCCCAGGAACTCCCCTGCCAGCTTGCGTGCCGAGGGAATGCCCTCAAAGCAGCCGTAGTTGGAGCAGTCGACGTTGCCGTCGTGCAGATCGGCGTCGGCGTTGAGGATATCGAGCATGGGGCGCGAGATGTCCACCTGGGAGGGCGACGGCTTGCCGCGGGCCATGTCGAGCGCCAGGCCCTTGGCCTTGACCTCGGCGACCTCGGCTTTGAGCGCCTCGATGGCGGCATCGAGTTCGGTGGTTTCCATCTTCTGGTAGATCGTCTGCATGGGTGCGACCTTTCGCGAAGCGGTACGTTGCAGTTCGTCTAAGTATAGACCGCCACCGCCGCAACGTTATGAAGCCGTGATAGATTAAGTTCATCGCAATGAATTACGACATCGCCGCATACGCCCGTGGGGCCGCGTGGCTCGCCCAAGGAGGCAATATGGGATACGGTTCTTTTAGGGCCGAGGAGTTCGGCGACCTGCAGCGCCTAGTCGATGGGCTGTTTTACGATCGCCGCGCCGTTGACCGCTTGGACCTGATTGTGCAGGCCGAGATCTTGGATCTGGCACCCGACCTTATGGAGATCGTCAACCTTTTGCCGCCCGGCTACTACGATCGTCAGTCACTTTGCGACCAGCTCAACTCCGCCTTAGCCGCCCACGGCTGGGGCGCCATCTACGGAACGGTGGAATAGGCCTCGATGCCCGTCATCTAACCCATTTTCCGGCTCTGGCGAGGTCCGTTCTAGGTACTGTGGTCAAAAAAGGGCAAATATGAGTACTGTTATCTTTTTAGTAACAGCGATTTTTGGTTAAAACCGACAAACTTGAGCCCGAAACTCCTTATTCACCGTCAACCGGCGCTTAATTGAAAGCCGATGACCGCTTATTAACGTACAGTATTTACAGATTTGTTCATTATTTTTCGCACGTAAAATGAAACGCCGTTTGTGACAGTACTCACAAACGGCGTTTTTTGACCACAGGGGTTTCCGGCGGATACCAAACACTGCTCTAAACCGCATTTTGCACGCGCTCGAGTCGGTGCCAAACCTAGTTTTGCGCTCTTACTCGTCCTTGGGCGAGGGATGCTTGCAGACCACGTTCATGTAGATCATGCCGAGCACGGCGGCAGTGACCGAACCGGCAAGGATGGCGGCCTTGGCAGCCAGAACCTCAAACTGAGCCGTCGGGAAGGCAAGACCACTGATGAGAATCGACATGGTAAAGCCGATACCGCCCAGAATGCCCACACCGGCGATCATGTGCCAGTTGACGTTGTGCGGCAGCTCGGAAATCTTAAGCTTGACCAGCGCGAACGTCATGCCAAAGATGCCGATCGGCTTGCCCAGAAGCATGCCAAAGTACACGCCGAGCGTCACCGGGTCGGTGAGCAACGTGCTCATGTCCACGCCCACCAGGCGAACCTGCGCGTTGACGAACGCAAAGATCGGCAGGATCACAAAGTTGACCAGCGTGGAGATCAGGCGCTCCATGCGGATGAGCGGCGGGGTCACGCGGTGCATGACGCGCTCGACCTTGGTGGTCGAGACGGTAAAGTCGTGCTGGCCCAGAATGTGCGCCTCGTCGTCGTAGCGGTCGTCGAGCAGTGGCAGGCACTCGCCCAGCCAATCGGTGAGGCTGTCGAGCTTGACGCCGCACTTGGCCGGGATGGTAAAGGCCAGAATGACGCCGGCGAGCGTGGCGTGCACGCCGCTCTTGAACATGCAGAACCACAGCAGCAGGCCCAGCACCGAATACGGGGCAAGACGATAGTGCTGAGTCTTGTTGAGCCACACGAGCGCGCAGGTCACAACCGCGGCGGCGCCCAACCAAAACGGGTTGGGGCTCTGACCGTAGAAAATCGCGATGGCGGCGATGGAGATCAGGTCGTCGGCAATGGCGAGCGTCGAGAAGAACACGCGCACGCCGTTGGGCACGCGGTTACCCAAAAGCGACAGCACGCCCAACGCAAAGGCGATATCGGTTGCCATGGGAATGGCCCAGCCATTGCGGGCGCCGGCATGGTTAAAGATGAGGTAGATGCAGGCGGGAACGACGACGCCGCCCACGGCGGCCAGCATGGGAAGCATGGCCTGGCGTGGGTTTTTGAGCTCGCCGACTGTCATCTCGTACTTAAGCTCGATGCCCACCAGCAAAAAGAAGATCGCCATGAGGAAGTCGTTGACGAAAAGCTCGACGGTGAGGCCGGCCGTAAAATGTCCCAGGCCCACGTACAGCGGGGTCTCCAAAAAGTGATGGATGGACTCGTAGGCATCGGTGTTGGCGCAGATGACGGCGGCGATAGCGGCGATCACCATAACGGCGGCGGAAATCGTGCCGTTCTCGGCGATGCGCTCCCAAATGTCGTGGCGCTCAAAACGCTTGCGCTCACGGACGTTGAACAGCTGCTCGGGTGCTGCCATGGGCGTCTCCTTTCACGGGAAGGTTCCCGTCTTAAAAAAGCACGGCCCGCCCAAGTGGCGGCGCCGCGCTCTAACGTATTACGCTTGCATCTAGCCTACCCTGCACAGATACCGTGCGGACGCGGCCGAAAAGCGGAACCACAGGTTGAACATTATTTGCTCAACGGCACGGGCGCGCTTGTCCAAGAGACAACGCGGCGCGTGCACAAAAAAAACGACCGGAGCGCGGAGCGTCCGCGATCCGGTCGTCGGTGTTAGGTCAAAAGAACCTAGCAGGCGGCCATGATGGGGGCAGCGACCTGCTTCTTGCGGGAGAGGACGCCCGGCATCCAAACGCCGTCGTGCTCGTCGGCAATGCCCAGGCCCTTCTGAGCGGCCTCGGTCTCGCCCTCGAGCAGGACCTGCGAGCCCTCCTCCATGATGTCGGTGATGCACAGGACGATGCCATCGGCACCCTTCTCGGCGGCGTAGGCGCGCATGGCCTCGCGGATCTCGTCGATCATGCCGAGCGCGCGGGTCTTGTCGACGGTCTCGTACTGGCCGATGAGCAGCTTCTTGCCGGCGGGCTCGAACATCTTGATGTCGTTGCCAACCATCTCGGCAGCGGTGAAGGAGCCGGACGGACGGGTGAGGAAGACCTCCATACCAAACTTGACCGGGTCGACGCCCACCTGCTCGCCGAGCTTGGCGGCGACGGCGCGGTCGACATCGGTGGTGGTGGGGCTCTTGAGCATGAGCGTGTCGGTCATCATGGCCGAGAGCAGCAGCTTGGCCTGGACGTCACCAAGCTCAACGCCGAGCACGCCGGCGAGCTTGGTGACGATGGTGCAGCTGGAGCCCCAGGGCAGGCAGATGTAGTGCAGCGGGCCGGCGGTCTCGAAGTCGCCGATGCGGTGATGGTCGACAACGCCAAAGACCGTGGCGTCCTTAAGGCCGGCGACGGACTGGGCGGATTCGTTGTGGTCGGTGAGGACGACGAGCTGACCGGCATCGACGGACTCGATCACGCGGGGCTCGGCAATGCCGGCATCGGCGAGCAGCTTGGCGGACTCGGCCGGAAGCTGGCCAAGGGCGCAGGCCTCGTAGGTGTTGCCGGCATACTCAACCTGGTTGAGCAGCTGAGACAGGACGACGGCGCTCATGATGGCGTCGTTATCGGGGTTCTGGTGACCAAAGACAAGAACGTTTGCCATGGATATCCTCCACTTGATATGTGTACCTGGACGTAGCTATGGTAGCACGCTGGCGCCGAGCCTTCGCAGACAGAAGAGCCGCGGCGCAATTTGGGGCAAGCCTGGGGGCCAAGTCTGTCACCTCTGCACCATGTTGGTGCAAAGTAACCTGACCCTCTTGCACCAGCTACTTGCCGGCGGCGCGCAGGGCTACGTAGGCGGCGCCGATGATGCCGGCGTCGTTGCCGAGCGAGGCGACCTCGATGGGCGTCTCGCGCGAGGCGGAAAGCGCGTACTGCTTAAAGTGCTCGCGCAGGGCGTCGAGGTAAACGTCGGCCGAGGCGGATGCGCCGCCGCCGATGAGGAACATCTCGGGATCGACCACGTTGGCGATGAGCGCCAGGGCGCGGCCGAGGTAGTCGGCCATGGTATCGGCCGCGGCCAGCGCAAGCTCGTCACCCTCGCGGCAGGCCTGGAACACGTCCTTGGAGTCAGATGGCCCGGTGAGCTCGATGGGCTCGACGCCCGCCTTCTCGCACTCGGCCAGGTAATTGCTCACCACGCCGGTGGCGCTGGAATACTGCTCCAGGTGGCCATGGCCGCCGCAGCCGCAGGTACGCTCCTCGTCGGGATTCAGGCACATGTGGCCGATCTCGCCGCCGGCACCCACAACGCCCGACACCACGTCGCCGTTGATGATGACGCCACCGCCGACACCGGTACCGATGGTAACCATCACCACGTTCTGCACGCCCTTGGCAGAGCCGAGCCAGGCCTCGCCCATGGCAGCGGCGTTGGCGTCGTTCTCGTACTTCACGACCGCATCGGGGCAGTGCTCCTGGATGGCAATCCTCAGCTCGGGCAGGTTGATGGCAATGTTGGCCTTGACCTTGGCATCGCCCGATGCCGGAATGGGGCACGGAACGGCCAGGCCGATACCCGCCACAAAGGCGCGCGGAATCTGGGCCTTGGCGACCACCTGGTCGATAGCCTCGGTCACCGCGGCAAAGCCCGCAGCGTCGACGATGGGAGGCGTGGGCACGCTGGCCTTGGCCAGCAGGTTGCCGTCCTCGTCGAACAGGCCCTCCTTAACCGAAGTGCCGCCGACGTCAATGCCGATGTAATACTGCTTAGGTTCCATGGGAGCCCGCCTTTCGAGGATTGGGTCCGCAGCATAGAACAGCGGACACGCACATTGCCTGTATGGTACCGCTCGCGCATACAAAACGCGCCGCCAAGCTTGCACATTTTTAGTAAGTGTTTAAACAACTTTTATATAAAAACGGCCCGCACGCGTTCATCATCCGCACACGGGCCGTTTCGGGACGTTATCCCTCCATCGCAGCAATGGCTTGATCCAGGATCTTAGGCGCATTCATGCGACCAAAATCGAGCATGTCGAGCATCACGAGTTTCACGCCCGCGCGCTCCAGATCGCCCTCGATATTCACGCGCGCATACGCTACCTGCGGGGCAAGCAGCAGAACGCCCACGCCGTCCAAATGATCCGACGCCTCGCTCACCGGCAGCGCCTCGATATCGATCTTCAAACCGCGGCCCTCCGCCTCGTGCTGCATCTTTTGCACCAGCAGGCTCGTCGACATGCCGCCGCCGCAACAAAGCAAAATGTTCTTCATAGCTATCTCCTAGTCCATATCCGTCTTTGCCAGCAGTTCGGTGAGCGCGGGACGCACAATCCCTGTCAGCGCGCGATAGCCCTCATCGTTGATATGAAGGCCGTCACCCTCTCGGTACAATTCCTCGCGCTGACGCCCATCCTCGTCAAAAAACGCAGGCGTCACGTCAACAAAAACCACCCGCTCATCGCGGATCATATCGCGGCACTGCGGCAAAACCCGACCCAGCAGGTCGTTAGAGCGCAGCACATCCTTGCCGCTCGCCCTGCCTTCCAGGCGTTCAATACAGGGCGTGGGCGAGCACACAAGTATGCGGCATGCCGGCAGACAGCCCAAAATCATTTCCACGATCTCGCGAATGTTGAAGGCTATGTCTTTGGGCGAGCCCATGAGGGTATTGCCCATGTCGTTGGTGCCCACCATAATCACCACGGCGCGCGGGCGATACTTGACCACGCCCTCGTCGACCATCCACAAAAGCTCCTGAGAGGTGCCGCCGCCGATGCCGCAGTTATAGGCGCCAATACCGGGATACCAGCGCTCTACGTCGCAAAACTCTGTCAGCGAATCGCCAAAGAACACCACGCCACCCGGCTTAGCGTCCTGGTTCGCGCGCACGATTGCAAGCATGCGCTCGAGCTGAAACTCGCGCATCTGGTAATAACGCGGGTTGTACTCCATTCCCCGTCTCACTATCGACCTCCCCAATATCTGAATCTTGATAGAAAAATGGCGCCGGAAGGCGGAGACTCCCGGCGCCCGTCAAAGGGACTGTGTTGTCTGTTGGACCGCACGGTCCGTGGCGGCAATAACGCCGACTAGGCCTTAAGCGCCTGCAGCTGCTTGTGGACCTCGATGAGCTCCGTGGCCATGACGCGCATGGTCTCGGTGCCGGCCATCTGGTCCTCGGCATGCAGCAGAATCAGCGGGGCCTCGCCGTTACGCTCGCCGTTGGCCTCCTTTTTAAGGAGCCCCATGTGAACATCGTGGCCACCGTTGTAAGCCTCGTCACCCTGCTTAATAAGCTCCTCGGCGGCGTCAAAATCGCCCGCCTTGGCCTTTTGCACGGCATTGATGTACATGCTCTTGGCGGTGCCGACATAGCTGATGATCTCGAAGCAGGTCATCTGCAGCTCGTTCATATCCTCCATGCGCCGCACCTAGCCCATCACGCTGACGCAGTGGTCGATGATGCCGGCGGCGTTCATACGGCCGTAATCGACCATGTTGATGACCTCGACCGGGAAACGGCCGGCGGCCTCCTTCTCAAAATCGCCCTTGGTGTAGCCAATCTGCGGGCCGAGCAGCAGGATGTCGCACTCGTCCAGGTGATCGTGAGCCTCGTTCATGGGGCGAGCCTCGACCTCGATGTCCAGACCGCGGCTCGCGACCTCGGACTGCATCTTCTGGACCAGCAGGCTCGTGGACATGCCGGCATTGCAGCAAAGCATGATCTTCTTCATGGTTTCCTCCTTATAACTGCGCGGCGCGCAGACGACAACTGGTTTTATTCCTTGCGGCTACTGTACCCACCCCCTGCATCTTTACGCAGGAGGAGAGCTGCGGACACCGGCACCGCGTACCAGCGCCCGCAACAATGGAAGGGAAAGAGAACGTTTAGGCGTTCTGCTCGGCAAGGGCCTCCTGCTTGGCGATGGCCTTCTCGGAGATCCTCATAAAGGGCAGGTAGACAGCCATGCCGATGACAAGCTCGAGGGCCTGCCACACGCCGGCGCGCCAGTCAAAGCCCGTGGCAAGCAGGGCGTTAATGACGGGAGGCATGGTCCAAGGCACCTGGGCGATGCAGGGGCTGATAATGCCCGCGCAGGTCAGGCCATAGGTGATGCCGATGAACAGGTCGGGAAGAAGCACGAACGGAATCATGAGCGGCAGGTTGTACACGACGGGGTAACCGTAGATGACCGGCTCGTTAATGTTAAACAGGCCAGGAACGATAGCCATCTTGGCAACGGTCTTGGAAGCCTTGTTCTTGGAGAACAGGAAGGTATCGAGCAGGAGCATGAGGGTGCAGCCCGAGCCGCCGATGAGGGCGAAGCTGTTGACGATCTGCATGTTCATGTAGTGATCGGGCTGGATGGTGCCGCCGGCGGCAAAGGTAGCCATGTTGTCGACGATGAGCATGGTCAGAATCGGCTCGACAGTAGCGCCAGAGATGGTGGACTGGTGAATACCGACGCAGAACAGCAGGTTCGCAAGCGTGTAGATGAGAATAACAGCCCACGGACCGGCGTTCATGATGCTCTTGAGCGGGTTGGAAATGCACGTGGAGATGATGGTGCACAGATCGGTGCCGGCAAACACGGCGAGCAGAGCCGCGGCAATGGCGAAGATCGAGAGGTTGAGCAGCATCGGGATCATGACGTTAAAGGAGTTGGAGACCGCAGGAGGCACACCCTCGCCCAGCTTGACCTTGAGCTTCTCGACGCCGGAAATCTTAATGAAGAGCGTAACGGAGAGCAGGGCGATGATAATGGCCGCGAACAGACCGTTGGTACCGGTGTTGGCAGTCGAAAGGGCGCCCGTGACCTCGGCAGAGGTAATCTTGTCGGTGAGCAGCGGACTCGTGGCGGCAAGCGTGGCGGTGATCTGCTGCGGCATCATGATGACGAAAGCAGAGATGGCGACGACCACGCAGGCAAGCGGGTTATCGAAGCGCTCGTTCTTAGCGAGGCTGTAGCCAATCAATCCGGCCAAGATAATGGCAGAGACGTTGAGGGTGCCCAGCGTAATTGCCGAACCCCACGTCTGAAGGTTGGCAAGGCCCGCCGCATCGAGCGGGAACAGAGGGAACACGACGTTGTTAATAAGAACCGCGATACCCGCAAGGATATAGAGCGGCGTGATGGTCGCGAAGGCGTCACGCAGGGAACGCAGGTGAACCTGGTTTCCCACCTTCGCAGAGACCTCGGCAAACTTGTCGAGGAAACTCTTTCCGTTGTCACTGGCCATGATTGCTCCTAACTTTCAAATCCGGCCTTTTCCTATGCGCACGGTGGTCTGTCGCCCTCTGCCACCAGATGTGCCATGCTTTGCGCGCGGCGGCGCGCGGTCTGGGCGTTTGCCCGGTCGCTAGTCAACCACGTGGGTCGTTGCGACCTGCTTGAGCCAAGCTGCCGACTTCTTAAGGCGGCGCTTGTAGCCGTCCATGAGGTCGACCTCGACAAAGCCGTAACGGTTCTTAAAGGCATTCGCCCAAGACCAGTTATCAATGACGGCCCAATAATGGTATCCGCGGCATTTGGCGCCCTCGGCGATTGCCTTGGCGACCCACTCCAGGTGTTGACGCACAAAGTCGACGCGGTAGTCGTCCTGGATGGTCCCCTCGGCGTCACGGTTCTTGTATTCGTCCATGATGCCAATGCCGTTCTCGGAAACGAACCACTCAAGATCGGGGTAATTCTTGGCGCAGTCCATGCCAAAGTCGTAGAGACCCTGCGGGTAGATCTCCCAGCCGCGGCTCTCGTTCATAACGGCGTCGGACCACACGTACTCATCGGCAAAGTGCGGCAGGCCGTACTGGTCGATCTTGCTCGCCGGCGCCTGGACGCGCGTGGGGTGGTAGTAGTTGCAACCAAGCCAGTCGACAACGCCCTGCTTGAGAATCTCTTGGTCGCCGGCACGGAACGGGAGCTTAACGCCGCCCTCGGCCAGGCTGTCGAGCACGTCGGCGGGAAGCTCACCCTTGGTAATAAGGTCGAGCCACCAGCGATTGTTGATACCGCTGGTCATACGCACAGCCTCGAGGTCTGCCTCGCTGGGGTTCTCCTTGGTGTAGACCGGGGTAAAGCAGTTGATCATGCCGATCTTGGCATCGGCGCGAATAGCGCCCTCGTCATAGGCGCGACGGTAATTGGCCACGGCCAGCGCGTGCGCCAGCGAGATGTGATACTGAACGGTGCGAGCGCGGCTATAGTCGTGGAGCTGCGGGAACCACACGCCCTCCTGATAGCGCTGCTCGGGCTCGACGATGGGCTCGTTAAAGGTGAACCAGTACTTGATTTCCTGGCCAAACTCGCGGAAGGCAACGTCGGCGTAATGAGCGTAAGCCTCGACGACCTCGCGGCTCTCCCAACCGCCGCGGTCAAAGAGGTAGGTGGGCATGTCAAAGTGGTAGAGGTTGACGAATGGCTCCAGGCCGGCCTCGCGAGAGGCGCGGAACAGCTCGTGATACCACGCGGCGCCCTCCTCATTAAGGTTGCCGTCGGCATCGAGCAGACGACTCCACTGGATGGAGGTGCGATAGGTATCCAGGCCCAAGTCCTTCATAATGCGAAGGTCCTCTTGGTACTTAGCCATAAAGTCATTGCCGGCATAAGAGCCAACGCGGTTGTAGAACGAACTCAGATCCTGGATGGACCAGGTGTCCCACAGGTTCTCGAGCTTGCCGCCCTGGTTCCACTGACCCTCAGTCTGCGGGCCGGACATAGCGGCGCCAAAGAAGAAGTCACGGGGCAGCTGATACTGTGCCATCAAGTCCTCACTTTCGTGTTCTAGAGCTTCCGGTTGGAGACGGATTTGCTTTGGCAGGTTATCCGGCGCGGGCGCGCACCGGTTATCCAGATATCCAGCCCGCCAAAACAAATCCGTCCCCAAACGGTCGGCCCTGCCGGCGGCGGGGCTCCGTTCGTTGCCTACAACTATAGCGCTCTAATTTATTAAGTAAAGCGTCTTTTTCTTTTTTCTTTCTCGGACTTCTTATATAAAAGTAATATGGGTGCCTTGTTGGGGGTTATACTTACTTATGTATTCTTATATGAATTAATATATGTCAGAAAGGAGGTTCCATGATTCCCAAATACGAGGCAATAGCTGCAGATATCCGTCGAAGCATCGAGGACGGCGCTCTTAAACCGGGCGACAAGCTACCCACCGTCGTTGAGTTCTGCGAGCTCTATAGCGTTTCCAAAATCACCGTCAAGCGAGCTATCGAGCAGATCACCGAGGAGGGCCTTGTCACCAGCCGGCGCGGGTCGGGCACCTACGTTAAGGACACGGCGGGTCTTCCCGACCAGGCATTTTTCCAGGGCAAGAATGACCGCGCCCAGGGTTTTTCGTATGAGCACCGCGGGGAGAAGGTAACCTCGGTGGTCTACGATTTCTCGATTGTCAATCCACCAGCGGACGTCGCCACTCAGCTGGGAATTGCCGAGGACGACTTTGCCTATCACATCGTGCGCGTGCGTCAGGTCGACGAGCAGCCCATCGTCATCGAGTACACCTACATGCCTCTCGAGCTGATACCGGGCCTTAAAAAGAAGGACCTGTACGGATCGATCTATAGCTTTATCCGCGAGCAATGCGGGCTGAAGATTTCGAGCTTCCACCGCACCATCCGTGCCGTGGCGGCAACCGAGGAAGAGGCCGAGCGCCTGGACACCAAGCCCGGCGCTCCCCTGCTCGAGCTCAACCAGATTGGCTTTTTGGATAGCGGCAACGCCTTTGAGTACTCGATTTCGCGCAACGTCGGCGACCGCTTTGAGCTGCACAACGTAACGTTGGCATAGGTTTGTAATCCGGTGGGTGCTCGTTTTGAGCTGTCTTACGCGGCACCCGCACAACACCATGGGGGTATGAATATGTCCGATTTGATTAAACTGACGCCGATCTTCCACGAGAAGATCTGGGGCGGCCGCCAGCTCGAAACCGTATTTGGCTACGACATTCCCGAGGGTCCCATCGGTGAGTGCTGGGCTATCTCGGCCCATCCCAACGGCGACTGCCAGATTGCGGAGGGCCCGTATGCCGGCCACACGCTGTCGTGGCTATGGGCCGAGCACCGCGAGCTCTTTGGCAACTGCGAGGGCAAAGAGTTCCCGCTGCTCATTAAGATCCTGGACGCCAAGGACGACCTTTCGATCCAGATTCATCCCAACGACGAGTACGCCGCCGAGCACGAGAACGGCAGCCTGGGCAAAACCGAGTGCTGGTATGTGCTGGACTGCGAGCCCGGCGCCACGATTATCGTCGGGCAGCGCGCCAAGGATCGTGCCGAGGCCGCACAGATGATCGAAGACGGCCGCTGGGACGAGATGCTCAACGTGCTGCCGATTCACAAGGGCGACTTTTTCCAGATTGATTCCGGTACCGTCCACGCCATCAAGACCGGCACGCTCATTTTGGAGACGCAGCAGTCGAGCGACGTGACGTATCGCCTGTACGACTACGACCGCCCCGGTACCGACGGCAAGCTGCGCCCGCTGCATATTGAGCAGAGCCTCGATTGCATCGATTTTGACGTTCAGGCTCCAACCGACGGCACGGTGACCGCGCCCGAGGTCGATGGCGTGACCGAGCTCGAGTCCAACCCCTGCTACACCGTCGATCGCGTGCGCGTCGACGGCAGCAAGACCTTGGAGCAGCGCTGGCCCTTCATGTGCTTGTCCGTCATCGACGGCGAAGGTACCGTCTGCGGCGACCCCGTCCACAAGGGAAGCCACCTGCTGGCTCCGAGCACCGTCAAGGCCATTGATCTCGAGGGCAACATGGAGCTGATCATCTCGCACCTATAAGTTACCGGTCCCCGAGCGCTCGTCGGGACGGTGCGCGGGATTTGGTCGCCTGCTCGGGCAGTCCTGGCTCGCACGGAGAGCACATTAAGTGCTCTCTGGCTCGTGCGGAACTCGCGATCGACCAAACCCCGCGCCCCACCCCGGCAAGCCTCTGGCTAGCAACAACAATCAAAACGCAACAAGGGGCTCCCCCGTTCTTCAACGAGGAAGTCCCTTACTTTTGACATATCGTCCTCCTGAGCTGTTCGACCGCATCGAGCAGGCGGTCATCTTTGTAGTCCGCTTTTGCGCAGGCAACGTATAAGGAATATAGGTCAACACATTGCAAACCCGTTGTGTCAAAACTGATATCGGACGGTTCATCCACGGGATACGACCAGACCTCAATTTCAATTGCCGCTGGTTCATACCACTGGGCCTCCAGCCATCCGTCACCCAAATGTTCTTTTAAGGCATCCACCTGATACTTTTCGAGAGCAATGGTCGGAGCGGAGTCGTCATGAGCGAGATCGGACATATAACTAAGAGCAGACACGCCGGATAGCAGCGCATCGACGGCACGCAATTCTGCTCTGTCGATTGCCCTCTTGAGCCGTATATGCTCAACGACGGGCGTACGAAGATAGTCCTCGAATCCATTTAACAGAGCCTCGGTCGACAAATCGGCATCGGACAACATGCGCTTTTTGCCATCCCGCACGATAAGCCCGGGAGCAATAGCGGCGATTTCCGAAAGATAGCCACTGACGCTTGCCGCACTTTTGCCACATAGGCGTGCCAAGTCGCCGGCGGAGCAGTCAACCCATCGCCCCGCGATGAGATTTAGGACGATTCGTTGAGATTGAGGCGAAAGCGGAGCAGCGGGAAAAGCACCCAGCGCCTCATCGGAAATAACGGCTCCCATAAACGGCAGAAACGCATTCCGCTCATCTCGGATATACGCGATTCCCTCCGAAGATAGCGCGTGCATAAAGCCTATATCCATAGCGTCCCAGCAAATTGCCACCGGACGAGCATCGACCTTGCGCACGGCATCAACAATGTTTCGTGCCGAAATAACACTGGGCAGCTCTTTTGGCTCGGCAACAATAAAGCCACCTTGCTCAGACGTGCCAAGCTGCGCCAAATGAAGCGAAAACCGCTCGAGATACATACGGGGAATCTGCACCTCTACCGGCCTTGGATCGATAGCGAGCTCTAAGGAGAAGATGCGTTTCGGGGGACAGGATATTAACACTCCCTATCACCATTTTCATTTCACCAACGTTTTAGTTACTATCTAAAATTATACTGAACAGTATAAAACGTTCAATCACCAAAACCACAAGGCAACAACCCAAAACGCAACAAGGGGCTCCCCCGTTCCTCAACGGGAGAGCCCCTTGCCATGTCTAATTATTCAGCCCACCCGGTTCTCCAGACCAAAAAGCGAACGAGCAGAGTGCCGATCGCAAGCTGCGCTACCTGAGGACCTGGGCGGGCGTATAGGGCAACGTCGGTCGCGAGTTCCGCACGCAAAGGAGAGCACTTAATGTGCTCTCCGTCTTGCGCAGGACTGTCCGAGCAGGCGACGTTGTCCTTGGCGCCTGTCCGGGTCCGCTGGGACTACGACAGCTTAACGATCGGAGCAAAACCCTTCATAAGCTTTTTGGTCTGGCCGGTCTTTTCGAATTGGACCTCGATCATGTCTCCGACGACCGAGATCACGGTACCCGTGCCAAAGGTCTTGTGGCTCACGGTATCGCCCGCGGCAAAGTCCTGCGATGCGCTCGCGCGATCGACCTTGCGCTCCACCGTCGGCGAAACCTTGGACGACGGCGTTTTAGCGCGCGGCGCGCCCGAGCCAAAGGTCGAGGCAACGCGGCCGGCGTCGGGCGAAACCCCGCGATGACGCTCGGTGCCGTAGCTGCTGCCGCCAAAGAAATCATCGAAGCTCGATCCGCCGCGCGAACCGGAACCGCCGGTCGAGCGCGTATGCGAGCCAAACACCTTGCCGCCATACATATCCGAGCCCATGCCCGAGCCAAAAGTGCCGTGACGGTCGCCGCGCTTCTCCCAGCCCGTACCCTCAAAACCGGCGGAACCGATGCCGCTAAACTCGATATCCTCAAACGGAATCTCGTTGAGGAAGCGCGAGCGCGGATTGGCAGAGGTCGAGCCGTAGGTGCGACGCGTGGCCGCATAGGTCAGGAACAGGCGCTTACGGGCACGCGTGATGGCGACGTAGGCCAGGCGACGCTCCTCCTCGAGCTTGCCGGGATCATCGCTGCCGCCAAAGTCATGCACGTGTGGGAAGATGCCCTCCTCCATACCAGCCACGAACACCGCCGGGAACTCCAGGCCCTTGGCAGAGTGGATGGTCATCATGGTGATGGCATGCGTCTCGCCGGCAAGGGAATCCAAGTCGGAGCGAAGGGCCAGCCACTCCATGAGAGCAGGAAGCGCCTTACAGGTGAGCGGACCGTAGGTGCGCTCGATCTCGTCGGCATGCACGGCACCCGCCGGCATCTCCGCCGGCGCGGCATACGCGTTGCCCGCAATGGCGGCGGCCAGGGCATCCTGCGGCGAGAGCGCCGGGGCGGCCAAACTGTCGAGCGGATTGGAACCAGCGGCATCGCGAGCGCCAACGAGCGCCTCAAACGAGGACGCGGGCGCAGACGGCCCAGGCTCGGGCGCGGGCGCACTCACCACGACGGGCTCGGGCTCAGCGCCGGCAGGCACATCGGCAACGCCAGCCGCACGCAGCTCTTCCAAGCTCTCGAGCGTACCCTCGATATCCTCGTGCGTCTCCTCAAATTCGGCAGCAACGCCCAGGAATTCCTGGATGTTCTCGGCGCGACTCTCGGACTCCATGGTGCCCTCGGCGCGAAACGCCTGCAGCAGGCCCGTCTTGTCGACGATCATCTCGACGACGTCCTTGAGTTCGCCGTCCATGCGGCGGCCCTCGCGCACCAGCGCCACAAAGCTCGACAGGCCGTTGCGCACCTTGGCGCTAAACATGCCCGTCTCGGCCGTCGCGATCTCGCAGGCCTGGAAGAACGAGCAGCGGTTATCGCGCGCCAGCCGCTCGATCTTTTGGATCGAGGTGGAGCCGATACCGCGGCGCGGCGTGTTGATGACGCGCTTGACGCTCATCTCGTCTGCCGGGTTCACGATCATCTTGAGGTAGGCCATGACGTCGCGGATCTCGGCGCGGTCGAAGAATCGCGTGCCGCCCACGATCTTGTAGGGCACGCCCGCGCGCAGGAACATATCTTCGAGGATACGAGACTGGGCGTTGGTGCGGTAGAAGACGGCGATGTCGTCGTAGCTCGTACCCTTGGAGTGCAGCTTTTCGATCTCGCCGGCAATCCAGCGACCCTCGTCGCGCTCATCGCTCGCCTGGAAGGCCTGGATCTTCTCGCCGTCGCCCTCGGCCGTAAACAGGCGTTTGTCCTTGCGCTGCGAGTTGTGGCGCACCACGGCGTTGGCGGCGCTCAGGATATGACCCGTGGAGCGGTAGTTCTGCTCCAGTTTAACGGTCTTGCAGTTTTTAAAGTCCTTCTCGAAGTCCAGGATGTTGGTGATGTCGGCACCGCGCCAGCTGTAAATGGACTGGTCGTCGTCGCCCACGACCATAAGGTTTTGGTACTTGGCAGCCAGCAGGTTGGCGATCTCGTACTGGACGTGGTTGGTGTCCTGATACTCGTCGACGCTAATGTAGCGGAAGCGCTCCTGATACTTGTCGAGCACCTCGGGGCGGGTGCGCAGCAGCTCGAGCGTGCGCACGAGCAGGTCGTCAAAGTCCATCGCGTTGGCGGCGCGCAAGCGGCGCTCCAGCTCCAGGTAGACCTGCGCGGCCTTTTTGTCGTTGGGGCTATCGGCGCTCTTGAGCATGTCCTCGGGCCCGATCATGGCGTTTTTGGCCGAGCTGATTTTGCTGCGGATCATGTTGATGGGGAACTGCTTTTGCTCAATGCCGAGCGCTTGCATAATGTCACGCACCATGCGCTTTGAGTCATCGTCGTCATAGATGGTGAACTGACCGGTGTAGCCCAGCAGGTCGGCGTCCTCGCGCAGCATGCGCACGCACATGGCGTGGAAGGTGCACACCCACATGCCGCGGGTACCACTGGGGATGAGCGCTGCCAGACGCTCGCGCATCTCGGCCGCGGCCTTGTTGGTAAACGTGATGGCCAGGACCTGCCAGGGCTTAACGCCCAGGTCGCCAAGCATATGTGCGATGCGGAAGGTCAGGACGCGGGTCTTGCCCGAGCCGGCGCCGGCAAGGACCAGCAGCGGGCCCTCGGTGGTCAGGACCGCCTCGCGCTGGGCGGGGTTCAGGCTATCGATATCGACGAGCGGCTTGGCGGGTTTGGGCGCCGGAGCCGGGGCGTCGTAGATGTCGAGCGGAACGAGCTCGGGTTCCGGCGCGGCGGGGGCGGTGTACGCATCGAGCGGCACGGGTTCCGGCGCGGGCGACACGGGTACCGCAGTGTTCTTTTCCCAGGGCAGGGGCTGGGTCATGGGCGACTCCTCATCTGACGGACGGCGCGCCTGCGGGCAGCGCCATAGTTTGAGCCGTACCAGTATACCGAGCCGCGCGGACACCGACGCAAATCACACCACGACTCCGTTCGCCACCATCGGGCCCACCCCATCGCCCAAAAAAGAGGACGGCATAGACCTTTTGGTCATGCCACCCTCTTTGAATGACAAGTTGTCGCTCTGGCCGCCGCGCAGCGTCAACCAAATTACAGGCCGAGCATAGGCTCCAGGACAAAGAAGTATGCGAGCACTACGATGCCCAGGATGATACGGTAAACACCGAAGCACTTAAAGTCGTGACGGCGGACGAAGCCCATGAGCCACTTGATGGCGATGAGCGAGACCACAAAGGCAACGACGCAGCCCACGCCCAAGATAGCGACCTCGTTGGCGCCGAACGTGCCACCCTTGATGAAGTACTTGACCAGCTTGAGCGCACTCGCGCCAAACATGACAGGGATGGCCAGGAAGAACGTGAACTTAGACGCTACCGAGCGCGTGCAGCCCAAAAGCAGGCCACCGATGATGGTGGAACCGGAACGAGACGTACCAGGCACCAGCGAAAGCACCTGGAAGCAGCCGATGCCCAGCGCAGTCTTCCAGCTCAGATCCTCGAGCGTGGCAATGGAGCCAAAGTCCAGATTCTCGTCATCGCCCTCGTCCTCAGTGGCAGCCGCGGCAGGCGCCGCAAAGTGTGCACCGGCAGGACGTCCACCCGACGCCACAGCACGCGAACCAAACGAACCGGCAACGGCCATTTCCTCGCGCTTGCTCGCGCGCCAGTTCTCGATCACGATAAACAGCACGCCGTACACAATGAGCGCCAGCGCCACGACGGGAGCATTGTAGAAATGCTCCTCCATCCAGTCGTTGAGCGGCAGGCCGATCGCCGCCGCAGGAATGCAGCCGAGCACAATCTTGCCCCACAGCACCCAGGTGTCGCGACGGCCCTCCTTACCCTTGCTGGGCGAGAAGGGATTGAGCTCATGGAAGAACAGCACGCAGACGGCCAGAATGGCGCCGAGCTGAATCACGACCAGGAACATATTCCAAAACGTCTCGCTCACGTTCATCTTGACGAACTCGTCCACCAAGATCATGTGACCCGTCGACGAAACGGGCAGCCATTCGGTGATGCCCTCGACCAGGCCCATGAAGGCAGATTTTAGAAGCTCGATAATATCCAAAGGGACCCCCTCGTTAGACACCCGCCGGTAGATGTTCTGCGGACGATGCGGGCGATGTCCCATTATCAACCGTTGGCGGTGCGACCGCGCCTACCCTTACCAAAAAACTCGCCCGTTCACAGAATTGCGAGCGGTCAAACCGAAATCCTTTGGTATAACTGCAACAAGGTAAAGTGTCCGGCGGTCAACGCACCCGCGCCCGCCCGACGCACGAGTCCCGCGCCCGTGCGATAGACCAAGGAGGAAACCATGAACGAGGGCTACACCAAGGTATTTGTTTCACTCGACGGTACTGAGCAGCAGGATTTTGTGCTCGCACGCGCCATCAAGGTCGCCGCGAACAACGGCGCCAAGCTGATTATCGGCCACGTCATCGACTCCACCGCGCTCGAGAGCGCCGGTTCCTATCCGGTCGACCTGGTCAACGGCCTGGAGGAGGCCTTTAACAACTCCATCGCCAAGCAGCTCGAGGAGGCCAAGGCCAATCCCGACATTCCCGAGGTCGAGGTCATGATTCGCACCGGTCGCATTCGCGAGACGCTCAAGGATGAGATGCTCGACGTGGTCAAGCCCGATCTGGTGCTCTGCGGCGCCCGCGGCCTGTCCTCAATTAAGTACGCGCTACTGGGCTCGATTTCGACGTTCCTGCTGCGCAATACGGACTGCGACATTTTGGTCGTGAAGTAGGTTCCTTCCCGCCGGTGCAAGGCCTGCGGGGTTATCACGCCGACGTCCTCGCCGCTTCGCGGCTGCGGGATGTCGGCTTAGATAATCCCTCCCGGCCTTGCACCTTCGTCACCGTACTTCAGCGAGTTAGCTGATAGAAAAATAGCGTGCCGCCCCGGTTTGGGGCGGCACGTTTTTAATGGGCGGCACGTTTTGTTTGGGTGGGGATCTGCCGCGTTCGCTATTCGAAGTATTGGAATTTGTTCGTTGAGAAGGCGAAGGTTACGGTGAAGCCTTCGCCGGGCTCAGATGCCGCGGTGACGTCGATGCCCATCTTGGAGCACAGGCGAGCAACCAGATAGAGGCCGATGCCCGTTGCGCGCTTGGTGGTGCGGCCGTTGTCGCCGGTAAAGCTCTTCTCGAACACGCGCGGCAGGTCGGCCGCGCTCACGCCGCAGCCGTTGTCGGCAACGGTAAGCTCAATGCGCTCGCTTGCCAGGCCCTCGTCCAGCAACGCGCCCGAAAACGTGATCTTCGCGCCGTCCTCGCGCGCATATTTAATGCTGTTCTGAATGAGCTGGCCCAGAATAAACTCGAGCCACTTCTCGTCGGTAAAGACCTCAAAGTCGAGGTTCTCGCACACCGGCGCCACATGTGCCGCGATAAGTTCGCGCGCGTTGGCTTTAATCGCGCCCGTCACCAAGGTCTTGAGATCCCAACGGCGAATCAGGTAGTCGCGCTCCACCACTTCCGAGCGCGCATAGTAGAGCGCCTGGTCGATATAGCGCTCCACGCGGGCCAGCTCGCGGCCCAGGTCATCCACGCGTGACAGGTCGTCTTCGCTGCCGTCCAGGTTTTCCAGAATCAGATGAGCTGCCGCCAGGGGCAGCTTGGCCTCGTGGACCCAGCTCTCGATATAGTCGCGATAGTCATCGGTCTGGTGGCGGCCTTCGGCCACCTCATCGCAAGCCGCCTTACCCACGCGACGCAAGACCTCGTACTCAAGCTCGCCCTCGGCATACGTCGGGCACTGCACCATCTCCTGCACCCATGCGGGGCTTTCCAGCTCCTCGGCCGTCCGCTCCAGCTGATGCAAAAAACGACGGCGGCGCGCGTACTCGATCACGATGCCGAGCATGCCAAAGATAAAGGACACGCCGACCGCCACGACCACGATGGAAGCTGGTGCCCCGGCGACCGTCAGCACAAAGCAACTCAGCAGCACGCCGCACGTCCACACGGCGACGGGAAGCAGCGCATCTTTAAAGAACTTGCCAAACGACATAACCGGCACCTAGACCGAATAGCCCTGGCCGCGATGCGTGGTCAAATACCCCTTGACGCCGATTTTTTCGAGCGTGGTGCGCAGACGGTTGATGTTGACAGTGAGCGTGTTGTCGTCCACAAAGGCATCGGAGTCCCACAGGTCCTGCATGATGGCCGAGCGCGAGACGATCTTGCCCGCGCGGCTCAGGAGCAGCGAGAGAATGCGCAGCTCATTTTTGGTGAGCTCGGTGCTGTCGCCGGTCGCCGTGTTGGTGACCATAGAACGGGCGAGGTCGAGCTCCAGCCCCTTGTGGACGAGCGTGCTGCGCTCGCCCGCCGCCGCGGTGCGACGCAGCAAGGCATTGATGCGCGCCACAAGCACACGGGCGCTGTAGGGCTTGGGGACAAAGTCGTCCGCACCGAGCGTCATGGCCATGACCTCGTCGATCTCGGTCGTACGCGACGTGAGGACGATGATGGGAACCTCGGATTCGCGGCGGACTTCGTGGCAGATATGCTGGCCGTCCTTGACGGGAAGCGTCAGGTCGAGCAGTACCAAGTCGGGTGCAGCGGCCAGGATGTCACGCGAGACATGCTCGAACGATTCGCAGGCCTCGACCTCAAAACCGGCACGAGCAAGGATGTCGGCAAGCTCGCGACGAATGGGCTCGTCGTCCTCAACGATATAGATCAGCGCCATGGATTCCGCTCCCCTCTTGGTTGTCGTGCCACCATTATGGCTGCGAAACTGCAGGTGTGCACCGCGCGCGGTGCCAAGGTGACAGAACTGTTCGCGAGCGGGGGCGTTTTGTCCGCCTCGCACTCGCAGCGGTGGCGGGGACCAAAATGATTCTTTAATCCCCGTCCCAGAAAAATCATTTAGCGGCGGGCGCGGAGCTTTTCGTAGCCATCGGCAAAGAAGGCGACCGTGGCGGCGTCGGCCTCGGCGGCGTCCGTCTCGGCGGCGGGAACCACGCCGTGCTCGTCACTCACCAGGAACAGCGCGCCCTTGAGCTGTGCGGGGATGTCCACGCGCGTGACCGGGATGCCCTTGGTCTGGGCCAGCTGCTCAATGAGCGTCGCCGTGCCGCACAGGCACTCGTCCGCCGGCGCCACAAAGGCAAGCTCGCCGTCGTCGACGGCAGCAAGCAGCTCGGGCGCCACGCCGGTTTCGTCGGCCTCGGAGCGGGCCTCGGCAGAGCGGGCGCGCAGCGCCTTGGCCGACGTGTCGGCCAGCGGCTCGTACTCCCCCACCGTCATGGCGGCGTTGCCGTTGATGTCGATCACCAGCATAAGCACGCCGTCGTGCGCGGTGTAATCGCCCTCGGCAAGCGACCACTCAACGTGCTGTTTGGCCCAGCTGAGCATGTTATGGGTAAGCGGTTCGCCCTGCACCAGACGCTCGGACAGCGCACGGATGTGACGGTTGAGCATGGGCACCTTTTTGTTGGACATGCGCCAACGGCAGACAAGCGCGGGCTTGTCGAGCGTGAACTTCTCGACCGCCTCCTGATTGGCGCAAAAGTCCTCGTACGCACGCTGATCCTCGGCATTGCCAAACAGCTCGGCATCATCAATCTGGGGCATGGTCATACCTTTCGTGTTAGTCATTCCGTCCTCTTATACCAAAAAGACGGCCCTCCAAACGGAGCGGCCGTCTTTTGCAGAGATTATTTTGTCCCGAGGCGAAACTTAGTGACGGAAATGCCTGGCACCGGTGAAGACCATAGCAATATTGTGCTCGTTGCAGGCTTGGATGCTCTCGTCGTCGCGCTTGGAGCCGCCGGGCTGAATGATGCAGGTCACGCCGTGCGCAGCAAGCACGTCAACGTTGTCGCGGAACGGGAAGAATGCGTCGCTTGCGCAGGCAAAGCCGCCCTTCTCCACGCCCTCGCGCTCGCAGAAGTCCTCGGCACGCTCGCAGGCCAGCAACGCGGAATCCACGCGGTTGGGCTGGCCGGGGCCCATGCCAATGCCGGCCTTGCCCTTGGAGACCAGGATGGCGTTGGACTTGACGCCCTTGCAGACCTTCCAGGCAAACTCGAGCTCGGCCATCTCGGCGTCGGTGGGCTTGCGGTCGGTGGGGAACGTAAAGGTCGCGGGATCCTCGGTCACGTGGTCGACCTCCTGCACCAGCATGCCACCGTCGATGGAGCGCAGCTCCACCTGGGCGCCGTGGTCCACGCCGCCGGTCGCCAGCACGCGCAGGTTGGGGCGCTTAGCCATGCGCTCGAGCGCCTCGGCAGTGTAGCTCGGGGCGATGATAACCTCGACGAACTGCTTGTTCTGGTCGGCGAAATGCTCAACCAGCTCATAGGGAACCTCGCGGTTGCAGGCGATGATGCCGCCAAAGGCGCTCTTGGGATCGCAGGCAAAGGCGCGGTCGTAGGCAGCCGTAATATCCTCGGCAACGGCAGAACCGCAGGGGTTCTGGTGCTTGAGGATCACGCAGGCCGGCTCGTCGAACTCGCGGACCAGGTTCCAGGCGGCATCGGCGTCCAGATAGTTGTTGTAGCTGAGCGGCTTGCCCTGGATCTGCTCGGAGCCCACAAGCGGGAACTGAGAGCTCGCGGTGTTCTCGCAGCCCTCGGCAAAGCGATAGACCGTGGCCTTCTGCTGCGGATTCTCGCCATAGCGCAGGTCGTCGACCTTTTCCAGCGAGATCTCGAGCTTGGCAGAGGTGTCCGCCACGTCGCTTGCCTGGGCGGCAAGCCAACGGGAGATGGCCGTGTCGTAGGCGGCGGTAGTCTGGTAGACCTTCACCTGTAGGCGGCGACGGGTGGCAAGCGTGGTGCAACCGCCGGTCTCGCGCATCTCGGCAAGGACGGCGTCGTAGTCGGCCGGGTCGGAGATGACGGTAACGCTCGCGGCGTTCTTAGCAGCGGAGCGCAGCATGGAGGGGCCACCAATGTCGATGTGCTCGATGGCATCCGCAAAGGTGACCTCGGGGTTGGCAACAGTCTTCTCGAACTCGTACAGGTTGACGACGACCAGGTCGATCAGCTTAATGCCGTGCTGAGCGGCTTCCTGCATGTGCTGCTCGGAATCGCGACGGGCAAGCAGCGCGCCGTGAACCTTGGGATGCAGCGTCTTGACGCGGCCGTCCATCATCTCGGGATAGCCCGTAAACTCCTCGATGGGGGTTACGGGAACGCCCGCGTCCTCGATGGCACGAGCCGTGCCGCCCGTAGAGATGATCTCGACGCCAAAGTCGTCAACCAGCGTCCGTGCGAAATCGACGACGCCCGTCTTATCGGTAACCGAGATCAACGCGCGTGCGATCTTCACATCAGATCCCATGCAGTCCTCCTGTCTGGTACGCCGCCGTGCTCTGTGAGTCGGTGATACGTCAATCTGCAGCGCTCGCGCAGCGGCATTGAAAATACTGATTCAATGTAGCGCATCGAGCTCATCGATGCACCCCGCAACGCACGGCTGTGCAGAAAAAGCTTGCGAGCGGGGGTTGCGGAAGCCCCCCCCCCGGGCACGGTGAGTTGATGGAGCACAAGGGCACCATAATTGAATGCCAATAGCGTGGTAGAACTGTGCTCGATATGCATCCGCAAAAGAAAGAGGCACCATGGTCTCGCGGGTTCTCTACCGACCGTTTGATACCGAAGACTTCGACGCCATCGCGCTGATTCTGCAGCAGCTTTGGCATAACAATTCGGATAACGATGAGTACAACCGCCTTGAGGCCGCATGCGACCTCGCCTATTGCCTTTCATCTTCGACGTTTTCGCAGGTTGCGGTGATTGACGGTCAGGCGCGTGGCATTGCGCTCGCGCGCGCGGGACAGAGTTCCGGCGCCACCGTCAAAGAACATTGGATGGATACTGAGCGTGCACTGCTGTCGCAGATGCGTGAGCTAGAACCCGAGTCGTGCGCCGAGTACCTCTCGTTTGTGCGCGCCACCATTCGAACCAACAACCGCCTGCTCGAAAGCAGCCCGTTGCCACACGACAACGAGGTCACGCTGCTTGCCGTTGATCGAGATGTCCACGGCCTGGGCGTTGGCTCAGTGTTGCTCGATGCCGCTGTCTCGTACCTTTCCTCGCGCGGGGCGACAAGGGCGCACCTGTACACCGACTCCAACTGCTCGTGGAAATTCTACGAGCTGCACGGCTTTAAGCGCACCGCCACGCACCGCGCCAACCGCGAGGAACGCCGCCACGCTATGCCGCGCGAAAGCTTCCTCTACGAGCTGGACCTAACAGCCTAGCCTCGGCAGCCACACCTAGTCATTTAAGTCTGTCCCCAATGAGTAGCCTAGGGGGTCTGCAAATGGCTGTGGTCAAAAAACATCAAATATGAGTACTGTTACCTTTTTAGTAGTAGCGATTTGGGGCATTTTTGAGGCTTTTAGACATGGTAGTCAGCCGGGCGAGCTGACGTATCTCCCCAAATGTTCGATAAAATTGGCTCTTAACGAGAAATACTCTCATTAGAAGCCAATAGATGAACGCAAATTAATGTAACTATTTCGGCAACAGTACTCATATTTGCCATTTTTTGCCCACTGCCCCTTGCGCGAAGGTCCGCAGCGGAAAGTATGGCCCGTTTCGATGCACAAAAATGGGATGGATCTTCCCTGGCAACCGCCCAGAAAGGTCCACCCCAAAGCAAGCGCTCGCTAGAACGTTCCGCCGCCGCCTCCGCCGACGCCGCCGCCTCCGCCGCCCGAGAAGCCGCCGCCTCCGCCGCCACCCGAGCTGTCCGAGCTCGACGCGAGCTCACGGATGCTCTCGTGATACACGCCGTCGAACGAATCCATCGGCGACTCGTTGCCGTAATGATGGTAGTACCACCAGTAGCAGGGGTAATTGTCGTAGAAACCGTCGGCCTCGCGCACCTCGAGCGGCACGGCCTCGGCAAGCCGACGCAGGACTTCCTTCGAAACGCCCAGCGCCGCACCCATCACCAGAAGCTTATTCCACAGGACCAGATCGCCGGGGACGGCTTCCTTGAGGCGCGTGAAGTCCTCGAGCCAATGCTTAAGCGCCTTGCAGCGAGCCGCCACCTCGGCGCCCTCCGGCGTAAATCGGCGGAACGTAAGGCCCACGCCAATACCCACCAGCACAATCGGCACCGAGATAACCGCGGCGATAATGTTCGCCTGTGCGCCGTCGGTAAAGAAGATAGATCCCACGGGAACAAAGGCGATCAGAATACCGAGAACCAGGCAAAACACCATTGCGACAATGCCGTCCGAGGCAACGTACTCGCTGTCGGCCAGCTTGCCCTTAACGGTGTTCTGATAGTCCTCGAGCTTGTCGCCCACGGGTGTAGCATGCTGCTTGACGTAGTGCTGCAGCTCGTCAAACGTGCGCGAACGATCACCGTTCTCGTCGGGCTTAGCACCGGCAAAGAAGACCTTGAGCACCATGTGGTCAATGCCCTTGGCCGACTTCCAGCCCGCATCACTCACCGTCACGCGATACGTCTGTTCTTCTTTTTCGCGCCCCAACAGACCCTTCTTGGCCTTGGTCACGGTCGCCTGTTCCAGCTTGATCACACGGTCGTCAGTGAGCTTCATGAGCGTGGCGATATATGCCTGATCGGGCACCTCGTTCCAGCTCATGAGGGCCGAAAGCACAGCGGGATGGTCGGCCGAAGGCACATCGCGGAAATAATCGTCCTGAAAAAGCGGCTTGGGTTTGCGGCGGCGCAGCTTGAGCACAACGATTGTGCCGGTAAAGGCCACCGCCGCGACAACACTTAGCACGGCAAGTGCATTGGCAATCATGCGAGCGTGAGCGCGGCGGGCGTTAGCCTCGTCGGCCCATGCCTTCTCCTCGCTCAGGATCGTCGACATGCGCTCTTCGCCCGAAGCGGCAAGCTGCGGCACCCAATCGCTGGGGAAGGCGATGCGCGCCTCGGCGAATTCGCCCTCATGCACGCAGGGAATGGTATAGGTGACCATGGGCTCGTCCACATCGAGCGACACGTCGCCCGTCAGCGGGCCGTGGCCCCATGCACGGAAGTTATCGCCCTTGATGGCCGCCGTCCCGGCGGCAGCATTTGCGAAGTACACTTCCATCTCGACATCGTCGGAATCCGCGGACCAGCCGTCGCCCACAAACTTCCAGTAGAGCTCGGCGGTATCGGCCCAATTCATAACCGCACCGGTCATGGTGTAGCTCACATAATAGATCGCGCTGTCGCCGCTCTCGTGGGGGCTGAAAACCTTGATCTTTACGCCGCCGTCGGACTGCTCAACCGTATAGACGCCGCTGTCGCCTTTGTTTGCGCTGTCGACCTTGTTAAACGCGGTGTCGTCTTCCTCGACGCTCAACACATTGACGCCCGCCGCGCCGCCCTGCTGGTTGGTGCCCGCATTGATCTCCCAAAACACGCCGTTGATGTCGTCGTCGAAATCGAACTGGCGTCCCTCGACAACGGTCAGCGATCCATCGGCCTCGACCGTGGCACCGATATAGGTTTGGGTCATGGAGTAGCCGTCGGCGTGGGCGGCGACAGGCAGCAGCAGCAACGCAAACGCGACAAACGCGCAGACGGAAACGAATCGCGCAAACAAGCGGCGCTGCCGGCAGGCATTGGCAACGGGGGCGTTCATAGGCACATCCTTTGTCTGTAAAACCAACATCGCCATTGTCCCACGTTTGCGGGCACACATGACGAATATCTGGGCCAACGGAACGTCAAATGGGACAAAAGTCCCACCCGAGTCTGGCACTTAGGGACGTTCCTTATCTGCCGGCAATTTGGGACACTCTTTGGCACGGCCTACATCAACGATAGACACCACTTCACAGCTCCGTCACAGGTGTAGCGGCTTTGTGTGGGCGCGGCATACGCTGTTTGAGCCTGCGGTCGAAGGGCATAAAGCAGTTGAGCGAAAACGGTTTGCCCCTTTGCCGTTCGCTCGAGGATCATGTCCCCCTTTTCCGCGGAAACCCCGGCAGTTGCGAAGAGCTGCCGGGGTTTCTGTCGTTTGGGGGTTGAGTTGGTGCGCGGCAATCGAAACGTTGAGCCGCAGGCCCGCCGTGCACAATGCGCGGCTCCGCCAACTTGCGGTCCACAGCGACGCCTCCCCATCGCGCTCCGCGCTATACTCGTCCGCATGGACATCAACGCACGCAACATAGCAACGCCCGCCGCGGACGCGCCAACGACGCAGCCCGCCTCCGTTCCCACGCCCGTCGTGGGCCGCTTTGCCCCGTCGCCCTCGGGCCGCATGCACCTGGGCAACGTGTTCAGCTGTCTGTGCGCGTGGCTTTCGGCCCGCAGCCAGGGCGGCAGCATCGTGTTGCGCATCGAGGACTTGGACGATCGCTGCAAGCGCCCGGAACTTGCCGCCCAGCTCATCGACGACCTAGCCTGGCTGGGACTCGAGTGGGACGAAGGCCCCTACTACCAGCACGATCGCCTAGACCTGTACGAGAGCGCCTTGCGCCAGCTGCAAGACGCCAGTCTCACCTATCCCTGCTTTTGCACCCGCGCCGAACTCCACGCCGCAAGCGCGCCGCATGCCAGCGACGGCACGCCCATCTACCGCGGCGCCTGCCGAAACCTTTCTGCCAAAGAAATCGCCCGCCGCAGCGCTCTGCGCGCCCCGGCCACTCGTCTGCGCGTGCCCACCGTCGATGACCTTGCAGACGACGTGATCGAATTCGTGGACCGCACGTACGGGGCCCAATGCGAGGCACTCGCTACCGAGTGCGGCGACTTTTTGGTGCGCCGCAGCGACGGCGTGTTTGCCTATCAGCTGGCCGTTGTGGTCGATGACGCTGCCATGGGTATTACCGAGATCGTACGCGGATGCGACCTGCTGGGCTCCACGCCGCGCCAGATCTATCTGCAGCATCTGCTGGGACTGCCCACGCCGCACTACGCGCACATTCCGCTGCTCATGTCACCGGACGGCCGCCGTCTTTCCAAGCGCGATCGCGATCTGGACCTGGGCGAGCTCCGTGCCCGCTTTGGCACGCCCGAGGCGCTGCTGGGCTGGCTCGCCGGACAAACGGGCATCGCGCCGGACACCATACCGCGTACCGCCGAGCAACTGGCTGAGCACTTTAGCTGGGACGTCATCCGCGCGCATCGGGAAAACATCGTTATTGATGAAAGGACAAACATGCAACAGACGGCAGCCCACCCTGACGAGCGCCTCGATAACGACATTGCCAAAGTATCAACAACTCATCTTTCACCAGAGGGGTTCGATGCGTTTTGCGAAATACTTGACTCCCCTATGCCTGAAGCTACGAAAACGTTACTCGAGCGCAAGTCAGCTTGGGAGTAAATCCCTTAGCAAGCCGATTTTGGTTCGTCACGAAGCCCAAACGCCCCGTCCTTATGAAATATCCCAGGGCTGGAGTTCGTCACCCAAGCGAACGATGCAGTCGTAGAGCACGGTGTGGCGCTCGGCTGGGTTGGCATCCCGATGAAAATGCCCGTAGTACCAGTGCTTGTAATCCAAGCGGTCTTCCAGTTCATCGAAAAATGCCGTAAGCCGATCGACATCGGGGTAATTCCAGCCAGGCGCCGGATAGAGCGTGGGCGAGAGCATGCGCGTGGAACAGGTGTGGGTGATCACGTAGTCGACCTTCCAGTCCACGCTATCGAGCTTTGCCCGCGCTTCCTCAAAGTTGCGCTCACCCGGCAACTCCTGCGGCCACCAGCTGGAATATGGCACGCGGTATTCCTTATCCACGCTCGTGGCGCCGCCCATGGTAAAGACCGTTGAGCCGTCGAGGTCAAAAACCTCGCCGCGCGTCAGGCGCCGTATGGGGGAAGTGTCCGACAGGCGCTGCGTCAGCCCACCGTGCCACGGCTCCATGGGACGCTCCGCCCAGTGATCGAAACGCTCGTGGTTGCCGTCGACGAACAGCACGGTATAGGGGCGCGACTCCAGCCAAGCGATGTCGGCGCATTCCTCGGCAGAGAAGTCCCACGGAAAGCCAAAGTCGCCGGCGATAATCAGATATTCGTCGCTCGTCAGGCTATCCCCAAGCTCCCAGTCGCGCAGCTTTTGCATGTCGATGCCACCGTGAACATCGCCCGTCACATAGACCGTCATCGGATCACCACTTCCCTCTTATATGCTTCGAGCTCGCGCTCAATCTGCCTGTCGCCGGTCTCGTTGACCCACCAGGGCCATTTCACCCGGCCGCACGGCTCGTCGACTTCGGCGAACCATTCCTTCAGCTCGTCCAAGCTCACCGGCGCATAGTCATTGGCGTCAACGCCCACGTCATAGCGCAGCAGCCCCTGCTTGCGGTTGAACTCGTTGTACGCGTCGCCGCTGCTGTGGATGTGCCCGTGGAGGTGCCACGATCCATGGTTCATGCCCTGCCAGTCCGCCATCGGGTAGTGGCTGAGCACGATCTTCTGCCCGTCGATCTTGAGCACGCAGATCGGCGGCTCCACGGTGAACGCGCCGGCCACCGCCGGCTGGGTCCAGTCCTTGTCGTGGTTTCCCGGGACGAGGTGGATGCGCCTGCAGGCGATCTGCTTGCGCAGTCTGTACGCATCCTGGGCGGTCATCTTAAAGCTGAAGTCGCCCAGGATGTAGAACTCATCGTCCGCAGCGACCTTGCCGTTGATGCTATCGACGATGGCGTCGTTCATCTGCCAAATCGTATCCCACGGGCGGTCGGTGAACTTCAGCACGTTCTCGTGCCCAAAGTGGGTATCGCTGGTAAACCAGATCATGGGGATCTCCTAACGCTCTTGCTCGGAATAGATGCTCGTCGCCTCGCCAAATCCGTCGGGGCGCCGCGCTTCGATTGGCACGATATCTTGGTAGATAAGGCGATGTTTTTCATCACGCCATTCATCGTCATGGTAATGGCCAAAGAACCAGGTGCGGTAGTCGAGCCGCCCGTCGAGCTCGCCCAAAAAGGCCTGCAGCGAATCATCGTAGAACTCGCGATTGCACTCCATGCACAGCTCGTCCGCCAAATCGACCGGTGCCTCGTGAGTCACCACGTAGTCGACCTTCCAGCCCACGCGATCGAGCGAGGCACGGCAATGGTTCATCTCGCTCTCACTCGGCATTTCCTCGGGCCACCAAGTCTTTCCCTCCTGACGCCACTGCTTGTCATGACTCGCGGCGCCACCCATGGCGAGCACCGTGTTCCCTGCGATATCGAACACCTCACCGTGCATCAGGTGCAGCACGTGTGGGCGCGCCTCGTGGACGAGGCCGCCATTCCACTCTCGCTTCGGCAGCCCCGTCAGCAGATGATGGTTCTCGTGATTACCGTCAATAAAGCACGTGATCCAGGGCTTGGACTCAAACCAATCGAGCCAGTATTCGTCGGTGTTCGAGCCGCTCCATATAAAGCCAAAGTCGCCGGCAACGAGCACCACATCATCGCGCGTTAGCGTTCGGCCCAATGGCCAAGCGCGCGACGAGAAGCGGCTCGCCCCGTACTCGGCGATACCGTGAACGTCTCCGGTAACGAAAATGGACATCAATCAACACCTCCGCGCTGTACGGCTCCGAACAAATCGATGGCAGAAATTGCAGGCCGGCACCGGCATCTGCATCCCTTAGGGCTTACCCCTCGTTCTTCCATCCAAACGGGTCAAATACCCAAAAAATCAGATCGAGCACGCCGCCGGTCATCATGGCGCCGGCAAGGGCAATGGCGACGTGCAGAGAGCCGGAGCTTCGGAGCACGTCGAACGGCCCCAGAACAGCCAGCAACGCGACCGCTGCGCCGGCAAGGCACAGCGCAAGGCACGGCCCCGCGTCCTCGACACACTTCTTTGCGAGATGCTTGGTGTTGTCACTCATCAATATCGAACTCCTTAGAGGGTCGTTGTTCAGGTACATGCCGCCGCAACGGAGCATGACGGCAGGGTAAGTGTCACATGCCGTGCGGACACGTTTTTAAACCCGCGCGTCCGCAGGGAACCATACCCTTGCAAAACAGCCCTGAAGAATCTCCTAAACCGCCGACGGACAACATGCTGAACAGGGAATCTTTCCTCGTTTGAGCGCGATCGCTAAAGGCACGCTTGTTTTAATTGCGTTTTGAGGAAGGCTTTTACATCCCGCAGAGCGGTGATAGATTTTGCCGTTCTTGGTGACGATTACCTTGATTTTTGAAGTATCCACGCTGTAGGGCTTGGCCGGCGTGGCCATCTTTTGACAAACTGGCTCCGGTTCTTGGGGCCTACTTCTCGAAAAACCAGAGTCACGGAATCGATTGATATAGCTGTCGAAACATCCATCGAACAGCAGTCCCGTTGCCAAACCCGCCATGAACCCGCAGGCAATCGCGGCCTCTCCTCTAATTTGCATATATCCCTCCCAATTACCCTTGAATATAAAGGGAGCGCGCGCCGCAGGGCTTGTCCCTTGCGGCGCGCGCCGAAAATGATCCGTTTTCCTCCGTCCCTAACGGATCAGTTGGCGGCGCTTGTCGGAGAGGAAGACGCCGGCGGCAACCAGGACCGTGCCACCGATTACGAAGGTCTCGCCCAGCAGGTCGGAAGCATCGCCCGTGGCGGGCATCGTCGTCTGCTGCGTCGCAATCTCGGTCTTTGTCACCGAATGTTTGGCCTGGTACGCCACCTGAGTGACGGGCTGGGCCTGCTCGGCATTCCCGCGATCGGCGGCCTCTTGGCGAGCGATCTCGGCGTTGAGCTCGGTAATAGCCTGGTCGAGCTCGGCCTTGGCGGCGGTGTAGTTGGCAAGCGCCTCCAAGTACGCCGGCGCCGCAGCATCCGTCGCAGCCGCGGCGGCATCGAGCTCGGCCTTGGCGGTCGCGGCGCGCCCAGCGGCATCGTGAGCCACAGCGATCTTGGCGTTGAGCGCCTCATCTGCATCGTCAGCACTGCCGTTGACAATGGCTTCGGCCAGATTAATCCTGCGCAGGCGGGTGGTCACGGCGGCAGAAGCATCGCAGGCGGCGGCCGCGTCCGTCACGGCATCGTCAGCCTCCACCACGCCGTACTCGGCTTCGCTCACAGCCATCGCCGCAGCATCGAGTGCGGCAGCGGCAGCGGCTTTGTCCTCAGTAGCCTTGGCAAGTGATGCTGCGGCGTTCTTAAGCTGGGAGGCGCGGGCGGCAGCTGCATCGGACTTTGCCTGAGCCGTTGCCGCGGCGGCGTCGGCATCGCTCGCAGCCTGCTGGGCCATATCGAGCTCCGCCTGAGCGGCAACAGCATCGATATCAGCCTGACCTGCATCGCCTTGGGCACCAGCAAGTTCAGCCTCCGCCTCGCGTTGATTGGCACGAGCGTCCTCGAGTGCAGACGACGCCGCACCAAACGCACGCTGAGCAGCAGCGATATCGGCTGAGTATGCCGCCAGCTCATTCTGGGCCGCGGCAAGTGCATCCTGCTTGTCGCCAACGCCGGCGCGAGCGGCATCCAGCGCACGCCGGGCAGCGGCAGCCTTGCCCTTGGCGACATCGAGTTCATCAGACTTGGCAGTCAAGACACTCTGCGCCACGGTAACCGCAGCGCTGGCAGAATCCACGTCGGCGCGGGCATCAGCCACGGCACGCGCAGCGGCCTCAGCCGCGGCCTGCTTCTCCCCCACGGCAGCCTGGGTATCCGAGACCCCAGCGGTAGCAGCGTCAACATCGGCGGCAGCAGCATCGACTTGGGCCTGCCTTGCAGCGGCGGCCTGCGACGCGGCGCTCACCTTGTCGCCAGCCTGCGCAGCCGCGCCCTGAGCGGCAGAAAGCTCCTGACGAGCCGCGTCCACGCCCTGCCCAGGATTCGCCAGCGAGTCACACCACGCATTAAGCGCGGCCTCGTATTCGGCAACCGTCATCGGATTGGCAGCATTCGTGTACCATCCTCCAGACATAGAGAACGTCTGCACCTGCGTAAGCCAACGGCTCATCGTCCCGCGCGTGCAAACCCCCATGCCTGTCACGGTGTAATCGGGATCGATCACATTCATGTAGTGACCGACTGTATGCACGCTCCCGCCATGCGCAGCAACGTAGCGGTTCACTTCATCACCATGCTGACGATAAAAATCGAAAGCGGCCTTTCCCGTAAGGCCCGTCGCCCCCAGCGTAGCCGCAGCGCGGTCAAAGACGGCCTTTTCCTGATCGACCCACTGGATGAACGGATCGCTTCCGTAGTTCCACGCCACGTTTTCACCCACGTTGAACTGCTGAGCATGGGCAACCTTGGTGTCAGAATAGTTCGCGTCGGCAATGGCAGTCGCCATCATGCTGTACGTCACCTTGAGCTCGCTCAAGCCGACGCTCTTGCGGTACTCATTGCACGCCTTGAGCCACACAATCGCTTGCTTCATGTTGGTCAGACTCGTCGCGTCAACTTCCTCGCCCACCTTGGTAAGGCTGGCATATTTGCAGTTGAGGATCAGATCCGCCGCATCGTCGGCACCCACGCTCTTAAAGAACGCGATAGCACCCTGACGGTAGTTTTCCGCCGAGGCGTTCGCCGTAGCCTGGGCAGCGTCGAGCTTGGCCTGCGCCTGAGCCACAGCCTGATCGGCCTGCTGCTTTTGAGCCTTTGCCTGGTCGAGCGCCTTGTCGGCAGCGTTCTTCTCGTCCTTAGCGGCCGAGAGCTTGGCCTGAGCGTCGGCCAGCGCCGCGAGCGCATTGGCATGCTCGGCCTTAGCCTGATCGACGGCGGCGTCTGCCGCGGTCGCAGTAGCCGTGGCAGCGTCCAACTTGGACTGCGCGTCAGCCGCAGCCTGCTGCTGGACGGCGAGCGCCTGCTGAGCAGCCTGCACCTCACCCTCGGCAGTGGTCACTTCCTGCGAGGCAGCAGCGAGTTCGCCCTCGCGCTGCGCCTGGACCGACTTGGCGGCGTCCAGCGTGGCAGCGGCGGCGTCCACCTTGGCCTTGGCAGCCTCGTACTCCGGGCCCGCGGCACCCTGCTCGGCACGGTCGAGATCGGCCTTGGCGGCGTCATAGCTCGCCTGAGCGGCATCCACATCCGCATCGGCTGAATCCTTTGCCTGCTGAGCTGCCGAAAGCTTGTCCCGCGCGTCCTGCTTTTTAGCCGCGGCGGCATTAACGCCAGCCTGGGCATCCACGAGCCTGGCCTGAGCGTCAGCCGCCTGCTGCGTGGCCTGAGCCAGCTCGCTCGCAGCCTGATCAGCTGCAGCCTGGGCAGCGGCCACGGCCTCGGGCGTGGCATCGGATGCGGCAGCCTGAGCAGCCTCAAGCGCAGCCTGAGCATCGTCTGACGCCTTCTGGGCGGTGGCCAGAGCTTCGTCCTTGTCCGCCAGGTTCTTCTTAGCGGCACCAAGCGCAGCCTGAGCGTCCTCAAGCGTCTTCACATCCGCATCGGCCTTGTCCTGCGCAGCGCACATCTGCTTTTCCAGCTCGGTCGAAGCGGCGGAAGAAGCAGCATCGCTTGCGCCACGAGCCGCGTCATAGGCACCCTGCGCCCGCTGCTGGTTGGCAGCGGCGGCGTCGTAGGGAGCGGCCGCCGCATCCAAATCGGCCTTGGCGGCAGCGGCCTTAGCACGAGCCGCATCGACCGCAGCCTGCAGGTTGGCGACCTTCTGCGCCGCCGACACAGCGCCCGCACCAGCACCGGCGGACGCAGCGCTCGTCAGCGGCGACATCACCGCAGCCGTTGCACCTGCAGTGCCAATGCCATCCACACCCTGTGCCACCGCGGTCAGCGGAGACAGCAGCGACCCGCCCGTCATGGCGATCGTCGCCGCGGCAACCGTCGCCATGCGCCCGGCGGCCTTCGCCTTACCCGCAGCGACGCCATTGATGTTCTTATTCACGTTCTTGCTCATTGCCGATTCCTTCCCACGATGAGCTGATGTTTGACACACATAGTCGATCTAACGTGCCCCGCTAAAAAGAGGTGATAACGGGGTAATTAAATCGGAGGAGTTGGAGACAGGCCCACATCCATCAACGGATGCCGAGCTCATACTCCCGCTCGCGCTCAATATCATTCAGGTACTCATAATCTTCAGAGCTAAGCTCTGAATCATCTTGAGCGAACATGTAGTTCTCGGCCTTAGAACAAATACTGTAACCGCAGATGGTATTGAGATCGATATGGTCGGTATTGTCGTTGTAAAGGGGGAAAATTCTGCTGGTCATGCTCAAGTACCTCTCAACATAAACTGAAAACTCGTTTGCTTGGTCTCTTTTTGAGACCCCATCTGATGTGCTATGGCTGCAGTATATGTTCTCCCTTTTTACAATGCAAGCATAATTTCAAAAAGTTCTAGGAGCAATAATTGTGCAACACCATCACTTGCCGCCACCGCCATCCCCCACCGCGCCCTCACGCGCAGCGCACTCGTTGAGATACTTGATCGGAATCGGCCACACGGACGGAGCCTTATAGCGCGAAAGGCCTATGTTGGCCAGCTGAACCAACAACTCGGACAAATCATCGCCGCCGAGCATCTCAATCGAACGCACGTGAATCGCAGTCGCCATATCCTCCTGGGTGCCGTTGTTGACGCCCACAAAATAGCAAGTCTTGCCCGCGCGCTCGAACGTTCCAATGCCGTAATAAGGCGAGTTGTAGCTCTCGAAAATCTCTTTCTTACGCCCCGCCTTGCCCGCGAGCTGATGCTCGCCCACCAGAGCCATAAAGTTGTTGGAAAACGTCGTCAGTCCCGTATCCCGCACGCGCGCAAGCATAGACCGCCCGTTCGCATGCACGTCAAAGACATAGGCGCCCTTATCGAGTTTGCCGTCCGCGGCCAGCAGGTCGAGCTCCATCTCGTCCTCGGGACCATCCTCTGCCGAATGCGAGGCATAGCGCATGTCCCCATCCGTGCCAATCGCCAACGTAGCGATACGCGAATCCAGCTCAATCTTGCCCTTCTCTTTGTGCGGCACATCGACCAAGCCGCACACCGTCACCGACTCAATACCCAAAGCGTCAAGGTCAAACGCCGCCACCCGCTCGTCGACAACATCCTGCTTTACCAGCAGTTCTTTGAGCATGGCGCCCAGGATCGCCTCTTGCGCATTGCGATCCTTTTGCTTTGGCGCCACCTTAAACAGTGGCTCGCACACATCCGGCGTCACGTGCTGTTCCACCACGCCAACATGTAAGGCATAGCCGTCGTCCTCAGCAAACTCATTGGGCACAACTACAAGGTTCAGCGCCTGCGAATCCACGGTCCTTCCGCCATACGATGCGCGAACGCCCCACGAGGAATCGTTGAGTCGATCGACCAATTGGCGCGCCACACTAGCAAGCCCATCGCGCGCAACCGACACCACGATACGCTGCCCCACCATGCGCTCTGCCACCACGCGAGCATACTCATCGCCCTTGAGCACCTTGTAGAAACTCTTGCGTGGGTATTCCACGAGCGTCGCCCACGCGAAGTCGCTGTAACGGCGTTCGAGAATCTGCAGCTCTCGATACAGAATGCCCTTCTTGGTATAGGCGACCTTGTCCGCCTGGGCCGAAAACGTAAGATCGCGGCGCTTGGACGGCTTGTCACCCCTGGCACGGCGCAGGATGTACTCGTCTTTTTGTTCGTGGGCAAGCACCATCGTCGCCACGGGCGATAACCTGTAGCCCACCTGGCTCTTAATCTTCTCGAGCTCTTTCTCGTCACCTTGCGCCCTGCCAATAAGCACACGGCGCTTGGTGAACGTCCGAATCTTAAGATCGAAAGTGCAATCCTCATCGATAACAATCTCAACCGTTTCGATCTTGGCAGGCCCCCTACCGTCACTTTCGACGACGTCGCGGCGGGCACCCTTGGCGCTAATGACATACAGGTGCCCGGTGTCATTGGGAACTTCGTCCTCAATTCCCTCAAACTGAGAGCAGGAGTTGAACAGCAGACGGAGCGCAACGTAATCGTCCAACTCGTTCCAATTAGTTTTAATCGGAACCACCTGCTCCTGATAAAGCGAGGCATTAAGGTCGCCCGTCTGCACACCCGCCTTGACCATTAGAAAAACTCGGTTGTCCTCGAGCTGCGTGAGCGCGACGACCTTGCCCGTCTGGCACACATCGGCCATAAAGTTTGCCACGGCGTGTTTTCCCGCCTCGCCGACGTTGCACCAAAAGACCGAGTAACGCTCCTCGGCAGCCGCGGTATTGAGCTGCAACACGAGCTCAGATACGGCAATGTCCCCCAAGCCACACGGCTGGCTACGCTTCGATTGCACGGCCGATCGCCTCCATCATCTCCAAGTTAATTGCTCCATCAGCCGCCATATAGGGAAAGGAGAACACCATCCCCTCGTCGTCGATTGGCTTTTGGCGGAGCTCCAGCGCCGCTTCATCGGCCAACACATTGACGATCAACAGGCGCTTCGCCCCAACTTTTTGAGCCTTGGCCTTAAAGCGCTCGGCGTCCGTGGTCTCGCCGCCATTGCGCCTGTAGGCCTCATAGGCGCCGATACGGTAGTGCTTAAAGTCGATCCACACCCCGGTCTTGTTGCCAGCGGCATCGAGCACCTCAAAATCGCCGCCCGTCTCGGCATGGGCAGCATCACCACGAGCCAGCGAATAACGCCCGTCGTAATACACCTCGAAGATGGCCCTACCGGCAGACTCTCCCAGCTCTCCCAGGTATACCGCCTGGAACATGTAGGGCGTCATGTGCACCGTCGCCGCCGGTTGCAGCGTCGCAGGCACCCCGTCACGCGACCAGCGCTCGCGCACCTCGCGAATCGAGAGCAGCTCGGGCACGCGGGCCGCCGCCTGGCTTACCCGGCGAACCTTTGCGCCCTTAAAGCCCTCGTTGTAGCGACAGCGCTCCTCCAGGCGGGCGGCAATCTGCTCGACAGGCTCGCCATCGTAGTTGGGAAACTCAAAGTGCGGCACCTTGCACGCACCGCCTTCTGCATACGCATAACCGCTCGTGGCATACGGCATACGCAACGCGGTGCTTCGGCGCGCCGGATAGCTCGCAAGCTCTTCCCACGGCAGGCAGAAATGATGCAGATAGAAGTCGCGTTCATCGTCAAAGGCGGCAAGATCCTCCATCCCAGCATTAAGCGAAGTGACTTTCCATGCCAACTTCTCATGCTTTTGCCGGGCAAGATTGTTCTTAAAGGCGGCAAGATTCTGCTGCTTATCGGCAGCGTGGTCTTTATCATCCGCCATATGATTGTTAGCAGCTGAGCAAGCACCAACCACTTGCTCAAGCTCGTAGCCCATCGGCAAATCATGTAAGAAGGAGAAGTTGCAATCGTTCGCAATTTCGCAATCGAGCATCACCTGTACGCGGGGCATCTTTACGCTCGTGCGCATCAGGCGGCCCACGGCCTGCACCACAATGCGAGCACCTTCGACCTGATAAGAGAGGGTATTGCGAACCGGAAGATTCCGTTTGGTGCCAGACAGCAGCAGCCGTATGTTATGACGCTTTTCGGTAAACGGGACCTCTCCGCGCGCCACCAGCTCTTCCTGTTCAACCACACCTGTCAACGCCTGCTGAACAAACGTCGCCGAGCTAATCTCGACTTCCGACGTCAGACGGCTCGTAGGCGACTCAATGTACAGAAAGTCCAGGTCCATCTTGGGACGGCGGTCGGCATCCTCGAAGCCGCAATCAACCTGTCGTACCGTGCGACACAAACTTTCCGGTACCTTGTATTTAAGATTCTTGGAAAAGCCACCGGCCGACAAATTGATGAACATCAGGGTCGGCTGGCCCATCTCGAGACGGTTTTGAGCGTCGCCCCAACCGGTATCCCATTCTGCAGCGTTAAAGCACGGCACCATACCCTTGGCCTCCTTGAGCGACTTCTCGTACGACGCCTCGGGGCTCTTAACGTTCCTAATCACCAGCTCGGCAACGATTTCTCGGGCAAGGTCCAGCGCCAAGCTATTAAAGTCGCCATGGTTTCCCATGTGGCGCGTCGTAAAGATGGCTCCTGCCTGATGCTCGTTGCGTGCAACGCCACGTGCCCAGGTGCTCACGGCAACGAGTGTCTTGCTTAGACGCTTCAATTCAAACTCGATGCTCTTGACGTCGCTTGTGCCCACCCTGTCGGCGATCTTTAAACGCAGACGCACCGCAAGCCCTTCACTTACGCCGACCTGGTCAAAGAACTCCATCACGCGCTCGTACGTCTCGTCGGGCGATACGATGGCCCCACCAAAGGCGCCGCCGGCCAACGCAGCCATACCGGCAAGATTCTTGTCTTCGTCAACCCAAGCAACGTCAACGTCGTACGTCTTTGCCGCCTGTTTGTTAAACAGCTTGGTCTGTCGAACGATCTCTTGGTTGAGCTCGCCAATCCACGTATCCTTGCGAACCACGCCGTGAACCTCATCGAGGTAATCCAGGTTAAAGTTCTTTACGGTCGATGCGCTCCAAGTTGCGCTCATACACACGCAGGGTGCCTTGGCAGCAATGGAGGCCAAGTACGCCTCGGGCATGCGCTCAATGCCATGGCTGGTTAGGCGCGTGGTAAACATATGATCGAGCGTGGTTTCCATCACCAGGTAGCCGACGCCACGCGCATACATCGAGTCGTCGGCTGCATCAATATCGTCGTTCTTACGGTTCTTAAAGAACAGCGCCATCATCAACGAATCCCAAAAATACTTCTCGTTGGTCTGATCGTTCCTAATGCCCAGCGCATCGATGATGTTCTTGCGCGAAAGATCGTCTTTGTACGAAATGCTGCCGTAATACAGGCTGTCCATAAGCGCAGCGCAGCGGCCGAGATGACCCACCGCCATCCTGACGATACCGCGAGCTCGGCGCACCGCCTTGTTAACTGTTGGCTGTCCATTCGCCCCATGAGCCGTAATCATATTGTAGGTACCGTTCTCATTGAGCTTGTAACGCAACGGGTTTATCGAGTTGTCACCCACCGAGATATCGTCACTGCTAAACAGATGTCGACCGAAGAGTTGCCCCTCTTTCGCCTCATCAGACAGCGCAAAAGGCAGACGTAGCTTCATCTCCTTAATGCAAGAAGCAAGCGCCTTTTGAATATTCTCGGCATCCTTTGCGATTTCTTCGGCAGCTTCCTCTACGCTCGCTCGCGAAACCCTGTTCCTCTCGGCATTCGACCCCTTGTGATCACCCGACGTGGAAGCGTGCGTGTAGACCGCCATCCATTGGTCTCGATTTCCTAGCAGCAAGGGGTCCACCACGCCGCCGTTAAAATGACGATCAAGGATGCGCAGCACCTCATCCGGCTGAAACGTCACGGGGTCGTCCGTCAGCGTCGACAGCATATCGGACTTCATATGATCGATTTCGTCAAAGATAAACATGCTCTTCTCGGCGGCTGACGCATTAAAAAGCACAACTCTCGCACCGGTCACCGTATCAATTGTGTTGACGAGCTTTTGAGGCGTGCACGCAATCACATGTGGCATGCTCTCGTCGTTGAGTAGCGCAGATGGCCAAATCTGAGGGATTATCTCCATGCCACGCGTGATGTTTTTAAGCTCGCAACTCACTGCCCAACGCAAGCTCGCATCAGCTAACGACAGCTTCTCCCACAGGCTGGGGGTCAGACAGTCGGCAACGCTTCCCAGGCTTTTCTTTGTATCAAGAATGTGCAAAAGGTCATCGGCGACCTCCATAGCGTTACGCCATGCCCGCTTAATGACGCGATAAGAGTTCTCGTCATCTGCTTCGATGGGACACGGAATTTTGCGCACACCCACGGCACCCTTGCCGCGGGCGGCCTCGATCCAATGCAGGATGTTCTCACCCGCGCGTGGAAGATCGAACACCATGCGCGCCGCATCTTTGGAATCCATACCCTGATCAACCAGCAGTTGGTGCACGTTTGCAACATAGTTGTCGCGGTTGTCCTTGCCCGGCACCACAAACACCAAGGTACGGCGGCCGGGGCATTTGTTAAAACACCCCGACTCATCCCAGCCGCCGGCAATTAGATCAGCCGTGACCTGCTCGGCCGTATAGTTTTTACCCGAGCCGGTCGTGGCGCCCAAAAAGTACAGACCGTTGTTGTCCTGGTCCTGGGGGACAAACAGCGCACGCTCAAAAAACTCGCGCATCGCCTTTTGGCGTGTGAGATAGGGAGCGAACTCCTTGTCGTCCGCAGACGACGGACTCGATTGACAGTTCAGTTCCCACGTTGCCATGGTCAAACCTCCGATTTAGTTGTTACATGTTTTGAATACCATCCCGTGCGGACAAAACTCACGCAGGGAGGTTAGGAGGCGGCATGAGCGCCTCTTAAGGCAAAAAGAAAAAAAGTAGTAGGCAGCTACCCACACGAAGCAAAGTGGCGCGCCTGCGAGAACCCCCTCAAACAAGCAGACCATTACGCCGCTAGCAAGGGAACGATGTAGTGCCTGAGATTGGCGGGCCGTCCGCGCTTTTGCGTGACGGCTCGCCATTCAGACGTGCTGCCCAGTGCAGCGGCTAAAGACTGTCATCGGCTTTTGGGCTGGCCTTGGCTACCTCTTCGCCCTCAATCAGATCCCTAACCGTTATATACGCGTTGTACGTAGTGTCCTCGATCTTTTCCAAAACATCGGGGTCATGAGTACCCCGGCCTTCTTCGAGGATACGAGCCAATCCCCATGCAGCGCTGAGCAGGACATCGACGTGCTTTAGATCCAAATGATCGAGCGTATAGGAACAGTACTCGTGCTCCAACAAATAGGCGTCAACGGCATGTATCATCTCGACCACATACGGCTCAAGATCAGGATGAGGATAAAAGGCGCACAGAGCCGTGAACGGGTCGGTCGGCTCAATCCAATACAACGCCGCCGCGCCATCATGCTCCTCGAGCGGATAGCGCTCAACCGCCTTCTCCCAGCTTTCATACCAAGGATCATCAAGACCGTTCGTCGTCGATCTACAAATATCAATCGCCGCGGAAACAGTCGCGCACGAACAGCTATATGTGGCGGTTTTCTTAAACTCATCATCGAGTTTATCGCCGCCAAAAAGAGCTGCCTCCATAATCAGAAACGGACCATCGGCGTCCTTGATGCTGATGGGGTAGTTATCACACTCGGCGTACGGATGCATGTTTGCTCCAATCAATTGATTTAATGACCTAGGTTAAACCGGCGTGCGGACAAATTAACAAGCGACATCGAAACCGTGCTCACGCAGAGAATCGACGCCCCATCCTAATCTGCAAGTTCTTCTCACGTCATGGCAAGAGCTTGCATAGCCATCCTGAGACCATTTGCCGCTGGACTCAAGCGATACCATGACCTAGAGCCAGCCACGAGCCGGCGCTGGGTCATGGCTGGCTCAGGTATCTGGAAGCCCCCGCTACCTATGCGAAGAGGCGGCGATGATAAAGGGAAGTCCGGCAAGACACACTGCCAGGGCAATGGCACCGAAAGCAAGCGCGACGGCTACGCTTATGGCGACATAAGCGACAACAATGAAAATCAGCGCCAGTACGCAGGCAAGCAGCTCGGCCACATAGCACAAAACCAGATTCGAGCTCGCACGTTTCAGCAGGACATCGGCAAGACGAACCAGCTCAATAAGAAAGCCGCTGCCAAAATTGCGTCCGGGACCCTTGGCAACAAACCACTTGAACAGGCACATCAGGGCGCAACCCAGCATAATCATGATAGAAACGGTCCAAGCATGATGCCCCGTCTCGATAAGGCTTTGGTCACCCATCGCGCTGCCATTGATGAGCCAACTCGTTCCATAGCCCATGAACAGCATCGCCAACAGCAGGCAAGCGCTTACCGCAGCAAGAAAGTGCGACACGCGCTTGCTAAACATCGGCGCCTCACAGCTAAGTCCAAAGCCCTCGCGAATGCGCCAGGCAGCATGGTAGGCCGGGTACGCCGCGATGAGCGCAGCCACGAGCAACGACATCCAATCGAGCCCAGATGCAGCCGACGCGTACTCCGTAATTGCAGGAATGGGATAGGCAGCATGGAACGATTCGTTCAAGAATAGCGCGGCCTCGCCCTTCCAGACACAAAACGGAGCGTCGACAGAAGCGATGCCGGCAACCGTTAGCGCAGCGACAGCAATAAGCAGCGCGCCCTGCACGAGCTTGACGACCTCGCCTTTGGCGGCGCTGGGAGCAACATCAACAGCACTGGGCGAAATTTTGATAGAAGTGTTCATGATCTTCCTTTCAGAGAGACCCGATTGGTTAGTGATTGGGTTTTAGAGTGATTGGTGCAAATACAGGGGCTATTCGATGGCCCTGGCAAAACAGCAGGTCAGGTTGACCGTTCTGAAGAAGAGGAACTAGCAGGCAATATCGAAGTCGTCGCGGCTCGTGAACTCGGCACTAGCTGCGCCATGCAACGGAACACACGTAAACTCAAGCTGGCGAACTGGCGAGACCGCCGGATAGTCCTCGACACCCCACTCGAGCTCAAAGCCCAAGCGGGCAAGCTCGTCGCGGCAGTCATCAAGCATGAGCTCATAGGCGCTTTGGCGAGCACAGGCCTCAAAGTAGCCGAGCTCGCGCTCCTCGGAAAGACAGACCTTCAGCTCATCGCAAATGGTCATAACTTCGCAAACGAGATCTTCGAGTTCGTCGCGCTTGGTGGAATTCACCAGTTCAAACAGGGTATCGTCAAACATTTTCCGTCCTCCTTCGGACTTCTTTCTTGCTCGACTCCTATTGAACACGACGAAGTGGCACAATAGCACACATATTCTGAAATTTAAATTTTGTGCTGTTTGGAGATGACTATGAGAGGACCATACAGTCGCAACGCTGATTGGAACACCAACGTCCTTTTTCTCCGATCAAAGTCAAACCCAAGTTTGTATTTATTAGACAAACGAACCCGCTTCCATACGCAGCCAGCAGGCTCCGCTGCTTCATTTAATTCAATCGTTCTGGCAAACGAACTGCTAGAAATAGATCTTTATTCGTTCTTTACCGAAATGGCCAGCTGGCACCTTTATTACCGGAAATGTCGGCCTCTTTATGCTCTGCTCGACACAAACAGCCGCAACTGGCATCCACTTCACTTTGATTGCAACGAACGCGGCGTCTTTCACAAAAACAGGGGGCCCTGGAAAAGATTCGAGTCAACACCCTATATCGACAGCGTTGATGGATTTGATTTTAAAATCATCACTTTTCACAACCGGGATGAATATGACCGTTGGCTCAAGGCGCAGCCGCCCGTTTCCCCCGATTTCGATACCGCCATCAGCAAAGCTCTTAGCCGCAGCTCACGCGGCCACATTTCAACTTGCACAAAGGAGCTTCTCGCGCACACTTGTTCCGTGTGCCTAAGATGCAACAGTCCATGCGTTCCTGACCCGCTCTACTATTCGTATCTTTTCAGTACGATTGCCATCGAGTGCACCAAGATCAACGAACTGCTTGCTCTTGTGTGCTCAAATAATAATCTGATTAAACAATACGATGCAGTCGATCTCTTTAGTTCGTACCTTCATTTAAATAAGCATGTTTCAGACCAGGCAGCGACTAGCATTTCTTTTGAACTGACAAAAGAGCCCGAAATCACGTCATACAGACCAAACAAAAGCTTCGGCAATTACTTTCATGGGAATACACCACCCTATTTAGCAAGTCACGACCTCAAGTACCTGCAGTCGCTATATGCCGTCTCGCTACAAACCTGTCTGAGCCTCGCCAAAACATTACGCAGCTCTCTTGCAGAAAACATTTTACACAGCCTGGAAGAGCAGTTAATCCAATCATATATAGGCATCTCTAATACTGAGATAATTGCAATTCCTCGACAGCTTGACGCCGTCATCAATCTTTGCGCTCAATTACTTTCCGCTTTATCGAAGCCCCGCGCCTGCGAGCGTGACATAGATACGCTGACAGACCTTATGAGCGAACTACAAACACTCCGGTCCACCGATTACTTCTATTCGCTTTCCAAAATTCCAAATACCTCTTTTCAGAAGCCGCCAGAGGAAACATCCGAGGAGGAGTTATCGAGGCATCAAGAGTTTATCCATCGTTATGGACGCCTTCACCGCGCCGCACTGAATAAATCTCAGGGGCCCCTCGTTCGAAAAGCGGCGCTGAATGACCACGATGCTGCGCTCGAGCAGATAAAGAGACAAGCCATTATTCGCCATGCCGAGAACACCTGCCTGCTGGAAACGGAATGGTCCTTCTCAAAGTTCTATGCAAGGCTTCTTAGCGAACTACTCTATTGCGGAAAAACTCCCATTAGGTGCAAGTCCTGCGGGTCATTATTCTTTCCAACCGGGTCAAACAGCCAATACTGTGATCGCTTTGACCCCACTACAAATCAATACTGCAACCCCCGACTCAATGAAAAGAAGCACTTGGGTCGCAAGGCGCCGCACGGCACGGCAATCAACCTTCATAAGAAGGCCGAAACCGCCAAACAGCTCAATGAAAAAAGACGCCACGCATATTTTGCGGAACTCGAGGATTTTGTCGACCATGAAATAGGGCCCGTTTACTTCAAGAGCACCCTGATAACAGACGAGTTATATCAATCCTGGAGAGCCGCAATCAACATCCCGAAAAACCAGCCTAAGGCAAAGACGCCCGAGCAGCTCGCCTTCCCCCATCCCGTCATCTGGGAAGACCGAATCATCGACGGCAATCAGGAAATCGCCGTGTACCTTAATCAATATGCCTATCCTGCGCTTCGAGACAAGCTTTCCCAAGGTGCCAAATCATCAAAATCGAGTTGCGTGACCATAGATAGACCGAGCATTCGTTTTGGCGGCTGGAAGCTGCGCCTGTTTGATCTTTTGCGCCTTATTGCTTCCATCAATACCGACAAGGAACATATCCAAGACGGTCCGATTCCGGTCCCAGGCCTTGGGTCAATGGATACCCTTATCCCCGACAGAAGCCCCTTGGACTCCCGGCCAGGAGGCAAAGAGAGGTTGCTGATCTTCCCGCCCAGCGGAAAGGGAAGACTGATTCTCTTTGAAATCATAGATGAGAAGCGCGGCAAGCAACTTCAGCAGGATTTAACGCATGTCGCACCCCAGCCTCAGCCAGAAGAGCATCAAGGGCAATACT